>Ga0209186_1000235_pt1 | contig 45014 bp, 35 predicted proteins | sample SidtaG_FD_187426 | JGI IMG/M metagenome (GOLD analysis project Ga0209186, IMG submission 187426) | Marine algal microbial communities from Sidmouth, United Kingdom - Sidmouth_Male2 metaG (SPAdes) (version 2) | ecosystem: Host-associated > Algae > Red algae > Unclassified | place: Sidmouth...
AGTACTATCATGATTGTGCAGCAAGTCTGATTCCTCTCCAAACGTATTGGCAAAATAGCCGCGTAACTTGTGCGCATCTCGCTGCTGAAGGGTGATTTCTGGGAAGTTGAGGGTGGTGTGTTGCATTTTTTTAGAAGATTTTTGTGTGTTCGATCGGTTCACTATTTTTTTTTGAGAAGGTAAGCCCAATTTCTATATCATAGTCCTGCTTAATGTATTTAAACCAAGAATGTGTTGTATCTTCTTCAATTTGTTCCTTGTACATCTTATACTTTTTTAGTGAGATAGATACTTCATGTTTTGTTTTTTCCATGATGCTCTTTTCTTCTAATTCATCCCTAAAGCAGTAAGGAATGACGTTTATAGTATCTAGCCCTTCTCTTGTAAATACTTCTTCCTTGCTTACCAAGTCAAGAATATAATTTTGCTCGAATTGAATCTCTTTGTATCTACGCAAACCTTTCTGAAAACTTTCATCACTTTCTACATCATAATCTTTGTAAACCTCATCAACCAGCTTAAGTAAATCATTTTCAGTCAGTTTTCTCTGATTATCTCTTAAAATTGCCATAGTGTTTGTAAGAATATCTGGCAAAGTATAGACATACTTCTCTGTAATTTCTGAATGCTGAAAAACGACTACTTTAGTGTCTACCTTTTTTCGCTTTCTATTTACTCGCCCTGCTCGTTGAATAATAGCGTCAATTGGAGCATTTTCCGTAAATAAAATATCAAAATCAATGTCTAAAGAGACTTCAACAACTTGTGTAGCTACAAGAAGACATCCTTCAGTGCTTGCTTCCATCTTGAAAATTGCTTTTTCTTTTTCTCCCCGATCTTTTTGAATAAAACGTGAATGATAACAAAGTATTCGGTCTTGTTTATCTTTAAAAAAAGATTTGAAGTATGAATAGGCGTTGATTGCACTATCTACAGTATTTAGCACTAAAAGAACCTTTTTATTTTGCTCAATTGCAGTTTCAATTTGATCCTTAACTTTGTCAAAAGAATCATCTTTAACAACGAATAAATTCCTTGATTTATTTAATAATTCTTGATCTGGAATATAAGTAGGACTTTTAAGATGTTTTTGCAACAACGATCTTAGCTTTTCAGGCATGGTTGCTGTCATAATGTAAAATTTTGCAGAAAAATCTTCCTGTAAATATCCGATTGTTGCAACTATCAAACCCAAAGTATAAGGTTGATACAAATGAATTTCATCAATTATGATGCGTGAGTTAAGCTGATGAAATGTTTTTACTTCCCAAAAGCCAAGATTAAATCCTTGGGTCAATATTTGGTCAATTGTACAAACCGTAATGTTTTTAAAAAAGGCTTTATCAATAAATGCATATTCTTTTTCTGGATAGTCTTCATTTATCTCCTTCTGCAAAAAGAACGCAGAGGAGTGAACTATTGCTACCTTTTCCTTTCCAAAATAATTACAAAGACGGTTGAAAATCGCATTTGAAGTAACACGAGTCGGCAGTAGATAAAAGATATGTTCGAATTCTTTTTTTTGAGAAGCCCACAACAAAGAAGCCTCTGTTTTACCACTTCCAGTAGGAGCTATTGCAAGAACATTCCCTTCGATATAGCTTTCCTCTTGGAATTTTCGATATTTAAAATCTTCAGCAATTTTAAACTTTTTCTCCTCTTCAAGTTTTTTTATAATTTGATTTCCTAGGAAATCTTTTTCATAGACTAATCCAGATTCCAATTCTCGCCCACCTGAAGCAGTCCAATCAGCAATATTTAAGACTGCTTTATGAAGAATATATTGCTTTCTATGAACAGGAGAGAAATCTTTTGTTAGATTAAAAAACCGTTCTTGATATTGTCGAAAAAGAAGAGCATAAGATTTTTGTAGATTGTCTTTTGCTATTTGGGAAAAAGGAAATTCAATTTCAGGATACCGATCAATCCACTTTCTTGCATACTCCAAGAAGGAATTTAAATAGTTCTGATTGATTCCGACTTTTTTTATTGTTACATCTTTGCTGAATAAGTCCGGTGTTAATGCTTTATGATGCGAGAACACAGCAAAAAGGCTAAGTGAATTTGTAGTATAGTAGGGAATAAAATTTACAAAGAGATACATCCCACTCAAAAATTCGTGTCGTACAATTTGTTCTATTGAACAGTTCTTCTCGGGCTGAATCATGTTTTGAAAATTATCGCATAATTTTCCCATATCATGAAACAATGCTGCGATAAAAGCATCATTCCAGAAGTTATTATCTGGAATGTATTCAAAATATCTAGCCTTTAACTCAAGTAAATTCTTTACCACGTTGTCCGTATGTTCTGCCAGATTCTCTTTTGGTACTTTGGATTGTAAGTGCCTAGGATGAGTCTTCGCCCAAATTTCTTCTAACATAGACTTGTAAATTTTTATAAATCAAAAATGGGAATAAAATGTTCTTGATGAATAACACCTTCAATATCATAATTCAATTTCATTTCCTGATTGATGAAGGAGAACGTACCAATCTCACCAATTGTCCTTTTTCCATAATCAGAACTATAGTCAAAACGTGTTGGCAAATCGTAAGTAATTGGTTCGCTAGTTTGATAAATGGAAAATTCCAAATTAGTATCCGAATTCCTTAGAACATCACCTACTACATCACCCGCAACGACACAATTATTTATTGTACTTTGCCGACTAACTTGTAAATCAGTTTCAATTATTTTCACTTTTGCCAAGGAGTCACTATTTCCCATTGTTAATGCAAAAACAGGAAATTCAAAGCCTTTTTTTAATCGATCCAACTGACTTTTATTTTCACTTGTAAATACTAATACGAAATGATTAAAAATCAACAGTTCACGTTGAATAACACCACCATCAATAAGTGAATCGTAGAGGTGCATGTTAGTAGTTCGACGATTGTATTTCCAAGTATCTGACGTTTTTCCTTTTCTTGTTCCTAGAATCCCAAGTTTAAATTTTGATTGATCAAAAAAGTCTTGCGCCATTTTAGCACTCATACCCATCGCAGCACCAGCTAATCCAATGATTGTAGTCGGAGGCGGCAAGTCAAGGCTTTTATGAAAATTTTGAAATTCAGGATTTCTAAAAGAAGCTGTTTGCGTGAAAATTTCTACACAAAAACTATGCATATTTTATTGTTTTACACCGTAATATGAATTCACCCAAACTCGGATTTCTCCGAATCCTTCTTTAAGACTAACCATCCCTTCTTTCTTCTCAAAAACAGATTCTTGAACAGCAAATAAGTGTTTTTCTATAAATCTATCGTAATCATCTGCCACTGTAGCAAGTTTTGCTAAATCTACTTGTCCCGTCTCATCAAGATCAACAGATTCTAAAAAGATGGGGTTTTTACTTTTCATGATTGCCGCAGCAATGAATTTAGGCGAAATATCTGCTAGGAAACGACTCTGTCTTCCTGAACTCCATAACATTTGTAAGGCATCAATAAATGCCAATACTCTTTTTGCCTTTTCTTCATTATTTACCAGCTCTTTAATTATCAAAGTACGAGTAGTGTTTTTACCTTCTTTGACTACTTTAACGTCATGTTCAATTCCCACTCTATCCAGTTCAATTAAAACAGTACCTCGATAAACACCTGAGTGTATTTCTGTTTCAAAAATATTGGGATTAAGTCCAATTTTCTTACCCATAAAATTTGTTGCATAGTCTAAATCTCCTTTGTATGTAGCAAGTGCTAGCAAAGACTCTACTCTAACTGGTGAGGTTCGTACGTTTGAGGTTCCTGCACCTCCATCTTCACCAGCTTTAGCGTCCATGTAGCCAAACAAATCATCGTCAATGTACTTGATAGGGTTTAAAGCAGTTTTCGGTGCTCCTTTATCTGTGCTTGATTGTCCTACAGGAGAAATTGTATTTCCTAATTCCTCAATCTTATCCCTTAGTGCTCTTCTTATAGCTTGGGATGAGACATAAGGCAATTGTTCTCCATTTTGCAAGGTGACTTTCTTTATTGGATTAATGTTGTCCACTTCCTTGTCGCCGCCATTCAGACTGGCAAATGAAACCTTTGATAAATAGGTAATAGTAATACTGTTCGTTTTCATAATTTAATCGTTGTTTTTTGATATTGATAAAGCTCCGTTAATTACATTCAATGCTCCTATTACAGTGTATTGCCGCATAAGAATAAAATTATCCTTGTCTATAGTCTCAATAACACTATTGCTCAAAGAATATTTCTTCATAATGCCAATCAATGCTTCTGTAAATTGTTCTTGAGTTCTTGCTTTGTGAAGGCGAATGATATACTTTCGCCCATTCTTGGCATTCGTTTTTTTGTCACCACCCTCGAAAGCAAGCATTTTGATTCCAACACTTTTCCCAAGATTGACAGACCGTTTTTGAAGTTCTGCATTCATATTTTTAATATTTCCAAAATTTATTGATTTCTCATAGAGTAATAAAAAAGAGAGTAGTTTTTTATAGCTGCGATACCCTGGAAACACCTTCGAATCCATTAGATATTTGAAACTATCAAAAAACAATGTCTCTAATTCGTGTATTATCGTTTTTCCTTTCAACACATTGCCTAGAACACTGGCTCTGATTTGGCGTTCTACGGACTTACCTTTTCCAAAATTTTTCCCACTTGACTTCATTACTTGTGCCTTCGGAGTATTGAGTTTTAATCCCTTCCAAATAGACCACACACTTATTTTCTCAACAGCTTCTAACTCATAAAAAAGACGTAACATGTATTTTATGTTATTAAATTCTTCGTAAAAATTAGGTCGTAATGTCGAAGCAAATTTGTCTGCTTTAAAGGTTACTAGACTAATAGGAATCTTTGCTAGGGGATTATCCGCAAAAGGATCTACCTTCATTTCCGAAGTTTGTTCCTCATCTATTATTTCACCTTCAAATTGTTTCTTGTAAAAGGTATATAAAAGCATGAAAGCTATTTCCGATTCCCAAATTGCATCTGTAGAACTGTCAATTTCAGTTTCTTCCGACGATTTATTTTTTATTTTAAAATTGTATAATCCAAAGTTGTTTCGATAACTAATTGCTTCGAGTTCCTCTTTTTTCCTAAATATGGGATTATTGTACAGTGCAGAGAGGTTTTTGAGATTATTCGAATTGAAAAAGTTACAAATAATGGTTTCGTAGTTATTTTGATAAGAATAAAAACAAAGACTAGGCGAAAAACGAATTGTATAGAGTGCCTTCCAACTAATTTTATTACTTCCCGTACCTAAAAAAGAATTAAAATTTGCAAGCCCAGAAAAGAATGGAGATACATTGGTCGGCTCTATCAAAGTTTTAAATGATTCTCCTAAGATTGGACACTTATGTTTACCTGGGATCAAATATTTTTCGTCTATTTCTAATCTAGTGATTTTTGTGTAAGGCTCATTCAAATACACCTTGCTTAAAAGCTTAATGTTATTAGATTCGAAGTACGTTACAATTTTATCTGCAAGTTCTGGATCGTTTTTTTTCAAATGTGCGATTTTAGGCGCGTTTTCTTTTCTTCGAGTTCCTCCTTGGGCATTATTTGTTAATAAATGGGTTAAGCCATAAGTATTCATTTTAGGGAACCTTTTAAATTTATCTGACTCTTCAACATAATAGACATTGTAATTCTCATCTTTTTGTTTTTTTGTAGGGGTATCGTATACTTCCATCCCCATATAGTAATATACCTCTTCTAGAAATTCCAATATTTTATTACAATGAATCGTGAGTTCATTTTCTCCTAGAGAGTCTATTCTCAAAGTTGGAAAATTGTCAGCATTCGTCAACTGATACCTTTGTGCGTATTTATATAAACCAACAATACCTGCATTGATAAAAATATTCGAAGTCCGTTTAAATGTTATAGATTTCATTTCACCCATGTTAATTTTATTTTTAAACTTCAATACCGAATAGCTTATGCCATTTTGTCGCTATTTACTAATATGTCATATTTCCCTGTCTCAATGTCGAAGTCTAGTTTGAAACACACCTACTTTCCCCGAGTCAACAAAACCCCCAACCCCAAAATCAAATCCCCCATCCCCCAAACAAACAGTATAAACAGCATACCGATACCAGTACCCAGTGCCGCCCCAGCCTGCTCAGCTTCGTCTTGAGTACTGTCTATCAAGTCAGCAGCACCACCTAAACTCGCAATCAGCCACCAGAGCATCAGTATATTGAATAGGATGAAGGTCCATTTTATTAGTTTTCCAAAAATGGAGCGTTTAGGTTTTCGTTGTTGTGCCCCACATTTGGGACAAGTCATAGCATCTTTACTAATTTCGGAGTTACAGGACTTACAATGAATGAGTGTCATCGTGATTTGTTTTTTTGTGTTAAAAATTACTTTCTATCACAAACATAACATACCCGATTCCCACTACGTGCGAAACCTAAAATTCACTCACTTTTTTTTGTATATAATCTTTAAACGCTTGAGGGGTGATGACTTTTACACGCCCTGGCAAGCCCAACACAAATCTACCTACGCCCTTCCAACTACGCACCTGCCCAGTAAACTCCACCCAGCCACGCGCCGTATTGCGAACACAGCCTCGACTAGCAGGAAACTCCTCCAACAATAAGTGATGCGCCATTCCATCCAACTCCAAGCGTACCGTCTCCCAACTATCACCAGTCATCCCAAATAAGTCAATCGGTGATGCGATCCGCTCCTCAACCATCTTAGTATTCAATACCTCGACATCACCAATCCGATCAATCTTAAACTGACGTTGCTCCCCCTTCTCAACATCCCACCCAATCAGATACCGGCGATCAGCAGTAAGTTCCATAGGCTCAACAAGCCGATCAGTTACATCATTGCTTGTAAGCGAGCGATAGCGTAATATCTTCATCTGACACCTGAGATTGATCGCAATTCGACTTAAGTTTAACAACTTACTAGCATGCAGTTGCGGCAAGGCATCAGCAAGGGGAATCAGCGATCTGTTCAACTGTAATTTGTGGATAATATTAGTGGCCTCAGGCGATTTGCCACTATAGTCTTGAAGTAATCCGTTTAATAACTCCAATTCGCTTTTTGTAAAAGGGGAATTGCTGTCTGCACCCAAGTCAAAGTCAAGGAAGTAACGATGCTGCTTGTCTTTAGAGATCGGATAACCAATCGAATTTAATAGTAAGATTCTTCTGTGAACTGCCGAATTAGACATGCCTAGTTGTCGCTCTAGGTTTTTTACTGATTTCTTTGGCGTTGTATTCAACAATCGAATAAGCTCGAAAGTCTTAAACAAAGACTTGTTTTCGGACATTGGGTTTTGGGGCTTTATAGGTTTTTTCTACACAATAATAATATTTAAAATACATATTAAAAAATTTACGCAAAAAAGTTTTCAACATGATTTAAACAGGTAGCAAAATTAAAGAAACAACGAATCCAATTATAAACAAGTATTCTTAACTTTTCCCGAATAAATTTGCGAATGAAAAAGAAAATCTCAACTCGAAACCGACCTATAATATTGATAATCATTGCATCCACTACGATCTTAACAACTAAATATTCCCGATAATTATCTAGTTTTAAAGCTGCCCCAGCACGAATGAAATGACAAAACGATACGTCTAAAAAATCGAATTCAGCCTCAGCATTCCCTCCTAATCCGCTACATACAACCAGAAAGCAGCACAACGCCAAATAAATAACTAATCACTATTTTGGATGTTTGATTCATTTCGAAAGCTAAAAGATTAATTTTAAATACCAATTCCCCTACTCTATCTCCGCCTTCAAATACCTCAAATCAACTGGCACTTGTTGCCCGTCCTCATCAAGCTTCGTTTTATCAAATACCTCCATAACAAAAGATTGATCATCGATCCAATACACGCGATAAATTTCCCAATCTTTTGAAGCATAGGAGTAAGCAGTTTTTATGTCATCCAGATGCTTGCAATTTTTGATGTCGTAAATCACGATGGTGGAACGGGCATCATAAAATTCCTTAAAGGTATCGTAATCAATAGAAGAGGAAACCAATATCTTTTCATTTGAAGGGGAAACAATCAACCCGTAAGCACCATGATCGTAACCACAAGAAGGAAAGAAAATGGAGCCATTGTCCTTGTCTAAGAAAAAGGATTCATAGATACTTTCGCCAAAGCGGCCAATCGAATACGCATTCATTTCCTTAAAAAATCCTCCATAAGTATAGCAAGGACGGAAATAGTTTTCACCACATGGAAATTTGAGCAAGCGATCCTTTACATCTAGTGTAAAGTAACCACCCTTCTCAGGATTTCCTACAGATTTCCAGGGCACCACTTTTTTTGACCCCTTATTCTCTCTAGTCCTCAGAGCAGCGTAAGATTCAAATTCCGAAGGCGCAATTTTAGTCAGCTTTAACTGTAATGCCTCAAACTTGATGTCTGGTTGCTTAAATTCAGAATAATTGAAATATTGTGGCAATTTAGAGAAGTCCGCATCCAGGGAATCTACTGTAAATCCATCAAATACATACCCCGTTTGATACCGATCTTTGTTTTTCCAATCATGATCGTTCAATACGACCTGAATCCATTGCCCAGAAATGCTTTTACCGTTGTCCACAACCTCAAGTTGAATTCCTGTTTCTTCTAGGACGTTTAGCCTAGTACCCAAATCAAAACTCCCTAGCTTTTTAGCCGTAAGATTCGGCTGCGCTCTATAACTTAGTCCGCTTGCCGCAGTCACATACACAACCCTCTTTTTGTTTGAACTTTGATCTTCCACTACCGCCCTTTCAGATGAGCTATTAGGGATTGGACCTTGGCTGTTCTCTTTCTCGTTCCTTGTATTATTACAACAAAAGAGGCTAAAAAGAGTAATTAGAAAAAAGGCATTTCTCATACTATCATGATATTAACGCTAGTAAAAGTACTCCAATTACTGCTAGTTAAAGATTCTAGCCTGTGGTTTAAATTTTCCGTAACAAAAACAATAATAGAATAATAAATATCCTTTCTTAACCACCCTATCCAACGTAACACCCCAATAGCGAAGCTTTAATTGTTCCTTGATCCTTGTTCCTTAGCGAAGCGTTAATTGTTTTCTTGGGGTCATGCCTGCGGCACCGCGCTATCCATTCCAATGTGCTCGCTATACTCCGCGCATTCCATTTCTATCGCTTGCCCGCATCAATTTTAATTCAATCCGTATTAAGTATCACGCAACAAGATCTTAGTCCTAACATCGTTGGGTATTGGTTTGGTAGTACTTTCAGCCCGGCCTGCTCTGAAATAGAAGGCAAGACTATAAAGTTGGGGTGTCGCTGGCCTGGTGTTCTACCAGGTTCTACCCTGTTTCCCAACAAATCATCTTTGAAACAGTCTATTTTTGTGAACATTAAAATATGCAAAAATATTTTTATTCCAAATAATTCTATATCTTTATAATCATAACTTGTTATTCTTTTGTTTAGTACAGATTAAACAACCCACATAAACATAATATAATGCTTGGTTTTACTATTGATGATGTTAATTTAAATGCGCTTTCCAAAGAAGATTTTTTAAAAATTCGAAAGCTAATTCCTGAACATGGAGTTGTATTAATAAAAAATCAAAACTTAACTATTGATTCATTAGTAAAGATCACTCATCAATTTGGAGAACCTGTTCTTTTACCAGAAGGACTCCGGTTTAAGAATGTAGAAAAGTCCTATCCCGAAATCGCAAGAGTCTCCAATATCCTAGCGGATGGTACACTATTAAAGAATCACAAAGCAGCTGAATATTGGCATAGTGATGGTGATTTCTGGCAACCAGGTAGAAATTTCATATTTAATATACTTTACTCAGAAGTGGTTCCTAAAGAAGGCGGCCAGACTGGTTTTGTTGATCTACGAGACGCTTATGAATCACTTCCTTCCCAGATAAAATTAGACCTTGAGGAAAAATCGGTTCTGGTTTGCTGTGATGATATTCCTGATTTTATAGATGCTAAAAAGGAAGAACGTCAACCAGATGCTCGACATAAGGTTAAACATACGCATATTGAAACAGGAAGAATCGGGTTGTATTTCGGACATACGAAGGCTAGTATTGATAGCGTTTCCGAGGCAACTTCAAACAAAATCATGAATGAATTGGTAAAAGCAATTGAAAATCCTGCTATTCAATATATTCATGAATGGGAAAAAGGAGACGTTCTTATCTGGGATAACACCTCTGTAATGCACCGTGGAATGGGTGGTTATGCTAATTACCCCAGAGTACTTTTTAGAACTCAAGCTTTTGTAAAACCTAATTTAGAATTTGCCCAAAATAATTATTCTGATAAATTAAATTTGCAGGATCATTAACTCCGAATTACTGATTTCCGAATCGAAAATCTTGCAATTGCAAAAGAATGCCAGGTAATATTTAGATAAGTGTTGACACTTTAATAGTATATTACCTTGCATTTTGACTGCTATCAACAAGACGCTTTAGCTCTCGATTCAGTAATCATATCTAATGCAGACCGATCAGTCCAATACCTTATTACACTTTAGTTTTCTTTTGGGGGCATGCCTACGGCACCGCGCTATCCATTCCAATGTGCTCCTCCCGAAAGCTAACTTTCGGGACTCCGCGCATTCCATTTCTATCACTTGCCCGCATCAATTTCATTTAAATCCGTATCAAGCATCATGCAACAAGATGGAAGTCCTAACATCATTTGGTATCGGTTCAGTACTAAAGGTTTAGAGTGTCTCAGTTTCAAGGGTTTTACCCGGTTTTACCCTAGGCGCAAATTGTGAACCTGTAGTCCTGCCTGCTAAGCAACGGAAGGCATGGAATTGGTATATGTACATGTCTAAAGTTGATTAACACTGTGCCACTATACAATGTATTAGGAATTGAGCTCTTTTGTTTGCATTTTGTGTCAAAACAAATAGAAATATAAAATCATCCTAATTCAAATGAAATACATCCAGTTTTTTAAAATACTAGTCTTAATACTACTATTTGGCATTTCTGCTAATGCACAAGATTTGGAGCCTGGTTCAAACAACAATGGACTTCCATTACGCATTGCCTATTATGGTGAAAATATGGTTCATCCTGGACTAAGAGTAGGAACCTCTTATGTTTTACATCGAAAAGTGAAAGTAAGAACTCGAATCTTCAAGTTTTTACAAGACAAAAGAGGCAGTATGACCAAAGTTATTCAGTACAAACTGGATGGTAATTTAGGCTTTTACAATCATCCTAACAACCATACAGGATTGCTTATGGGGGCTGCGATTACAAGGCACAAAAACAAGAATGAAAGCCAATTCAGTACTGCCTGGTCATTAGGAATAAATTACTTACATCGATTCTACAATATCGAAACCTTCCAAATTGATGCTAATGGAACAATCGATCAAATTGGTCTAGGAGGCAATGGTGGACTGATGCTTGCCCTAGCACCGTCTATGGAAAGAGCGTTTGGTGAAAAAGGACATATCGTATTTGTAAAACCTGCGATCCAATTGGTCAAGTACAATCATACTTATTTCTCCAATGCTATTATTGAATTTGGGATAAGCTTAAAATTATCAAAACAATGAAAAATCTACTTCTAATATTGATTGGCCTTTGCTTGATTGTAGCAGCATGTTCTAAAAAAGAATCAGAGACCTTCGACCACTTCTTTTTTCGAAATGACGGCGCAGATTTGTTCGTGGAAGTCAATGGAAACATAGCCTCAAAAACCTTCTTGTTATTCTTGCACGGTGGGCCAGGCGGTGGCGGTACTGCCTATAACAGTGGCTACTACGCTGATGAATTGGAAAAGGAATACGCAATGGTGTATATGGATCAAAGAGGAAATGGTGCCTCAACCGGCAATTATGATAAAGGTACATTGACCCTAGCTCAAAATTCTGATGACATCTATCAATTGACACGATTTCTGAAAGCAAAATACGGCCAGGATATTAGCTTATTCCTTGCTGGGCACAGCTGGGGAGGACTCACCACTTGCCACGCCTTAGTGACTACAGATATCCAACAAGAGATCAAAGGTTGGATCGAAATCGATGGTGCACACGATTTTGTATTAAACGACAGAGAATCCATCAAGCTATTTAAAGTGTTAGCTACCATTGAGATTGCAACCAAAAACAACCTCGAATTCTGGACCCCTGTACTGGAAAGAGTCAATGAGATGGACACCCTAGCACCATCAGTTGAAGACGCAGGATACTTGAACGCTAAAGCTTTCGAAGCAGAATCTTATTTACCAATCGAATATCCCGAGCTACCAGATTCAGGACTCCCCTATACTTCCTTAAACGCTCCGAACTCAGGTATGTCAATTTGGTTTGCCAATCTAGTCGTAAATCCAATTTTGAATGCCGATTCCTATGAAAACCCGCTAACAGATAGACTAGATGAGATCTCAGTACCATCGCTTTTCCTTTGGGGGAAATATGATTTAGTAGTACCTCCAGCGCTAGGCGTCTCTGCCTACAATTTAGTCAATACGACGGAAAAAGAGTTGGTGATATTCGAAAACTCTGGACACAGCCCTATGAGCAACGAACCAGAATTATTTGTACAAGAAGTCAAGAAGTTTGTGGAGCTTTATAAGTAAGGCATTCATTCATTCTTCATTAATTGTTCCATAGCAAAGCGTTAATTATTTATTACCTTTCCATTGCCTTTAATTTCTTTCGTATAAACACATAGTAGTAACTACTAAAAAAACAAAAGGTAATCAACACCGAAAACAAGACATAGCGATACGGAAGGGTCTTAGGGTTGACTTCCAACCATTCACAGTACAACGCATACAAGATGAACACGGCAAACAGCAAGATCCGAATCAGCAACCAAGACAGAGCATTCCACCTAAATAGTTGCTTAGCAAATTCCTTATCATAACCTTCCGATTCTTTGTACACCAAAAACGAGTTGTAAAAGATACCCGGCAAAATGAAAAATGCAATAATAGTGTAATAGGCTGGCAATTCATTGTTGTACAGAAAGTACGAAATAAATAAAGCCAAAATAACGTGATGAAACACTGTAAACCAATCCATTTTTCTTCCTAAAAAGAACATAATCGCTATGGCAAAAATATAAAAAGCACCAGCAATGGTCAAAAACTGGCTGGTCACCCAATTTTGTGGACTCACATAATCCGTCATAGGCTGAAAAAACGTAAAGTAGATCAACGTAAACACACTACAATAAATCGCATGGATCACAACCACTGCATTGTTCCGCTGATTTGCAGATACCAAATACTTACTTGGTATTAGCTTCAGTAAGAAGAACAACACGAACCAGATTACGGAGTAAATCACTAAATTAACGATCATAGACAATTGTGTTTAACCATGTCGCGAAAATACTTATTACAATTTGGTTATACGTAGCAAATTTTAGATTTTACCTAAAAAAAGAAATAGATTCAAGTATTTTCGGAAGACTTTGGTTTGAGTAACCAACATACTGAAAAGCAGTTACAGTATTAGTGGTAACAACGTTCTTCATCAAAAAATAAAGTTGTAAGGTTTAAGGCTTGTAATTTGCACCAGATAGCCCACTAACATTCTTGCCATTACCTGTGAGCGTGTTGTTACAAATTTGAGTTGTATTATTCAGCGTAGCGTTAGCGTTTAAGTGTATTCCCCAAGCCGAATTATTGAAAATAGTGTTGTTATCAATCAATGTATTAGTAATCGTCAGACCTTGATTTGGCAATCCTAGTTCAAGACCTGTAACTGGACCCACAAAAATACCCGCGGTTACACAGTTTAAGCACAATCCATTTTGAATGGTATTGTTAACAAAACTAAGGGTGTTTGCCATTGCGATATATACTTGACCACCGCCAGTATAACCAGTCCCGTATTGAGGTGCAACTGGAAAGATTCCTAGTACATGATTATTGTCAAAAAGATTATTTGTAACTAGACCATTGAATCCTCCTAAAATTGCCACAGCGTTTGTTGTGTTATCAAGAAACGAATTATTACTAATCTCATAATTTGTAGTTGGGTTGGAGGTATGACCAATATACAAGCCCAGACCGCCTGAACTGCGTAGAGTCGAGCCTGTAAACTTAAAGCTGTCTACACCATTGGTATAAATTGCGTACCCCCAAGAGTGCGCCACTTCACTACCCGTAAAGCAAATATTACTTGAGTTGACAAAGTGAAACATGTGCGGGTAAGTATTTAGTTGTGGAACATTTGGCCCTGGAATCTCTTCCCAAATAACATTGTCCGAAAAGAATCCGTTTGTAGTAGCGTTCGATCTAACAAACGAGCATTGTCCTTGACCGGATGATCTAAGAATTCTGAACCCTTGACCGTAAATTCCAACGCCAGAAATTCCAGACAGGTTAAGCACTGCAATGCCATCACAGTCACTATTGTCAACTGTTATGTCTTGCGTTAAAATCGCATTATTGCCACTCGCTAAACATTGGCGAACCTCTTGAATAGTACTTGCAAAGCAACCTGTTATCGGTGATCCCTTTGGTATACTTGAAAAAACGCCATTATTGTAGGACCAAAGTACTCTATCCGCACCAGTTACATCGCCGTCTAGGTTAAAATCCTCTGAGAGATAGATACCAGGTAATCCATTGCTGTTTTTCCAGAGAATATTGTCTGCACCAGTAATTTCATAGCCCGTAGGCAGCGATTGATCGGCATTTGCTGCAAACAAAAGCCAGTTTCCACCGATCTGTTTTTGACCGAACCCTAATGGACGATAACTGTCTGCCTGCGTGAAGTTGTAGGAGATCTTTCCATTGACAATTGGGATTGGATTTGGGGTCATTACTGGGAGGTGATTTCTATGCTCAACCATAAGGTACAACTCACTAATCGAGGCATCTATATTTACAGAAATGTCCTCGTGTGTAGTACCATCGTTCAATAGAACAACCGCCCCCTTTCCTACTTCATCAGAAGCCAGTGGAGAAGTTCGCAGGCTTATCAGTACCCAGTCTATTGATCCTGTTGGGTAGTCCGTAGCAGTCCAACCAGCACCTTCAGCACCGTTATAGTTCCAAGGAGCTACATTGTAAGGTTGTCCGGAAGGTAGTAGATTTAGATTTTGTAGGCTGTTTCGCATACCGTTTTGTCCATCGAAGGCTCCCTCCAATAAAAATTGGACATCACAGTCTACAGTTTGGTCGGTCGTTTGCGAGGGTTGAATAGTCAAGCAAAGCGTTGGTCGAGTTGTAGTAATACTGTGTTCCTGAGATCGGAAAGAAACATCATTACCCGTTGTTTGTGTTAAAATCATAGAAAAATTACCGCCAAGGGTAACGCCATTTAATGGCCAGGTATAGGTAGTATTCGTTTGAAAATTTGCTTTTGTCAATTCTCCTAATGCTCCTGCCGCTGCTGGCTTATTAGTAGTATTGAGGTTGATTTCTGTCCAATTATTAGTTGCGCCTTTCTGAACAGTGATTCGACCAGATCCAGCATCCGTATTTACGGTCATCTCTAGTGTTGCATTGACTACCGTACCTGTGATATTGCTTAGATCATACATTAAATAGGAAACCCTATTGCCTTGCTCCACCCTTAACTCTGTGGTGTTAAAATTGGTAGTTCCTTGTAAATAAGCATCTTGGGTTGGTTCCAAACACGTAGTAGTTTGAGCATCTATATGAATAGTAATAGCAACTATGAAAAATAGAAATGCGTATTTACGTATCATTCGGGTATTAAATGAAAAATTAATGTTAGCCATTTATAAAAATACAAAAAACTGAAACAAAACAGTAGATAAAACAAGAAATCTATTTGATCAGAATGTCAGCTATTATCCGATTACAAGTGCCTAAGTGCTTCGTTGAAAAGGTAGATAATTTTAATGAAAACATCCACGGCGTCCCCAATATCAAACACTAATTATTTTGCTGCACAAACTGCTGATTCCACTCGAGTTTCTCATATATAATCACTTGGATCATCTCCTTGAACGTGAAGTGTCCTGGTAGTTGGAGGTTTAACAAAAAGCATGGCATTATGTCTAGCGCTACGAAACAAGCAAAGATAAATAAACAGCTAATAATTCACCATTAGTAATTAAATTTTACCTTTGCTTAATGAGAATTTTTATCTTACTTTTTTTGGCCTTGCCATTACTCTCACTAGGGCAACAGGATAGTATTATCGCTGGACCATTTCAAGGACATGTGACTAACGATTTTGCTCGGTATTGGGTGCTATTAGAAGATCAGTCAAATAGGAAAGGCCACCTGCCCAAGGCATTAAATGAGTACCTCCGATCTGAGAAAGAAAGATATGGGTTTAAAAAACACCGCATAATCAAAGAGGAATCCGTAAAATTTGGTAATCAGTACACCTTAAAAATCAGTTTAGAAGAACCGAGTAAAGCAAGTCAACCGACATCCAAAGACATCCGTTTCCTAGTCGGTTCGTGTTACTATCCACATAAAGACAAACTAGCCGCCAAGCGCAATGTGATTTTCGAAAGTATGGAAGAAAAAGCAGCGGACTTTATGATCTGGATGGGAGACAACACCTACTATCAAGGGGAGGAATGGGATAGCGATCAAGCAATGTTCGAGAAGTGGCGAGCATCTAGAACCGTCCCATCAGTTAATTCCTTCCTGCAATCAACCCAACAATATGGTATTTGGGATGATCACGACTATGGCCCCAACGACGCTCATGGTGATTTTGAACGCAAGGCCAATTCCCTAAAATTATACAAAGCCATGTGGCCCAATCCCTCCTTTGGCAATGCGCAAGCGGAAGGCGTGTTTACTAAATTTACCAAGGGAGATGCGGAGTTCTTTTTATTGGATGGACGCTACAATTCGATTGGCGGGGAACAGATGTTTGGCCCAGAACAGATCAACTGGCTTCAGGAAGGACTTAAGGATTCAAAAGCTAACTTTAAATTTATCATCACTGGTACACAATTATTACCTAATAACACCTTCGGTGAAGACTGGTTGACCTGTCCGGACGAGCGCAATGCCTTCTTGGATTTCCTGGAGTCGACAAAGATTTCTGGTGTGATTTTGTTTTCCGGTGATCGCCATTATACCGAGCTCAACAAGATGTCAAGACCAGATACCTATCCTTTATACGAATTCAGCTGTTCTCCCTTGACTAGCTATCTCTATCTTGCGAAAAAAATAAATAGTAAAGTCCTTCAAAAGAAGACATTTGTTAGAACTCACAACTTTGGCGAAATTCAATTGACAGGTAAGCAAGCAGACCGAAAATGTATTATCACTACTTACAATAGAGATGGGGAGAAGATTTGGGTACAAACTATACGACTAAAAGACTTGAAATAACTTAAAAATGAATACAATACCTTCCGATTCACAATCTGATATTCTACCTGATTTTTCATGGGATCTGATACAGGTATCTCTCTTTGATTGGATCAAAATCATTGTGTTTTCATTCCTCTTACCATTGTGGGTGGTACTAATAATAAATGAAGGTGCTGTACTGTGGAAACTAATATCCTGGTGGCAGGCAGACATTGAATTTTGGACAATCAGGAAATACTGGATTTCAACACTGGTAATTGCAGCAATTCCTTTGGTGCATATTTATTGGTTTTACCTTAGAGCATTCAGGCGATTACTGCTACTAATTCATGAAAAATTCCTACAAAAGATGAATCAGGAAATGGGTAAAGTTATAGCCAACTCCATTCTAAAAACAGCCAATTCCCAAAATCCACAAAATCAAGAAGACAAGCTGAATCATATTCTAATTTACATAAATCGCCAATTATCAAAACTGCCTGGCTTAATACAATGGGGCGCACGAAAACTTGTGGATCAAATCCCATTCATTGATTTAATCAATAGTTTCAATGTCAAAGATCTGGATCAAGGTAAAACAGAACAAATCGCTACTGACATCACTACTAAAATCAACGAAATAGAGTTGGCATTAATTGATCAGCTCATTCCTTCCTGGACCCTATTTATTATTCCAGTAAATCTCGCGTTGCTGTTTGGCTATTGGAGTATGTAAGAATATAAGTTTTGAGGATTCTAGTCCTGGAGTACGTTTGAGCATTGTAGGTGCGTTTTATGCGCTAAAAGTACTACCATTAAATCATGTCATGGAAAAGGGACTCGTCAATGACAAATACCTTATAACTGTTAGCTCCAATTAACTTTTTTAGTTTGAGTCACTGTGAGTATTCTAAGAAAACTTTTGAATCTGGGTTTAAGTAAAACATTAACCTAAATATTGCAACTAATCTATAGAACTAACGTAATTTTCAATTACACCTTGATTATTCAATAGTAAAAGTAGTTTCAGCTTAAAGTAGATTATGCAGATTTTCATTGCAGTACTAGATAAACTAATACCTAAAAACAAAGCCGTAGAAAAGCACGATTTGTTTGTACAACGTAGCTTCATCACCATTATGTTGTTTATGCTTTTATTAGCAAGTTCATCCTTTTTGGCAAAGCATCTGTTTAATTATAACGACCCATTTCCTTTTTGGTTGATACTTATCATCGTTCCTTGCATTTTGTATATCAACAAATCCTTAAATAATACGACTGTTGCAATTCACGTGTTTAATACAATAATGTATGTGTTATTGGGGTATTTACTTTACATTACAGGAGGGATCTTCTCGATTAATGTGAAATGGGTGTTTATCATGTTATTCCTTGCGTTATTGTTCCTGCCAATTAAACAAATCATTATCTGGCAGATCCTAATTTTATCACTTGTTTTGGCCATTTTTTGGGGGGTTAATACAGATATTACGACCCTTCCTGGCTATGACAAGCTGACTTATTTAATTGACAATGTAGTCTTTATATTGGCTTTCAGCACGTTTATAATTATTTATTATATCTTTCAGAATTTGCTACGAGAAGACCTGCATAAACAACAACAGGCAACAGCAAGACAGGCCGTCGAACTACAGGCTCAGTCTCAAAAAATTGCAGAAGTCTCCAGATTATTAGAACAATCAAATCTGCGCTTAAAAAACTATGCCCATACTACTTCTCACGATCTCCGTCAACCCCTACGCACCATCACTTCGTTTGTAGAACTGATAAAAGCAGATATTGTGCAGAATAAAATCACTGATGCAACTAAAGAGTATATGGAGTTTGTAATCGATGCCTCTCGAAAAGGCAATAAACTGGTAGACGACATCTTAGTCTTTGCTCAGGTAGAACATATAGAAAATAAGCCCAAAGAACTAATCTCCACTGAATACCTGCTAAGTAATGTTACAAAATCTCTCGGTAGGCAAATAAAAGAGACCAATGCTGAAATTACTGTAAATAGCAACCTGCCAGCCATCTACGGCAATCCTTCTGAAATAGAACGGGTATTCCAAAACATCATATCCAACGCTCTGAAATTTGCTAAAAAGAACATATCACCTAAGGTAAACTTGATTTGTAATACCAACCAAACTATGCATACATTTATCATTGAGGACTATGGAATTGGTATTCAGCCTCAAAGTCTTTCTAATATTTTTAAGTCTTTCGTTCGGGAAAACAGAACCAATAAATTTGGTCAGGGAATTGGTTTATCAACCTGCAAAGAAATCATTGAAGAGCATGGTGGAAAAATATGGATCGAATCAGAACCAAATGTGTACACCCGTTTCTTTTTTACAATTCCTAAATTAGTATAGCAGAAAACGGCTTTGGGCTACTAGCTTTTAGAAGAGCAATTTCATCGCATGGTCAACCAACACCTAATAGCCAATCCCAACCCCCTCTTACTACTCATTTGAGTACGTGTAAGTTCGTTCACAGTATTGCAGATAAGGAAGAATCTCACGCATTCTCAATACCGTTTTATAGTTGGTTTGAGATAACGGGTAAATCTTAGCGTTCGGATCTAAATTTTTAAGGAACTCACCTTTCTTGGATACCGCTTGGTTAGCATATTTAAATGCATGATCTCCGTTATGAAATCTTCTAATAATCATGATGTATGGATCGATCTCCAATGTCAGTGTTGAGATCTTGAAGCTTTCGAGATTGTTATACTTTTTGTTATAGTCAGAAAGTGCTGCTTTTATCTTTTCGATTTTAACTTTAGAATCACTCAATACTACAATAACGTAATGCTGATCAGCGGAACTATCCTTGAAAAGACTTGATTTATCACGGCCATCATACGGTTTGTCATCTCCAGGTTTTGCGGTAATTCCTATGCCTGTTCCACCGCCTAGAAGCGATAAGTACTCATTTGCTTTTCTGGCTTCATCAGTATCCGGATAATCTTTGACGACTACCCCAAGCGCATTAATGTAATCATCTTTACCTTGAAGCGATCCTGTACAAAGCGCAAACAGCAGTGCGAACTTAGGACGGATGTTATTCGCATCACCAAGCACTTTATCTGCTGCATTTATTTTGTTGAGCGCTTCCTGAAATGCCTCATTTTGATAAAGCGAGAAGGTCTGATTGTAGTAATCAGCAACCTCTTTATCTGCTACCTCTATCTCAGTAGACGCGTTAGGATCAAGAATCATTTTAGCATGTCTTGAATTAGGATACCCTTTAATAACCTGATCTTTATAAGTATCAGCCAAAGCGGTATTCCCCTCTTCTTGATGCAGGATGTACAAAGAGTACATGGCCTCAACATTGTATTTATTGTTTGGATAACGCGCCAATAATTCCTCGAACGCAGCGATTGATTGCCTATTATTTTTCAGTTTTTCTCGATAAAGCTCACCAAGTGCGTACAGTGCTTCGACGTTTTCAGCATGCAATTTTTCTAGATCTTCTGCTGATTCAGGCACATCTGCAAATATTTTCTCCACTTCTTCAGAAGTAACAATGACCTCAGAGGCACCTTCTTCAACCTCACTTGCAATTGCCTGCTCAGACCCCGTAGATTTCACAGAACGTCTCCAGTCATCTTCTAACGGCCTTGTTCCCCATGCTTTTTCGAAGTCTCGTTTTCCTTTTTTGAGTAAATTCTCATTATATGCGAAGAATGAAGAAGCTTTTGGCGCACCAGGAGTTGGAGTAGTCCTACTAACTCGATCTTGGGATACACTTTCTTTAGAGCTTTCAGCTAATGACTGTTCTTTTTTGATTTTTTTGGCCAGGGCGATTCGTTCCTCTGGACTCATATCTTTGATTCTCAGCAAGCTGTCATTTTTTTGAACGATTTCAATATTTGCGGCGATATCTGTCAGGTTGGTGGCATATTCATTCACAATTTCATATCGTGGGTCTTTGCTAGCCATGACCTGCTTAGTAGAGTCATAGTAATTTTTAGAGAAGACAAACTCTTCCATTTCGAAGTAAATCTCAGCGAGCTTGAGATAAGATTCTGCTTTCTGCGGTTTATTATTAGTATTAAATTTTAAGGATTGTTTTAAAAACACAATGGCTTCATCAGTTTGATTTTCCTTGATAGCGATATTCGCCATAGCAAAATAAATCTGATCTTGATATTCATCGTTCTTGATATCTTTGGTCATTCGAGTGAGGGAAGCCATGGCTGACTTGGCGTTTGTCTTACCACTTGACCATTCGTTGACGATCATATTCAATCGAGTACGGAACTCCATTGGATAGTCTGGTCTCATTTTAAGAACTTGCTTGTATGCGATGGCTGCTTCCTCATCATTTCCTTGCATTTGGTAGATCTGTGCAAGGATGTAGACATATCTGTTTTTCTGTTTTTTGCGTTTGGTGATGGCGATGGCTTCTTTCAACGGTTTTACGGATTCCGCATATTCTCCTTGTTTCAGTGAATTGTAGGAATCGATAACAGACAACTGAACTCGTTGTTTCTTTTTAAGTGTTTCGTCTTTTAGTAATTTATCGATAAGAATCTGGGCATCTTCGTGATATCCTTGATCTACTTTAGCACGAGCCAACCAGATCATTGCGTTCTTACGTTCTGTGTTTTGGTATTTCTTTTTGGTTAATTCTTCTTTAAGATCATCTCCTTTGAGTCGTTTTAATCCTTTTTTCCGCTTTCTCTTGAGTCTTTTATACTCTTTATCATAAATATTTACGGGATCATATTCTGAAATCACATACATGAAAGTTTCTGCCGATTTGTCATATTCTTGCTTCAAATATTGTGATTGTCCAATGACCATATAGGCATTATCCGTCCATTTACTCACTCTGTGCAAAGAAATTACGATAGAAGACTTTTTGATGGCTTCATCCAATTGGCCTGCTACAGAGGAGGCATCATCAACTGCAGATTCCTTATAAAGAGAGAGTATTTGGTTATAGTTATCCTGATGTTGTCGGGATAAGTTGGCAAAGCTCTCAGTAAGTATTACTTTTGCATTGTGGTAGCCATTGAATCTGGCATTCAGATCATGCATGGATTTTTTAAATCCTCTCACATCTTCTTCTGACTTCTTTTTTGTAGCTGTGCAACCAACAAACAAAGAAACAAGCAGGACAAGAACTAGAATGTGTATATTTTTCAAATTTTTAAATTTAAATTTAAATTTTGTGTTCCATCAACAATACTAAATACGTCTTTATAACTGGAACCGTTGCAAAATTATTTTATTTTTCCATAAAAATTTAATAATGTTAGATGAAAATACATCTAAATCGAATCGAACTGAGAATTTTCGAATAATAATTATGAATGATGATACCTTTAAAGAGGTTAAATCGTTCAGATATTCGCGTTCAAAATTGTTTCTTACTGTTTTCGGTAGCTTGTTTGGTATTGCATTAATTATTTGGGGGAGCATGGCATTAACCCCATTACGCAATATTTTATTTGGATTTGGTGACATAAAGCTAAGAAATCAATTAGAAGCTAACCAGGCACACGTGGACTCACTTCAAGGAGCATTGGCGGATATTAATCTTTATATTGCCAATATGCAAAAAGTATTTACTGGTGAACTCAAAAAGAGTGATTCGTTATATGCCCCGTACAACAACCAAGCCACGAATTTAAATAATATTAAGCCTGGAGCAACTGGATTTGAAGACTCCATTGGAAATATCACTAATGAGAATAGTGATTTTGAGCTTTCTAAGAAAAAACAAACTGAATTCAGTGAAGAGATTTTCCATAAAAACCTCGATCTTTCTAGAATCCATTTCAACCCGCCACTCAAAGGCTATATCTCTCAGGAGTTTGATCCAAGCAAAAAGCATTACGGCACGGATATCACTGCTCCTAAGAATACCCCAGTCAAAACAGTGTTAGGGGGACATGTTGTGATGGCAGATTGGACGCTAAAAACGGGAAATGTCATTGGAATACAGCATAGTGGAGATTTGATATCTTTTTATAAACATAATTCGCAATTATTGAAAAAAGTTGGTACATTTGTTAAACCAGGTGAAACCATAGCCATTATAGGAAATACTGGCGAACTCTCAGACGGCCCACATCTTCATTTTGAATTGTGGCACAACGGTCAACCTGTAAATCCAACCTCATACATTAATTTTTAGATCAACACAGCATTCTTATGTTTGGAAATACAAAAGAGAACCATACTAAAACGGTAACAAGCACACCTCTTTCAGGAAGCCTTAATAGCCTAGTATCTGGTACGGTAATAGAAGGTCAAGTTCAATCTGAAGGTGATATCAGAGTTGATGGTTTTATAAATGGTAGTCTAAAGTGCAAGGCAAAAGTTATAATTGGTCCAACTGGACGAGTATTTGGTGATATTACTTGTAAAAATGCAGTTATAGAAGGCGTTTTAGAAGGTGTCATTCAAGTAGAGGAAACACTCAAACTCGAAAAGTCAGCCAAGGTAAAAGCAGAAATTGTTACAAACAAAATCATCATTGCGGCTGGTGCCGTGTTTAATGGCAACTGTAAAATGGGTACCGATAATATTAAAGGTATTGGTTCTGCTAAAAAAAATACTCGTACTGATGGCAATGTAAAGAAACATGCAGTCCGGTAGTTTTTCACCAATTCTACTGGTCGTTAGAATTTTGTGTTTACTTCTGTTTTTAATCGCTCAATTTCCAAAGTGTTATTGAAGACTATTTAATCGTTGGATTACTTTTTCCAAATAACTACGTTCCATATATCAAACATTCTTAATTTAACGCACATTATACAATAGGATGCTCGTTATCAGTTGAAAACCAATAAAGGTGTTTCGACTCTCGATGGTTCGACTCTCGGCTCTACAGTGATTTTGACTCGCAGGTTCGAGTAACCTAAGTCTTGAAAAGCAATCGCTACAGTGAGCATCAAAATCGTTGGATTGGTCCGACTTTCGGTGCTTTTTTGCTGGGGTTTCAGCTCAAAATGATTTTCCTATTGCATAATGTGGGTTTAATTGTTAATTTAGCGCATTGTGACTTATGGTCTGGCAATGAAAAGTTTTGTTTATATGCACAGTAAGCAGTTTGTAGTTAAATTCGGATTGTTTTCGATGGTCTGCCTTCTATTAGTGTTCATAACGCATTTAGGTCCTCCTCTTTCTCCCTTTATGACCTTTAGCTTATCGACGCTATTTCTGTATGTGGTATTGACCATTAGCATGTATATATTTGCCAAACGAGCAATAGTTAACCCTAATCCTAGTGTATATACCTCACTTTTATTACAATTTCACTGGATTAGAATATTCACTTCACTTATATTTGTACTTACTTTCATCTCATTATTTCCTCCTAAGTCGAATTTGTTTTTATTCCCTTTCTTTTCTATCTACATTTTATTTACGATTTTTGAGGTTCATATGTTAACAAAACTAGAATCACATGTATGATATTAATGTTAATGACGGCCAGTTTAAATTTAATTTAGAAGAATCCGCAATTTCAGGGTTCGATGTGATTGAATTTCGTAATGGTAGTTTCCATATCATACATGAGGAACAATCCTTTACCGCTCAGGTTGTCGAAGTTGATTATGCTACAAAACATTTTGTCTTAATGATCAACAATAAGCAATACCAACTCGCAGTAGCGGATAAATTTGACCTCCTTATCAAGAAAATGGGGTTAAACTATTCTTCTGGACAAAAGATAAATCAAGTCAAAGCGCCTATGCCAGGCTTAGTCTTAACAATTGAGGTGGAAACTGGACAGGCTGTTTCTAAAGGCGATCCCCTACTTATTCTGGAAGCTATGAAAATGGAAAATGTGATCAAATCTCCTGGTGAGGGTGTAGTAAGGCGTATTACAGTGAAGCAGGGAGATGCAGTAGAGAAAAATACGCTCCTAATCGAATTTGAATAGGATAAACAGTTAAGTTCATGTACGTCGTTTCCTATATGCTCATACTATTCTACATGAATAATTCTGATATAAAAATTACGTAAAATAGAATAAGGATATACCCTTCCCAATTAGAAATTTTCCTTGTAATCATCATAATTAAAAATAGTATGGAGGCCGCCATCATCAGTGGCAAGCTAAATGCTGTTACATTTGGTGGGATGGTAAGCACACCGAGTAATCCAGGTATTCCCATTACGGCGAAAGTATTGAAGATGTTAGATCCTAATACATTTCCTATTGCGATTTCAGGCTTTCCTTTCCTTGCTGCTTTGATAGAAACGATAATTTCTGGTAATGAAGTACCAAAAGCTACAGCACTTAGCGCTATGGCCTCTTTAGCGATGTTTAATTGGGACGATATCTCTATGATAGACTTCACAGTGTACTCTGCTCCGTATTTGATCCCTACGCCCCCTAAAAGCAACATAGCGAATACCTTCCAATCTAGTGCTACTTTCTCCTCACCTTCTTCCAATTCTTGTTTATCTGCTCCAAAGGTATAGGCTAGGAAGATTAACAGTCCGATTAAACAAACTACTGCCTCTATTTTTGAAAAACTATTATCGTAAATACAGAAGTAAAGCATAAACGCTGATCCCACAAACAAAGGCATATCAATGTTCATGATATCAAAATCAATTTCAATCTTCTTGCCGACTATCGCCGTGAGTCCTAAAACTAAGAGAATATTAGTGATATTGGAGCCGACTACGTTGCCCACTACGATCTCAGAGCTGTTTTCTAATACCGCAAAGATAGACGTCACCAGTTCTGGCAAAGAAGTTCCTGCTGCAACAATGGTTACGCCAACTATAAATGGGGGGATCCCAAGTGACAACCCTACTTTCTCTGCTGCTGCAATAAACCAATCAGACGCCTGTAACAGTATTACAAGGGACAAAAGAAAAATTAAAATCCAAACAGGTAAACTCATAAGATCGAATTGTAGGGCAAAAATAGAAAATTAATCCCAGAATTGTTATTAGACTTTGATGAGATACAACTAAGTGGTTGATTATAGGTGAGTACGCTTAGTTATAATGACAATTCTGGATTTATTACTATAAACTACTACACATCATCCTAATTGAAATCAGGTCATCTCATTTGTATTGATTCCATAACCACTACACCTCAAAGTAGGAAAATGTTATCCTATTGTAAGTAAAAAAAAGAGGCTACCCATAATGAGTAGCCTCTATATTCTAATAAGTTCTTAGCATTAGAAAGTCCATAGATCGTGTTCGAAATTCTGGATACCTTTATGAACCTTTTCAGCTTCAAACAAAATATCGATTCCGGATTTATAATCTTGGATACGTCTATCATAAACATTAGACTCCTTCATAATATAACTTGAGAAATACCTCATTTCAAGAATATCTTCCCAACTCATACGCTGAGCATCATTCATTGGATTGAAGGCTTCGTTTCTTGAGAATAATTCTCTACAATCAGGATAGTATGCCCAAAACATAGGATACTCAAACTTGAAGTTTCCATTGTCGTCATACTCTTCTTTCAGTGGAGCAACACCCAAAATTCGAACTAACATCATTGAGGTTTCTTCATCGAAGAACCACACTTCTTTTAATCTGAAGCGTTTGATGTCTTCCCAGTTAAGATCATTACGTACAACTTTGATCTTTTCCTCGTAAGTATCAGGATCAAAGGTAATAATCGTATCAACAGAGGTACCCATTGAGCTAACTTCATCCACCTCTAGTTCGGTTTTGAATTTATCATCAATAGTACTGTACAGTTGAATCTGATCTTCCATTGCTGCATCAAGAATGATGTTAATGAAAGGAAGTTCTGGCCAAGTAAAATGTTTGTTCATTTTTTCACGAACATCTATAATTCTCCAGATTCTTTTCTCCCAGAAAACATCGGCTTCTCTGATGTGATCGTATCGTAAAAGCTTACGTTCTTTGATGATATCTCTATCATAGATGTCATCTCTTGGTGTATCTTCTTCGACTCCGTCACCAGACTCAGTAACTTCAGTTCTTTCGTCCAAAACTGGCTGAGCGATCATATTGATATTCAGCAAAAATGTGCTAAGTATTAATAGTACGAAAATTCTAATGTTTGCTTTCATGCTAATTATATTTTATCTAATCTTAATAAGAATATCTGGAAGCTGACGACCAGCTTTATCTCCAGGGCATCTAGCCTTGATCTTAGTAATGTAATAAAGATCGCCTGGTTTAGCCGCATTCACCATAGTTGTAGACTGACCAGTAAATCGTCCACCTCTGTTTAAAGTAATAATAGGATCTGCTCTTTTAGGAACTCTTGCAAATTCGAAACCGTCAACAGTACATTTAGCTTCGAAATCAAAGTTTTCTAATTTAGCGTAAATCCCTTCTTGTCCTTTAAACTCACCAGTACCCATTGAACCTTTGTTACAAGTTCCAATACATGGTTTTGGATCAGGAATACGTTTTACACGGAATTTGTAAGGTGTAGCTTTTAAACCACCACCTGATAGTGTTACTGTTGCTGTTTGACCAGGTTGAGAAACTCTTACGTTGTATTTCATTTTACCGTTAGGAGTCATATTACAACCACCACCCGAGCAGTTAACTTTCAAGTCTCTACTAGGAATACCACCCGCTGCTGTGCTTATTGGGTTATCAACACCTACATAGAATACATTCATTTTATCAGCAGATACGTTCGCAGAACGCTCCCCGACTTCATATTTGAATGTTTTCTTGAAATTGTCTGTTTTACCAGTAAATGGATTTTTCAACGTAATATTTACTGTGTAAGATTTCTCACCAATAGACCCTGGAGTTGCCGTATAAGTAGCAACACCTTCTTTAATTGGGAGAGCTGATCCATTAACACTAATAGATGGTTTTGCCTGACTGGAGGCAGCACTTAAAAAGACTTCAGCTTTATAAGTTTCCCCTTTAATTACATAACCTTTTTCAGCAGAAGCAACAGCCTGAAATTTATCAAATGTTACTGTAGTTGCACCAATTTTACCGGCAAGAAAATTTACAATCGCTGCTTCAGAAGTTCTGGCATCGTTTGCAAATTTAGATAGAATTGGGTAACAAGCAGCAACTGGCATGTAGCCAAATGTAGACGCTTCCCAAGACTTTCCATCCAGATCAGTCGTATCGATTCCTAAAGTCAATTTTTCCTTTAGTTCTGCAATCTCAGCAGGTTTGATTCCAAGATTTCTATTTTTAGAAACTGATTCAACTAATGCAATTAGTTTATCCTGAGTTTCTGCAACTCTTTCTCTAATAATTGGACCTTCAGCTATAGTAGCTTCTTCCAGACCGCCTTCATAACCATCAACAAAGAATAATGTTGGTATTTCTTTGTTTTTATAATTTATAGGACGACCCATTTTCCAAGCTTCTGCATTGTCTTCTTCAGTATAGACACCACCAGCTTTCTCAGTCAATCGATCTTCGACATCTGAAATGTATGCGACAAACTCTTTGGTAATTTCCTGAGCTTCTCTAGCAGGTGGAAGCAACGCCTTGTATTCTCGTTTCTTCTTAATGGATTCCTCCATTGAATCTACCGTTTTACCATTAGCTATTTCGATGATGGAATTGGTTCTATCCAAACCATCACCTAATTTAAAAAATGCTTTAATTATTTCCGCAGACACGTTCAATGCAAGTAATGCTGTTAACACTAGATACATCAAAGTAATCATCAATTGCCGCGGTTCCTTAGGTATAGACATAAGTATTTAATATTTTAATAAGGAATGTTCTCGTATTGAGAACTTAACAAAAATTGTTGATTACTTAGGGTTCATTGCGGAAAGTATGTTTCCGTAAACTGAATTCAGTGAACCTAAGTTTTTATTTAACGCGCCTAATTGTTCTTTGTATATTTTAGTGTCTTCAATTGAATCATTAATGTTTGCCATAGCATCATTAAGATTTTGATAGAAGTCACCCATTTTCTTAATTTGGTCTTTAGTACCAGAAAAATCGACTTCTTGAAGTGCTTTCAAAGAAGAGAGACTACCAGACATGGTTCTTAGCTCACCCAACATTCCGTCGAGTTGACCTTCCATTTTCTCAGTGTTAACATCAACGTTTGCTCCACCACTTGGTGCAAAACCATCAATAGTACCACCATATTTGTCAAGACCAGGGTATAGTTTCTCCCAGTAGTAATCTTTTTCAGGTCCGATTAAACCAAGGAACAAGAAAATAAATGCCTCAGTACATAGACCTAAGATTAGCATTTCTGAAGCAAAAGGCCAACTTTCGATTTTGAAAAGGGCTCCTAACATAATTGCTGCAGCACCAACTCCAATGATTAAATTTTTAAGGTATTTAAAACCTTTAGACTTTAAGAAACTCATTTTTTTAAATTTAAATTAGTTAAAAGGGTTACCGAATTAACATAAGTATATTGGGGTGCTGCAAAATGCAGCACCGTTAATATCAATTTTTTAATAAATTAGTTAGTGAGATACGAGTCACCGAGTCACCGATTAGTTAAAATCGTTTAGTGATCTGCCAAGGAAGGTAAGGACGCTTCTAAAGCCAACGTAAGACTTTGCAGAATCCTGATATTCCCAGTGACGAGTACCAGTTTGGATGTAGAATGCAATATCTTTCCAAGAACCACCTCTAATCACCTTTCTTTTCCAGGTTTTAGGGTCATCATCCTCAGCATCAAATCTGATGTCAGGATTTAAGTCATGTTGAAAAGCGTATGCATTTTCGTAGAAAGCGGAAGAAGTCCATTCAGAAACATTTCCAGCCATACAGTATAAACCGTAATCATTCGGGAAATAAGCATCTCCTTTAACAGTGTAAAGACCACCATCTTCAGGATAATTACCTCTTCCAGGCTTGAAGTTAGCAAGGATACAACCCTTTGCGTTTCTTACATAGTAACCTCCCCAAGGGAATGGAGCATGATCATGTCCTCCTCTTGCGGCGTACTCCCACTCATGTTCGGTAGGCAATCTGAAATCTTCAGTATTGAATTCTCCTTCTTGAGCACGGTATGAATTCCAGAAATTAGTTCTCCAGTAACAGAATGCGTTGGCATGTCTGAAGTCTACCCCTACAACAGGATAATCATCGAAAGCCGGGTGCCAGAAGTAGTTTCTAGTCATCGGCTCATTGTAGGAGTAAGAGAAATCTCTAATCCAAACCAGTGTATCAGGATAAATTTTTGTTGCATTTTTCTTGATGAACTTGGTTCTGTTCGACTGATAGTGATCATGAGCAGCAGCCTGCCAATCATACCACTGGTATTCGAAGACGAGTTTTTGGTTGTCCATTTCTTTCTGGCCAGCAAATCGTTCGTCTTCAGTATAATACATGTCTTCAAGTTCCTCAGACTTATAATCTAGTTCTGATTCCCAATCGATTTGGGAAGAACCGTCTTCATTGTCTTTGAGGTTGCCCATGTAGGTGTGCGCGATTGAATCACGTACCCAATAAACAAATTGACGATACTCGTTGTTTGTAATCTCGGTATCATCCATGTAAAACCCCTTAATAGAGATGGATTTGGGACGTTGAACCATTGTATGATTAACATCCTGGTCACTAGGACCAATGTGCAAAGTCCCTGAGGGAACGTAAACCATTCCATAAGGATTAATTCCTTTCCAAGCTGGTCTGTTTAAAACACCTGTTAACTGACCATTACTCCCGGATTTGCACGCAGACATGGTTGCTAAAACAACCAATGCTAGTAATAAGTTGGGAAAATTTTTCATATTCGCACCCGAATTTAACTAAAGATAATTATGTAAATACAGTATTTTTTAAAGTAATAAGAACTGTAAATATATGGATTGTAAGCGCAATTCAAAAAAAAATTGCTTCAAAAAAACTTTCAACCAAATATTAAGAACTTATTTCTCAGTTTAAGCTATTCAATTGTATTGAAATTTGAACCTTAAAAATGTCGGGGATTGAAAATTACCTTCGCTGGTATTTCTCCCCCTAAATCTTTGTTTAAGTTGTAATTTACAACAATTTCATGTGATCCTTTATTCACAGTTTTTAGCGTTGACAGGGAAAGATCATAAGAATATGCGACAGTAATATTCTGTTTGTATTTCATTCCTGCTAAAATTATAACTGCATCTAAAGATGAATTATTGTATCCTCGTAAAGACAATCCTCCAAAGTATTTTTTGTCATATGTAACTACTGCCGATAAATCGGACTGAGTTTGAACAACATCAGACTTAAGAAAAACGCTTGGTTCAACTTCAAAATTTGCACCGATTCCAATGTTGTAACTCATTAGAAAGGTGTAATTTCTCAAATATTTCAATTCCGTCTTAGCGTCTAAGTTATAGGTTAATTTGGATTCTAACAGATTCATTGCTGCAATTCCAGCTTGAAACCGTTTCATTGAGTAATAAATTCCGAAGTTTATATCTGGAGCTAAAGCTGACACCTTAGTTTCAGGTAAATAATCATCGTTATGAATCAATGTTGAACCTTCATAGATTCCGTCTGGAGCTCTTAGCAGTGTACCGTCGATCGTTTTCTGAAGTAAACTGCCTCCTATTCCTATAGACAACTTGCTTTCCGTTGAAAGCTGGGTTATATAATTGTAGGACATATTAATCGCAAGATTTTTTTCTGCCCCAAGTATATCATTTTCAATATTTATTCCAATTCCACTGTTTAGATAATTCCAAGGCAAATGAACTGATAGATTTTGAGAAATTGGACTGCCTTCTAACGCAACCCATTGTTTTCTAAAAACACCGGTTATACTCAAGTAATCATCAAAACCTCCGTATGCCAAATTAACTTTATACTTATTAAGCATATATAGGCTATACTGAGACTGCTGCTGAGATTGACCTTCTTTAATACCAAAAAAAAGCAACAATAATAGGAATAATTTAGGTGGATATTTCATTAGACCTAAGTAAGGATTTTTAAAATTAAAAAAATAAAAAGTATTCTCGGTCTAAGCTGTGTTAAATTGGTGTTAAAGTTTTATCAGAGGTTTAAATTATCTTCCAAAATTATGTGATATCTACCAGTAATTCAACAAGTTACATTTAATTTAGCCGTAAATTGTATTTGTTTAACTTTTGAACAGATTTTCTGATATAACTGAAATCAAAACCTAAAAACTAGATTAGAGACCCTAATTTACAATAACTTATCATAGCGATCAAGGTTGTTCATCATTATTCTTTAAATTTATTGGCCTTTAATCTATACTTAATTAGACGTGAAGCCTTTGACAAGGTAACATTAATACGGTAATTACTCAAACGTTTAAATTTAGTAAGCGCTGATTGGGTTGGAACTATATTGATTGTTAAGCCTTTAAACCTACAAAGTGATTCTAGGAGTGAAGGATTGCTTGATCCTAATTCAGATCATTGGCATCTTTACAAGGAAAATATATACTCGTAAAATTTCTATTTAGGGCTTCCCGTTAGATTTAATCAAGTAATTTTCAATGGCTTTTGTCATTGATGGAACCTCAGGCATTGGTGCTTTTATGTTGATCTGAAGCTTTTTATCCACCACAGCTTTACATGTTGACTTACCATAAGCGGCTATCCTGGTTTCGTTTTGATTAAACTTTGGGAAGTTTTCATAAAGAGACTTTATCCCTAGTGGGCTAAAGAACACCAGCATGTCGTAAGTAATGTGTGAAAGGTCAGACAAATCGCTTGCTACCGTTTGGTAGAGCATTACTTCTTGAAATTCTATATCGTTTTCATTCAAAAAATTCGCTACATGAGTTGCTCCCAGATTAGAACATGGTAAGAGAAACTTTTCGTTTTTCTTATGTTTTTGGAAGCTATCCTTCAAATCCATGATAGTTCTCTTTCCGAAGAACACTTTTCTTTTTCTATAGACAATAAACTTCTGCAGGTATAAGGCAATCGTTTCTGAAAGACAGAAGTATTTAGTTTCCTGAGGCATTTTAATCCGCATTTCTTCACAAATTCTAAAAAAATGCTCTATAGAATTTCTGCTAGTAAAGATGATTGCCGTATAATCTATAGGGGAAATCCTATACTTTCTAAATTCTTTGTAAGAAACAGGTTCGACATGGATAAATTGTCGAAAATCAATTTTGATATTGTATTTCTCTGCTAAATCAAAATATGGAGATCGCTGGGGCTTGGGCTGAGAAATCAATATACTTTCAACTCTTTCTAGTTTTCCGTTTTGTAACTCGCTCAACATTAGATGTTTTAATTGTTAAATTATTGTACCCCAACTAACGATTAGCTTAATCAACAATACCATAGGGGCAATTTCAACGGTGCAAAGGTAAAGAAAAAAATGAAACTTATGCTGCATAATATATTTATTTGCAATTTTTAATCCACGCAAGGATCTGTATATATATGCTAAAAGTAATATTGCCAAGCCTATATACATGAAATATTCACTTATGCTTTCAGGAGAAAAAGCAAAAAATAAAACTACAGGGACTAAAATTAGCCCAATAACGAAGTCAAATATTGTAATAGTATAGGCATAATGTTTAATTTCTTTGTGGAATGGGAAGATATTTGAGATTAAGCTTAGCACTAAAAATCGACCAGCTGTTAAGATCCCTGTTGACACGATACACAACAATAACATCCAAATTCCATCAGGCATCAGGCTATAATAATTACCAGCATAAAAAAAGAATGTGCCAATCGTGATGATGTAAATGAGATAGAGCAGCGCCGATGATAACTTTACAGTAGCATTGTTTTGCCTTAGCTGCAATTTGAGGATATTGTCATTGGAGAATGCCTTAAGCACATGCTGCAATTCATTGGAGTAGGCCGTATTCAGAAATGCGATCAACAGAAAAACCAACAAAAATATAATTCCGACAAACAGATGCGAGACAGGACCCGTTGTCTCCACTTCAGGGAGATCCTCGATCGCAGGAAACTGGAAGGAGACGCCCTCTGATTTTTTAACACCGTGTTTGACTTCTAACGGATTGGAATAGTCGATGGTTTCTGTGTCCTCCTTTTCAGTTGCCTCACTTGATGATTCACCAACTTCTTTGAATCTCTCCTTCAACTCAAATGGATTATCTGTATTCTGGCTAAATAACACCATGGTACTCAATAAAAAGCACATAAGTGTTAGCCGACTCGCCCAGAATTGTATCCCCATTTGTTATATTTTCCGTAAAGGTAAAGAATTGTATTTTGTAAACCACGAATTGTAAACTGATATCCTTGTCTAGGATCAAATTGATTGGAATACTTAACAAGTAAGGATAACTATCAAGGATTTAGGTAAGACACCAGAGAAGTGATAAAGGAATAAAGGAGTCTCTATTAAAACGAATTATACAATTGATCAACAAAAATCACCCCATAAACAACCCAACCAGTTCTGTGGCAGCAGCAAAAGGAGATCTCTGTCCCACCAGTACTTCCGCCTCAAGCGTTTTGAGTCGTTCCTTGATCCGATCATCCCCATAAAACCGTTCGCCAAGTAACCGTTGGACCGTCTCCCGCAACCAATAAGCAGACTGTTCCTGACGGCATTGATCCCAGTAACCGCTTGCTTCCAGCTCCTTGTGATGTGACCTAACCGTGTCCCAGATTTCAGGCAACCCTTCCTTATTCAACGCAGAGCAGAGTCGGACTTTAGGAATCCAACCACTTTCTGTAGGCGGGAATAGATGTATTGCATTTTTGTACGCTTGTCGCGATTGCTTCGCCAATAATAGATTATCGCCATCTGCTTTGTTGACAACCAGTAAATCCGCCATCTCTACAATACCACGTTTGATGCCTTGTAACTCATCACCAGCACCAGGCAAGAGCAGCAATAGGAAAAAATCGACCATGGAGTAGACTGCTACTTCAGACTGACCTACTCCAACTGTTTCGATCAATATGGTATCATAACCTGCTGCTTCCAATAACACAATGGTTTCTCTAGTCTTTTGAGCCACACCGCCTAGCGAATCTCCTGCGGAGGATGGCCGCACAAAGGCACGCTCATCAGTAGACAGCGATGCCATTCGGGTTTTGTCTCCCAAGATACTACCATGACTAACCCGGCTAGTAGGATCGACTGCCAACACTGCCACTCTCCTACCCTGATCAACCAACATACTGCCAAAGGCTTCGATAAAAGTACTTTTACCAACACCAGGCGTTCCAGTGATGCCAATTCTGATGGAAGGAATGGTTAGTGGTAGGCATTGGTCGATGACCTGTTGCGCCAATTGCTGATGGTTGGGCAGCTTACTCTCGATAAGCGTAATGGCTTGACTGAGTAAAACCCGATCTTGATTCTTGATTCCATTGACCAGCTCAGCGACATCTGGCAACGGCTTACGATTAGCTTTCATTTTATCGATAGCGCCTTGATTAATGAAGGAACGCTTGGAAGAATCAGGCTTAGATGGTTTTGACATAATCCGGGTTTTAATTAATATCAATCAACGAAACGATCACATTTTCTGCCAACCACTCTTCAGGCATTTCACCAAATTCAAATTCATTGTCAGTTGTTTCGATATAGTAATATTGTTTGCCCTCTTTTTCCCAACTGGTACCCTTTACATTTTCACCCCAAACAGCAATGCCAAGATGTGCTATTTGACTGTCATCTCGGTCTAGGTGGACTAGTTTTACATCAAACTCCATTTTGTGCAGCAAAGCAGCTGCTAGGATTGCTAGATCCTCACAATCTCCTGTGCCGTCGCTGATGGTTTGCATCGGGTATTTTGCATAATCATCAAATCCAGTCAACTTATCATCTGTATACTGTATGTTTTGGACCATTTTAACAACAAACATAATTTCTTCGTAATAGGCCCAAGGTTTAGGAGATTTCTTTTGGTTTTGAATGGCTTGTTTTAATCCAGCAGCCAGTTGTTGAATTCCAGTGTCATTAGCATCAATAAACTTGGAAAAGTAGCTATAATTACCCGCCCAACGAGGTCGTTTTACTTTTTCATAATATCCAAGGACATCAATCGGGATAGGGACTTCCCATTTCCAGGGTGTTTTATAGTTCCATTGGATAAATTTAACGACGTTACGCCCTTTTTTTGTAGGAACAATATCATACCTGTCGGGAACGCCATCCTTATCACTATCCGTACTAAAATCAGAGGTACCGAGCTTGTCTTCTTCTGCTTTTGTAAGTCCATCTTTATCAATATCCTGCCCTAGCTTCTTGACTTTTTTTCTAATTTCTTTTTCTTTCTTTTTGGCCTGACTTGCTGCTGTTTTGCTGTAGGCTGTTTCCTGTTTCATTTCATCTTGATAGATAAATAATAACAAGGCACCAACAGCAATAGCGGCCAGTACAATCATAAAGAATAAACTCTTTAAACAACCTTTCATTGAATGTTATTGAATAATTCCAAAGATACCACCTGCATCTTCAATTTTCAAGAATTTTTGCCATGCATTATCAACCAACTGTCTTGTAATTTCCTCAATATAATAACTTCCAGCTGCTGGATCATAAACACGATCCAGATAACTTTCTGCTGTCATAAGGTGCTGGACATTGCGAGCAATCCGTCTTGAAAAGTCGAAAGACTCGCCTTCTAGGGCATCAGCAGGAAGCACGGTAAGACTATCTACACCAGCAATCGCAGCACACATGGCTTGTGTTGTCACGGTGATTCGGTTTGCATTTTCCTCCTCGACTAATGTTCTGAATGCGGTTTGCGCGTGGATAAACGGTATTGGGGCTTGCTGCACTCCGAAGCCTTCCATTACTTTGGGCCATAAGATTTTGAGTGCTCTGATTTTCGCCATTTCCATAAAGTAGCTACTACCTACAGACAAGGAGAATTTCAGATGCTTGTTGACAATTTCCGGGTTCATTCCTTTGTCCTTCATTCTTAGCACATATTCAGCTGCGATCGCAATAGTAATCGCTAATTCTCTAGCGAAGGAACTGTTTTGCTGATGGAGAAAGTGTGTTTTTATCGTGATTGCTGAAAATCCTGGGAGTCGTTCTGAAATATATGCTGTGGCTTTATGTAATCGCTCAAAATCTTGTTTCTCGTCTTCATAAAACTCGCCTTGTTCAATGTAAAACCCAATTGGATCGACATCAAATGCTCCTTTGCATCTAGTCACTGGAGCTTTTTTCTGTTTGAGCTCATTTTGTGTGAGCTTGACAATTTCGTAGGGATGGCTTTCTGTCAACAGACCACTGAAATTCAGGTAAATCATTTCAGGGTGGACATTTTTAAGTAATAACGTGAAGTCTTTATCACTCAACACTTCATCGAGAAGGAGGTTGGGGGCACTGACGCCTGATTCCAGTGCGCTGGTGATCAGTTGATTGGTTTGCTTTGCAAAGGTGACGCCTGTTCCCATCTCAATATCTTCTTGCACATACCAGTGATTATTGGATTTGGCGGGTACTGTGTGCTGATTGCTGTTTTGCGCTTTGCGGTAGAAGGGTTTTAGGGAGATACCATCTTCTGGTTCCCAATTAAGTGAGTCTACAGGTTTCCCTTTGAGCTCCTTCTCTATTTTTGCGATCCAGTCTTCAGTGGGTACGGGGTTGAATTCGTCGAACATTGAGTTTTGTTATTGAATTTAAACGAAATGACTGCTTACTTCCAGGACGAAGATAATTTATTTTGATTTGGCAGGTCTTGATTTTTCTAAAAACTTTAGGATTCTTTCTCAGAATAATGCTTGTAAAATAAACAAGTTGGTAGCCCAGAGACTACCAACTTTGTTTGATTCGTTAGTCAATAATTGTTCAGATTCATTTGAATCCTATAAACTGTTACTTAGGTTTTTGTTTCTTTTTGTCTCTCATGCCATTGGCTAAACCTACCAGAAATACTAAGACAAGGACACCGACTACTCCAAGTGCCTGAACTCCGGGTGCTGATCCTCCTCCGAATGTTCTGGTAATATCATCGGTGTGAGCTTTTGCTTCAGGATAAACTGCAGCAGCGCCCGACTTAGAAATCTTAGTTACCTGCGCATCTGAAATATCTGTGCTTCTGGAAGCGAAAACCTGATCAATTTTCATTGAAACTTCTTCTTCTTCACGTCTGGTGTTGTTGAAACTTAAACTATGTCCTTTTATAAAGGACGCTACTAAACTTGGTGCTATATCCATTTTAAATTGAAATTTTAAGTTAATGATTAAGAAGTGGCGTATCCAATTGCGTAACCTATTGCGTATACTACAACAGCAGCTACTATTACCGGAGGGATGGCCATAACGCCTGCGCCACCTGTTCCGAATGTTCCTCTTACCTCATCCATCAATTTTCTGCTTTCCGGGTATGCTGTGTAGAGGTCTTTTAGAAGTAAATCCATTTCCTTAGGTTCTTTTGCCTGTGATAACTTTGGATAAATTTCATTTTTCAACTTAAAACTGAGTTGTTTTCTATTGAGTGGAGAATCGGCACTGACAGGTCCCTTAGCCATCATCGCGCCTTTCCCAATGTAATTTCCCAATACAGGGGCAGCTTCTTTAAAAAAAGAGGCCATGTCTGCTGAACCGGGCAGTTTGTAACTCCCTAATGATAATCTTGTGTCAACTGTTTTGTCTAGCGTGTGTTGCTTTACACTTTGAACTTTTAACTTTTCATGCTCCATTTAACAAAAATTTTATTTTGTGATTTAATAAATTAAAACTACCTCAACCTGCTTGGGCATACCAAGCGGAAGGACTAGTGTAGAGATGTAAACTGGAGTATATGATTGATTGGTGTAGGTTAAATATATAAAATATTTTTCTTATGTGAAAAATATATAAATTAAAATTTCAATAAACGGGTAATCCCCTTAATGCAATTGCTTAATTTAATATATCTCCTTTGACTGGACAACCTAAATTTAGGCTAAATTGCTATCCAGCGATGAGGTTGTTTGATAACTTATGCACTACGAAATGATTTCTTTTCTGATAATTTTTCATCTTCAATTTTAATCTTTGAAATTGCCATGGTAAGGAACCGCATTTCCTTTTGCGACGCTTCCTCTAAGCAAAATACCGACTGTTCAATTATCAGATTTTTTCAATGATTAAAAATTCGAAAACCGCAATGACTGGAATCGATTTATAAGCAAGGCCGGGCAAAGGGTGGGAGGTTTTGTTTGAACACCGCAGTGCAGTGCCTTGCGAGTGGAGCGGTGAGAGTGCCGGACGACCTGGTAGTGAGGTGGCGCAGGAAAGTCTTGTGTTTTGACCACCGAGGTATGCCCCCAAACAAAACTATAATCCGTTAAATCACCTCCATTGAACAGATAATCAAGTTAATTCCCCATATACATATACTATAAATTGTCATACACAAGACAAAGCAGGGGTGGAAATGTCTAACACAAGATAAAGCACCCACAATGAAAGATGAGAAATGAATAATCATCTATATATTTAGTTAGAAACTGATTAAACGTTTACTAGTTTTTTATTGACAAATATTATGATGAGAATAAACCAGATCTCGTCAAACAAACCAATTTTGGTGGGTATTCCGTGAAAAAAACTAAAAATGGCTATGAACTTGATATCCTCAGAGAGCGCGGTATAGACGAAAAACTAGTTTTTAAAGATCAGAAAACGCTTGACGAATATTTGAAGACTCTCCATTATTAGATTTTTTTAGCATTAGAGTTAAACATTCATAAAATATATTTTTAGTTATTTAATTAATTATAATTCATAAGATTATATTTTTTTGTTATTATATTTAACTAAAAAGCAATAACTTAATTGCAAATTCATTCTTTACACAAAACGTAATTGGTATTTCTCAAAATTTTGACTAATGAACAATCTCCTAAACTTAACTACTTTAGTACTACTATCTCTTATAGCTAGTGTTTGCTATGCCCAACCAACAATCAGCCTTCAGCAATTCGCAAGTGGGTTCAATAAGCCCGTTGATGTCAAACCACAAGACAACAAACTGTTTGTAGTAGAAAAAGATGGCAGAATAAAAATCGTAACAGGTCCTAATACCGTCTTACCTACTCCGTTTTTAGACATCGATAGCAGAGTCAACTCTTCAGCCAATGAGCGAGGTCTCCTAGGACTTGCCTTTCATCCAGACTATGCCAACAACGGGTATTTCTACGTCAATTACAATGATTCACAAGGAGATACCAGAATATCCCGATTTACAGTGACTAGTAATCCCAATATTGCAGACCCCAATAGCGAGTTGATACTTTTTGACATCGATCAACCCTACTCTAATCACAATGCTGGTGATCTGGCTTTCGGCCCTGACGGCTACCTATACATCCCACTTGGTGATGGTGGCTCTGGTGGTGATCCGCAAAATATTTCACAAAACATTACGCGCCTCCTAGGAAAAATGCTTAGAATTGACGTCGATTCTGGCACCTTGTACAGTGTTCCTCCAGACAATCCGTTTGTAGGAAATGCCGCTTACCAACCAGAAATCTGGGCTATAGGATTAAGAAATCCGTGGCGTATCTCCTTCGATCGACTAACTGGCGATTTATGGATTGCTGACGTGGGACAGGATGAAAAAGAAGAAGTCAATATGCAACCAAGTAACAGTACTGGAGGAGAGAACTATGGTTGGAAATGCTATGAAGGTTTCGATCCGTTCAATCTAAGTGGTTGTGCCAATCAAAGTCAATACACTTTTCCGGTCCACGACTACTCAAATCAGTTTAATGTTGGGTGCTCCATCACTGGTGGTTATGTGTATCGCGGTCAGTCTTTTCCCAATCTATACGGCAAATATATTTATTGTGATTTCTGTACTGGAAACTTCTGGTCTCTTGAACCTGATGGACAAGGAGGTTACACCAACATTGCCCTAGGTAACTTCGCTAATCAGAACTTTGGTAGTTTTGGTGAAAGTACCGCCGGCGAATTATTCACCGCAGGTTTATCTGATGGTATCGTTTACCAGATCGTTGAAACATCAAATCAAGTATCTTGCAATCTTTCAGTGATCCTGGAAGGTGCTTATGATATGACAGCAAGCAATATGACAACCACATTAAATCAATCTGGTCAGTTACCTATGGAACAGCCATACAATCATCCAGATTGGAACTATCAAGGCACTGAATCAGTCAATCCGCCTTCCGTTGATATGGTAGATTGGGTATTGGTCTCTTTTCGCGAAACCCTTACTGGCGGAAGTGTGGTTAGAAAGGCAGTGCCACTCCACAAAGACGGAACAATTCCATCTTTCGACGTCTCTATTCGGTCCGACATCAACTCTGTGTATGTTATGATCGAACATCGTAATCACTTACCAGTCATTACAGATCAACCCGTAACTATCAGCAATGGAGCTCTAAATCACGATTTCACAGCCAATGAAGGTTATGTTGGTGCTGGACACGCTCAAAAATTAGTCGGTAGCAAATGGATCATGTTCGCAGGAAATGGCAATCAGGATGAAGTTACTGGTTATGACATCAATGCTGTAGACCGCTCCTACTGGCAACCGATTAACGGTACTTTTAATATCTATAGTCCTGCAGACTATAACATGGACAACGACGTTTCTGGTGATGATCGCATATTATGGTCCAGTAACAATGGTTTCTTTTCCCCCATTACGAAGATCAACTATTAAACTGCTTAGATAATTCAGTAGTCAGGTTAGATTACGTGATATCAAAATAGATATTTCATCCATTGCCACTACGCAAAAATTATCTATCTTTGCGGTTCTATGAAAATACTGATTTATAACGACAAAACGGGGGTAAGAGGAGGAGTCGAGACCTACGTAAATAGTATAATCAGAGAAATGACACCACGCGGTTTTGAATTTGAGAAATTGACCATTGATGTCAATGACTATTCTTCTTTTAGCACTAGCAAGTTCCCGCGTTTACACAAGTTTAAAGATGGACTATTCTACAAATCAGATGTAGGCAAAACTATTGAAGAAAAGATCAAACAATTCCAACCAGATTTGATCCATGCAAACAATAATGCGTACTTCACAGCTACTGTACTTAATGTAGCCAAAAAAATGGGAATTCCGTTACTCCACACCATTCATGACTACCGCTTAATTCCAAAGAAAGAAGAATCATTTCTTATTTCATTCATTAAGAAAATAAGGTTGAATATCGTCAAAAAAAGGGCGACTTATTTTATTTCAGCTTCCACAAAATTCGGAAAGGTTTTACAAGGGTATGGTATTAACAATTTCACTTATATCCATCACTATATCGAGTTAGAAAAGTGGCAGCCAGAGCGAGAGTACGTCCGAAAACCAGTCATCCTATATGTTGGACGAATTGAAGTGGTTAAGGGTGTTTTTGTGCTACTCAAAGCTTGGGAAACAATCTACAAACAGTTTCCCGAACACAAATTGTTGTTTATAGGTGAAGGTAATGAGGAAGCCAATCTCCAAGTAGCGATTTCCCGCAGTCCTGCACAGCAACAGATTGAACTCATCCCCTTTCAACCGCATCCCGTAATCAAGGAATATCTGTATACCTCACAGCTTATTGTCGTGCCTTCTGCCTACCGTGAGATGCTGGGTATCATTGGTCTAGAGGCTTTCGCCTGCGGCATCCCCGTCATCGCTACTAATGTCGCTGGCATTCCAGAATGGTGTATCCACGAAGAAACGGGACTACTCGTAGAGATGAACGATGTTGATGATCACGCCAAAGCCATAGTCCGTTTGCTTGGCGACCCTGCCTTATGCAAACAATTGACCGACAAAGCAAGACCGTTTGTTCCTGAGGTACACAGCAAGCAAGTGGCACTAGATCGACTCGAAACCGTCTACAAAAGCCTCCTTCCTAAGAATGCCTAACCGTCTTCCTAATCACTGATTACTTTTCTGGTTTTTTATTTGGAGGCTTCCCTACGGGTCGTGCTGTCCAGCACTCTTTCCGCAATTCCGCTACGCTTCATTGCTACATTCAAACAACCGGGCGGCGATCCGCACTTCCCATCACTAGCCCGCGGTTGATATTATTGGAGATAAGCGAGTATAGGTCATTGCAGGATTGGCTAATCACAAGATTCTTTGAATTGGTAAGTTTGAGAATTATAGGTGCGCTTTGAGCCCTGCCTTCCGTTGCGCAGCAGGCAGGACTCAAAATTCCCAATTCAAACAGACTCCACACTTGCAGCATCTACTAAGGAATGAAGAGAAGGCCCCTAAAATAATTTCAATAAACCAATGCTGCTAATCAAAAAAGACCATCTGAAATCAGACGGCCTTTTATTGTATTATTGTGTTTTCTTTACTTAAAGTAAATCAATGCCTCTGCATCAACATTATTGTTCAAGATACATTCTCCACCACTAAATGGTACTACGGTCGCAGTGATTGTAGTCGAACCATTTGTGCCTTGAGGATCGTATAAACCATCAGAGAGTCCTATGATAATTGCCTCTGTTGTACTTCCCAAAAGCATCCCACTATTCCCATTATATTCGAAGACATGGAAGAGACCATTATCCCCGCCATAGTTCCAGTTCGGATTGGTTCCTACATCCCAAATAAATACCAATCTTGGGTCAGATGGCATTCTTACAATAATTGAAGTAGGCCCAGCATCAACACCATTTAACTCAGTAACATCAATTCGGATTGAAATTGGAGACGGCCCTGAGATATTTCCAGGAATAAGTGTAGTTGTTACTGTTAGATCAGGACAGAGGTTAAGACAATCTGATTGGTCTGCAGTAATCGGTCCTGTGATATTCGCTTCTACAAAATAACAAGGATCTTTGGGGTCGGTCTTATCATCGCATTCCGTCATGTTGATAACCCCGTCATCATCACAATCGAGATTTGCTAACGGATTACTAGGATTAGCAAATAGCATTGCACAAATATCTATATTGTTTGTTATTGCCAAGAAACAAGGATCGCAGGGCGTCTCTTTGATCAAGACACCATCAACCGAAGAACAACCATTGTTGTCGGTGACGGTAACCATATAAGAACCTACTGCAAGACCTGTAGCCGTAACAGTTGTTTGATTGCCTGCATTAGCATCCCATTGGTAAGTATATGGCATAGTGCCGTAAGATGCAACAATGGTAGCAGATCCATCCGTCATTCCTCCACAACTGACTTCAACTGTATTCAAGAATACTGATAAACCTGGAAACGACGATTCTAGCACTTCAACTGTTTCTACTAATGAACAACCATTCATGTCCTTAGCCGTAACAGTATACATACCTGCAACTAATCCAGTAACAGTAGCTGAAGTTGCTCCAGTATTCCATAGATAACTATAACCTGGTGCGCCACCTGATACTGAAATAGAGGCAGTACCATCATTTGAGCCATAACAATTAATTCCCGTAGCAAAAATACTGGCAACCATTGTTATAGGTGCTGAAATTTGAACTATTTCTGTTATTGAACAACCATTCATGTCGGTGATCGTAACGGAGTGTGTTCCTGCTGTCAAGCCGGTGGCCATGGCAGTTGTTTCTCCGTTATCCCATACATAAGTGTAAACTGGTGTTCCGCCTGATACCATTACCGTAGCTGAGCCATCGCTTAAGCCATTACAGCTAGCAGCGGATGTAGCAGTTACACTAGCTTCCAATTTAGCTGGTCCAGTGATTAAAACTGTATTCAGTACAAGCATACAACCGTTCATATCTGTGATCGTTACCGAATGTGTGCCGGCTGATAAGCCTGTGGCTGTGGCTGTTGTTTCTCCGTTGTCCCAGACATAAGTGTAGGCTTGTGTTCCACCTGATACGATTACGGTTGCTGAGCCGTCGCTTGCGCCATTACAGCTAGCAGCGGAGGTAGCAGTTACACTAGCTTCCAATTTAGCTGGTCCAGTGATTAAAACTGTATTCAGTACAAGCATACAACCATTCATATCTGTGATCGTTACCGAATGTGTGCCGGCTG
>Ga0209186_1000236_pt1 | contig 44968 bp, 29 predicted proteins | sample SidtaG_FD_187426 | JGI IMG/M metagenome (GOLD analysis project Ga0209186, IMG submission 187426) | Marine algal microbial communities from Sidmouth, United Kingdom - Sidmouth_Male2 metaG (SPAdes) (version 2) | ecosystem: Host-associated > Algae > Red algae > Unclassified | place: Sidmouth...
ATACTTAATATATCGACACTTTTAGTATTATATTTTAGATATTTTATAAAAAAACAAAAGCTAAGCTACTGATTATTATCAATAAAAAAATAAACTTTAACTAATTAACTATTTACAAGCATTAATATAATCAGGAATTTGCACTAAATTAGTATTAACTTCTTTAATTAACTTATTAATCTTTTTCTTTAATTTCTTAACTCTTTTCTTTGAATCAGAACAAGACCTTTAACTAATATTGTCTTAATATAATTTAATTATTTTTAAATCTAGCTAAATAAAGATTCTGATAAACAAAAACAATATAAACTTAAATATATCATTAACTTATATAGCTAACTACTAAGTCCGTTATAATAAAAGACTCTTAAGATACTCTTTTTAAAAGCTAGAACCATTGGTATTAATATTTTTGTTTTGATTATATATATATTGTAGAACCTGAAGACTTAAAACTTGTTTATTTAGAATATCATACTTCTAATTATATATTTGAGTACTATTTGGTTTTATCTAATTTAAGAATTAAAATATCTTCTGATACTTTTATAGTTTCATATTGAAAATTCTGGTCTAAATATTCTAAAAGTTTATCATTATATCCATTAACTATAATTACATTTGTTGAGCTTTTTTCTATATATTCTTTAAAGTTTTGAAAATATAAAACACCTAAAAACTCTGAAAATTTGTATTCTATTAAATGATATTTTAATACATTACTTATGTGGTTTCCAAGGACTATGCTTTTTAGCCCTCCAGATGAAGCTAAAGTAATAATATCTTTTTTATTAATATGTTTTTGTATTGTTAAAGAGCTGCTTTGATCGGCCAATGAAACAAACTTACCAGAATTATATTTAAGCATAGTAGCTCTAATATTAGTTTGATATAAACCATTCAATAAAAATCCTATGTATAAAATATTTAAAATAATAATAATAAAATATATTTTATGAAATTTTAATTTAGCATTGATAAAAAATAGTATTGGCAATAAGCCTGCAACGCTTACATATCTAACTAAACTTTTAGATTCTAGCCCGTAACCTTGAAGAGAATAATGCATAATATTAATTAGAGGGAAAATTAAAATAATTGCAAAAATAAAATAGTAATTAAAAGTAAATTTAAACCTAAAAAAAACAAAAACAGTTAACATAAAAAGAATAAGATAGAAATATTGAGTACCTAAAAAAACAATTGCATTATAAAAATTTAAAATAATATCCTTAATAGAAAATTCTTTGGACAATAACTCAAAACCGACTTCAATATCAGAAAATACTTGTTGATAATAAAAATAACCTATTAAACAAAATAGACTAAGAATTAACAAAAACTTACTATGAATATCAAAAGAAATATTTTTATATTCAAAAATAAGAAAAGAAACTATAATACGAATAAGAACGTAAACATAATATTGATTTGTTATTTTTAATAGGAAAAAGCTAAGCAATATCAAAAGGGCTTCAAAGAAATATTTCTTTTTATAAACAAAAATTATATAAGTTATTATAAGTATCATTAATGAAGATAAATAATCTGCATAATAAGTTTTTAAATACTGAAGCTTAGGATAAATAAAATATATAAAATAAATAAGAATTGATGACTGAACAAGTCTGTTTTTACTTAAGCTTATAACAAAGTAAAAAGAAGCTAATAAATAAAAATTTGTATATATAGCTAAAAGCTGCTCATGAACTCCTCCCATTGCTTGGTATAAAAGAAGTCCTGGAACGGCGCTAATATATGAATAGTTTGCAATATAAGTCACTCCAGTCGGATCGTAAGGAAGCAAGCCAGTTAGAAAATATTTTTTTGGAGCTACCCACCAGAAAGTAAAATGATCCCAAAAACCTGCATTTACAGTACAGATAGACATAATAGAAATTGTACAAATAAAAATTATTGGAACAGAGAAAAGAAAAGAATAAGGTGAATTTTTAATATCAATATTTTTAATATTAAATTCTTTACCTTGAAGCAAAAAAATAGAAAATGTAGATAAGCCAAGTAGTATCAATGAGGGTAAGTAATTATTTACCTTAATCCCAAAATGAGAAATTGATAAAATTTAAACACTTGAAATAAAAATACCAAAAAAAATTGAAACAAAACTAAAGAAAAATAAGTTAGTGTTTAAAGAAGAATTATCACTTCCAATCTTTAACCCGGCAGGAATACCGATAATAAAATAGATAAAAAATAAATTTAAAACCTGTAATAAGTGATTATCAATATTTAAAAAATTATTATAAATAATAAAAATTATAATCGGTAATAAAAATAACAATTTTTTCATTGAAAGTATTTTAAAAAAGGTTTCTCTCTACTGTTTCGTCAATAATAGTATCAGGAGTATAAAAATTTTCTGTTACATAAGCAACAAAATTCTTATCATAGGCTTTCCATATATATATAACGTTTTTAAAGACTGCTGATATATATGGCTGCATACTTGTCATAAAAGAATCTCTAAATACTATTAAATTCTCATTTATTAAAGGAGACTCATTTACTGTCTTAAAAAACCTAGTTTGGCTCTTATTTGCCCATTCAAGGGATTCAGGGACTTCTAAAAAATCTAATTTAAACTTATTACTTAATATATTATATGTATTTATCTTTTCTTTAGTAATATTCTTAAACCCAAGCATATTACTAAGATCTGGACCTGGGTGAATTTTAGATGATACTATTTTTAGATTATCTAAACTAAGACTTACTTCAGGATAAAACTTTTCTAAAAACAGCTTAGTTCCAATCAGCGAACCTAAGTTATTCCAATGAGTATCTGTTTTATAATATAATTGCCCAAGTTGTTTAAACTCAACTACCCTTTTTAAAGAAATAAAATTATCAAAATCTAAATCTTTTAGAGATTTTTCTAATTTTAGTAACTTTGAATCATTAATAACTTTTTCAGTAAAAGGAAATTTTTCTTTATAAACACTTATTTTATCAAGAGGAATTAATTTTATATATTTAACTCCTTCATTTTTTAACTGCTCGTAATTTTCTACAATACTGTTAGCTTTTTTATCCAAAACTTTTTTAGATATTCTTTCTATTCCTAAATGATCTTCAAGAAGCTTCTCTTTATTATAAAAAAACCAATTATCCTTTCCTACAATTACATCAGAGTTTATTGGAAGTCCTAAAAAAAACTTCAATCTGTTAAAATAATAAATTGAGGTAGACCTTAAATAAAAATTATCACTTAAAAAAAGTACTAAATTTTCTTTAAGCCCCTTTATTCCTTTAGCTTCTTTCAAGTCTTGAAATGAGACAAGCTCTCTTTTTTCTGAATTTAAAGCTTTCTCTGGTATTTTAAGATAATAACCAGAACTAAAAACTAAAATTATTAAAAAGAAAAAAAATGTATATAAATATTTAAACATTTAAAACCTAAAATAAATAAAAGGGTTATAAGCAGAAGATGCTATCGAACAAATTGATAAAATAAATAATATTAAAGAATAAGCATACTTAACAAAAGTTCTACTTTTAATTAAATCAAACACTCTATTTACAGTTCCAAAAGAAATTAAGTAACTAAAAAAGATAAAAAGAAGAAACGATAAGTTTAAATAAGGAACAATTAAAGGAATATCTCCATAAAAACTCTTAATAGAAAACATTTTAGAAATATATAAAATTGAATCAGAAAAAGTAACTAAAGAAAAGAAAACCCAAGAAAAAATTACTATTAAATTTAAATATAAAAAAGAAATTAATTTACTTTTTAAACTAAAATTAAAAACTCTCTCAAAACACAGAAAAAATCCATGTATTAAACCCCATATTAAAAAGTTCCAACTAGCCCCGTGCCAAAGGCCGCAAAGGATAAAAACTATAAACAAATTTAAATAAGTTCTAAAAGTTGAAAGTCTATTTCCTCCTAAGGGAATATACAAATAATCTCTAAACCAAGAAGATAAACTTATATGCCATCTTCTCCAAAATTCCTTAATTGATTTAGATTTATAAGGATAATTAAAGTTTTCAGGATAATCGTACCCTAAGCATTTTCCTAGCCCGATTGCCATATCTGAGTACCCAGAAAAATCAAAATAAATCTGCAAATGAAAACAAATAATCCCAAGCCAAGCCTCAGAAAACCCTAAACTATTTAAATCTGAACCAAAGACTATATCACTAAAAGCTCCTAATTGATTTGCAATTAATACTTTTTTAGAAAGTCCTATAATGAATCTAAATAAGCCATCATTGAATTTATCGATTGAAATCGATCTTGAATTTAAAGATTTTTCTATATCTTTATATCTAACAATCGGTCCTGCAATTAACTGAGGGAACATTGAAATATACAAAGCAAGATTAATAAAGTTTTTCTGTAATTTAACTTCTTTTCTATAGATATCAATTAAATATGAGACTGCTTGAAAGGTAAAAAAAGAAATTCCTATTGGCAAATGAATTGCTTTATTAAAATTAATATCAAAAAGGTTAAAAAAGCCAGAAAATAATAATTCAAAGTATTTAAAATAAACAAGAATAGATAAGTTTATAAAAACGCCTAAAAGAAGTACTAATTTACTTTGATATTTTGAAATAATAAAACTATAGCTATAATTAAAAATTATAGAAAAAATCATTATAAGAGAATAAGAAAATTCTCCCCAGGCATAAAAGAATATACTAAATAATACAAAAATTAGATTTTTAAAATTCTTTCCTACAAGAAAATATGATGCAAAAAAGATTGGTAAAAATAGGAAAAGAAATTCTAAAGAGCTAAATACCATTTTAGCTTATATTTATAATATTTAACATTTTGAAAATATATAATTTTTTAACTAAAAATTCAATCTATAGAGATACTTATCTGAGAATATTAAATAACTGATTATATTAAATATAATCAGAATATCCGATGAATAGTCTTAATGATATAAAATAATTTGTTTTAATAGTTTTATATAAAAGAATTCTATTTGACAATTCTCATATTTATAAACCTTTAAGCAGGTAATCAGGTAGAACTTAAAGGATTAATCTATTTCGAAATTGATTTGAATAATTTCATTATCTAGCTGAATAAAGTCCTTATAAAAACTTCCAGCTTTTAAGAGTTTTAATAAGGTCGTACTAGGTTTTATAAGGAAAACTTTATTAATTCTATTTTTAAATAAGAATTCATTTAATTCTGAATAGCTTAGTAATCCTAGAAAACGACTAAAATTTTTATCCGCTAAACCATACCTAATCGAAATCAACATATGATTCCCAGTTGTGACACGGTTTTCTGAAAAATCTGTTAATAAAATAAAATTATCGCTTTTTTCAAGAGCGCTCCTTATTATTTTAATTTTATACTCTTGGTAGTTTTTAAATACTCCTAAATTATAATTATATTTAAATACAATTTGATTTATAAAATAAAAATTTATAAATATTAAGATTGACAATAAAAATAAAGATACTTTTGTATAAATTTTTAAAGAAAAACCACCTCTGCATATCTTAATTAGAAATATAGGAATTAATGGTAACGTAGTCATTACGTATCTAGATAAGCTTTTTGAAACAAGGTGATAATCAGTAATATAATAATGAGCATAGTTGATCAGTGGTAATATAATTATTAAGAGAAATAAATAGTAATCATTTTTTTTGATCTTATTCATTTTTAGGAGAGATAAAAATATTAATAGGCTTATAAACGTTAAGAAATATTCACTTAATAAGAATAAAATGAGTTCTTTATTTTTACTAAAAAAATAAGAAGTAGATAGTAAATTGATCCTATGAGAGACTAAACTTGTAATGGTATAATTGTTTATAAAAATAAAGTTGGAGTAGTAAACACTTGAAAGTATTGAAAGTATTGAAAGGGTTAAAATAGATATATTAAATTTGGATAAAAGATTGTAATTAAGAAGATTTTTGTAATTTTTTATTAAAAATAAAATAAAAATAAAAATTGTATAAACATAATTTGTAGATTTTATAAAACAAAAAGATACCAGTAATAATAAAAAAAGAATAATATTATTTTTTTTGCTATTTTCGATTAACAGATACATTATTAGCACATAAAGCCCCATAGCTAAGTCTGCATAGTAACTAAGTATCCAGAATGACCTATCTGCCATAAAGCTAATTATAAACAATATAGTTAACACTACAGTTTGTTTGTTTTTATTTGAATATTCAACTAAAAGCCCTGATATGCATAACATATAAAATAAGCTTATATACAGGGTGTATTGTTCAAAAATACCATTAAATATATTGTATAATAAGAATGCTGGAATTGAGAAATATGATGAATATATGGCGGTTGAGTCATAACCATTAGGATTAAGAGTAAAATATTCTTTAAAGAACAACTCTTTTGGGTCAAGCCACCAAAAATTTAATTCGTCCCAATGTGCCAAGTTCGATTTAGAAATAATATATATTATAAAAATGAATAAAAGTATTAATGGTAGTAAAAATAGTAAACTACTACTAATTTTTTTGATTTTTATTTTAAAACGATATTTATTTTTAATTAAAATTCCGCTAGAAATTAATAATATCAAGTTATAATACAATATACTAATTTTAAATCCAAAATTACCAATTGTTAGGTAAATCAATGAAGAAATTACTATTCCAAAAAAAGTAGGTAAAAGTATTTTTTTACAATATGGATACTCTTCAAGTATATCTGTGTTAAAACTTAAAAGAGCTAACCCGGTTATATGCAAACTTCCAAAAAAAAGAATTAATAATAGAAAGTGATTAACCGTAAAATAAAAATATTGATTAGTAATAAAAATAATATTAAATAAGATTAGTGAAATTGTAGTTAGGTTAAGTTTATTGACGATTTTCATCTAACGATCCTTTAATTATATAATAAAGTGGTAACCCAAAGACTAAAATACACAGCATAAAACTTGCTCTATCTAAGGTGGAATATAAAAAGATTACTGTAGAATCAATATCAACAAGTTTAGCAAAGAAAATATTGAGGCTTTCTTTAATTCCTAATGAGCCAGGTGTTAAACTAATTAGTAAAGAAATATTATTAACTGCACTAAAGTATAAACTTTTAAGAAAGCTTAAATTGAAACCTAAAGCTTTTATCTCTATAAATACTAAAAATGCATAAATAATTTGGTTAAAAGATATCAATATGAATGTACTTAAAAGACATTTCCTATTCTTTTTTATTTCCTGCCACCCTTTATAAAATTTATTCAAAACATTGATTATTTTATTATTTGATTTAATTCTAAAATTGATTGTGGTTAACATTAAAAAAAATAAACCAATACTCAAATAAATTAAAAAAACTTTCCAGGAGAATATACCATTAAAAATATACAACAGCGTAATAACAGACATTCCTAAAAAAGAACCAACTAAAAAATTTAAAGCATATAAGCCGTAAAGCCCAGACAAAAATGAAGATACTTCATATTTATATTTTTTTTTTAAATACATTGCCCTCATAAATGCTCCTCCTCTAAAAGGCATAAAGAAATTACCAAAACAAGTTAGTACTGAGATAAGGAAACTCTCTTTTAATGAAATATTAACAGAGTGTGGGATTAGTAGATATTTTAAAATTAGTCCATTGATAAACAAAATTAATAAAATTAATAAAGCAATCGGGAATAATAAAAAAATATTTTTTATTTTTAAATTATTTAAATGTATAAAATTATCTTTTAAGTAATAGTAAGAGATAGCTAAAACTAGTAAACATATTATTATCTTATATATTTTTTTCATGTAAGCTCATTATAAATTTTATGATATTCATTAATCATTTGAGTAATATTGAATTTTTTTATATATTCTTGACCATTTTCTCCTAACTCAAGGCATTTTGATTGATCGTTAAACAAAAAGTTTATTTTTAAAGCTAAGTCATCACTATCATTAGATTTAAAGTGTATTCCTGTTTCATTATTTAAAATAACTTCAGGAAGAGCTCCACAATCAGAGCATAATACAGCTTTTCCATCATATGACGCTTCTGCAGCTGAAAAACCAAAACCTTCTGTAAGTGAAGGAACTATAACAAATAGACTTTTTTTTCTTATAAAACAAAGATCGCTGTAACTTACAGGGTCTAATATCAATATTCTATTATTAAGATTATTATTTTTAACGTAATTAACAATTTTTCTTCTTTGGTTTGAAGGCTCATTAGCTAATATTAAAACTATGAAAATATGTTTTTCTGTCTTCTTTAGGGAGTTAATTAAGACCCAGATACCCTTAGTTTTTCCAGGCCTGCCATAATACAAAGCAAATTTACTTGGCAATGAAATATCTAACTGATCAACGATTTGTTTTTTGTACCCTAAACCGCAGTAAATTCTTTTAACATTGTTATTATCCTTTGGAAGGCAAGTTTGAATTGATTTCTTTGTATAATTACTAATTGATACTATTTTATTAAATTTAAATTTAAAGGTAATTTTTTCAAAATAATATAGAATCAATCCTAATAGTTTGTTCTTTATCACTAAATACCAATCTTTGCCTAGAACTTCATATACTGTATACACAATAGGCTTTTTATATAACTTAGCTATTATAGCTGCAGTTTTAGGTCCTATAATTCCAGATGTATGAATTACATCACAATCTGAAATAAGATTTCGATAACTTTTATTAAAAATAGAATAATATAATACTAAGAATCCAAAAGTTGATCTACCTAAAATATATGGCACACGATAGATTTTAATATGATTTAAATCTTCATAAGATTTTGTGCCTTTAAGTTTTAAAGTTATGATAGAAATATCATAATCCTTATCTATAAGCCCCTCAGCTAATGACTTCATTAAATTTTGAGCACCTCCAACTGAAGGATAAAAACGGTCAAAAATAAAACATATTTTATTATTTTTTCTCATTCTTACACACAAAAGCTAAACCAGGAGCAAGTGGTACATATTTAGAGAAAAAGCCATTTACAAGATTAACTAACTTAGATTTTTCTTGGTAAAATCCTTTTTTCTCAGTAACTAAAAGATTATACTCATTTAAGATATCTTTTAAAGAAGAGTAGTTAAATAAAGTCTTATGACCTACTATTCTATTTCCTAGATTAAAAATTTTATATATAAGTTTCCTTCCATAAGTTTTATTTTTATAACTCAACTCGATCCCTAATGGATAAAACCCTAAAAACATAAAAATCCTGTTATACCAGCAAGTTAAGTTTGGAGTTGTTATTACTAAAATACCATTAGGTTTTAAAATTCTAGATATCTCTGAGACAAACTTATCCACCTCATGAATATGCTCAATTACTTCGCCAGCAATTATAAAATCAAAAGAGTTATCCTCATAAGGAATCTCTTTTTCTATATCACCTAACTTCACATCAAAGCCTTTATCTTTGCAAATAGCTAATGCTTTTTCAGAGATATCTACCCCTTTATAATTACATTCATTATATTCTTTTTTAAATAACTCTAAAGAATATCCATCACCACAACCAATTTCAAGAACATCATTAGGTTTATGTTGATTTAACAATGAAAAAAAATAGTAGTACCTCTTTTTCATTTGTACAAAATCTCTATCATAGTTTGCATATGCTTCTCTGCTTTCGTATATAGTCTTATCCATAATTATCTTTTTTAAGGTGATGTTTTTTATAAGATAATTCTGTCAATTTGTAAAATTAAAACTAAGAATATTAATACTCCTATAGAGCTTTTATTAGGATTAGAGATTTAAGTACTTAGAAAGAATGAGAAAAGTCTGTTTTTTAGTTCATTTTCTAAAATATAAATATATAGTACTGAAAAACATAAATAAAAGACTAGATTCAAGTTTGCTAATGCAACAGCTAATATAAACATACTAATAATCTTGAGCAAATCATTTTTTTAACTAAATGTAAAAAGTTAGCGGAATAAACCTTTGACCACCAATAACTGTAACTACATTTCTATAAAGTTGAAATACTCAAAGTCACAATAAAAGATAACTGTCTATTCAATAACAATTGCGCCCCCTGGATAAAGAGTAGGTATTAAATAAGTTATAAGTTTATAAATCTGTATTGCTTATCAAACCTTCTCTAAACGTTTTTTAATATAACAATAATTTAGAACTCAAATTTTTTTCTTTTTTTAATAAACCTTGCTGGAACTCCACCATATATTTCAAAGTCCTCAACATCTTTTGTAAGAGTTGACCCTGCTGCAATTATTGCGCCTTTTCCTATCCTATTAACAGAGGAGGATATAATTACATTATTACATATCCACGCCTCATCTTCTATTCTTAAACTACTCTGAGTAGTCACAGCCTTTGCTAAGCTTATTCCATTGTATTCATGTTTATGAGTATGTATTGTTACATTGTCAGATATCATAACATTATTACCAAATGTTATTCCTCCTGATATATCTATTTCAATGTTTCTAGAGGCATAAAAATCTCCATTAAAATTAATTCCCAAATTATTATTTTTCACGTCAAAATTTGTAATATAGCCTATCCAAAAAGTAATTTCCGAAAAAAGTTTAAAAAAGTTAACTTTAGATCTATCTATCCTGTTGAAAATATTGCATATAATATATGTGCCAAAAATATTAAAACTAGATACAGACTTAGCAACCTTAGAAGAGATAAAAGTCTCGATGAATTGTGCACCAACTAACAATGGTTTTAAAATATACCTGGGAATAAAATTTCTTTATCAAGGAGATTCGACACAGGAAGTAGCTAGACGGTTAGATGTAACAGATCGAACAGTCAGAAATTGGATTCATCAATTTAATAAAGAAGGAATAGATGGCTTAGCAAAAAAAGAAAAAAGTGGAAGACCAAGAAGAATACCAATAGATAAGTTTCAAGCAGAATACCTACCAATAGTTTTAGATTCATCTTTAGCAGGAGAAGATAGCTTTACAGCTATTAAGTTTCACACTTTCTTAAAAAATGAAAAGCAAGAAGACTTATGCTATCAAACACTTCTAAATTATTATCACGAAAATAGATTATCTTTAGTAATTCCAAGACCAGAAGTAACAGATAAACAAAATCCAGAAAAAAGAGCTGCATTTATTAATGAAATTAAATCTCTAGCTAATCAAAATAAAGAAATCTGGTTTTCAGATGAAGTAGGATTTGAAGGAGACCCAAGACCTAGAGCTAGATGGGTTAAAATAGGAAGTAAACCTGTTAACGGTAGAGCTTCAGAACATATTAGGTTTTCTGCTATTGGAAGTATTAACCCTATTAGTGGAGAAATGATGAGTTTAGTTGTTTCAGGAGTTGATACTGAAGTATTTCAAATATATTTAGATGAATTTGATAAAGCTACTAATTCAAGAGAAATTCATCTTGTTTTAGATAATGCTTCTTGGCATAAAGCTGCGGCTTTAAATTGGCATAATATTAAACCTGTTTATCTTGCTCCATATTCTCCTGATCATAATCCTATTGAGAATCTTTGGAGGTTTATGAAGATTAATTATTTTAACTGTTGGTATGCTAAAAACTGTGAGCAGTTAATTGATAGAATTTGTGAGGCTTTTAATTCTTTAACTATAGAACAAATTCAAAGTACTACTAATCCAAGTTATTTATTTAGATAATTATTTAATTTTTATTAAAAAAATAAATTAATTCTTTAATAATATTTCAAATATTAGAAATTATTCCTAGTTGAGATATTATTACTGTTTTTCGGAAATTATTTTTTGGATTTACTATAGCAACATTGTGTCCTATAAAAAGTCTAAAAGATTTAAATCTTAAATAATAATAACTTCTTTTTATTAATGATATTATAGGGATAGAAAAAAGTAATGATGTTAAGATTTTTTGTAAAAGATAATCAACTTGATAAAAAATTTTATACATTAATCTGCCCTCTTCTGAATTTCTTGACAATATTTTTTCATATACATAGCTAAATAAAATCTTATTGAATTCACTTTGAGTAATATTAAAATAATTTGAGCTCTTTAAGGTTTATGAGTTTTTCTAATTAAAACAATAATAGTTAAAAGTTTAAAATAATTCAAGATAAAATTAGGGTATCGTTATGCTTTTTTAAAATCATTTATTAAATTAATAACATTATTAATTTACCTAATAAATCTGATTACTTGTTTAATTTTTTTAAAAGACTCTAAACGCTAACCACACTGCTACCTTAAAGTAAAAATAACAAATTTAAAACTTATCCTTAAAATCTAGATGGAACTTAAAAGAAAATTGATGAACTAGTTTATCAACATATCTTTTAATTACTACAGTTAAATAAACTAATAAGAAAATTTCTCAAACTAGCCATATTAGTTGGACCTTTTTTTGTTCTTACTTAGACCTACACTCAACAAATACAAAATCTTAAATAATGTAAACTATTTTAATTCACCAATACCTTCTTCATAATAATAATAATAGAAATTATTCAGAACTAAGTTTTAGGTTAAATATCTTTAACAGTTTATAGAACGAATCTCTTAACGCAAGATTTTTGAGACTCTTCCAAAAAAATTTAAACTTACCTAAAACATTTTGGCGCAGTTAGAAAAATAGAAGCCCCGCTTCCTTGAACTATCCTCTTAGCTGAAAAAAACTAAGAAGTCTTTCTCCAAAAAGCGCCAATTCCATCAATCTCAACCATAGGATCTGTAATATTATTAACTTCCCTAAAAAGATTAGTAGCTTTTTTACACCCTATAACTGCATGATAATCATCAATAATAACAAAACCACCAACTGAAACTTTATGATATAAACTCTCTAATATCTGAATAGTAGATTCATACATATCTCCATCCGCTCTAAGAACCGATATTGTATCGATATTTAAATCTGGAAGAGTATCTTTAAACCAACCTTTTGCAAACTTAACCTTTTCATCCAATAAATCATATCTTCTAAAATTCTCTTTAACTGACTCAACTGAAATAGCTAACTCTTCATGAACAGCATGCTCATCGCCTTTATCTTCAGGATAATTCTCTTCGTCAGGAAATGGTAAGCCTTCAAATGAATCAGCAACCCAAACATTTTTATCTGTAATATTATAAGCTTTAAGTATTCCTCTCATTAAAATAGTAGCCCCCCCCCTCCAAACACCACACTCGATAACATCACCTGCAATATTTTCTTTAATAGTAGTTTCCATACAAAATCTTAAATTATTTAACCTTTTTAATCCGATCATTGTATGAGCCGTTGATGGCCAATCTAAGCCATTTAATCTAGCATTCTCATCATAATTTTCAGAACTGCAAGGTTGAGGAATAGGAGCATCTTTATATATTACATTTGCAATACATTTTGATTATAAACCTAAGTATTTTAAATAAATAAAACGATTTCAAATCCCCCCTTAAACCTTTAAATTTAAACCATTTTTATTAAGCTTTATCCCACTTCATCCGACTTATACTTATATATCAAAACTAAGGATACTAAAATGAGAGCCATTTTACTAACTATTATACTTTCTTCTTTATCATTCACCTATATAGCCGCTCAATCTTGCGACTGCTCTCCAAAACCAGAAAACGCCTTAATAAATACATACGAGATGGTAATTAGCTGCATGGTTCGAACAGATGAAGATTTATCTGATGGGAAACCTTACGACATCAACTTCCAAGATGTAATAGCCCTTATAGATACAACAGGTTTAAATTACTCGGCAACAACAATAAACCCAACTAAATTTATGCACCCAGACTGGAACATAGAAACTTTAGGAAACATCTATTTTACTGAATTTGACAACCAAGGAAATATTTATGCAGGTGCTTCAGAATGGAAAGGAGGTTTTTCATATTCTCAATTAGGTTCACTAGGCGGGGCAGGTGCAATATATAAACTGGATTCTGTAACAGGAAACCCTACAGTTTTAACAAACCTTCCTCAATCTACAACTCCAGGAGCTGCAAGAGATATTGGAGGTTTATCTTATGATGTTAACACAAACAGTTTATATGCAGTAAATAGAGCTGATGATACAATTTATCAAATAAATATCTGCTCAGGAGCTATCATTGATACATATCCTATTGATTTAGGTCTGAGTTATAGAGAGGACCTTCCCGATTTTCCTTTTAAAAGAAAACCCTTTGCAATAGATATCTACGATGGGCGCCTTTATTATAATGTTCATGATTTTAGAGAAAATGGTTTTAACTATGTAAGATCTGTTTCATTAAACCCAACAACTGGAAATTTTGGCTCAGACGACCAGGTAGAAATTGAAGAAGCTTTTGAAAAAATCAATGCTGTAAATACTATTATATCAGGAGATATCGATTTTAATTCAAATGGAGATTTACTAATAGGATCATTTACTGGAAACCCTATATATTACCTTACAAGTGGTCAGGGAACTTTTTATAATCACCAAGCAGGAAATTATATTTTTAAAAAAGTCAGCGGCTCTTGGACAAAAACAAATGTTACAACTGTAGGCCAGGAGCTTATTATTGGAGTCCCAAATGGCTCATCAACAGGAGGAGTTGCTTGGAACTTAGATCCTGGAAACACTGACATTGCTTGGATGACAGGTGGAGATTTTAAGAATGAAGATAGCAATTGGGGAGTTATTGGATATAATTCAACTAAATTAGATAGCCCAACAATATCTTCTCAAGAAGATAATCCAGACTATATACAATTTCTTTATGCAGGAGACCCTGGAAACAGCAACTACGATCCAAAAGGTTTAGGCGGGGAAGTAGATGTTTATGATGAAAATTTAAGTTGCAAAGAAAAAGTTAGAATAGGAAATTATGTTTGGATAGATGATAACTCAGATGGCCTTCAAGACGGAACAGATATTCTAGCTGTAGGAGTAACAGTTACTTTGTATGATGCTACTGGAACCACAGCTATAGCTACAACTTTAACAAATTCTTTAGGAGAGTATTACTTTGATGAAACTACAGGAGTTGTTCCAAATACAAGTTATAAAATTATTTTAGATAATAGCGCAGATTTTACTTCAGGAGGACCACTTGCTGGATACGTTCTTACATCTCTAGACTCTGGAACAGATAACTCTGTTGATAGTGATGCTATCTTAATGGCCGGAATGCCAGCTATTATTGTAGAATCTCCAGATGTCTATAAGGAAGATTTAACTTTTGATTTTGGTTTTATCGAGATGGTAGAACCAACAGCAAGCCCTACAGCTCAGCCAACAGCAAGCCCTACAGAGACTCCGATTCAAACTCCCACACCAAATCCTACACCCCCTATACCTACTTTAACACCGATACCCTCACCTACACCTAACCCTGACCCTGGAAAAGTTAGAATAGGAGATTATATTTGGTATGATGTAAATAAAGATGGAATTCAAAATCAAGCTGAATTAGTAATTCCTGGAGTTACAGTTAATCTCTATGACTCAGCTCAAAACTTAGTTCAAACTACGACTACAAATTCTAATGGTAGATACTATTTTGACGTCTCTGCTAACACTGATTTTACAATTAAACTTGATAACACATCAGACTTTAATTCTGGAAGCGTTCTTCATAATTTTATACTAACTCTAACTAATTCAGGAAATGATGCAGCTGATTCAGATGGAACACTAATGAATGGCTTTCCAGCTATAATGATAAAATCTCCAAATACAGGAGAAGATTTAACTTTTGATTTTGGTTTTTATGGTATAAACAAAAAAACAGAACAAATAGCACTTGATAGTTTAACAGCAGTAGTTAGTCAATCTAATGTAAGCCTTGCTAAAACTTTATTAAAATCGTGTAAAAATATTAACAAGGAATATGTTAATAAAAAATTAAACAGATCTATTGATTTATATCACGATGTTTGGAATATGGTTTGGGTAGATTTAAGATCTGAAGTTAATTTAGATTGTCCAATATATGACAATAAATCTGTTAAAAGAAAAATTAAAGCTAAACTAAAAAGATTAAATTATATTAAGAAAAGACTTTTAAGAAGATCATGCTCTGAATCTAAAAAAAGAGTGAAGAAGTTAAAAAGAAAAATTAATAGTTTAATTAAAGAAATAAATAATAACTTAATAGAAATTCCTGATTATATTAATGCTTGTAAGTAATTATAAAAAATTTCTAAAAATTCTTTATATTAAAAAACAGTATTTTAAATCAAAAGAAAATTCATAAAATCTAAAAATTAGATATTTAGACATTTAAAACTATTTTTTATGATTTATATTAAGTTTTTAAATTATAGAATAACATATAAAACATTAATTTTACGAGATATTTAACAATATAGTTTTTTTTACAATTTCACCTGGAAGCTTTCTAGGTAGCACCCTTATTGAATATTTATTATACATCCTTTTTATTAGCAAAACAAAAACACTATTAAAATCATTTTTATATATAATTTATACGATTTTTATACCACAGTTTTAAAAATATGATATGATACTTTTCAAACTTTAGGACTAGAAATGACGCCATCACAAACAAGCAATCAAACAAGCAATAATATCAATTTTAAACTTTTAACAGCATTATCAGGTTATGTTCTAATATGTGCTGTAAGCCTAATAGTAGCTTCAGATAACAAAATAGAACCAACCCCAGAAGCTAAAAAAGCAAAAGCAGCCCTAGCTCTAGAAAAAAAAGAACAAGCTGCCTTAGAAGCAAAAATAGTTAAATTCTCAGACCTATCAAAAGAAGACCAGCTATATGTTGAAAGAATAAGATTAAAATCTGATACATATGTTAGAACAGAACTTTTAAAAGACTTTGAAAAAAATGATTTTACAGATTTAAGTAAAATGGATGAACATATAAAAATAATAAACCAGTTAGCTGATAAAATTGAAGAATACTCAAAAAATGAATTAGCAAAAATTATTGAAGCTGACTTAGATATAGATCCGTATAGCAAATCTGTTAAAGAAGTATCTAAAAGATCTCAAGGAGCTTTTTATACCCTTTATGACGCTGTTAAAGATATAAGAGAAGCTGCAGCAATAAGTTACATAAACAGCAATAATCGAGTCATTACTGAAAAAATATTGAATTTAGATTTAAAGAGTAATGAGTTATTTTTAAGAGAGATTGAGACAACATCTAAAGCAGCAAGTGCTTTAAATCGTATTTATGATTTAAAAAAATAAATAAAGCAAGCATTTTAGACTTAATTTTATTTTTCTTATATAAATAGAAAAATAAAATTAAAATTAAAATTAAATAAAACAAAATGACAACTAATAATATAGACTTTTTTGCAAATGCCTTAGGTGGACTGATTGGAAGCAGCCTAATAATATTTTTAATATATATCTTAATAAAAAAAATATTTAATTCCTGGGACATTCCTAAACCTAAAATACTAGCAGCTACTTTCTCAGTACTAATTTGCACATTAATTTATGCCTACAGTACTTCCAATGGAAATGATCCAAACTTTAAACAAAGTTTTTTTAATTATTTAGCCGGCGGTTTATTTGTTTTATTTATTGATTCAATTAAGTCTAAAACAAAGCTAACTAGATTTAAAAAATACTTAAGCTACTTAGTATTCTTTTGTATAGCCTTAATAATTCATATAATAATTATAGAAAGCAGCGGAATTTATTCTAATTCTTCAAATATAAATACTGATCAAATTATAAATAAAGTCTTATCAACAAATAAAACAGACATAACAGCTAATGAGCAAGAGTTTTTAGTTAATGACACTCAAAAAAACTTTGATTCAACAATGCATAGATTAGAAACTGCAGAGATTAAAGATAAAAACTTATCTAAAGTACTTAAAGTAATCACTAAAACTATAACAGACTCTCATAAAGACAGTGAAGGAATTCAGGATCAAATCATACTTTTTTTCAGCTCTGATTTTATGTCAATTGATACAAATAAAAGTAAAGAAGAATTAATAACTAGAATCTCTAAACTTAACCAAGTAATAGATGACACTAAAAAACTTGGACAAGCATTTGAGACACTTCCAAGCTTACTTAAACAAAACTTAACTAACGCAAACCTAAGCGCAAAATCAGTAGGAAACACTCTTACAGGCTTTAACAGAACTTACACTCCTAAATTAAATGCCTTTAGAAATTACAATCAAAGTATGAAGAAAACTCTTAATCATATTAAAAACTTTTTACTTTTTTGTTATCAACATTTTGATGTAATGAGTTGTAATATTGAGTATTGCGAGTTTGAAGATGACAGCTTAATTAAAAAGTATAATGGATTAAATAAAAAATTCATTGATAGCTTTGAAACAACGATCGATCTTGAAAATAAATATTTAATCTTAGAAAACCATCTTTCAAAAAAAGGCAGTAAAACAATAGATAAGCTACTTGATTTAGCCAATCAAAACTAAGAAATTCTTTTAGACTAAGTTTTGTTTCAAATTACTAACTACAAGCATTAATGTAATCAGGGATTTGAACTAAGTTTTTATTTACTTCTTTTATTAATCTATTAATTCTTTTCTTATGTTTTCTAACTTTTACAGTTGAATTAGTTATAGAAGTAGAGTTATGACTTGAACCTGCTTGAAGATATGAAGGAATTCCTGAAAATTCTATTCTTACATTCAACCCAGAAGCTACAGCTGATAAATTATAATCCCAATTTGGACGGGAGAAATCCATTTGCATTGTAATCTCTAAAGACCGTACCTGTAATTTGCGCTGATACATTAAAGCAAGTAAATGTTGATACTATAATTAAGTTTAATAATGGTTTAATATATAGTTTTAATTTCATAATACTCTCAAATAAAAATCATATATTGTAATTCGACTGGCTTTTAGAAAGGTTAAATAGTTTGTAGAAATTAAAAGCTAAGTACTTAAAAATACTGCTAATTATTATTAGTTTTTATATTAATTAAGTAACTATTTTCTAACAAACTTTAATGCTGGTTTTTCAATATATTTCCAAGAAGCAATTGCAAATAATAAAGTAAGAAAACTACTAAGAAAACAAAGCATATAAGGGTTAATATTTAATTTATGATGAATAATTAGCTGCTGAATAGGAAAAGCCCAGATGTATAAACCATAAGAATAGTCTCCTAATTTATTATAATCTCTAATATTTAAAAGCCTTACAGCTGACAGATAAAAAACAATGTACGCAAATGAGAAAATACTAATAACTTCTGATAAAGGAAAAGTAACTTTTATTGATAAAATAAAAACTATTAAAGACAAAATAAAAAAACTAAATTTTAATTTAATATTATCTTTATACAAGCAATAAAAAACTCCAACTAAAAAAGATAAAAATAAAGAATAAAAATATTTAGGTAAAAACGGAAATATCTTAGAAACAAAAACAAAAAGATCAAAGTAAAAATAGTTACAAGAAATTAATAGAATTAAAACTAAAGCTAATCTTGTTTTTGAAGTTTTCACAATAAAAAAGATAAAAGGAATTAGACAATAAAACAAAAGCTCATAAGGAAGAGTCCAGAGAGAGCCATTTACAGCCCTGAGCGGATTATTTTCAAAAACTCCCTGTAGAACATAGACAATATTCTTCATTAAAGTAGAGTTATAAATAAAGTATTTAATTGTATGCTTATGAGTAAAAAATTCAGTTAAGCTTAATGTAGAATAAAAAACTCCTAAAAAAATCCCAGTAAAAAAAACCATAAAAATTAAACCAGGAAATATTCTTAAAAATCTTGATACAAAATATTTTAAAATAGTTTTATTTTCAAAATTTCTTCTAAAGCTATAAAATATTAAAAATCCGCTGATTATAAAAAAGCCTTCAACTCCAATTATACTTAATTTTTTATTTAAAAACCCAGATATCGGGTCTACCTGCTTTAAAAGATCAAAAGAGTGAACATATATTACAAATAATGCAAAAAATATTCGTAAAAGGTTAAAATTGTTATCTCTATTTTTTAATAAATCACTAATATACACATAGTTAACTTATTATAGTTTTTTTAATAAATAAAGTTAATTAAAAACTGACTTATCAAATCCTATCTTTAGTTTTTTTAGAAAATCTTTATCCTCTTGAACGGGAAAATGAGTATCATCAACTTTTATTTCTTTAGATTTAATAAACATAGTAAAATTAGCTAAAAAAGGCGCTCCAAATTCTAATTCAAACTCTTTTATATCATTAAAATCAAAAATAAGTTTACCATCTACAATTTTTGCCCTAAAGTAGCGAACATCTTTATCATCTTCAAAGCCTAAAGATTTTATATATTTGTCTAAATAAGATTTTCTTTTAGTTTCTGTATTTTCTGAAGTAATTATAATTTGGTTTTGATCTTGATTTTTATATATTAAAAAACTATCTGCTATTAAAATATCTTTTTTAGAAGAAAGTAATTTAAATTCTCCATCTTGAAGCTGCTCGCTTGTTAAACTAAAACTATGAACATACAAATCTGTATTATAATCATATCTGCAAGCATTTTTCTCTTCTAACTCATAATCAAATTCAGATAACTTAATAAAAACTCTAACTTCTGAATCATATATTTTAAAAAACACTTTATGAGTATTATCTGTAAGCTTTTTTAAATCTTTTATAATTTCAATCTTATCTTTTAATTCAAAATCACTAGTTAGGCTAAATCTAATATCAATATATTGGCCAAAAGACTTTTCTTTAAAATCTAATAAATATTTATCATAATCAGATTCTGACAAGATTTGAGACTCTTGTCTTAGCCCTGAAAAATGACCTTGCTCTCTAAAACTTAGGGAGATATCTAAGAAATCTTTAGTATCTTCTGCTCTACTATTTAAATCAGAAGTTATGCTGCTAAGCATCCTTCTAATTAGAAAATCTTTATCAGAAATTTGTGCATCAAAAACCTTAGTAAAATGATTATCATCTAAATTTAAAGCATTTTGAACAAAATTATAAAAATTAAATATTGGCTCATTAGCCTGAGTTAAATAATCATTTTTGCTTTCAATAAACTCTAAAAGTTCAATCATTAAACCTTGATCTTCATTTTTATCTTTAAAAAAATTAAATATCTTAGATGAAACTTGGTCTAGCTTTTCTTTAGGAGAAGCACCAGTTGAGCTAATAATACTTTTTTGAATATTTAAAAGTTTTTCTTCTTGGCCTTGATCTTTTTGACTGTAATTAATAACAAAAGACCTGATCTTAGAAAAAACTTGATTCATCACTTTCACTTCTAAGGATTGTTCTTGCTTATTTATTGGGAGTGAATTTAAAAAGTTTGAAAGACTACCAATCTCATCTTCAGTTAGATATTCAGAGTTGTTATCAATAACTTTAGATAACATATCAATACTAGAAGCTGAATCTACCAATTTAAAAGCTAAGCTATCTATTTGATCAAAACCCTCTACCCCTAAAGCCTTAGTAACTTCTTTCTTATTTGAAAGATCGCAGTTAATTACTATAGAGGGAAAGCTTTCAGCATTAAAGTTAACAAAGTTAGTCTTTAAAAATTTTAAAGCATCAGAAACATTCATAAAGTCTAATATAACTAACTCAGATCTTGTATTTTCTAAATAGAGAGCAGCTTTAGTAGTAGGAAAAGAATCTATATAAAACCGTTCACTAGTCTCAACTTCTATTCCTTGGTTTAAATCATTAAAAAGGGCTTCTGAAAATACTTGTATATAAGAATCTTCACTAACAATAAGAACCTGTTTTGTCTCATAACAAGGTATTCGGGTTTCTAACATTTTTGACATATTATAAATATACAGATTTGGGAATCTTAAACAAACTTTTTACTTAAACTATTGATAGTGATATACTTATTTAAATATATTATAAAACAATTATGGACATGAGCTTTGATACTTGTAAAAAAATTAAACCTATTTTTTCAGGTTATATAAATCCAACTAATATTCCAATTGAATTTAAGTTTTTTATAAGGTCTGGGGAGCTTCAAATCCTTAATAATAATCAGCCTATTTTAACAATACATAAAAATACCAAACCTTTTTTTAAAACTTATCAAGGAAAAGATTCAGAAAATAGTTTGTATATAAGCTTTGGATCAATGAAAGCTCAAATACCAATAGATAAAAGCAGTAATAAAACACAAGAGTTTTCTGTGTCAACAATTTTTATATTTATTCACAAACCATCAACAGGCGAAAAAGGATTTACGGGGCTTCAATTCAAAGAAGATTATGAAGCTAAAAAATTAACTAATATAATAGAAGCTTTTCAAATCTCAAATAAAGAAGATTTTAAAACTATGTCAGAGTCACTATTTGGACTACAATTTTAAAAAATAATTTTAAAAAAAACTAAACTACAGTTAATATTATTTTGAGTATAATCAGGAACTTAAAATAAATGTTTAAAAATCTTATAATTTTTTAACATATTGTCGATAATTAGATGTAACACTTACTTTTTTTTGTGCATAATAATATTAAAAGGGATAATTTATTTAAATTATAATTTTCTTATGGCTGGACCTCATATAGATACAAAACAATCAACAGGAAAAGAAACAGTAGAAGAAAAAGCTAGTGCCCGAAGTCAAGAAGATCAAGCCCTGAAAAATGAATATCAAGAAAGAGAAGAAAACCGAAAACTCCTTGAAACCGTTTCAACCAATACAGAAAAAAGCATAAAAGAAAGTATTAAGCACCATAAAGACTTAATTCATAAACTACATGAAACTGAAGAAAAATTAGAAAATAATGTTATTTTCAACACTGCTTATACTTCCTCAATTGCAGCAGCTAGATTAATTCAACAAGTAAATAATCAAATAAACCACGCAGCAATTCATCATCATCACGAGACTCATCGTATAATGAACCAAAATCAAAGAAGAACAAAAGAGTCAATTGAAAAAGATGAGTTTGAAAAAATCTCAAGAGCCTCCTTATCAGACTCGCAGGTAAAAGAAATTAAAGAAGACCTAAATAAGCTCTTAAAATCACCACAAGACAAAAAAGCTTTAAATAAACTTGCTGATAAAATATTTCAGATGCTAAAAGGAAATAGTAACGATAGCCCTGATACAGAAACAGACAAAACTGAAAATAATTTTATTAATATAATTTCAGAACTTGCTTTAAATGAAAATGATTCACTAATAAAATTTTATGCTCAAGATAAAGACATTGATAAAAAAACTAAAAATCAAGCAAGTATTTTTTTCCAAAAAGCCTTAACTATTTCTAATCTAAGTACTGAGCTTGCAAATAAAAAAGTATATGGAACTAAAAAGGAGGTAGACTCTTTGCATACAGAAATTGGCAAAGAACTAAGCGAAATTGAAAGCCAGGAACGTCAAGATTTTTTAATGACTCTAACAGAAATAGAACATATTAATTCTTTAAACCTTGAACGAAAAAACCAAGAAACAATAGATTTTATTATCCATCAAGGACTCACTCACCTAGAATTACCAGTTCCAGATGAACTAAGAGCAAAAATTGAGATTATTAAAGAGTATCTATCACCTGAAGACCTGGAAAAATTAGAGAAATTTTCTATAAATTTTGTTAACACAAAAATTGAATCAGAAAGAGATTTAATTTTAGTCCCAAGTCTTTTAGACTCTGAAAAACTAGCTAAATCAGTACATTTTGAAGACACCCTCTTGTTAATTGATCAAGACTCGCTTGAAAAAATCAAAGCAAATATTAAATATTTAGCAGCTACCGGCGATCACTCTTTGTTTATAGAAAATACTTATTCTGACATTCATAAATTAGATTCTGAGCAGAAAAATGAAGTTTTAAACATCTTAAAAGAAAATGGATTAGATTTAAAATCTTTAATCTCTGAATCTATTGGAAACTCAAACCCTAAATTAAACAAAGCATTTGAAAAGCTATATACAACAGATAAACTTTCTAGCACTGAAAAGCAGTTAATATTAGATGAAAGAGTTTTTAAAGCAAAATTTGATTTACTTGAAAATAGCCTAGAATCTTATACTGATTTATTTTCTAAAGAAGCTAGATTACTATTTAAAGACTCACAAACAATAGAAGACTTACAAAAAAAAGATATTGAAAAATTAAACTACGTACAAAAAGTAATAACTTCAAATGACAGCAGTCTTTTCTTACACAACTTAAATAAATGGGAACAAAGACTACCTGTTAAAACTTTTAATGAACTTCTTTTAAAACATAAAGAAACAAAAGAACAAGATTTTAAAGACTTAAATAAAACTTTTAACTCTAGTTTAGAAAGCTTAACTAATGCAATAAAAAACAATGATCAAAAAGCGTATCACGATCAGATGAATAAATATAATCAAACATATTTAGAGATTAAACTTTCTTTAATCAGCCAAACAGACAAAGACTTACTTGAAGATCTTCATAAACATCAATTAGCAGTATTTAAAAAAATAGAAAGAAAAGAAGAAATAGATTTAGCTAAAGTAAATAAAGAGTCTAAAAAAATAATTGACTCAATAGATCAAACTTTAGAATTTAAAACAAATGATTTAGATTTAATAAGAGAACAAATACAAGAAGATAGCTTAACAGATAGACAAAAAGCAGAGCTTTTACATAACCTTATAAATGAGCACAAAGAAATCCAAATTGAACTACAAAGCCTTGATTCAGATAAGAAATTAAAAGCACAGAAAAAGCTAATTGAAATTAAAAATGCTAAATTAGAAATCTTAATAGATTCATTAACTGAAAGTGACGAGTATAAGACTTCAAAAGAAGCAATAGAATTAATTAAAACTGAATATTTAGAAACTAAAGTAAGATCAGAAGTTGAAGAACTTTCAAGAGCGCTAGGATCAGAAGAAGCTTCATACTTTGATGATCAAACAAATATTTCAGATAACTGGGTAAAACTTGCCTCTGATCAATTTCCAAATCAAGATATAGAAAAAATTGATGAATTTGAATTTGAAAAAAGAAAAACAGAATTTATTGTTAATAGACAAAAAGATATTGCTTCGTATAAAGCTTTTAACAAAGTAAACCCATTAAACAAAGAAGCCTCACAAGAAAAAATAAAGTCATTATTAACAGAATCAAAAGTCTTAGATGATATATTAAAACAACAGTTCATAGATGAATCAGAAAAGAAAAATGATGTGTCAGGCTATTTAATTCAGCAATCAAGACATGAAAAATTTTATGATTATGAAGTAGCAAGACACTCTATTAAAAAAGTTTTAGAACTAAAGGCTTTAAAAAATAATTTAAACAAAGAAATAGTTGAAGAAAAAATACAAGATCATATAGATTTTTTAAGTAACTTTGAAGACAATCTTTATATTAAAGAGCTTTTAAATAAACAATCAAACTCCCCTTTAAGCTCTAAAAACACTGAATATAACGAAAATTTAGACAAACAGGACCTAATAGAAGATTTATTAAAAAGAGGAAAATATCATAATTTAAGCATCCTTCTTGAAAATAAAGAAATTAATGAAGAAGATTTAGAAGAGATATTAACTAAAAAACCTGAATTAAATCTTCAAACACAAAAAATTATAGATTTTGAAAAAAGAAAAGAAGCTCAAGAAAAAACGATAGCAAGAATTGAAAAATTTGTTAGAGAAAACCCAGCAAATCAGATTTCATTAAATGAGAGTAAAGACCCGGTTTTAGATTTAATACGAACAAATAATGTAGGATCTTTAATTACTTATTTAGAAAATAAAAATATTTCTAATCAAATGCTTGAAAAACATTCTAAAGAACATCCCATTGTTTTAGATATAATCAAACTAGTAGATTTTGAAACTGAAAAAAGAGTTCTTAAATACTCTAAACTAAATAACCAAATCAGAACCATTGCTTATATTCAGCTTCATACAGATAAAAATTCTGCTTATGCTAAAGCCTTAACTCAAGACATACTTACAGAACCTCAAGTTTCTAAAGAAGAAATATCTAAATTAATAAACAATCAATATACGATTTTAGCTACTAGTTTTTATAATCAGCATAAGATCGAGCAAAAGGCTAATTTAAAAATAACAACTTCCGCTTTTGGGCTCCCAACAGAAAGAATTTTTAAAACCATAACAAAAAATAAAGATGCTGATAAATATGTTGATCAAGTAATAAATTTAGCAATAATTGATTATGAAATTTTAAATATTCAAAATACAATCAGCGATTTAGAGCTAAAATTAACAGAAAATAATGACTCTATACAAATAAAAAATGAACTAATAGAAAGAAAGAGTAAATTAATTGTTGAAAATCAAAGAAAGCACAACCTTACTTTGCAGATAAATGCTTTTGAAAAAGATGAAGAAAAAACAATCTATGCAAAATATAGATTAAAACAAAAAGTTGAGTCAATCCAAGCTTTTAATAATCAAAATGATGAAAATAAGCTAAGTGATTTAGAATATGCAGTAATAAACAACGCTGAATTAAATTCAAAAATAGATTCAATTCCAACAGATACTTATTTTGATCAAGAATTAGAAATTGACTTTAAAACCTTAGAGTTAAATAACAAAGCCTTTAATAACTTTTTACTACCTTTAAAAAATTCTTTTCAATCAATAGGTAAAGATAATTTGGACCCGAATACATTAATTGAAAATATTGAAGCAATTAACTTAGTATTAGAAAATAACAGAGGAGTTGATGGTTTTGATGAACAGCTATATAGAAAATATGCATTTGCCCTTCTTGAGAGTAAATATGGATGTACTATTAAAGAAGCTATCATTAGGGCAACTCATAATCTTGATAAAGAAGAAAAATATTATGCTAGAAAAACTATTGGTGCCTTAATTGATAATAATTTAGCCAAAGCTAAAGCCTTTGAATTATTATTTATTAGAGATACTTCTTTAAAACAAGGAGAGGCTAGAGACCTGAAAGAAATATTTCAAACTATTCAAGACCAGGGACTAGAAACAGAATTTAAAGATATATTAATAAAAGAACTTGGCACAGAAAATTATAAACAAGAATACACAAAAGACTTTAAAGGCTTAGATAATACAAATAAATATTCAGGAAATTCACTAAAAGCTGTTAGAGAAGAATATTATCTTCATAAATATGAAAAAGTCTCAAAACACGTTGACGAGTTATTTGATAACCTTGAAAAAGCAGCAGAATTTAATAAAACTAATAAAGATTTAACTTTAACTAAACCAAGGCTAATTTCTTCAAATATTACTATTACTGAAATAAAACAAAATATTTCCAATCTATCTGAAGTAACTAAATTAGTTAATGACTATATTTACACACCAGGAGTAAAAGTTCCTGATTCGTACCAAATTACAGTTGATCTTGTAAATGGAGAGCAAGTTAAAGAATTTAAAATAAGTAAAGAAGATAAAATCAAAATAGAACTAGGGCTCATTCCAAATCCAATTGCTATTATTGAATTAAACGACTCTTTAAAAAGTGAATACCCAAATTTAACTATCCCAACAGATTCAAAACAATTTCTGCAATATGCACTTAATCAAAATAAAAATGGGGATCTAATAATAAATAATACTCAAGGACTAGATTTAACTTCTATTCATTATAAAAGTAAAAATTCTATAACTAATTATTACTTGTCACAAAGATTTGTAAATGAAAAAGATGAATTTTCTGGGCTAACAAAAAACCTTGAAGGAAGTAAAATTGATGGAAGACATTTAACTACTGATCAACAAACAACAGTTATTAATTTTTTACAACAAGATTTAGATCAAAAAGAAAAATATTATAAACAAGAATATGAATCTGGACTCCAAGAAGATATTAAAGACACTTTTTCAAGCAGTAAAAAAGAAGAAATAGCTTTAAAAGTACTTAAAACAGGTAATTACACAGATGGAGATAAGATTTATCTAGCTCTTAAAGGTATTGGAACTAGAGAGTCTTTACTTAATGAAGTTATATTAGATTACCAAAACTTAAGCGAACGTAAAATCTTTGAAATAGTTAAAGACTACTCTCAATATAGTGATCTAAAAATAGATTTTACTTTTTCAGACTTTAAATCTAACCCTCTGCATTATAAAGATCAGTTTAATAAAGCGCTAAATAATTTAATCCAAGATATAGACTCTGATACAAGCATTGTAAGTGGATCATTTTTTAATGAAATGCAAAATGTTTTAGTAAACTATAGAGAGAATATTAAAGATTTAAGAACTTTTTCAAAAAATGCAAACAAATATGCAAAAAGCGGCTTTGATTATTTTGGCTCAACAAACAAAATGGATAATTCCTTACAAAGATTAGAAAACTTTTTAAAAGAATTAAGCATTTCACCTGATATTATTATCGAATTTGACAGTTTAGGATCAGAAGAGAGATTAAAACTTGAATCTCTTTTAAACACTAACCTTAGCAGCCTTACTGATTTTAATCAAAGAACTGATAACCTAAATCAAGTCTCTTTAGGATTTGTTGAAATAGGTGGTAGTATATTACTAATTCCAGCTACTGGGGGACTTGCTTCACTAGCTATTTATAAAAACATTTTTTCAGGCGCTAAATTAGTCAAAACAGCAACTAGCTTAGTAAGTAAATCATCTAAATTACAAAATATAACAAGCTCAGCTTCTACTTATAAAAACCTAAAAATAGCAAACTCAATTATTAAAGCACCGACGGCAAAAGCTTCTATAAATTTTGCAGCTGCAAATTTTACTATGAGATCTGGATTAGACTTAACATCAAGAGATGGGATTAATTTAAAACACAACTTGATTATGGCAGGAGTTGAAGGCTTAACTTTAGGTGTTTTTAGTACCGGTTTTAGAAACATAACAACTAGAGCTATTGAGCCATATCTTGCTAGAACTGAATACATAAATAAGGCATTAAAACTTGGAGCGCATAAAGGTGCAAAAACTGCAGGACAAATAGGGCCAGATGGAGCTAATGCAGTTGGAATCGCAAAGACAGCAGCTAAAGTTACCGATGATGTATCTAAGGAGTTAATAAAAAGAAACCTTATAACTCAAGGTGCTAAAATGTCAGCGCACGAACTAAGGGATATATTAGTTAAGGCAGGTGCAAAAAAAGCTGATGATATTTTACACAGCTCATATAAAACTATTGATGAAGCAATTGTTTCTGCAGCAAAAGCAAATTTAAAAGGAAGATGGCTTATAAATGCTCCAATTCTTACAGCTGAATCTATGGCTGATGCTTTAGGATCTGCCTATGTAGCAGGGGAAGTTCATTCTCTGATTGCCCCTGATCAAGATTATAAAATATTTGGTCATAATTTTAGTAAAGATAATAATTACCTTTTTGCAGGAGGTTTAGGCTTAGCAATCGGTGTTGCAATGGCAACTAAAGGAAAACTTAGTATGCGTCAGCTATCTGAAAAGCAAATAAAAAAACTAACAGCAATTGCTAAGCAAGGAGAAAAAGCTAGCGCAAGAGTTAGAATATCAATTACAGATGGGTTTTTAGGAAGAAAATTTGATGGAGCTACGGCAAATAACTTACTTAAAATTGATGGACTTAATAAAGCTACAGCAATTCAATTTGCAAGCCCTGGAAGAATTAATCAATTTAAAATTAACTTTTTATTAAATTCAAAATCTAAGCATTCAAAAAACCTAGTTCAAGTTGGCGAAAAGCTAAAAGCAAGCGGAGCTGATCTTGAAAAAATAGATTTTGCCGCTTTTAAAAGACCTGAAAATATAAGTGAAAAGGAGTTAAACTCATTTATAAGTGCATCCATTCATTATGCTCAAAAAGGTATGACTAACCCTAATGCAATAATTAAAGGTCTAAAAAAAGAACCTTTAACAAATTCATTAGTTAACGATATGATGGGAACTCCTAATAATGCCTATATAATAGGCACTAAAGAAGATATTGCTGTTCCTATAAATAAAAATGCTACTGGGCCAAAAGGCAGCAAACAAGAAGTAGGTGTTTCTTCTCATAAACTTGAAGTAACAACTAATGCAAAGGATAATAATCAAGGAAAACTAGAACCTGTTAATAGTAATCAAGATACAGCTTCTCCATATTATCAGTCACCTGAAAAACTAGATTTATCAAATCCTAAAGAACCAAAACTAGAAGCTAGGCTAGATGACCAGAACCTAAGTAAGCCTTTAGTAGATAAGAAACCGGCAAAGGCTAAAGATGCCAAACCAGAAAGATCAGAGCAAAGAAAGGAATTAGCAAATGATCCAAAACTAAACCCAGGAACCAGAAATGAAGCATCAAATTTAACACCAACAAAGGTTTCAGAGTTAAAAATGAAAGCTAAAAGGGCAGCAGTAATAGCGCTTATAGCCACTTCAGGATTTGCTCAAAAAGCTAGTGTGAAAACTATGGCAGATACTCCAGCTGCTGCATCACCAGGTGCAAAAGTTACATCTTATGCTCCTTTACAAAAAAGTATTGATAAATCAGAGTTTGTAAAAGTCGTAGCTGCAAAAAAAGCAGAAATTAAGCCCCAAGGAGCTAAAGCTCAAACTGCTGATATTAAAAAAGCAGACGATACTAGCAAAGTCTCTAAAGGTAAAGATTCCATAGAAGTCTCAAAAAAAGGAGAATCGGCAAAAACCTCAAAAAAAGGAGAATCCTTAGAAGCCTCAAAAGAAGGAAGCCCTTCATCAAAATCAGAAAATCAAAATGTAAATCCAACTACAGCTAAAGCTAAGGCGCCAGTAAAAAATGAACAATCAGCTACTGCTGTAAAAAGAGCAGAAAATAATATCTCTATCTCAAAAGCAAGCACAAGGGTAAAACCAAGATTAAAAGATACTCCTATAATGCCAGAAAAACCATTAAGTTCAAACGGTATCGGGTCTGGGAAATTAACAATTAATGAAAGCAATTTAAAATCTAATTCTTATAATCAAGAATTTAAAGATAATAAATTAGAATTTTCAAAAGTTCAGTCAAATAAGCATTCTCAATGGATAGAAGTAAACTATGTAGCGCGAGAACTAATAAAGATTTTTGACAGTAAAGGGCAGCTAATTGGATTTAAAGTTGTAGATAGAGTTGCTTAGTATCTTAACTGACTTTAAATTAATCTGTATCAGTAGTTAAAAGCAGAAAATCTTTTTTAACTTTGTTTTTAGCTTTACAAATTTCTTCATATTTAGGGTCTAAATCTGATACGTGTAAAGGGGAATTAACATTAAAATATCTTACATCAGATACTTTATAAACAAAAAGCTGAACTCCAAATCCATAATCAAAAACAACCCCAGCTTTATAATTATTATTTAGATCATGTGATACAGCTTCTCTAGTTTTTTGTAGGAACTTATCAATATTAAAATCAAAATTGGGTGTTAAATTTGATATATTAGCAGATAAATCTCTTTCTACCACTCCAACTAAAATTTCTTTTTCTCTTTCATTTAAATCCTTATTGCTACGCAGCTCCTCTTCTAATTTTATAGCTACTATAGATGCTGTAATTTCTCTAATTGAGTAGCATTGTGGAGTCTTTCTATATTTTCTTTGGGATACATTGATACTTAATTTATTTAAATTTTCCTCAATCCTATCATCAATGCTTAAAGAAGTATCTGATTTTTTTGAGTTAGAACTTAGATTTAAGTTTAAAAGCTTAACTCCCTTACATTGTAGTTTATTATTATACATATTAATTATATATTCTAAGACTCATTTCTAAGCAAATAAAATCAAAAATATAATAGTATTTATTTTAATTACTTAAGATAAAATTTAAATTAAAAAATAAGACAAAACTTACTCGTAAACTATATATTTTAAGTAAATATTTTTATATATAAGAGTGTGAATAAATTATTTGAAAAATACTTAAAACTCGACCAAGACTCAAAACACGTGTTAAACTCTTTATCTCTTTTTGATAAAGACATTTCTCTGTTTTACTTTAACTCATCAATTAGCTCAGCTGCAATTAACAACAAATGGGCTTCAATAAAATATGAAAAAACTATTGATAAACTATTAAAAAATAACTTTATATTAGAAGCAAAATCAGAAGCAGATAGTACTGCGATATACACAAACCCTGAAATAAAAGAACTTATAGCTTATCAGCTTTCTAAAGACTCTAAAGAGTTTAATTCTTATTTTAAAGTTCTAAACAAAAAACTTTATCACCTTGATGACTGGAAACAATCTATTTATTTAAATAATATTAATCTCCAGGATCAAGACTTAATTGCCAATAAATCAGCTTTAATAATTAACAACTTGCTTGATTTAGAATTTATAGAAAAGCTTCCTGTATATTTATTTAAAGCATATTTTAATATATTAATTGGTAAATTTGATTTAAAAAATGAAATTATAACCGACAACCTTTATAATTTTTATGTCTTAACTAAAAAAAGAAAGCTTTATAAAGAGTGCTCAGAAGAGGTTTTTTGTTTTCTACTTTTTAATGATGAAATCAAAGAATTAAACAACATAATCAAACAGTTATCTTCAGAATTTCAAGCTTCATATCATTTTATAACAGATGATTTTAAAACAGCTGAAGCTTTATTTAAGAAATCTTTTAAAACCCCTCACAAAAATTTTAAAAAAAATAAAAGCAATCTTTTAAACTTTTCATCTATTTTCTATATACTTTTACAAATAAAAAATAATTTAAATAATAAACAAGATTTTAATCTAATTAAAAATTATACAGAAAAGGAAATCTCAAAAAGCAAAGATTGCTTTTATTTTAATTCATTAGAAATACTAAAATTTTATATTGATTATTCAATAAGTAATACAAACACTGAGATACTAGATTTTTATTCAGTAAACTATAATAAAGAAATTTCTATTAAAAAAAGCTCCTTATTTAATTATTTTATTTTTGTATTAATATATAAATTTATTAAAGAAGATATTGATAGCTTTTGTTCAAATCAAAATTCAATAGACATATCAAAACATTTAAATACTAAAGCTAATTCAATTTTAAGAAAATTTACTGTTAGAAATTATATTAAAGACCAGATTAAGTATTGTTTGAAAAATAAAAAATCTGAATTTCTTAAAAAACATAAACTTCCTTACTTATCTGATAGTTTCAAAATCCAAGAAAAATGGAAAAAAGATTTTGATTTAATTTTAAATAATATTTCATCAACTAATAAAACTGAACTTCCTTTATATAAATATTCAATTGCAATTGATATTGACCAAAATATTATCTACTCGCTAACATTTTATTTAGAAAAGCTGAACTCAAGCAAAACATCTTATATATCAAAAAAACCTATTAATATTAAAGACTTAATGGATAATTATGCAAATCATATCCCTGAGAATTTAATGGAAATTCTAGAATATATGTTAATTAAGAGTGATGATCACCTAACTCTTTATCAAGAAGATTATTTAAAGAAATCATTTTTAATTAAGTTATCAGAAGTAGAAAATTTATTTTTGATTAAACATAACAGACTAACACCAACAAAAATTTTAATTAAAGAACCAAGCATTAACTTAACTGAATCTGAGAATAAAAGCCTCACCTATCAATTTAAACAAAGATTTGTAAAAAACTATTATTTTGAAAACAATAATAATAAACTAGAACTATATATTATTGATAAAAAAGACCCGCTGAATCAAGCATTAATTCAAAGCGTAAAAATTCCAAAAAAAGAAACAGAAAAAATTAATACTTTAGCTTTAGCTGTAAGTGGAAGATATAAAATTGCAACAAGAATTAATATCGAAAATGCTGAAGAGCTAAAAAATAATTCTAAAATAACCGTTCTTATTGAACCTGATAATAAAGATTTTTTAATAAATTTTCTTGTAGACCCCTTAAATAACAAAGATTACCAAACAGCAGGAAAAGGTGATGAGGTTTATTATTTTAACCAGCAAAAAATTGTTAGAAATTTTGAGACTGAGTATAAAGAAGTTCTTAAAATAATCAACAATTCCAAGCTTCTACAAGAATCCAAAGAAGATATTTTATCTAAAATGACTTTTAAAATAAGTGATTATGAAGTTTTTCTAAGTCTACTTTCAGATTTAAGAGAATTAAAAGATGATATAAAATTACTACTTCCAGACTTGGATCAGTTTAAATTTAAAAAAACAATTTCAACAAAATCTTTAAATTTAAAAGTAACAGCTAAATCTGATTTATTTTCTCTTGATGGAACAATTAGTTTTTCTCCTGATGTACAATATAGAATAGAGCAAGTTCTTGAATATCTTGATGCTGATAATAAATATATTAAAGTTGATGATGATAATTATTATTTTTTAACTGACAAACTATCTAAATATTTAAAACGAATTAAACAATATTCAAATAAAAATAAAGATGGGGAATTAGATTTTAATTCAAAAAATGTTTTTATATTAAAAAATATTTTAGAAAATTTAAATGATGTATCAGTAAACAAAGAATGGGAAGAAAAAGTTATCAGCATTAACAAAACTCTTAAATCAAAATACAAAGAAGCTTCAAAAGAAGATTTTAAAGTAAAATTAAGAGACTATCAAAAAGATGGCATAAAATGGCTAAGTAACTTAAATTCCTTAGGATTTGGCGCAATTTTAGCAGATGATATGGGGCTTGGAAAAACCGTTCAGACTCTAGGTTTTTTAATTACAAATCAAAATAAGAAAGAGACTTCAATTGTAATTGCCCCTAAATCTGTATCATATAATTGGTATGAAGAAACTAAAAAGTTTTGTCCAAAGTTAAAAGTTTTATTAATATATGAAGGAAATAAAGAATATGATTATAAAAAATATGATCTAGTAATCTTATCTTACGGTTTATTAAAATCTCAGATTCCTTTAATGGAAAAATTTAAGTTTAATACTTTAATCATAGACGAATCTCAATATGTTAAAAATATAGCAACACAAAGGTTTCAAAATATTCTTAAAGTAAATGCAAAAAATAAAATTGCACTATCAGGAACTCCTATTGAAAATAGTATTTCAGAATTATGGTCTATTTTTAGAATCATAAATCCTGGACTTCTAGGAACTATTAAAGAGTTTAATTCTGAATATGCAAACCCAATTACAAGACATAATAATACAGAAAAACTTGGACTATTAACTGATTTAATAAAACCTTTTATACTAAGAAGAACTAAAAGTGAGGTATTAAAAGAGCTGCCAGCAAAAACTGAAAAAATTATTCATATTGATTTTACAGAAGAAGAACAAATCATTTATGAAGCGCAAAAACAGAAAACACTAAATAAAATCGGTAACATAGAGAAATCTAAAGAAAACAGCGGCTCTAAACATATTAAAATATTAGCTGAACTTTCAAAGCTTAGACAGATCTGCTGCTCTCCTAAACTAGTTATTAAAAACCAAGAATTCAACTCTTCAAAATTAAATGAATTTAATAATATCATTAATAATATTGTTAATTCATCTGATCATAAAATATTAGTATTTAGTCAATTTGTAAAGTTCTTAGACTTAGCTAGAGAAGAATTAGATGCTAAACAAATTAACTACTGCTATCTTGATGGGCAAACTTCTTTAAAGAAAAGAGGTGCGCAAATAGAAACTTTTCAAAATGATTCAGACCATAAAGTGTTTTTAATTAGCTTAAAAGCAGGGGGCTCTGGATTAAATTTAACAGCTGCTGATTATGTTTTACATTTAGATCCTTGGTGGAATCCTGCAGTGGAAGATCAAGCAACAGATAGAGCGCATAGAATGGGGCAGAAAAAAGCTGTTAATGTATATAAATTTATTATTAATAACAGTATTGAAAGTCAGATAATAAAATTACATAAAAAGAAAAAAGATTTAGCTAATAGTATTATTAATAATACTTCAGCTAATAGTTCTAAATTAAATATTAAAGATTTAATAAATTTAATTTCTTAACAAATAAAGACGTTAATCTATAGACCATAATAACTAAAAGGAATTCGATCAAAATCAGTATAACAACTTTTTGGTTTAAATATCTTCTCTGTAAAGGTTTTTATAGTTGAGATTATAGCAGAATTTCTTTTTGATTCAGCTGTAATTAAATTACTAGTAAATTTATAGTTATTTCTATAACCGACATCAGCCTTATTATATATATCATTTAAAGATTGAGTCCCATATTTTTGATGAAATTTAAAATACAATTTTAAATCTTTGTTACGCCCATCAAATCTTTCTTCTTTATGAGGTTCAATTTTTAATAAGGTATTATTAGAAGAATCTCTTTTCTCAATATTATCAATTTTTCTAACTCTTTCATTACTAAACTTTATATTTGATACAGTTGATCCACCTTTAGGATATTTTTGTTTAAAAATAGGAACAATAATTAAATCTCCACTTTTAACTTTATTGCCATTAATTTTTGAAAGTAATTCAGAAAATTTTTTTATTAATTTTTTATCAGAATATGAAACAGTTCTATTTTTACTATTTTCTATATACCCAAAAGAATGATCTAATAGTTTTTCTGCTATTAAATCAAATTGATCTTTAGAACTTAATTTATCAGATAAATATTTAATTTTAAAAGTAGATATCTCTGTAACCACTTGTTCTAACTTACCATTTCTTTTTTTATTAGTATCTGTAAATGTTGGAGTAGAAGTTATATCTGTAAATGTTGGAGTAGAAGTTATATCTGTAAATGTTGGACTAGAAGTTATATCTGTAAATGTTGGAGTAGAAGTTACTGGTTCTGACTTATTAACATCTTTTATTTTATTACTTGTAACTATTGAAAGAAAAGCTACTACAGTAAAAGCATAACATTTAAATTGGTTTCTTGAAAGCAAACTTGTGCTAGGAGCATTTTTTGTTCTTCTACTTATCATCATTTTTATTATTCTTTAAATTTTAAATTACAACATATTCTAAAACTCACTTCTAAGCTAATATATCTTTTAAGTAAATAGGACTATTTATTTCTTATAAATATCCCCTTAAACCTATAAAAAACTAATAAATTTAAGAACTTACCTGTAAGACCCCATATTTTCTTAGATTTGTTTACTTAAAACTAATAATTTTCTATAACTACTAAATTAAAGGAAACTTATGAAAGTATCAATTATTGGGCTCGGTTACGTAGGACTCCCCTTAGCTATTGCAGCTTCAAAAAATAAAGATTTAGAAGTTATTGGTTATGATATCGATACTAATAAAGTGGATCAATTAAATTCAAATATTTGTCCATTTAAAGAAGCTGATATTGAAAAAGAGTTACTAGATCATAATGTGAAGTTTTCTTGTTCTGAATCTGATTTAACTAATTCTAAAATATATATTATTTGCGTTCCGACTCCTGTTAAAACCAACTTTCTACCAAACTTAAAACCTTTAAAATCAGCATCATCAATGGTAGCTGAGTTACTAACAAAAGACTCGCATATAATAATTGAATCAACAATTAATCCTGGAGTATGTGAAGAAATAATTAAACCTTTATTAGAAGAAGTTAGCAATTTAAAAGCTGGTTCTGATTTTGGATTAGCGCATTGTCCTGAAAGAATTAATCCAGGAGATCCTAAATGGAATGTTTATAATATCCCAAGAAATATTGGATCATTAAATAAAGAACATACTAAATTTTTAGCAGATTTTTATAGAAGTTTTTTAAATGCAAAAGTAAATGAAGTAAGCACAGTTAAAATTGCTGAAGCTACAAAGATCATTGAAAACACCTTTAGAGACGTAAATATAGCTTTTGTTAACGAATTAGCGCAGTCTTTTGATAAGTTAGGCATTGATTTAATTGAAACTATTACTGCGGCGTCAAACAAACCTTTTGCTTTTTTAGCGCATTATCCTGGGTGCGGAGTTGGTGGACATTGTATTCCTGTTGATCCTTACTATTTAATATCTAGAGCTGAAAAAAGTGGTTTTAATCACGAATTTTTAAAAAAAGCTAGAGATGTTAATAAAAGTATGCCTGAGTATACTATTAATTTATTAGTAAAAGAATTAAATAAATTATCTTTATCTATTAAAGATACAAACATACTTCTTTACGGATTATCTTATAAAGCAAATGTTGGAGATTTAAGAGAGAGTCCTGCATTAAAGATTGAGAAACTATTAATTGAATGGGGAGCAAATGTTGAAACTTATGATCCTTTTGTAAATGAAAAAAATAAATCAGATTCTTTAGAAGATGCGTTAAAAAATAAAACTGCTGTAGTAATAGCAACAAATCATAATCAAATTATAAATTTTGATTTTAATAAAACTGATTTAAAATTAATTGTTGATGGAAGAAATTGTATTAATCAAAGTAATTTAAAAAATATAAGTTATACTGGAATAGGAAGAGGAATATAAAAAATGACAGATATAATCGATTATAGTTTTGTTAAAGATAAAGTAGAAACTCTTAATAAAAGAATAACTACTTTAAAGGAGTTTCTTTGACTTTGATCAAACTTTAACTAATTATAACAAACTGTTACAAGATTCCAATGATGATTCTATTTGGGACAACCCAGAAACAGCAAAAAAAATACTTCAAGAAAAATCTGTATTAGAAAAGAAAATAGCAAAGATTAAAAAAATAACTGAAAACATTGAGAACTTCGAAACTACTATTGAATTTTCTAAAGAGGATGAGGAATTTAAACTTGAAGCTGTTAATTTATATATCAAAACTGATGAGTTATTAAACCAAGAAGAGTTTCTTTGTAAGATGAATGGAGAGTTTGATAAATCAAATGTTATTCTTGAATTTAATGGCGGTTCAGGTGGAACTGAAGCTCAAGACTGGGCATTAATGCTTCTTAGAATGTATTTAAGATTCTGTGAAAAAAAGAATTTTGAAGTAGAGCATTTAGAATATAATGCTGGAGAAGAAGCTGGAATTAAATCTGCAACAATTTTAGTTAAAGCAGAATATGCCTATGGTTTTTTCAGGTCCGAACAAGGAGTTCATCGCTTAGTTAGAATCTCCCCTTTTGATTCTAATTCTAGAAGACACACCTCTTTTGCATCAGTATCAATAACTCCTGAAATTGATGATGAAATTAATATTGAAATAGATGAAAAAGATTTAAGAGTTGATACCTATAGAGCCTCAGGTGCCGGGGGACAACATGTTAATAAAACAGATTCTGCTGTAAGAATAACTCATATTCCAACTAAAACTGTTGCTACTTGCCAAACTCAAAGAAGCCAGCATAAAAACAAAGCATCTTGTATGAAAATTTTAAAATCTAAGCTTTATGAACTGTTAAAAGCAGAACAAGCTGCGGAACTATCTGAAATTAAAGGAGAAAAAAAGGCTGTTGATTACGGAAGTCAGATAAGATCATATGTTCTTCATCCTTATAAAATGGTTAAAGACTTAAGAACTAGCTATGAGACTGGAAATGTTGACGCGGTTCTTGATGGTGGATTAGATAAATTTATTGAAACATTTTTAATGAGCGAATTTAACAAATAACTTATTTTTAATTTTCAAAACTAAATTTAAATTCTTTAAAATATTTATTTATAAAATCGGCTCTCCCTGACCCCTTTTTATAATTATTATAATTTTGTTTATTAGTTTTATAATAATCTTGATGATATTTTTCAGCTTGATAAAACTTAGAAAAATTCTCTAACTTAACCTTGGCATCTTTTTTAAATAATTTACTTTTATTTAAATCTTTAATTAAAGCTAAGCTGCTTTTTTTTTGATTTTCAGATTCAAAAAATATAACAGGTTCATAAATAAACCCCCTATCAAAAAATTGTCCCTTTGAATCTGTTGGGTCTATACATCTTAAAAAATCTGCTGTTAATTGTTGATAAGAAATTTTAGATTTATCATAATTTACTAAAACAGCTTCGCGGTACTTTAGTTTATGTTTAGATACTTTTTCATATGTTGGCTTTTCTTTTTCATCTCCAATATAACCAGAAATTACAGAACTAACCCCAGCTGATTTTTCTAAGCATTCTTCAACACACCAAAAACAGCCACCTGCAAAATAAGCCTTTGAATTTAGATTTTCTGCATTCATATTATAGTTTAAAAAAAATATAAGAATTAATAAATAATGTACCATTTTCTGCTTTTTAAGAACTAATTACTGTAAATACTACATTCTTATAATAAAATCAAATACTTATTTAAAAAAATTATTTTTTTAAGAATTGATTTTCTATTATACTACTTGTAATTATGAATTTTCAAAGTAAAGAAGCAGTACCTGAATTAACAATTTCTAGACCCAGTGCTTATGTAGGTATTTCTAATAAATCAAAGAAAAGAAAAACTACTAATGTTTCAGATCAGCTTCCTAGTAGCAGAACTCTAACAAACCAAGATAGAAGCTTTTTAGAAAAAATATTTCAAAGAAAAATAATAAAATTAATTGAATCAACTTCTAAAGCTTGTAAAAAAATAGATACTAATGAAATTAAAGAGAAAGAATATCAAAATTTAAAAAAATCAATTTTAGATATCAAAGAATACTTTGAAAAACAAACTGTTTTTTCTATTAAAAAACATAACGATAAAATAATTACTGAGCTTTTAACTGTTTTAGAAACAGTTAATACCTATGAACAAAAAATTAAGGAATATGAAATTAATGCTGCAAAAAAAATAGAACTAAAAAAAAGAGAATCTTTAACTAAAGAACAAATTGAGAGAAGAGTATCCCCACGTCCAAATTTATTTTTATCAGATGAAATTAAAAAACTTCCTGAAAATATTAAAACAAAAAAAAGTCTTTCAAAAGCATTAGGAGTTTTTGCAATTTTAGATTCTAAAATTCTTTTTTTCACTTCAGCTGATAATATTAAATCAAATCTAGCTGAAATATTTACTAAACCTAGCTTTAATCCTGAACAAAAACCTAATTCAGAGTTAACAATTGCTATTTATAATAGTATTAATAGATATCATAAATTTGATAGACAAATTAACGAGAATGCGCGCTTAAAATCTGTAGCACGTACTTTATATCGTTTTAGACCTAAAGATTTAAAAGTTATCTCAGAATCTCTTAATTTTAAAGAATATAAAGAAGCCTTAGATCAAATTGGTATAGATATTAATAAAGTTGATACATATGAGAGCTTTTTAGTTAATCATAAAAAACAAGCAGAATTAGCTCAAAGTAACACTAAAAAGTTATTTAAATTAATTTTTAATAAAAAAATAAACTTATCTGAAGCTAAAAGTTTTTTAGAAAATAATAATTTTTCAGATGAGCTATTAAATAAAGTAGTTAAAATACTTAAAAATGATCTTAAATTAAATTTTCAAACTAAAATACTTGCAGTAATAATTAATCATTCTACCCCCTTTGATAAATTCATATATAAAATCTTACCTAAAAACTTAAGACACAAAATTCAAAGAGAAAATGATGTTCAAATTAAAGAGTGGGAAGGTTCATACATTCAAAAAAAAGACATACTAAGAATTGCTATTTATGATAAATTAAATAAAAAAAAGGCTAAGCAGCAAAATGCCACTTAGCCTTTTTTAAGTTTTAAAAATACTTTTACTTACAAACTGTATAAGAGGTATTTAAACTAGAAACTAAACTTTCGTTAGACTTTATAAGCTCAGCAAGCTTAGAGCTTAATTTTCTAAACTTCTTTTTATTATATTTTTTAAGTTTAGCTAAAAGAACGTTAGTAGATTCAATAATCGTATTTACACTTTCAGTATAAGCTGCAATTTCAGTATCAACACTCATTACTTGGCAAGAAGACCTTAAAGGACAACTATAACTTTGAGCAGGTATACTCCAAGAAATTTTCCAAGCTTGAACGTACGCATCTTGAGCTAACTTATTTAATTGTTTAACTAATTTCTTATCAGATTTCTTATTAGATTCAAATTTTAATGAATATCCAACTTTTTTCATTATCTGATTAAGCTCATTTGCATAACCATCAAGTGCATAAGATTGTGGTGTATTATCAACTGGATCGCACGGAATACATACAGAACCATCTTCAGCCCCGTCAAATCTTTCATCAACTTGTCCATCACAGTCATTATCTAATTCATCACAAACTTCTGTTGATGATGGGTTAGCAATACATTCACAAGAAGTGTTTAACTTACCGTTAGCACAAACTCCATGCTCCCCTGTTTGGCACATTGAACCTGGAACGTAATCACCATTTGGCTCATTATTACAATCCATACAAGATCCATTATCACCATTACAAACTCCGCAATCATCAATTACAGCGCCTGGTTTATCAGGAATATGCTCACAATCACTATCAGTTCCAAAGTACTCTAAAACTATATCAACGTCTTCTGCATTATTTCTATGAGTATCTAAGCATAGCTCTATTGCTCCTACATTTGTTAAATCAGCAGCACCGTTTGGTCCAAAAGTTGCAAATGAATTAAAGTTTAGGAATAAAGTATGGGGAGCATCAACTCCATAAATTATATCTGTATAAAGTACACTTGAACCAAAACTCCAAGTATCCCCAGTTGAGTCTGATGCGTCCCAAACTTTTAATTCAAATACTGCACTTTTATCAAGAGGCTTATCAAAAGATGAAACTTCAATTTCAAACTGCGACGCATTACCAGAAAGTAAATCTACTCCTCCTAGACCTGCATAGTTAGTAACTCCTGGTAAGTTATCAGCATCCCAAATCATACAAGTAACACTTGTCATTGTTCCACCATTATAAATTGAAGCTTTTCCATTTAAAATCTTCAACCCCATATCTGATGCTAAAACAGCAGTAGGACTTGTTGTTTGAGTTATATTTCTAAAACCACCCATTGAAGATGTTGATGCAGTTTCATCTGTATCAGTTATCGGCAATAAGCTTGTATCGAGTACAAAAGTATCAAGAGATTGAAATCCATCTTGAAAACTTTCAATTGTAATTGCCCAGGAAACCTGTGAAATTACTATACTTAGTAAAATACCTTTTATCATTTTCATTATCATTACTATCTCCTTAATTATCTAAACAAACTATTTGAACTTTTGGAATTAAATCAAGAGTATCTTCATTTTGTTCCATAACGCTTTGTGCTTTATTTCTAAGTCTTAAAGCTCTTCTCTTAGCCCTAGAATTTCCTAATCTACAAGCCTTTTTAAACATTTTTTTAGTAAGCTTATATAAAGCTAAGTTATTAGCAGCATAAGCTTCAACTACTTCAACATTACTATGCTCAATACACTGAGCTTGAGATTTAACACAAGCAGAACTAAGTGATGGTATTGTCCAAGAAAAAACCCAATTTTGAGACTCTAACTCATCAGCTTTAGAAATCTTATTATTAATATAACTATTCATTTGAGATGAGTTATCATACCTTCTAAGAAGCTTAGACATGTTTCCAATTATTCTTCTTTGAATATCAGCACCGCCATCTAACTGTTTGTTAAGATAAGAAGTTTCAAGATCTTCACAAATACAATTCCCATTTTGATCAATAACTTCTCCTTCATTACAAGGTGAATCTATGCAATTTCCATTTTCATCGATAATCTCTCCATGACTACAAGGTGATTCTACACAATTTCCATTTCTATCAATAACCTCTCCCTCTGGACAAGTTTCTTGACAAATATTTTCTTCATCAGTCTGCCCATCACAGTCATTATCAATTAAATCGCATATTTCTAAACTAGGTTCAGTGTGGGTACACTCACAATTGTCATTATAAACAGCATCTGAGCACTGCCCTACTTGATCTGAATCACAACTAGTTCCTGGTAGTTTTGTACCATTTGGATCTTCTTCACAATCCATACAGCTTGTATTGTCACCACCACAAACTCCGCATTCGTCTTTAACTACCCCACCAATTGGAACGTGAGAACAGTCACCATTTGTGTTAAGTAAATCGAAAATAAAATCTGTATTTGTTCCACCAAAAGTTTCTGTATCTATACAAACTTCAATAGCTCCTAGATTAGAAAAATTAGTTGCACCATTTGGACCAGAAGTAGTAAAGCTAGCAAAAGGTACTGTGAATAATTTCCCTGTTCCACTATAAGGTATATAAGAAATATTTTCAGCTAAATCTAAATTAGCAGAACTCCATGTTCCACCCGTAGCATCACTAGCATCAAAAACTCTAAATTTTAATCTAGTGTTAAAACTATTTGCATAATCAAATTGAACAACTCTAATATTAAATGCAGTAGCATTATCTGCTTGTAAATCTAAACCATTTAATCCTGTATAATCAGTTAATCCATCTAAGCCATCAGCATCCCAGACCATACAACCAACTCCAGAAAATCCTCCACCTTCAGTTCTAAAAACAGATCCGTTGCTTACAGAGAACCTACTTACTGATAATTGTGGAGATACATTTGATGATGTATTGATTATTGACCTAGTTCCTCCGACTGCGCCTGTATGTGTTACAGTGCTTGAGTTTACGTATGGATTCAGAGTAGAATCTATTACAGTTGTAAACTCAGATTGAGGAGTACCTAAAAAATCATCTATTGTTATTGCGTGTAAATTTAAACTAATTAATATAGTAAATATTAAACTTAAAATTGTTTTCATCTTTAACCTTTTAAAAAAGTATTATGTTTTCTTTGATGTTTTAAGCGACAGGAAGTTTCAAAAACTAAAATTTTTATAAATTTATTATAGCTCTTACCTCCTAAAGCGGTAAGCTACTAATATTACTAGGTAAATTATATAACAATGTTTGATTAATGTAACCTATACTATTTTAAAGTTAGATTGTTCCACGTGGAACAATTTGTAAAATACTAATCTGTCAACAAGTTCAAACTATTAGATTGTTCCACGTGGAACAATTTATAAAATATTAATTTAGCAAAAATCTCAAACTATTAGATTGTTCCACGTGGAACAATTTATAAAATATTAATTTAGCAAAAATCTCAAACTATTAGATTGTTCCACGTGGAACAATTTATAAAATATTAATCTATCAATAATCTCAAACTATTAGATTGTTCCACGTGGAACAATTTGTATAATATTAATCTATCAATAATCTCAAACTATTAGATTGTTCCACGTGGAACAATTTGTATAATATTAATCTATCAATAATCTCAAACTATTAGATTGTTCCACGTGGAACAATTTGTATAATATTAATCTATCAATAATCTCAAACTATTAGATTGTTCCACGTGGAACAATTTGTATAATATTAAT
>Ga0209186_1000238_pt1 | contig 44831 bp, 39 predicted proteins | sample SidtaG_FD_187426 | JGI IMG/M metagenome (GOLD analysis project Ga0209186, IMG submission 187426) | Marine algal microbial communities from Sidmouth, United Kingdom - Sidmouth_Male2 metaG (SPAdes) (version 2) | ecosystem: Host-associated > Algae > Red algae > Unclassified | place: Sidmouth...
TGTTGTTGTTGTTGTTGTTGTTTGTGCGTTCCACTTTAATCTCCTATAAAGTTTGTCTTCTCAAATAGGTATTAAGCATTCAATATGTTTTCTTATGCCAAAAATGGACTTATTTTGGTACAAAGTGTTGATTTGGCAGAATAGCAGACATTTTAACCCAAAACTGACTGCCTAAAGAGCATTTCCGATTTCAAATGCGGATTTTGTTGCTCCATCCGTAAGGAAGGTTCATGTTTGCTTTGTGAAAGTTGTTTTAGCAGAAAAACCCCCAGTTGGCCGAGAGATCGCTAAAGTTCTAGGGGCTAATGCACGTCGTCAAGGATACATGGAAGGTAATGGATATCAGATCACCTGGTCCTTTGGGCACCTGGTTGAGCTGAAAGAACCACATGAATATCGGGATGAATGGAAAAAGTGGGATGTAAGCGTTCTCCCAATGGTTCCTGAAAAATTTGAGTTACGGCCGCGTGGCGATAAGGGGGCTCAAGATCAGCTAAAAGTGATTCGTGCGCTTTTTAAAGATGCCGACGAAATCATTTGCGCAACGGACGCCGGGCGAGAAGGGGAATTAATTTTTCGCTATATCCAACACTATGCAAAGGCAACGCGGAAGCCGGCCAAGCGGTTATGGGTGTCTTCTCTCACGGAGCAGGCGATCAAAACCGGCTTCGAAAACTTAAAGAACTTAAGCCAATACGATCATTTATATCACGCAGCGAAATGCCGGAGCGAGGCTGATTGGATTGTTGGAATAAATGGCACTCGGTTTTTTACCTCATCCTTCAGCTCCAGTCGAAATCTCTGGAGTGTCGGTCGGGTGCAAACACCTGTATTGGCTTTGATCGTCGAGCGTGACCTGTTGATCGAAAACTTCGTCCCAAAAGATTATTGGGAACTTCATACCGTCTACCGCGACGTCCGATTTAAACACACCAAGGGAAAGTTCGATGAGCTCGAAGGCCCGAATGCTTTGATGGAAAAAATCAAAGATCACGACTTAGTGATCAAGGACATCAAGGAAAAAAAGGAGCGTGAATTACCTCCCTTGCTCTTTGATCTAACGAATCTGCAAAAGGAAATGAATCGCCGGTTTGGGCTAACGGCTGATGAAACGTTAAAGGCCGCGCAAACCCTTTACGAAAAAAAGCATCTTACCTATCCGCGTACCGACTCCCAATACCTCAGTAAGGATATGGTGCCGACTCTCGTGCCCCTCCTGGAGAAGTTGAAGGAATTGATGCCCACTCAGATTGAAGCCATTGATTTAGCAAACGTACCTCTGAGCAAACGGATCATTAACGACGCGAAAGTAACGGATCACCATGCTATCATTCCTACCGATGTTTTAGCCGGCAACTTAAGCCGCAACGAAAAATGCGTCTATGCATCGGCCGTCCTGCGATTCGTAACCGCCTTTTATCCCCCATGCATTAAGGGTATCACCACAGTTGATGCGGAGGTGATGGAGGAAAAGTTTCGCGCCCGTGGCACGGTTATTTTAGAGCCGGGCTGGACCGCGATCCAGCCGAAGAAAAAGCAAAAGCCTAAAAAGCCTGGGGAAGACAATGAAGCTCAGGAAATGCCAAAATTTGTGCCGGGTGAACAGGGGCCTCACAAGCCCGAAATCTTAGCCAAAAAAACAAAGCCGCCAAAACATTTTACGGATGCAACCTTACTTCAGCTAATGGAAACTGCAGGTAAAACGGTTGACGAGGATGCGCTTAAGGATGCTCTAAAAGAGAAGGGGCTTGGCACACCCGCGACCCGAGCCCCCATCATTGAAACCATTCTTCGCCGAACCTACATTCGCCGACAGAAAAAGTTACTCATCAGCACGGACCGAGGGCGGCACTTAATTCGTTTGGTCGAGGATCAACGGCTTAAGTCTGCGGAGCTAACCGGCGACTGGGAAGCCCAGTTAAAGCAAATGGAGCAAGGCGGAATTGAACCCGTTCCATTTATGGCCGAGGTTGCAAAATACACCGCCGACATTGTAGGGCAGCAACATTCCAAAACCTATATTGGTCCTTGTCCCGCATGCGGTGCAGATATTATCGAAGGCAATCGCGGCTTCGGGTGCTCAAAATATGCAGAAGGATGTAAATTTGTTCTGTGGAAAGAAAACTTTGGTGCCCAACTAAATACCAATCATGCCCGCGAAATCTTGCAGGGGAAAACAACCCTAGATCCGTTGCCAATTAAAGCCGAGGGCCAGCCTCCTTTTGGCCGAATATTATTAAAGGGAACCGAGTTGCATGTTGTCGCGGCAGAGGAACCAAGGTCTTCGGGCGGAACCGTGCTCGGGACATGCCCATTATGTGAAGGCCCCGTACGCGAGTCCCCGAAATCCTTCAGCTGCGATAACTGGCGCAATGGGTGTCCATTGACGATTTGGAAAACCATTGCGAAAAAGAAAATCAGCGCGACGATGGCTAAAACACTCTTGAAAAGTAAAGTAACCGACGAGTTAAAAGGTTTTACCAGTAAGGCCGGACGCCCCTTTAGCGCCAAGCTCAAACTCGGCGAAGATGGCAAGGTCTCCTTTGATTTCCCGGAAAGAAACGCATCTGGAGGATAAGGGCGCATCGCCAACCAATGGCGACGAGGACCGGATAAGAAATCGTCGTTTTGCCGAAAGCGAGATAGGAACGCATGCATCGCTTCGTATTTTTGGCATGTGGTTTTATCGAACCCATAGGTTTAGTGGATGAGATTGCGGAGTTTCATTTAGCCACTATCTGAAATTTGAGACGACACGTTGCCCCAAGAATAGGAGCCTGTCGGACTTCGGAATCAAGGGCACCATCCGCGAGGTGAGGCTTACCCTCCGATGGTTGACATGGATTCACGTGAAGGGCCTTCGTCATCAAATGGTGACGGAGGTATAGATTCAGGCAAGGACGGAAGAGGTTCAAACGAACCGGACGGCTTCTTTCCAACCGGTGCGAGCTTCTTTACCAAAGCCGGCCGCGTAGAGCTTGTTCTACGTTCTGCTTCAAAACCATCTTGAGCCCGATTCGAAAACGCAGCCAAAAAATGAGCTGATAATTCTTTATCGCTGGCACCGGCTCTCATCTTCGCTTTTATATCCAAGACCCCGTGATCGTACAGGCAGGTTTTTAATGTCCCCGTTGCGGTCATCCGAATACGATTGCAAGACCCACAAAAAGTCCGACTGAATGCGGGGATAATCCCCAAGCTTCCTTCCGCTCCGGGAATCCGATAATGTTCAGCGGTGGAGTGCGCTGGGTCTTCGATGCGTTCCAGGTTTGGAAAGCCCGCTTTCAGCTCGGCGAGAATTCGCGTGTGATTCCATTCAAGGGTAGGGTGATCACGTCCGCCGCCACTAAAAGGCATCTCTTCGATATAACGAACACAGACGCGTTTGCTTCGTGTCAGCTCGGCGAGGGGAAGAATATCTTGTGTGTTTTGCCCCGGCATCACGACACAATTCACTTTCACCATCACGGGACGGCGTAAAAGCTCGTCCAGCGTGCGAAGTACTTCAGCGAGCATATCGCGGCGGGTAATCTGGTGAAAGCGTTCCCGATCTAAACTATCGAGACTTAAATTTACCGTAGCGATATTCCAGTTTTCAAGCTTGTTGAGTAACTGATCTCCAAGGGTACCATTGGTGGTCACACTACATTCGCGGATGTATTCACTAGCGGCGAAATGATCGAGCAAACGATCGATCCCTTTTCTCATAAAGGGTTCACCGCCAGTAAGTCGAATTTTCGAGATACCCAAACGACCGAGAATGGATGTAATGCGAATCATTTCATCGATACTGAGAAGCTCTCGCTGCGGCTTAAATTTCATGTTCTCCGGCATGCAATAGCGGCATCGCAGATTGCATTTATCGGTGACCGCTAGCCGGAGGTAGTGGAGCGGGCGTCCATGATTATCGTAAAGTTGATTCACACAGCCACGGTGATGAATAAATTCGATTTGCCAAGTTCGAACCCTATCGAATTAAACGATATCCGGTTTTGGAAACAGTAAAATGAAAATCGTGCCGCCTTTGGGGCTCGAAGGAATATCGATTTTACCATGGTGGAGTTCGACGATCGATTGCACGATGGCAAGCCCAAGCCCTTTGCCTTCATAGGCTGTTCCTTCTGGGCGGCTGAACCGTTGAAACATTCGTTCTCGATCTGATTCCGCGATCCCCTTACCCGAATCGATGATGCGCCATTCGATCCAATCGCCGGCAGAACTGCACTGTACCGTCACAGAGCCTCCTTCAGGAGTGGCTTTAACCGCATTATCAACAATGTTAGAAATGGCTTCGAGTACCAAGACGGGATTGCCAACCATATCGGTACCACGGTCAGCCTGAGCGTCCCATTTGATTTGCTTAAGTTCAGCCGCTTCGCGGAAGCGATTATTGAGACGATCAATTAGATCATTGGATAGAATCCGCTCTTGGTCCGCACTGTGTAATTCTTCGCGGAGTTGTGAAAGCATCAAAAGCTGTTCGACTACGTTTTGTAGGGAAGCCGTCTCTTCAAGAATATGGCCCAAGGTATCTTCGTACCGTTTACTACTCCGCTCTTCTTGCAGGCAAACTTCTGCACGAGTTCGGATCGCAGCCAATGGGGTTCGTAGCTGGTGACTTGCATCGCTACTGAAGCGACGGCTTTGATTGGTGGTTGTATTGTATCGATCAAAGGCACCATTCAAAGCTTGGGCTAAGGTATTTAATTCAATGGAACCCGTATGCTCGTGAAGTCGTTGCGCGAGATCTCCGTTCTCAATCTTTTGAGCTCTTGAAGCCATGTCCTGCAAAGGGCGAAGAATTTTATGCAGAAGGTATCGGGTAGTGATGACCAGCAGGGGGAGGGCAAGAAGGTTGACCAGCAAGAGGACAACAAATTCGTCTTGGCGGTCTTGAAAATCATCCCAATGGTTCCAGTATTTATAGGCATGGAAGCCGACAAATAACGTAAGTTGAACCAGAGCAACGCCAAGGAAAACAAAACTGAGGCGCCGGATAATTTTTCGGCGAAGCAAGATAGCCATGAGTTACGCTACCGTGAACCGAACAGATTAAACATCAAAATTGGTATCAAGGTTCAATCAATTCCAATCTGCCGATGTTTAAGGCGAATCATATAGGGCAACGTAATAATCGGTAGAACCCATGGCGGGTTCGTCTCACGTGCTTTGCCAATAAGCTTGAGACCGATGGCCGCACCTTCGGATGCTTTAGAGGGCCCACACGCTGGCATGGATTACCCGTCGAAACAATACCCAACACCGCGAACCGTTTTGATCAGTTTTTGCTCAAACTCTTTATCGAGTTTTTCACGAAGCCGATGTAAGTGGACATCGATGACATTATCGAGCGAAGTGGCACGGTTCGTCTCCTGCCAAATATCCTGCACCAGCATACTACGAGAAACGGTGCGTCCTCGATGCTGGATTAAGTAGGCTAAAATATCGAACTCGCGCGGGGAGAGGAAAATTTGCTGCCCCTCACGTTCGACCGTCCGATTCCGTTTGTCGGCAGTGATGGAGGCTAGCTTGATGATGGGACCGCTTGATTCCGCACGGCGTAGGAGAGCGCGAAGGCGAGCGGCCAATTCGGAATAGGCAAAGGGTTTAACGAGGTAGTCATCGGCTCCACCATCGAGGCCCATGACCCGATCATTCAAACGATCTCGTGCGGTGATAATAATGACAGGGCAGTCACGGTACTTTCCCCGAATCGTAGCGAGTAAATCCATTCCATCTCTGTCAGGCAGACCAAGGTCAAGAAGCACCGCATCGAAAGAGCGCTTGTTCAGCTCTTGCTCTGCGCTGTATCCGTCAAATGCGACAACCATCTCATAGCCTTCTTCTGTCAGCCCCTCACGCAGCGGATCTGCGACACTGGGATTGTCTTCAATTAATAGAATCGTTGCTAATGCTTTTTCGTCCATGATCATACGCCAAGTTACCGCACGGGAAAGACTACCGCGAAGGAATTAAAACTTACCTTTCCTTCAGATAAAATTCATGGTCATGAAGCGCAAATGATTTCCGCTTCTGAAACAGCAAAAGATGGATTTTTGAGACCCTTTCTCGAGGAGTTTTTAGGGTTTCTCTATATCGACAGCTATCTGTGGACCATCGTAGGTTTTGCAGGGGCAGCCGTGTTCAGCTCGCGCTTTTTGTTGCAATGGTTACAGTCAGAGAAAGAAAAGCGCTTGGTTGTCCCCTGGTATTTTTGGCATCTCAGCTTTTGGGGCAGTTGCCTCAACCTGATCTACGCCCTACATATCGACAAAGCTCCGATCATCGCTGGCTGTTTCTTTTTACCGTTTTTGTACGCCCGCAATATTATTTTAATGCGCCGAAGCAAACAGGGAACCTTGCGCGGGGATTAAGGCGCCCCCCCCCCGGGGTGTGCGGCACCTAGCACCTAGCACCTAGCGCTTAGCGCGTATCTGGCCGAATATCGGGAAAATCGCTAAAGACGCCATCCGCCCCGAGCTCGGCGAGGCGATTTAGCAACTCGTGGATCGTTGAAACCCTTTCGGGCATGTCGTCTTTGCGTACGGTGTAAGGATGAACCAGAAGACCGCATACATGCGCCTGCTGAATGAGGGGAGTGCTAAGGGCCATTGGAATCCATGGACCAATTCCGTCTGCATAACCGGCCACCTCTTGAAGGCCTTCTTGAGTAAGCAGGTTTTCAAAATCAGTCGGAGCTTCTTGCCAAGCATTCATGCCGATGAGCTGAATCAGCTTCAACTCGCTCCCGAGTTCATGGCGAATCCGTCGCGCTTCCTCCGCATCGAAGCATTGCACATAACAGTTGCTGTTTCTGGCTTCATACCCGAAGTCCGCCAAGGTGCTCAGAATAATTTCCGTTATGCAGCCGCCTTGCGCTTGGTGCCATGCCGGCTTTTTGATTTCTGGGTAGATCCCGACATCACGACCGGTGCTGTGGTTTAGGCCTTGGATGAACTCGAGCTCTTCAGCCAGGGTGGGGATGGTAAAGTTGGTGCTCCCAGCTGGAAATCGATTCGGGTAGCAGGCATCACCAGTGGCGAGGTTGATTCGTTCATTCAGCTGGAGGGTTTTGATTTCATCGATGCTGAAATCAATGGCGTAGAAGCGTCCGTCATCGCGAGCACGCATGGGAAATTTACTCGCGACGTCGCTAACCGTATCGAGGTGGATGTCGTGAAGGACAATCGGGATGTGGTCCGAACTAAGCACCACATCTTGTTCAAGATAATCCGCGCCTAGACCATGCGCTAGAGCTTTAGCAACCAAGCTATGTTCAGGCAGATAACCTGAAGCCCCACGATGGGCGATTATGTCCACAATGACGCAGGAATTCCGTTAGGTGCGGGAATTACGATGCGTCGTCGTCAGAAGTCTCATCCCCTGAGGTTGTGTTCTTCTCCATTTGCGCCTTCATCAGCATCTCAATATGATGTTCGTATAGCGCGGAGGTCATCTCGCTGATTTCACCTTCAACAATTTTGTCTAAGGAGTAGAGCGTGAGGTTGATGCGGTGGTCGCTCAAACGATTCTGAGGGAAATTGTAGGTGCGAATCCGTTCGCTGCGGTCGCCGGATCCGATTTGAGAGCGGCGTTCAGAGGATTGCTTTTCGTGCTCGAGGCGTTGATACAGGTCCAAGAGACGCGAACGGAGAACCCGCATCGCCTTGTCTTTGTTCTTATGCTGGCTCTTTTCATCCTGACAGGTTGCAATCACGCCGGTTTCGATGTGGGTGATTCGTACCGCCGAGTCGGTGGTATTGACGGATTGTCCGCCAGGCCCCGAAGAGCGGAAGAAATCGATTTTAATTTCGTTAGCTTGAATGTCGATATCAACATCTTCGGCTTCCGTGAGAACCGCGACGGTGGCCGCAGAAGTATGAATCCGTCCGCTGGCTTCAGTAACTGGAACCCGCTGGACGCGATGAACTCCGCTTTCGAATTGAAGCTGGCGCCAAGCCAATTCGCCATCGATAGAAAAGATCACTTCTTTGTAACCGCCTTTTTCCGACTGGGAGGCTTCGATCACTTCAACCTTCCAATTTTGGGATTCGGCATAGCGCTGATACATGCGAAAGAGATCGCCTGCAAAAAGTCCTGCTTCGTCGCCACCGGTACCGGCGCGAATTTCTACGATGATGCTGCGGCCTTCATTTTCATCCACAGGCAAGAGGGCGATTTTCAAATCTCTTTCGGCAAGTGGCATCTCTTCCAGAATGCGATCGAGCTCTTCCTGGGCCATTTCTCGGATTTCAGGATCTTTCTCCTGGAGCATTTCCTCTGCCTCGACCTTACCTTGTTGCAAGTCCAGCACACGGCTCACGACCGCAAGAACCCGCTTTTGTAGGGAGTGTTCACGTACAATCTCCGTATATTTCTTATGATCTGCACTAATCACAGGATCAGACATACGGGTTTCGAGGTCAGAGATCTGTTTCTCGAGCTTGTTTCGGAAGGCTTGGTCAATCATATTATTGGTGCGGGGTAGAATTCATCGGATGGATTTGCAAAGGTTTTTTATCCGCTTTTTCTTTTCCTTTGCGCGTTGGTGAGTAGGAAATGGTGAAATGAAACATCACAATATGAAGAAGATTCCGTATTTTGCCCTGTGCCTAAGCACCCTGACTGCACTTTTCGCGTTAAGCGCTCTAACGAGCTCTACGCATGCTCAAGAGAAGCCTGACCCAATTAAAGAGTGCCAGAAATTTGTTGATAGCAAAGTGTCGACTGGTGAGATTAATAAAGCACTGCCGACCTGGAAAACAACCTTGCCGAAGTTTAAAGATCTTACCTTTGCGCCCGGCCAAGAAATCTATTGGAATCTGGTGACCTCTGAAGGCATCATCCAAGTTAAATTTTACCCAGACGCAGCGCCTCGTCACGTTTCGAACTTTATGTATCTCACGCAACTCGGATATTTCGATGACCTCAAGTTTCACCGGATCATCAAAGATTTCATGGCGCAGGGTGGTTGTCCGCTCGGAACCGGTACCGGATCGCCAGGCTACAAAATCGATGGCGAGTTTGACTCCGGAATCAAACACACAAAGCCTGGCTTACTCTCGGCAGCCAATGCGGGGCCTGGAACAGATGGATCCCAGTTCTTCCTTACCTTTAAAGCAACTCCTTGGTTAGATGGAAAACACACCATCTTCGGTGAAGTAATTAATGGCATGGAGACCTTGAAGAAAATGGAACTCCTCGCCGGTGTTCCTCCGACAAAAGACATCATCATTAACAAAGCCACGATTACGCGCGGCAAAGATGATCCGATTAAATTTGGTCCTGAAGCCCCCGCTCCACAAGTTGGCGCGGATCCAATTACGGAAAACAAAACTTTCATCGCGGAGCAAATTTCTGCAGGCACTCTGAACAAACGTGCTATCGGCTGGCGCACACAATTGCCTATGTTCAAAAGCCTCACCTTTGATCCAAATAAAACCTACCTCTGGCATCTCGATACGTCAGCCGGAAAAATGACGTTTAAGTTCATGCCTGATATTGCTCCGAACCATGTATCAAACTTTATCTATCTTTCTGAATTGGACTATTTTAACGGACTAGACTTTCACCGAGTGATTAGTCGCTTTATGGCTCAAGGAGGCTGCCCACTCGGCAATGGTCGCGGCAACCCAGGGTATAAATTTGGCAGTGAAGTTTCCGACGATGTGATACACGACCGTTCGGGTTTACTCTCCATGGCAAATGCAGGGCAGGGGACCGATGGTTCTCAGTTCTTCATCACCTTTACCGAAGCTCCTGGCCTCGACGGAAAACACACCATCTTCGCTGAAATCATCGACGGCAAAAGCACTGTGCTTCGCCTTGAATCACTCGCGAGCAAGAATCCGCAAGACACCGCGCCTACGAAGGAAATCATTATTCGTTCCGCTCGCGTCTCGGCAAAATAAGTTCAGAACACTAAACCTACAGTAGGACTATTATGAAATCCTTTTCTCGTTTACCCACTCTCCTTACTTTTTCTGTGCTTATCGCGTTCCACACCGCGAGCGCACAGAAACCTGGCTCTGGAACACGCAAGGCTCCCGCGGTTGATGCAAGTAAAAGCGTTGATACAAGTGCTGGCGTTGATGCAAGTGCAGGCGTTGATGCAAGTGCAGGCGTTGATGCAAGTGCAGGCGTTGATGCAAGTGCTGGCGTTGATGCAAGTGCTGGCGACGCAGCCTTAAAAGCCTGCGACGAGCACATTGAAAAGATGAAAGCAGCCGGAACCATCGACTTGGAAAACGCCGCGTGGAAATCACGCTTGCCAAAGTTTATCGACCTTCCTTTCGACGAGACAAAAACCTATACTTGGCATCTCGAAACCAGTGAAGGGAATATTGACATTGAGTTTTATCCTAAGACCGCGCCAAAGCATGTATCAAATTTTATCTACCTTACGCGCCTTGGATTTTTCGATGGACTGAATTTTCACCGGGTCATTCCTGGCTTCATGGCGCAGGGTGGATGCCCGCTTGGACGTGGTACTGGAAACCCTGGCTATCGTTTCATGGGCGAATATGATCCTTCCGTTAAGCACAGCAAGCCCGGCATCTTGAGCATGGCGAATGCGGGACCGGGAACCGATGGTTCGCAGTTCTTCATCACCTTTAAACCAACTCCACATCTTGATGGTCGCCATACGGTTTTCGGTGGAGCTACGGATGCGACAATGACCACGGTCAAAGCCTTGGAAGCCTTGGGCAACCCGCGCAATAACGGGGTGCCGCCGATCAAGCCGATCCAAATTAAAAAAGCTACCGTTTCGCTTAAATAAATCGACCCCTCCGATGTTGCAAAGTGGAGCACGGAAACGGCTCCACTTTGTCGTTTAAACCGATCAATCGAGACACAGAATGGAACAACCCGGCGCTGGTTTTCGGATCGGTGAATACGAGATTTTTGACGCCATTGGTCATGGTTCGATGGGATCGGTCTATCTTGCCCGCGATGGCACAGGGCATCAAGTTGCCTTAAAATTATTGCGGGGTGGGGTTGGGGTTTCAAACACGCTTCTTGAACGGTTTCGACGGGAAGCGGACGTAACAAAAAAGCTTCGCCGCCACCCGTACATCCTCACGGTATACGCCACAGGCACCGAAAATGAATTCCATTACATTGCCATGGAGTACATTGAGGGAAGCCAAACCCTAGACGATTTTGTTGCGGAGAATGGTCGCAGCCAACGCAGTCTCCTGAAGATTGGCATCAAGCTTGCGAATGCTTTGGCCTATGTGCATGAGCATGATATTGTCCATCGAGATATTAAACCGGCAAACATCCTCATCGATGAATTTAACGATCCATTGTTAAGTGACTTTGGTGTGGCTGAGCTCGCGGATTGGCCTCGGTGCACCGAATCAGGCGTGCTAACCGGAACCCCCCTATATATGTCTCCCGAGCAAGCGCGCGCTGATCGAGCCACCCGCGAATCGGATATCTATGCCCTTGGGGTTACTTTGTATGAGGCCTTGATCGGGCACTTACCTTTTGACCTGCCCGCAAATGCGGACACGCGTGATATCATGGCCACCATCCGGGCACCTCGCATCATCAAACCGAGGGATCGTGATCGTGGAATCTCCAGAGACCTTGAAACCGTTTTGATCAAAGCGCTACAACTCGATCCCAAAGATCGATACCCAAATGCTCAAGCCTTAGCACGTGATCTGGAAGACGTAGATGCCGGGCGTCCAATCGGAAAGCTTCACTCACCCTTCGCGGCCGCCCGCCGAATCTTTAAACGCCATCGAAGTTTAGTCTATATTCTCACCGCCATTTTTTGCGGGGCAGGGGTTTTTGTCGCTTCAGCGCGAAATTTTATTCGAAGCACCTACGTTCAAGAAATGATTAATGCGGCTCAACAGCGATCGATGCTATTGAATGGTAATATCGTTACATTGTCGGAAAAAGAGTTTAATCAAGGACAAGTCCAAGCCAAAAACCAAAAGTGGAAAGAAGCGGTACGACACTATACGGCAGCCGCGACCCTCGGAGGATTTAGCGGCGATGCACGGTTCGTTTCCATTTCTAAACTAGAAGCCGCTCGTTGTTATGTTTTGGCAGGACAAACCGATCAGGCGGTTGATACCTATCGTGAAATTCTAGACGATGATAGTTTGAGTTCCATCGCTTATTGGCGGAGTTTCTTCGAGTCAATTTGTGTTCTCGTATACGTGGGTAGAGAATGGGAAGCTGAACAACTCTATCAAACCTACAGCCAATCACGATTGGATGATAACTACCTTCTGCTTGGTGATCTATTACTTGGTTATGTAGATCTAGAGGACCGAGAATTTCTTAACGCGGTCCGTGAGGAAATGCATGCCGAGGCTCACTTTGTTTTGGGGCTTCGGAATCTACAAGCAGATCAAAAGGAGTTAGCAAAAGATGCCTTTACTCGAGCCCGCGCTTTACGTCGTGAAGGTGACATGTGGGTGGATCGATCCGTAACCCAAATTCTATCTTCAGATGTGATGAAAACGGAAAGGCAGGACGACCCGTGATGCACCTTCGTTCTATCCCTGCCTTTGCTTCGCTCAAACACACATTGAACAGAGCAGGGTTTCATGCGATGTGGGTGCCGTGGATTTTTGTCATCATCTTGCTGGCCGTTCTCATCCTTTCGACCTTTTGGTTTAAGCAGCAGGTCCAAGAGGCATCCTCGTGCACCCAAAACCTTAAAACCATTTTCACCGCCATCGAACAGTACGAAGATCTAAACGGGCGCCTGCCTGAACTGGATTATTATCCTTCGGTGGTGACGAGTGAACGATCTTTGCTCACTGTCTTATCTGGATACGGGGTGAATTCAGATAATTGCACCTGTCCCTCGTCACATGCCTTAGTGCAACAAAGAGGACTGGGCTACCTTTGGAATGTCGATCTAAACAAACGACCTCGCAGTATGCTGCGTGGTAAAGAATGGATGCTCATTGAAATTGAAGCCTCGATGTCCAAGGTGACAAATCCTCACTTAGGACGCTTTCATATACTTTACACGGACGGATCAATTGAACAGAGTCGGGTTCTACCGCCGGGTTTTCCCAGCGATCTAAAATAGCCACTACCTGATGAACCTTTGTAAATCGATTCCCATTTCCTGCATCAAGCTCAACCTGACTGGAGCCGATAAACCCGCAGTCATTGAGGAACTTCTTGATATTCTGGTACAATCCGACCTAGTCCCGAACCGCAAGACAGCGCTTAAAGCCTTGCTGGAGCGTGAGAAACAAATGTCTACTGGCTTCGATAACGGGATCGCGATTCCACATGGAAAATGTGACACTCTAACCGGAATTGTCGCTTGTCTTGGGATTTCCCAAACTGGGATTGAATTTGACTCGATCGACGGGGAAGCAAGTACGATTTTCATCATGACGCTTTCGCCCGAAAACAGGAAAGCCTATCATCTAGAATTTTTAGGAGCCGTAAGCGGTATCTTAAGCGAGGATGCCTACCGAGAAGCCATTTTAGCGGCTGAAACACCCGAAGAAATTCATCGCGTATTTATCCAGGCTTCGGCTGAAGAATAACTCACGAAGTTTCACCCTACAAAATTAAGCCACCTCAGGTTAGTAGGCGACAGGATCAGGATCAATATCACGCCATAAATACCAGGTTGCAACCGTTCGATACGGTTTCCAAGGCTCCGCCATCGTTAGCATTTCTTGGTGGGTCAATGCTTCGCCTTGGTTGAAATGTTTCTCCATGCTGCGAACCATACCGATGTCCAGTAAAGGGAGGATATCAGGGCGCAAGAAGCTGAAAATCATAACCATATCGACCGTCCAAGGGCCAATTCCGCGCAAAGCGATTAACCTTTGATGGATCTCCGCATCCGTCATACGGCTCCAGCGAAGGTGTTTATATTCGTTGGAAAATTTTTCGGCGATTCCGATGAGGTATTCGACTTTACGACCGGACAAACCGCAGGCCCGCATGGTCTGGCTGTCTAGCGCTAGAATGCGCGCTGGGGTAACACGGCCGCCAAGCGCAGTGCGGAACCTCTTCCAAATACTCTCCGCCGCTGCGACGGAAATTTGTTGACCGACAATGGCATTGGCCAAGGTTCGAAACAGCTGGCGCTTGGAACTGAGGTGTTCGTCGGGATAGGTTTTGATTAGCTGCTTTAAAATCGGATCAACCGCTCCTAAAGCCTCTTTCGCATCATCCCAATAATCCGGTTTCACGGCGCAAAGGTCCCAAAATTAAGTCGCTTTGGTTTTATACTGACTCAATAGGTCGTGAATATAATCGAAGCTATAGCAATCCATTTCATCCACACAGGTTTCATCAAATAGAACTTCTTCAGTCGCGTTCTCAAGCCCAACCGGACCGGTTAATACCGCCATGGGTACAGGCTCGCGCGAATGCTTGCGAAGACGACACGGCGTGCGGTGATCCATGGTGACAAGGATTTGGTAGGGCTCGCCTCGGGCTTCCATCGCTTCCCACACCGGACCGACCACCAACTGGTCGAAGTCGCTGCAGGCTTTGGTTTTTTGAATCGCATCACCAAGGTGACCGCATTCATCCGGTGCCTCAATGTGAATGTAAGCGAAATCATGCTCGGCCAAAATCTTGAGCCCAGCCTCTACTTTTCCCGCATAATTGGTATCCGTGAAGCCCGTTGCTCCCTCGACTTCAGGCGTTTCAAGCCCGGCCAAAATACCGAGCCCTTTAATGAGGTCAACTGCTGTGACAATGCCACCCGTAATCCCGTAGCGCTCCTGGTAGGGTTGAAGGGTTAAGGCACGACCTTGGCCCCACAGCCAAATTTGAGACGCTTCATTCTTACCGTCTTTCTTGCGCTGAATATTCACGGGGTGATTTGCGAGGAGAGCCTGACTTTGCTGCATGAGGTCAGCCACACCTTCAGCCCCAGTTCCCTTGGGGAGGTAGTCTTTGACCGGCTCTTCTAAAATGTCATGCGGAGCAATGGTTTCAGCGGATTCGGGACCATTCTCCCATACCAAAATATGTCGGTAACTCACCCCCGGATGAAAAACCTTTTTCTCGCCGCCTAATTTTACCCCAATCTCTTTGATTAATGTATGACCTTCTTCGGTGGTAATATGGCCCGAAGAGTGGTCCTGCATCACATCGTTTTCGACCGTAACCAAATTGCATCGAAAGGCGACGTCGTGCTCACCTAGCTCAATATGCGCCCCAGCAGCTTCAATTGGCGCGCGCCCCGTATATTGTTCGCGAGGATTGTAACCCAACAATCCCATGTTCGCGACATCACTTCCAGGTTCGAGTTCGTCGACCACCGTTTGTAGGGAGACAATGTTGCCGGCTGCAGCAATCCGACGCGTATATGGCATGTCGGCCGCTTGCAGTGGAGTTTGGTCGTTTAATTCGGGGCAGGGGTAGTCACCCATGCCATCGCCAATTAGAATTACGGTTTTCATCTTAATATTTTTTTGCACTTCCTTAGATGCACTCTGGTATTTCATACACCAAGATCATAGGAAATCATTTCGAATTTTCCCAATAGTTGTTCTCGTTATGTCTGCCTATCCACTTTTATTAACCCCTGTCTACCAAGATTATATCTGGGGCGGAAATCGCATATCCGAACATTACGGTCGCGAGCTTCCAGCGGGCCTGAATGTCGATTGCATTGCGGAGTCTTGGGACGTATCAGATCGCCCCGAAGGCATGAGCATCGTTGCCAACGGTCCTCATAAAGGCATGAACCTCACCGAGCTCCTTAAATCGGATCCGGTCCAATTGCTTGGCACCGAATACAAAGGCCTCGAGGACTTTCCTTTGCTGATCAAAATATTAGACGCGAACAAAACTCTAAGCGTGCAAGTTCATCCGAATGACCGAACCGCCAAGGCCTTTGGAGGAGAAGCTAAAACTGAAATCTGGTACATTCTTGAGGCGAAACCCGGAGCCAAGGTCTATTGCGGCTTGCAGACCGACGTGACGGCTGACTCCTTACGAAAATCAATTGAAGAGGGTACGGTAGAAACGCAATTGGTAGAAATCCCTGTCTCTGCAGGCGACGTCATTTTTGTCCCTGGCGGACGGGTACATGCAATTGATTCCGGATGCCTCATTCTCGAAGTGCAGCAAAATTCGAATACGACCTACCGTCTGTATGATTGGGGGCGCAAAGGCCATGATGGCAATCCGCGCGAATTACATGTAGAGAAAGCTTTAGAGGTGATTTCCTTTGGAGAACCGATCCCTGAGCCATTACAGCCGACTCCGGTAACCGGCAACGTGAGTGGGGCGCATCAAATCGAAACCTTGATTGACTGCCCATGGTTTCATCTAGATCGACTGCAGCTTAAGGCCGATACAACCTATTCCCATCAGATCGACCCCGCACATTTCCAGGTGTATTTTGTGGAGTCGGGAAGCATCGAAATCGAAGGCAACGGGGAGTCGGTGATGGTACCCGAAGGACGCTCCTGCCTTTTACCGGCTGGGATTGGAACGATTTCCTGCACCGCCAAGCAGGATACGGTACTGGTCCGAATTCAATAACCCAGATCCAGAGATCGGATGATTCGAATCCTTGAGCAGAAGCCCGCTTGGATTGAATGGCCCCTTAAAGCCATTCTTCTTCTGTTGTTTGCTGTCGTAGTTTGCTTTCCCCGCCTAGACCTTCTTGTTGTTTCGCTAAAACGGTATGCCAATCCCAACGCGCTAATCAATCCAGAGTCCGAAGCCTTGATTCCTTGGATTGAGGAGTTTGAAAAAGAACGTGAACTTAATTGGAAGCGACCTGTGCTGGCAAAAAACGTCGAGCGATTTGTCTATAAAAAACTTCCGTATGAGTGGGATTGGAACCTTTGGGCCAATGCGGATTATTTTCCTACGGTCGAAGAGGCGGTAGCGAAGGGGAAGGAGGATTGTGATGGCCGAGCCATCGTTGCCGCATCCATGCTTGAGCATTACGGGATCAAAGCCACTCTCGTCTCAGACTTGATTCACGTCTGGTTAAAGACGGATGCGGGTGAGGTAATGGGGGCTCGGAAGAGTCATGCAACACTTGGAAAAAAAGATGCCTCCGTTTTCGCAATGGCCCGACAATTTATTCGAGCCTTGGGTTTTTCCATTTCCATTTTTCCGCTTAGTCGTGAGCTTTTAATCCTTGGCTTCGCTAGTTGGTTATTATTGCCCACGGGCTTTCGCTGGGAGGCCGCCGTGCCGTTTTTACTACTCACCGTGATTGGGCTTATGCTGTTAAGGGAGGGGGGACAGCATAGCCGAAATCCCGACCTGGTGAAAAACAGCATCGGTGCCCTCGTGCTTCTAGGCGGTTTACTCGGGGTTTTTCTACAACGAAAAATTGGCGCTAAATCATCGGCCTGAGTCCGACTTCCTAACAAAGGATCTGCTTGTCTGTTCGTACTTAACGTATGCATAACCTTTCACGTAGAAATTTCATCGCCTCGGTTGGTTTAGGACTCGCGGCTCAAGCCATTGCGAAGAATGAAGCAGCCCGACCTAACATCATTTTATTGATTACGGACGACCATGCTTTCCAGGCGATCAGTGCCTACGGATCCAACCGAAATAAGACGCCAAACATTGACCGGATTGCCAACGAAGGCATGCGGTTCGATCAAGCCTTCGTGACTAACTCAATTTGCGCCCCCAGTCGCGCCGTGATTCTGACCGGTAAACATAGTCACTTAAATGGCCAATTAACCAACGGCATGCGATTCGATGGGGAGCAGCAAAGCTTTCCGAAACTCCTACAAAAAGCCGGGTACAATACCGCCATGATCGGCAAGTGGCACCTCAAGTCAGACCCAACCGGCTTTGATATCTTCGACGTTCTTATCGGGCAGGGGCCTTATTACAACCCACCCATGAAAACGAACCGGACTGGGGCTGTAACAACGGAAAAGCATACCGGATACACCACCGATTTGATCACAGATAAGGCCTTAACTTGGTTGAAAGAAGAACGGGACGAGAGCAAGCCCTTCATGTTGATGTGCCAGCACAAGGCACCTCATCGCAACTGGCAACCTGCGCCCCGTCACTTAACGCTTTTTGATGATGTAGAGATTCCAGAACCCGAAACCCTTTGGGATGATTACCAAGGACGTAAGTCACCGGCTTCCGAACAGGCCATGACCATCAAAGATCATTTGAGCGCCAGCGACTTAAAATTAACCACGCCAAAGGGGCTCACGGACGACCAGCGCGAAAAGTGGGAAGCCGCCTACCGCCCCAAAAATGAAGCCTTCAAGAAGCTGAACTTGCAGGGCGATGATTTGATTCGCTGGAAGTATCAACGCTACGCCAAAGACTATCTACGCTGTGTTACCGCAGTGGATGAAAATATCGGTCGGATGTTAAAATACCTCGACGAAAATGGGTTAGCCGAAAACACCATTGTGATGTATACTTCCGATCAAGGTTGGTATCTCGGGGAACATGGTTGGTATGATAAACGCTGGATGTACGAGGAAAGTTTTCGTACCCCCCTCATCGTCAAATGGCCTGGTGTAACCGATCCCGGCAGTGTGAATACCGACCTCGTACAAAATCTCGATTTCGCGCAAACTTTTCTCGATATGGCAGGAGCGGATCAACCAAACGACATGCAGGGCGCGTCACTGTTGCCGCTTCTTCAAAGAAAAACCCCTGGGACGTGGCGCGAATCTATTTTCTATCAATATTACGAATTTCCCGGTGCTCACAGTGTGCGGCGTCATTACGGGGTCCGAACCAAAACCCACAAACTCCTTCATTTTTACATGCTGGATGAGTGGGAAATGTACGACTTGGTAAATGACCCGAACGAACTCAAAAGTGTTTACGACGATCCGGAGTACGCTGAACTTCAGGTGGAATTGAGAAACGAGTTAACCAAGCTGCGGACCCAATATAAGGTTCCCGCTGATGACCGCCCGGTGAAAAAAGTTCAAAAACAACGGCCGCAAAAAAAGCCTAAAAAGAGTCCGAAAGCAAAGGAAGCTGAGAAGGCCGGCAAGTAAATTTGGCTGATTCCTAGCTCATAAAATCTCTGGTCTCAGATGGGAAAATTTGTCACAAACATCCCCGATGACCCCAGAACGCATTACAAAACTTAGAGCAGCCCTCAGATGTCGTCAGCTCGATCTGACGGTCCTGATGGAGGGGGTGCATAAAGTTCATAACTTGGCAGCCATCGGGCGTAGCTCAGAGGCTGTGGGGGTGCATCGTATTCATGCCGTATCGGACAAACCGATTAAGCTGACGCAAGATGCTGCCTGTGGGGTTGGGAAATTTCTCAAAGTCGTCACCCATAAAACCGTTCAGGAAGGCGTGGCAGAATTGAAGTCTCAGGGTTTCGCCATTTATGCGGCCCATATGGCCGAAGATGGGCTGGATTATCGTGATCTCGACTGTACCCAACCACTGGCATTGATGATGGGTTCCGAACTCAACGGTGTTTCGGAGGAAGCCCTCGCGCTCTGTGATGGGTCGGTTCACATTCCGATGCTCGGGGTGGTTGGTTCTCTAAATGTTTCCGTCGCCGCAGCCCTGTTATTGTTCGAAGCAAAATCCCAACGTCGCCGAGCAGGCATGTATGAGACGCAAAAGATTTCCGACGAAGAGCACGATCGCTTATTGTTTGAATGGGCTTATCCTCGGGTAGCCGATAGTTACCGCCGCAAAAAACTTCCTTATCCGCCTTTAGATGAAGACGGTGACTTAATCATCGAGAAGCGAGTTCTGTCATGAGCATTGAACCACGATCATGAGCGACTATAATGTGTTTAGGCCAAAGTGCCCGTACTGTGAATCGCAAGATGCGTTGATCGACCGCTCCGTGCGATCCAACTTTTGGCGCGAAATTCTTGTTCTCAGCTTGCTTCTGTTCGGTTCGATTTCCGTGAAATTGTATATGAAATGTTTGAGTTGCGAAAAACGTTTCACTGCTCGGAAAAAGCAGAGCTTCCGGTTGGATCAGTAGCTGCCTGGTTAGAGTCTGTCCTGAAATCCTATTTTGGACATTTAGCGGAAGGCACATCGAGCCTGAAGGGCTCAATCAACATAGCCCAGGGCAACGCCCTGGGTTTTGAGGTTTATAAAACTCATAGCGCTGAAAGCGCGATTCAGCTTGGAGCCAACAATTAAGAGAAGAGCTCAATGGCTTTGTTAAGCCGATTTGCATAAAAATGGAGGTCGCTCTGCCCTGAAAAGAAAGCCGGAGGCTTGAAGCCAATTAGTCGGTCGGTGACCGAAGGGAACCACCGGAACATTCGGGAAACTTTTTAACGACGAGACCGAACGTAACTCACGAGCGCTGGAAGCGCGATGGGAGAACAACCCTAAATGCTGCGCTCTCTTTTCAGGAAGGCAGAAGGATCATTGCCCGCTCGGTTTTGGATTTTTGACACCAAATCAAACGGGATTAAGCCAGGGGGCTAGCACCTGCGCCTCGTTCAGAGCGGCTGTGCCAGATACGGTGTATGGCTCGTTGCTGGGTTTCATCTCACAGTTCCCCGGGGTTCCGCTCCGCTGCACCCCGCGCTACTTTCTGCCGTCCCTGCCGGGACTCTTTCCACGCAAATAGAACTGAGCTAACGACGAAGACCATGGCTTAACTAAGTGCCAATCGGGACGGAGCTTTCCGGACAGACGATAGTAAGTTAGCTCGCTGGATTGACGCCAATGTGCTTATTATCTGCTTCGTCTTTTTTGGTATACCCGCTGTCTTGGCGCTCAAAGTTGACTTTGTTTTTTTGCAGATAGATATCGTACATATCTTCCGCGCTCATACCGAGGCACTGTGCGATGGAGACGAGAAAGTGAAGCATGTCGACCACTTCAACCCGCGCATTTTGCTCGTCGAAGGTCTGGTACTTAGCCCACCATTTCCACGGCATGCTGTCGATAAGCTCGCTGAGTTCTTGAGATAGAGCACGCGTGTAATTTAATACCCACTTCTGTTTTTCTTCGTCGTCCATTTCAGAGGGACGAACACCGATGCGCTCATTGAGCTTTCCTTGCATCTCAAAAACATGGGCTAACATATCGGGGGGGGTATCAGACATAATGGTTCCTCTAAAATGAGTTGGCTATGGTTATTGGATGTATCGGCAAATTCGGAACCCGACATCTTGTCGGCGATCCTTCGCGTAGTCGCGGAAGCTCAAGCGTAATTCGCTAATCGACCCATGGGCCCAACTCGAGCCTTTAATCGTGTGTAACGTAGATTCGGTTCCGGTGCCTAGAGGATCAACATATACCTTGCCTGGAGACGGCGGGTAAATTTCGTAGTTATCATGACACCATTCCGCCACATTCCCCCCCATGTCATTTAAACCAAGCGGGTTTGGGGCAAATCCAGCGCAAGGCGCGGTGACCTTATAACCATCGTTATAGCCAGAAATGATCGGGGATAGCATGCCAACCGCAGACTGATCCGCATAGTTTCCAGAGTTGGCAGGAGGCGGCATGGTTGCACCCCAGGGATAGCGAAGCAATCCACCTTCTGGGGTGGCGCGGGCGCAATATTCCCATTCGGCCTCGGATGGTAACCGATAACCCGTATTCATCGGCACAGCTGCAATCATGGTTGAGCCACTTGCTCTGTACGCTAAAGGTAGTCCTTCTTTTTTGCTCAGCCAATTGCAATATGCCGCCGCCTGCTCCCAAGATACATTGGACACCGGCTTCGGGGCACCGGTCAAATCTTGGCCGGAGAAAGAACCCGAATTGTAACTCGGATCGAATTGTTTAAATTGGGAATTGCTTACCTCGGTCACCCCCATGAAAAAGGGACGCTGGAGTTGAATCGTGCGCAAGGTTTCGTTGGCACGTCTACCTTGCTCACGTCGTGAAGCACCCATGGTGTAGGTGGCCGATACCACTTTACGCATCCGGTAATCCCCGACCATGATTTCTTTGGGGACCGAACGTAAATCCGGTGCCGAACTCTCAGTCCCCGGCCTAGTCCCACTGGGGTTGGTGCTAGTCGTGCTCGGAATCGGGGCAATGGATTTGAGGGTTAAACTGACATCAGACGGCAGGCCGGGTCGTGGGGTTACATTTACTTTGGCCGACTCATATCCCGCGCGACGAAACTCGAGTTCGAGGGGAATGCAGGGAAGCTCAACCGCCTGGGTGATCTGACCGATTTCTTCACCATCGATAAAGAGCACCGCATCGGATGGGGTTACATTGAGTTGAACCACGCCAATTTCTTCTTGCAGTTTAACCGATAGAACATCGTTGGTTCCGGGCGGATACGATTTTTCAAATTCCAGAGGGAAGTGCCCACCTAAGACAATTTGGATATCCAATGCCTCGTTGGGAGGAATTTCGGCTTGGGTAGGGGTCTGGCCGACATACGCTCCGTTGATGGTCACGTTCGCTCCTGCCGGCTCACTGACAATATCTAGCATAGTATAAGCCAGTTCGAGCTCGACCGGATTAAAGCTCAGAGGGGCATTCGCTGAGACGACAAATTGGGTTTGCCACGTGTTATGAAGTGGCTTGCTGAATGCGAGCGTATGAAGGCCTGGATCGAGCTCTAAGGTTCGGGGGAGGGGGGCAATTGGTTTTCCGTCGACGAGGCAAACCATGCCATCGGGTAAAGCGGGTAACTTCACTTCAGCCCAATTGGGCAAGAGGCTGACATCGAGTTCTAATGCGTTGCCGAGCCCTTGCATCGTCACATTGGTTGAGAACGGTTGATGTCGGTCCGCATTGACCTGAATAAGATATTCACCGGCTGCGATCTCAAGTTTATCCAGAGGCGATTGCTTTTCGAAAGAACCGACCCATACCGTGGCGGGAGAAGGCTCGGTTTTGACCGAAATAAAACCGGGAAGTTTTTCGAGAAGGATCTTCATCGATTGGGACTTATCTTCGCCAACCGTAATTTTTTGGTCCAACGGGTGATACCCGTCGATTTCACCACGAATGGAATAGTCACCCGGTAGAATATACCACTTCTCTCCGAACTGCCATTTTGCGATCCCTCCTTTTAGCTTCAGTTCCGGAACCGGCGGGTCGGTAACAACCGTCAAGCGTTTTGAAAGGTAGAGAAAACCGGCGCAAATTCCAACGATGGCAAAGACGCCGAGGAGAAAGAGCACGGCAAAAATCCGTAAGAACGGGAAGGGGGTCTTCAGGTTTTTGTCTTGGTGCCGAAAAACAGAGGGCTGGATTCCTTTATACACCCCAGGAGCTTGAACCGTGATGGTCAGATGCTCGTTATCGAGTCTGCAGGCAAGGCTACTTTCGTCAATGTCGATGATGTCGCCATCGGTTAGCCAAACACTCTGCGGAGTGGCTTGACCATTGTAGCGAATGGGCAACTCACCCGTCGGCTGGAGGAAGAGGGCGCCTTCAGCTTGGCCAATATGTGCCACCACCTGAGTTGGCCCATCGAATTGTACTTGGATGTCAGCGTCAGAACCATTGCCTACAGATAAGGGCAGGGATTCTTCGCTGATGCGACGATGCCCCTTTTGATCTCTAACGGATAGTGAAAGTTTCATGTTAAATTTTTTCCGTACAACTTACGCGGATAGTTTGGAGGGGCTTACCTGCCTCAACCATGATTTCAAGCCGGACATCACGATAGCCCGGCCGGTTTCCCGTCACGACATAGGTACCGGGGCGTAAATTAACTGATTTCGATGCGAAGGTGCCGAGACGTCCAACCCGATAAATAACCACCTGAGTTTTCTCATCGGAAGCAAATTGCACTCCGACGGGGGTGGATTGGGTTTGAATCAACTGATTGAACCGTTGGATTTTACTGGCAAGTTTCGGGCCTGCATAGCTAATTTTCCCAGCTTCTAGGCTTACTAATTGCGCGTTAGCTAAACCCGTTTTGGCCTGCAATTTCTCTGGAGACAAAAGGAATCGATCCAAGTTTTGTTCCAAGGATATCACCTCTACCGCACGTGCTGCCCCTGCGTTGGCAAAGCTCATATTTTTATCGATGGCCAAGGCTTGGTTGTAATGGTCCAGTGCTGCTTGCCACTTCTCAGCGGTTTCCAAGGCGATTCCTTCCGACTTAATTTTCTCCAAACGCCGCCGCCTTAGTCCTTCTTCGACCATGGCCAAGGCTTCGTTTAGTTCTTTGTTCTCAGGCTGAAACGCCTTGGCTTCCAGCAACGTGGTTTTTGCTTCGTCTAATTTACCGGCACGAAAAGCGGAGATCCCCGCGCTCATAGAGCGCTGAAACTTGCGATCCGTGATCTTTTGTTCGATGCGTTTCAACGATTCAACCGCCAAGGTGGTTTGCGGGTCGATACGAACCGCTTCGCGATAATCGATTTGAGCAAAATCTAGACGGCCGTCCTCTTCATGCGTTTTGCCGGAAGAGAGAAATCCAAGAACCTGATTCAGGGTTTTGCTCCGAGCCAAGCCCTGCTGAGCCGCAACGCTTGAAGGATCAATTTTCAAAACGATTTCAAATTGTTTCGTAGCAGTCTCGGCATCACCCGCATCAAATGCCGCTTGGCCTTTCTTCAAGGCTTCCGCTCCGGCGGAACTACTTCGGGCTTGCAGCACCTCAAAATCTAAGATGGCTGCTTTGTAGGCTGAAATGGCATCGGGAAACTGATCGCGACGATAGGCAAGGTCACCGGTGCGCACCTGCGCTACCGCGTTACTCCATGTTTGACCGCCCCAGTCGGCCACCGCCTTCTCCTCTAGAATGCTCTGCGCCTCGACCATCTCAGCCATCACCTTGTCAGCATCGGCTTTCAGCTTTGATAATTCAGAGGGACTTAATGGTTCTGGGGGTGGCTCCGACCTGGGTGACGTATCGGTTGATCCACCTGACACGGGCGGCGTTGGCGTCTTCGCAGATGATGAAGAGGGGGAATTCTCCTGGGTCTTGGCGATGGTAGGAACACCTTTGGGAGAACCTGCCGGAGGTATGGCATTCGTCCCGGTTTTTGACGAAGAAAGTGGTTCTGTCTTTTTTGCAGATTGGCTGGCTCGGATTCCCCAGAAGGCGACGGCCCCGAGTGCAAGTAGAACGATTAAACCTAAAAGGAGTTTGGCTAGACCGTTACTCGATTCATCCTGAATCGCGGCTGGGGCATATGGTGATCTCCCCATCGGAACTCGCTCTGAAACGGATGAAGATGAACCAGTCGATGAGGATGAACCAGTCGATGAGGATGAACCAGTCGATGAAGTTAATCCAGTCGATGACCCCGTGTCAGCTTCAGCGGTTACAGGAGGCTGAGAAGGGGAGCTTGAAGCACTCCGACTCGGGGCCGGCCCCTTCGGAGGAATGGTTACGGGAATATCCCGAACAGGTTTACTTTCCTGCTGAGAAGAAGAAGGAGAAGAAGAAGAAGAAGAAGAAGGAGAGGAAGAAGAAGGAGAGGAAGAAGAAGGCGGAGGAACCGTGGGTGGCATGGTCGCGTGACCAGCCAAACTCACCGCATTCTTGGAATCCATGCCTCCCCCAGGTGGAACGGTTCCAGTCATGGACGAAACCGACGTGAGTTCCGACATCGGAAGCGTCTCCCAGTTCGCCAAAAGCGATTCCAGCTGTTGCTTCAATTGGTTAACCGAAGCCGGTCGTAACGATGGATTTTTCTCCAAGCAGCGATGAATAATGTCCGAAAGTTCTTTCGGATGAGCCGCCTCAAGCGGATGATGCTTATTCTCAAGAATAGCAGATTTGCTGTTAAAAGGAGCTACGCCATCAACCATCTTATAAAGCAGGGTGCCAAAGCTATAGATGTCATCCAGCGGATCCGGCGGAAGCTGACTCAATTGTTGTGGGCTCATACTTCCCATCGAGCCACCTGAGTTGAGCTCTAGCCCGCCGCCAAACAGAGCCGAGGTAATCCCAAAATCAGTAAGATGCGGGTTTCCTCCGGCATCGATTAAAATATTTCCGGGCTTTAGATCTCGATGCACCATTCCATTTCGATGGGCCTGATCAAGCGCATCTAGGATCGGTAAAAGTTGGGTGATCTGCTTCCGGAGATCAGAGGAAGGAACCTGTAACGTCCCTCCACGCACCAGTTGCATAGAGAAGAATACACCTTCGGCTGACTGATGGAAATCATAGACCTGTACCGTATTTGGATGGACCAATTTGCGAGCCACGCGGCATTCGTTTTTGAGCAGGTCAACCATGCCCTGGCTTTCCACAAGGGAAGGGCGTAGGAACTTAAGTGCGACCTCTTCGCCCAGCACGCGATCTTTGGCAGACCAGACCTGTCCCATCCCTCCTTCACCTTCGAGGGCGAGCAATTCAAAACGGTCTGCGATGACCTGTCCGCTATTCCAGTCTGACATCAAATTTCGTTAACAGATTTCTGGGCAATTCCTAGAATTGCCTCTGAAAAAGATTCCCCGCGTTTCCTCACAAGAAAGCGGGGTTTCCTACAGCTAATCAGACTCATTAACCGAGCTGGAAGTCACGATAGGCCAATTCTCGCTGGCTGTAAAAAAGCCCCAAGGCGAATCAACTTGGCGAACCTTCGGGAGGGTCGATTGGAGCTTTCGATTCTGATGTGTTGATTTTTTCCTGCAGTCGACGGTTTTGCCGAGCCTCCTCTTCATATTTTCGCTGCTGCCGCCGCGTCATGATGATCATGATAAATGCACCGACCAATATCCCAAGCATGGCTAAAGCAAAAATGATCACCATGACTTGAGCCGCTTCCACGGGGTTGCTTTTCACCCCGCCGGCTGGAGAACTGGCGGTCGCCTTGGCGACCGTCGATGCTGCATTTGATGCTGCTTTTGATGTAGTAGCGGAAACCGCGTCGGAAAGTTGTGCAAGAGGAAGCAGAAAGTTCATAATACATTGGAGGGGTTATACGTAGAACAAAAGAAGTAGGAGATTTAGAAAAGGATAAGAAATAAATCAGACGGACTGCAGGGGATCAGCATCAATGCGAGAGATCGTGTAGCGAAGAGTTGGCAATAACGCCTCTAAGCGCTGGCTCAAAACAGAGAGGTAACCTCGCTCCGTATTTGTATGCTCGCATAATATCACGCTGCGACCAGCTGCGTTTGCCGCCAAAACATCATGGTGCCGCATCTCGCCGGTCAAATAAAGGTCTGCTTCGATCGACGAAATGACCGAGCTACCGGCGCCAGCACATAAAGCAACGGATGTGATCATCGGATCTTTCCCCGCAGGAGCACACCGCAATCGCTCGAGGCCTAAGTGGCCTTTGACTCGGGCCACCAGTTCCGAATAGAGGGTAGGGGTGTTTAAGCTGACCAACCGTCCAGGTCCTTGACCATCTTCACGTTCACCTAAAGCGCGACGTTCTCCATCGCCCAATCCATCAGCGAGCCAATCATTTACCCCGCCCTTTACACAGTCGAGCGCAGTATGCGGCGAATAGATCGCAATCCCATTGGCCAAGGCGGAGATAATGATATTTGTTTTCGGATCATCAAGCGTGAGACGTTTAATCGGCATAAACAAAGGGGGATGATACGCGATGATGACGTCGGCGCCAGCGTCCAACGCCTCTTGAAACACCTCTTCAGTCAGATCGATGGTGAAAAAAACATGGCGAGGATTCTTCACGGGCTTTCGACTACCGGGTTCAAGTGGCTCGAGCAAAAGCCCCACGTTATCCCACTCTTCCGCGAGTTCTAAAGGGGCGATCATTTCTAGGGCGTTTAACAATTCCTGCATGTCTAAATCTGTCTTGTGAACCGAAGTTTGTAAAGGATTTCGCCTCATTGCATTTTGACCTTTCACCCGAGCGAATTTCAGCACATGTACGGCGCCATGAAAACCATTCCCGGACAACGTTGGATGAGTACAAGCGAACCTGAATTAGGTCTCGGGATTCTTCTCGAAGTCGAATCTCGTCGCTTGCAAATTTTATTTCCCGGTACTGGAGAACTGCGGCTTTATGCCGCGCAAGGGGCACCAATAAAGCGGGTAACCTTCGAGCCTGGCGACATGGTTTATGCCCAAGATGGCCGATCGTTTACGGTAATTTCTGTAGAAAACGAAGCGGGATTACTCACCTATATTGGAAGCTCTGAAAGCCTTCCTGAAGCTCACCTTGCGGACGCCCTCGACTTTAATCGAGCCGAACAATACCTTCAGCAGGGAAAAACCTCGGAAGCATCCTCGTTTCGCCTCCGCCAAGACGCGCTCGATCTTCAGCATAAAATGCGCCGTTCACCAGCACGCGGATTTGCGGGTGGTCGGATTGATCTCATTCCACACCAACTTTACATTGCTCAAGAAGTCTCTCGCCGTCATTCTCCTCGGGTTCTTTTGTCCGATGAAGTCGGCTTGGGCAAAACCATCGAAGCCGGATTAATCCTTCACCGCATGTATCGAAGCGGTCGCGCTCAACGGGTTTTAATCGTGGTTCCAGACGCCTTGGTGCACCAATGGTTCGTAGAGCTGTATCGTCGCTTCAGCCTTACCTTCACCATTGTCGATTCCGAAGGGGCTAAGAGTGGCGATTTTGCCGATGAACAGCTTCTACTTTGTGGATTGCCGACCTTATGCGAAGCCGAGGCCTGTGAGGCCGCCCTCGCGGAAGACTGGGATCTTGTCATTGTCGATGAGGCGCATCACTTGGCTTGGTCGCCTGAAATGGCATCCATGGAATATCAGATCATCCAATCGCTAGGACAAAAATCGGACGCCCTGCTGTTGCTCACCGCAACGCCCGAGCAGCTGGGGCCAGAAAGCCATTTTGCTCGTTTACGGTTGCTCGATCCGCATCGCTATCCGGATTACGAACAGTTCCAGGCAGAAAGCGAAGATTTTAAGAAGATTGCCCAAGATGCAAAACTTTTATTAGGCGACCAGCTTAATGACCTTTTGGACCGCTATGGTCCGGGCCGTGTCATCTTCCGTAATACCCGAGCGAATATCAGTGGGTTTCCGCCTCGGATTCCGAAGCCGGTTTTAGTGGACGATAAAGTCGAGTGGCTGGCTGAACTTCTGGAAGAACTCGCCCCAGAAAAAGTGTTAGTGATTACTTCCTCCCAATCAGACGTTGAAAAACTTGGTCGCGAACTGGAAGTGTGTTCACCGGTTCGGATCACTCAATTCCATGAAGGTTTGAGCCTTATGGAGCGCGATCGCAACGCGGCTTGGTTTGGTGAACCGGAGGGCGCGCGCTGCCTTCTCTGTTCCGAAATCGGCGGGGAAGGGCGGAACTTCCAGTTCGCACATCACTTGGTCTTGATGGATCTTCCTCCATCACCCGAAAAAGTGGAACAACGAATTGGTCGCCTTGATCGGATCGGGCAACGGCATCCAATCCAGATTCATGTTCCCTATACCGAAGAAACAGAGTCACGGTTCAGATGGTATCATGAAGGACTCGAAGTCTTTGCCCGCGCCTTGCGGGCTGGCCATCTCTATCGGAAGTACCTCGAAGAAAGCCCCGAAAAAACCAAGGCTTACCGAGATGAAATCGAGCAGAAACTGGAAGAAGGGCGCGATACCCTGCTGGAAATGCATTCGCATAAACCAGAGGTAAGCGCCGCTTTAATTGAGCAAATTGAATTGGCCGACCAAGACCCTGAAACCGAGCGAATTATCGTGGCCCTGTTTGATCATTTCGGCTGGCACGCTGAAGAAACAGGCGCTCAGGCCTACCGACTGAAAAATCGAGTCGGGCAACCCATTCCGCTTCCTGGAATGCCACCAGAAGGGTTATCCATCACCTTCGATCGTACCATTGCCCTGCAACGCCAAGAGCTGACGTTCATCACCTTGGACCATCCTCTGGTTACCGCCATGGCCGACTGCTACCTCGGCGAGGACGATGGTGTCTTTAGCCTTGCGATCTGGGAAGATGAACAACCTGGCTTATTTCTTGAAGGGGTTTTTCTTGTTGAGTGCATCGCACCATCCGAACTCTTCATGGACCGTTTTTTGCCGCCAGAACCGATTCGGGTGCTTGTCGATGCATCGGGTAAAGAATGCGTGGGTGACTTTGAAGTGATTCTCCCAGCGAACCTGTTACCAGGAACCCAATATGGTTTGTTGGATCAATCGGTGATCTCCGACGGACTTCCCAAAATGCTTGGGCTGGCTCGTAGCCGAGCTGAAAAATACCTTCGCGACCGAGTTTATCAGGCAAAAAAAACGGTAAAATCGAGCTTGGGTGAAGAGCTAAATCGACTGGTTCACCTGCGTGAGCGGAATCCAAATATCCGAGACGAAGAAGTCACAGAAGCGGTCGAGGAGATGGAGCAAATCAAGGAGCATGCGGTAAATGCTCGCGTTCGACTGGACAGCCTTCGCGTGATTTGGCGCGGCAATATTCGCAGCTTAAAATAGCGATTTAGTAAACGGATATAAAGCCAGTTCCTCGAAGGGAGCGGGCAGACATGAATGGCGCCTAAGAGTCTGTCGGGCTTAGGCTTTCGAGCGAGGGATTCGAGCGAGGGTTACGTGCGAGCGAGGGTTTCGAGCAAGGGTTTCTCAGCTTGAGACCAGACAGTTTGGACGATTCTTGACTATGCCTTCGCTGTAGATGGGTCTTCTTCCGAAGACGTATTCTTTTGTTCCTCGAGAAACAATTTATACTCGACCGAATCGACCAAGGCTTTGTAGCTCGCCTCAATTAAGTTTTCACTAACGCCTACCGTCGTCCAAATTTCGTGCCCGTCGGTGCTTTCAATCAGCACCCGGGTTTTAGCGGCGGTGCCTTCTTCTGGATCTAAAATCCGAACTCTGAAGTCAGTGAGATGTACTTCCGAAATTTCATGGCGGAAACGACTCAAGGCCTTGCGAAGCGCCGCATCGAGAGCATTTACGGGGCCATCACCTTCTGCAACCGTATGTTCCGTGACACCTTTGACTCGGACTTTTACCGTGGCCTCTGAAATCGGATCTTCTTCACCATTGCGCTTCTCAACGATGACGCGATAGCCATCTAGCTCAAAGAAGGGCTCGTGACCTTCAATAATTTTCTTCACCAAAAGTTTGAAAGAAGCGTCTGCCGTTTCGTACTCGTATCCCTCGCGCTCTAACTTTTCCAGTGCTTTTAAAATATCCTTCACCTCGGGTGAGGAACGGTCAATATTTAAGCCCATCTCGGTGGCTTTGAGAAAAATATTACTCGCGCCGGAAAGCTCAGAGATCAAAATGTTCCGCGCATTCCCCACGACAGCAGGGTTGATGTGCTCGAAGCTGGACGCGTTCTTCCGGACGCCGTCTACATGCATGCCGGCTTTGTGCGCGAAGGCACTCGCACCAATATATGCCGCTTTGGTGTTCGGTCGCTGGTTGGCAAGTTCACTGACGAAATCGGCGACGTCCTTCAATTGCGAGAGACTGTCTTCCCGCATGCAATCGTAGCCCATCTTTAATTTTAAATTCGCGACGACTGAATTCAGGTTTGCATTGCCGACCCGTTCGCCAAACCCGTTAATCGTGCCTTGAACTTGAACCGACCCGGATCGAACCGAAGCAAGAGAATTTGCCACCCCGAGTTCGCAATCATTGTGGGCGTGAATGCCGACGGGTACCGAGCCAAGGGCTTGGCAGATTTCCGAGGTGATCTTTTCAACCTCGGTGGGCATGGTGCCTCCGTTTGTATCGCACAAGACTACGATGTCTGCCCCGGCTTCAGCCGCAGCCTTTAGGGTTTGAATCGCATAGTCGGGACAGTCTTTGTAACCGTCGAAAAAATGTTCTGCATCGTAAATGACTTCACGGTCATGCTCTTTTAAAAAGCGAACCGTGTCCGCGATCATGAGGATGTTTTCTTCCTCGGTGGTGCGAAGGACGTCACGAACATGGAGCTTCCAAGTTTTACCAAAAATTGTTGCGGCAGGGGTGTCCGCTTCGATCAAAGCTTTGCATCCTAAATCTTCAGCGGTAGAAATCCCCGCGCGGCGAGTACTCCCAAAGGCCGCGATCTTTGCGTGAGTGAGCCCGGCTTTTTTGATGTCATGGAAAAATGCCATGTCTTTTGGGTTCGAGGCCGCATAGCCACCTTCGATGTAATCCACGCCGAATTCGTCGAGCCGTTTTGCAACCCGAATTTTTCCAGCGGCTGAGAAGGAGATTCCTTGGCCTTGGGCGCCATCTCGAAGAGTTGTGTCGTAAATTGCTATGCGTTTCATGATGAATCTTGCTAAACCGATAGTGACAGAATTCAACTGACAAAACCGCAAATTATTGGGGAAAAGCGATGGTTGACTGCAATCCGGCTCTTCTGAATGGATGGGCGGAGCTAAATCATCTATTTGGACGAAGGAATTTCTGCGCCAAACCCTTTGCATTCTTTGCAGATGCGATGCCCTGAGCCCACGCAAGAACGACAAGGTTTGTCACCTCGCGTTCCGGTTTCATCGCAACTATCACAGCCTAAGGTACCTTGCCCGTCGCAAAGAAAGCATGTTTCAGCCGCGTTGCCTTCGCATTTCTTACAGGCTTGCGTGCTTTTACCTCTACAGTCTTCACAAATCAAAAAGGTATTTCCACGGCAGTCTCCGCAGGCTGCAACCCCACGACTGCTGCAGGTTCGGCAGGAACGGATCACGGTGGAGCGACCTTCGATCTGAACCTTTTCACGCTTCGTGCCATCACAACTGGGACAAATCTCCATACCTGCAAGGCAATCATCATTCGGGCAGGGGAGTTTGCCCACGCCATTGCATTCATCGCATCCTCGCTTGGGCAAGCTGTGGCATTCCTTGCAACGAACCCCAAACGCACGCATCATGTTTGCATGCTGCTGCGGGGTAATGGTTTTTTCAAAAGCACGAGGGAAAAACACGCCGCCTTTTTTAATGAATCGCATTTTTCGGAAGACACGATCGGCGACGCGCTCGGCTGCATCCATCCCATCCTCAATCGCTTCGCCGGTCATCCAACAGCCAAGTGCACCTGCACCCTTACAATTTAGACAGCTCCCGGGAACTTGTACGGCTTTAGATTCGCCATCCAAGCCTTTGATCTGGGTGTACTTTTTCCCATTTCCTTTGCAGGTCGTGCAGGGGATTCTTCCTGGCAGCGTGTTTTTTTCGATGTCCGCCATGATGCCCGAAAACTGTTTGTAAAGGGCAGGGCGGTCGGAATCGCTTAACATCGAAATGGCTCGAGCGTGACGAGCTAGAGACCAAGCCGTCCATGGCGCTGATTTTTGCAACTCGGATATTTGAGGGAGAAGTCCCGTAATGACTGCTTTGGGAATGCGAGGACCATCTTCCTCTTTGACTTCAGGTCGGGCCACATCGGGCACCGCTTGAGGTTCTGGGGCACGATATCGAGGTTCAACTCCACTCGGTAGGTCCTTGCCACAGTTTAAACAGGAGATGTCTCCTTCACTATATTCCGTCCCACAGGATGGGCAGACTAAAATCTTAGCCAACATGGGGATGCTCAAGCAAGAGCAGGCAATGAGCAAGGTAAGGAACCATTTTCGATTAAATTTCATAATGCAATCTGATGTGTATTTAACTTACGCGCCTTGGTATTGAAAGACACTGATATTTCTTATAAACATACGGAATACCCAAGTTATCATTGCTTTACATTAGCCACATTCCGTCGTATTTATTGGCGTATGAAGCGCTGTCTCAAGTTCCTCAACAAACAAAAGTCAGGTCAAGCCATGACCGAATACGTGGTCGTCTTCCTACTTTTAATGGGGACCTTTGTCATGCTGGCCATCTTCCTTTTTGTCTTCAAAGAGTACGGTGGGCGCGTTCTGGATCTGGTCGCATCTGAATATCCTTAACAGAAAGATGTAATAAAGGGCAATAAACCCCCTTAATAGACGTATTTGAAGTAACAAAGTTAATATCATGAAATATCTACAAAACAAAAAATTGGGCCAGGCGATGGTCGAGTACATTATTATCGTGGTTGTCGTCGCAATCGCGGCCATTGCAATCCTTGGTGTCTTTGGTGACACGGTACGCAAAAAATTCGGTGGCGCAGCAGAGGAACTGGGTGGTGACAGCAGCGCAATTGATGATGCACTCTCTACCGAATCAGCAGAGTTCTTCCAAGACGTTGGCAGCGATCTCTAATGAATTGCCTCTCTGGTAGAGGCAGTCTTCGAAGAAAACCTGTAGTTCACCTGCAACTCATCTGCAACTCATCTGCAACTCACCTGTAACTCACAGTGAGCAGGTTTCTTCAAAAACGACCTTTCATGCAACGCACTGCGCTTGAAAGGTCGTTTGCGTTTAAACGGTCACCCGATCCGGCGAATGCTAGACATCCGTATATCATGAAAATCTCGATTACACCTTCAATTGTACACACAACGGTACACACAGTTGGGTCCCCCTCAAAGGGATTCCGTATGGTGCGTCTGCGTCGTCATGTAAGACGCGGACAATCTATGGTTGAAACAGTGTTTGTCATGATTTTCCTCTGTTTTATTTTCTTTGTCGCCCTGCAGCTTTCGCAATTGTTTGCCGCGAAAGAAATCATCAACCACGCCTCCAATGTTGGCGCACGCGCTAAAGCAGTCGGTTTCAATGACTTCATGATCTACAAGGCCGTGCGCGTTGCCAGCATTCCAATTGCCGGCAAAATGCGTACTCCGCAGCTCGACGGCCGAGTCCTTCCGTTCTCGTGGCCAAATGACTCCGTCGGTGAGATCATCGATGCCGCTTATGCAGCTCGTCCACGTTCTCCTCAAGCGGAATTAGAACGAATCCGAATTCCCGATTATCTTTACGCTCAAAATTACGGATCATTAAGCCCACTTTTGGATTATGAAGACTGGGACGAAATCCGAAACCCAGTCGGATATGAATATGGTGGACAAACCGTATCGGTTGACACGCGGGTCGACTTCGAATTGAAATTTCCCTTTCACAGTTGGTTTTATGCCGACGATTCGATCCGCCTACGTGGCAAGTCATGGCACGCGGATCATCACTCGCTCTACCTCGAATAGGATCGTATGATAAAGACAGTCAAAGATCGGTCGGGACAGACGCTTATTTTTATGAGCATTATCCTCGTGATCATCGGGGTGATTGCCTTGTGGAATTTTGACCTCCACAAAATCATTTGGGTCAAATCAAAAGCACGTAATGCAGGGGACGCAGCCGCATTGGCTGCCGCACGCTGGCAATCACATAGCCTTAACACCATCGGCAATTTGAATGTGATGGAAGCGGTTGCTTTGACGGTGGCTCTCAGTCAAGGGCAAACTCAATTTCCAGCTGCCGAGGCCATTGCCGACACCATGAACCGCGTGAATGTTCTGGGGCCCATGACCGGTATGTCGGCAGCACAACAAGCTGCGAAGAACAATGGAATATTTAACAACGAGGCTTATGCGCAAGAGCTCATGGAACACGCTTCAGATATCCGCGCGACCTATGATCTCGCACATGTTCAGCCTTACGCACCGATTACAGGCAGCGCATCCACCTGGGATGACATTGCCAGCATGTATGAAACCATGGCCACAGAAGGGGTTGCGGTCCAATGTGATAATGCGACCTACAATGGAGACCTTTCTGCGGGCGGACACATCTTGCTAGACCCTGCCTTCTATAATGCGATATCCACTCGGAACTGGTGTTGGTTCTACAATGATCGTGAACACGATGCATATGGCTGGTTACGGAATTACACCTCATACCTCTCTTGGCCGAGCCTCCCGTTCATCGACTTTGACGACCCGATCAATTCGGAGTTATTTAGCCTTCGCCTGCAGCGACGCACGACCCTCGATCAAATCGCGCTCAAAAACGGGGGGGATACGGATGACCTCCTCGAGATGATGAATGAATTTGCGGACATCGATGTCGACACCATTCCCGAAATCGTGGAAGTCGAAGCGTCTTGGCTTGTGTATGGAAGTGCATGGACCTTGTGGGACGAACGCTTTGCCGATGGGTTCCCCATAGACGGAGAAATCAAAGACGTCTTCAATTATGCCGGCGCGGATTCTGTGGTACGATTAACCGCAGAAGCCACCCGCCTGAGTCCGGGAGCAAGTAGCGACCCGATAAGCTGGAACGCGGCGGCCAAACCTTTTGGCTGGCTCGACAGCCCGCAAGGACGGGTGCGGCCCGACTCCTACGGCATCGTCTTACCCGCCTTCCATGAAGTCAGATTGATTCCTGTTGGCGGATCGTCTGCACCCGCTCGGGGCGACGTGAAACCTGGCTGGGCGGCCTTTGTTCGAGTCTGGCTTCCCATTTATATGAGCAGAGGACCAAACGCTTTGCCTTGGAATAACTTTTATTGTGCACAACTTAAAGTGTGGGAAGACCCGCGTTTCCGTGCCGATGGGGTCGAGTACCTGCAGTTGAACTCTGGCAACTGCTATGTTCCCCCTCCACAAGGTGGTGGTGGCGGCAGTAGCGGTGGAGCCACTCAAGCCCATTAATCATTTCCGCGAGAGCAATTCTGATGAAAACTCACCTCAACCATATCAACACAGGCTTAAACCGATCCCGGCAAAAACGCGGTCAGGCTATGATCGAATTCTGTGTCGGGTCGTTGGTTCTAATTATCCTCATCGCAGGGCTTATTCAGATCGGGCTGTTGGGCATGTATCGCAGTGAAACGATGCAAAACGCGACTCAACGCGCGACCCTATATTCGACGGCAGATGTTTTTCCAGGGGCTGTTTTACCGAAGTACATTGGAGAGATGCAAGAAGGCAATGATGCCACTCCGTATTCTGAAGATGACGGTTCAAGTAGCGGGAACCCTGCCTATGTGGTGCAAGGAATTCTCGAACACGTTCGACCCTCTGAACTCGAATCCATGGTTCCCGAAAATGCCTTATCGGAAGCCTATCATTCTCAAAACGTGGTGACCGAATACGACTTGATCCAAGGGAAGGATGTAGAGTACAACATTCCTCTTCTCCCGATTATCCGCAAGACGGTGTATGCCGAAGATTCGATCGATGTGCGATCTGAAGTCTGGATGACCTGGCTCAAAGGCCTCTACTAGACTCTTCGGATGGGGCTGTTATTTTGAAGAACCATTTTCACCCAAAGCTGCGTGGCGCGTCCTGTCTGCTGCTGCTGTTGGCCTTGCTTCCTATCTTGACTGCGACCTTCTTTACGACCTCAGCCGAAGCACGTGTCTACTCACTAACCGGAGGCAAAAGTTTTGCTGAAGGGCTTGGCTGGTCTGTGGCCTACAGCACAAAAATGGATATCAATGGTCGCCCAGCAGACGTGCAAGTCTGGAGCAGTCCTGATCGCTTCTTTCGCTCCATGGCTAAGTTACAAGATGCTTGGCGTGCTCGTGGCATTCGCGAGGGTTTTGTCGCCGGCCAGGAAATGGGCTGGGGGATGGTGGTCGAAGATGACCGTTTGATTCGCTACCTCGTGATCAACATGGAAGGACGAGCCGGAACCGTCGTCTACCAAACCTCCCAGAAAATTGAAGACGCTCGGGCGTCGATGAAGCGGAAATCCGTGCCGCAAATGGAAGCGGTTCCAACCTATCCCGGGGCAAAGCCCTTGAGCTATCTGGCGGATAAAGATTCTGGCATGGAGGTCGAAGTAACCGAGACACGCGCCCCGGTGTTCCAAGTGGTAAACTGGTTTGACGGACAAATGGATTCGCTCGGCTGGAAAAACGATATCATGGCGGAGGGCTCACGAATTTATCAGAAGGGGCAACTCCGCATGTATCTCGGTTTAAAACGCGGTGAGACCGGTGGAACGGTTATTTCCTCGGTGTTTAAAAAGAGCGGCTTAAAATCCAAATAGCATAAATAGCTTCAGGCGAGGCTAGCAATCTTCGCTTCTGCTTTTTCAAATACCTCATCCACGGATATGCTCGCGATGGTGAAGTTATCTTCGCCCTTGTAGCCGCCCCCGACGGCCTGCCCTTGAATCACAGCATGGTTGTCGCCATAGGGCCCGCACTTCCGTGGATCAGTGGGCCCGAATAACGCAATCGTTGGCGTACCAACCGCCACAGACAAATGCATAGGGCCTGAATCGTTGGTAATGAGTAAATCCATTTCTTCTAAAACAGATCCCAACTGAGGAATCGAGGTCTTACCGCAGAGATTAAAAACGCGCTCAGAGCCAAGCTCTTTCCGAATCTCTTCGCAGATGGTTTCGTCTGCAGGACTTCCGATGAAAAAAAGATTTCGATTCGGTGTATCCAAAAGTCGTCTCGCTAACGCAATAAAAGAAGCCGCAGGCCAATTCTTAGCGTACCAACGTGAACAAGGAAGGAGGGCAATATTCTGGCTTGCCTTCTCGATTGCGTAAGGGGGAAATTGGAGATCCCACGTGGCGGGTTTTGGCTTAAGTTGAAGGTGTGAAATGAGATCCAACCCGCGGTCAACCGCATGGCGAATGCTTGGCTGATTCGCAGCCACCGCCGCATGTTCGTGGTACAAAAACCGACTGCCTTCGCGTGGATTCGATGGGCCAACCCGTCTCTGGGCTTTTGCATGTCGCATGGCAAACGCAGATTTGAACAATCCCTGCAGATCGAAAGCGGCCTCGTAGGTTTCTTCACGCAAGGTACGACGGAATTCGCCTAATCCTCGGCGAAGGTTTTTCCGGGGGTAGGGGATGGCTCGACGAATGCCTTCAACACAACTGACCAGTTCACAATATTCAGGCTGCGTAACCCAATCGATATCGATATCGGTGTCGTATTGCTCCGCGAGTTGATGCACGGTTGGCACGACATGCAAGATGTCGCCCAACGAACTAAGTTTGACGATGAGAATCGCTATCCGTCTGCTCCTGAACCTAGGTTATGCCTGTTGCTCGAGGAGGAAATCCATGACCGCATTTTGCGCCCACATCCGATTCTCCGCTTGGTCAAACACCACCGATTGCGGCCCATCAATCACTTCTGCGGTTTGCTCCATACCTCGTTGTGCGGGCAGGCAATTCATAAAAATCGCCTCCGGATTTGCCACAGCCATAATGGCGGCGTTCACCTGGTAAGGTGTAAGATCGTTCGTTCGCTTGGTCGCTTCGTCTTTTTCAATATGGTAGCTCATCCACGTATCTGCATACAAGATATCCGCATTTGCCGCGGCTTCGAAGGCGTCGTGATGGATAGTGGCCGATGTCTGGTCGGTGATGCCTGGCTGGGGTGAATAGTCCACATGATCCGGACAGCCAACGGTCATCTCCATGCCCATCAAATGGCATCCAAGCATAAGCGAATGCGTTACGTTGTTGTTGCTGTCACCGAGGTAGCAAAGCTTCAGTCCCTCAAGGCTACCTTTCTTCTCACGGATCGTCAGCAGATCGGCCAAAATCTGACAGGGATGCGTGTAGTCGGTTAAGGCATTAATCACCGGCACATCAGAGAAGCTGATAAGTTCTTCGAGTTCCTTATGACAGTAGAGTCGCGCCATGATGATATCGACATACCGGCTCATCACACGACTGGTATCGGCCCACGATTCTTTTCCGACTCCGATCGGGCTCGTTGATAAATTGTAATAGATCGCGTGACCGCCCATTTTTGACATACCGGTTTCGAAAGAAACCCGGGTACGTAAGCTAGGCTTGGCAAAAAACATGAGCAGGGTTCGTCCATCCATCACCTTCGAATAGGCCTTCGGGTCGGCTTTCATGATGGCGGCTTTACGTAAAACGGTTTCGATGCCGTCCTTGCCAAGGTCGTTTAGTGTGGATAGGTGTTTCAACGTTATATACCAATTTGATTGCGAAAGGCGTCATCCTATATCAAAGCAGAGGGCATGCAACGGCAAAAAAGGCGAAAATAATTGTGAGTGGAAATCCAATTCGATATCAAAGCAAGGTTCTAGAACTTAAACAGATCTCCGCATCGGGCTATGAGCTCATCATTGAGCGATGTGACATGCCATTTATGGCAGGGAAGGAGATCATGTTACACGGGCATCAACCCACCGACGACCGCCAGTATTCCATTGCGAGCTCCGAGCAGAGCGAACATATCCATGTCCTCTTCCGCTTAATTGAAGAGGGCGTGATGACACCTAAACTCGTGGCAAAAAAAGCCGGAGACCCAATCGAGTTTACCGGACCTTTTGGAAGCTTTGTCCTGCGCGATTTCCTCACCCCGATTGTCTTTATTGCCACCGGGACAGGCATCGCACCTGCTGTGAGCTTTGTGGACACCCATCCAGGCTTGGACTTCACATTATTGCATGGGGTTCGAATGGCCGAAGATCTCTTCTACAAAGATCGCTTCACTGATTGCGGCTACGTTCCCTGTCTATCTAAAGAAAAAGATACCGGCTGTTTTGAAGGCCGGGTCACTGACTACCTGAAGGATACCAGCTTTCCGGAAGAGGCGCACTATTACCTATGCGGTGCCAACGATATGATTTTAGAAGTACGGCGAATCCTCAAAGATCGCGGGGTGAATGACAACGCCATCTTCTCCGAAGCCTACTATTTTTGGTAGGGGACTTCTGAGAGCCATGGACTGGAGTCATAGACTGGAGGTCATAGCTCTCGAATGGCACCGCTTCGCGGTTCATCTCCGGCTGTGGCAAAATCTATTTGATGAAATATCCGGGCTAGCCAATCAAATCCAAGCCAATCAAATCACTCGACTACCTACCGACGACCTACCTACCTACCTACCTACCGAAGGCCATTCTCATACAACTCAGCGATCTCTTTCGCGGATAAGGGCTCATTGTAGATAACGACCTCATCCATGCGACCGTTGAAATTTCGATTCGGTGTGTCGGTTTCATGCATGCTGGAGGTCCAATTACCGAGTTCGGCATTTCCGATTCGAATTTTTTGCTCATTAAATTTCCGCTTTTCGCTACTCACCTCAAGTCCATTTACATAGTGATAGACACGGCCTTCGCCGATTACAGCGGATAAATAAAGCCACCGGTCGAGCAAATCATTTTCGTGGAATCCAGGGGTCGAATGCGTGTGTCCAGAAAGCATATCTTCCGCCTGATGGCCCAAGGATATATGGTACAACTCGGGATGTTCAACCGAACTTATCATCCAGTGAATTTCGCCTGACTCAAACCCATCCGACATCAGGAGTGAATTGTGTCGATTATTTAGATCTTGGATCTTTACCCAAGCTGTTAATGTAATGTTATCATAATCGTCGGGGATGGCGATTCGAACTCGGTCACCGCTACGCCGGTAGGACAAGGCCGACTTTCCGGGCCACCGTCCTTGGCTCCATTCACAACCTACAATGGTTCCATGACGTTGATCGGAAAGGTCCTTCAAGTCATCATACCAATCGACTTCATTATGAAAGTCATAGGCCAAAACAACTCGCGGGTCTTTGGCTCGCTTCTGCATAGCTTCTTGCCAGGCAAGGTTTTTTCGCTGGATACTATTCGCACGGTGCATGCTATGGTTGGCGATAAAGGGAAATGTTTCTCGATCAACATCTTGAATGAGGCCAGACCTCAAAATTTCAATGCACTGCCCGGTTAGAAACGACTGGCGTTTTTTATTCTTCGGCTGGATGGTTACCTCGCCGTCGTAAACGAGAACCTGAGACCTTTCATCCTCAGTGATTTCCATGGCGAATTCGGTTCCTAAGTCGACGAGTTCAAACTGGGGCCCCAGTAGGGTGAACCCTTTGGCCTGCTCAGGCACATGAACACGAACACGGCCTTTTGCGAGCTGGGCCTTACCTGGAGTGATCAGCTGCACTTCCCCAGGCCCATCCAAGAGCATCTTGGCCCCGCAGTAAAATCCGACAAGGAGCTTGCCGGATGAGATGTTCAGGTTACCGGGCTCGAGCATTTCACCGGCCTTTCGCGGATTGGAAACCCAGTCGACGCCTTCACTATAAACTAAATAAGCAACACTTGAACTAAAGTGGATCGGAGCTGTAACGGATTCACTGGGGCCCTTGTGCTTTTGACCAAATAGGATGATGCCAATCGCAACCGCTAGACCCATTGCCATCGCGCTGAACCAGAATTTCCAAGCCGCTGTAGGAGGGACAGGGTGGGCAGGAGCGAGAGGAGCAGGAGTAGTTTCTGCGCCTGATGGGAAGGCGAGTTGTGAAAGCTCCCGCTTTGAAGTCGGGGCATGCAAAAGACAGGCGGTTCGCAAATCGCCATGTAAACCTGCCGAGTCCCAGAACATGGATCTAGCCGCCTCGGACTCTAAGAGTTCGGCTTCGAGCCGGGATTTTTCGAACACAGAAAGTGTGTTGTCCAAATACTTCTGAATTAAATTTTCGATCTCCTCAGGAATCATGTCGATGGGCCTCCCATCTTACGTTTTACACAGTTTTTAAGTGCTACACGGGATCGAGACAAGGACACATAAACACTATCGGCCTGTAATCCGAGTTGAGTCGCAATAGCCGCTGATTTGAGCCCTTCGCGATACCGCAATTCGATGATCTGACGTGCTTTGGGTCCAAGTTTGTTGAGGCAATCTTTTAACAATTCAAGTCGGCCATCCTGTTCGACCGGCATGGGGGCCGCCGAGCAAAGCGCTTCAACCACTTCAGGGCTAAGTGGCTGTTCATTCGCAGAGCGTTTTCGAATGGCTTCTAGAACCTTAAATCGGGCGATGGCAAAGGACCAGGCTTTGAAATTCGACCCTAGTTGAAAGGACTCCGCTTTTTGCGTGACGGTAAGAAAGACTTCCTGAAGAATATCTTCCGCTTCATTGAAGCCAGGCACAAGGGACAGAATGAAGCCTTTGATCGCGTGGCTGTGTTGCACAAACAGCTGCTGGACCTTTAAAACATGCTCATCGCTATCTATGCTATTTTCCATCTTAAGAGAATGGCAATGTACTCTAAAATCTTGCCTGCCTATCTTCGAGAAATGAGCCTTAATTCCTGAGACGGGGGACAGAATGACCAGCTTGAATGACTTTCTGTATCTGAGCCCGTAATTTGGTGACTTTTTTGGGTATTTTATCGGCCAAATCGTTTTTTCGCCCTGAATCCGTCTGGATTTCCACCCGCGTCCCAGGCTGCCAAATACCACCGCTTCGCGGCTCATTTCCTACGGTGCCAAAATCAGCTACATTACATATGCGGGCAAGCAACATGCTGACAGCATGATCTGTTTCATTGACAAAATCACCATAGGCTCCAACTTTTGACATCCCCTCGAATTATTTATTGTTTTAAAACGGGATTGCTAACGCTTTCTTTAGGCTCTTTATCGAAAACAAAAAACTGAACCGTAGAACCACAGCCTTGATCTGTTCCACCGTTGTCTAAGGCACCGTGGGCCATGAAGCGGGTTGCGGTGGCTGGAACGGCATAATGAATCGTGGAGTTCGCGTGAACCCCAATCCCATTCTCAATGGGATTTCCCATTGCCATTAACGGCTGGCCCCCCGAATTCTTATTGAGACTTACCTTCCCAAAACCGGATTGAGCACGGACCCATTTTAGATCGGTTAAAAGAGTTTCTTTTCCGGCGGCATCGACAAAGCGAGGATTAACCCAACTGGCCCAGTCACAGCCGTGGCCGTCTCCAGCGTCGTTGCAGACAAGCCACAGGTTTTTACTATCTTTAAGCGGGACATCGATCTCGATCATGTGATTCGGGGTATTCTTATTAATCTGCTTGCTGGCAAAGAGCGCATGCTTTGCTTCCGCGGTTCCAGCCGAGTTCTTTTTCTTTTTAAGTGCTTTGGAAGGAAGGGCTCGATCCGAAAGATCTTCTGGCTTTTCAGAAGCAACACCAGTCTCGGGAACGTCTCCTTTTGCGATCCAGACAATGGAATTCAAAATCGCCTTGCGGAAATTTTCTTCGCCCCAGTTTTTATGAAAGTGTCCACCGGTGCAGCCAAAGCCACGGCCTTCATTTTCTCGAGTCGCAACCCATAGGAGGTGCTGCTGCTCTTTAGCCGCGACAGACTTACGAACATGTGGGTTACCGCTGTGAGCGCCATCACGACGCTTCATGGTTTCGGGGGGTGCGACCGCACTGAAGATGGGCGTTACGTCCCGCATTCCTTTGCGGAAGCGCATGTGGAAATACCATTCATCGTTTACTGCAAATGGTTTTACCCCATAGCCTGCAGGGGGGTCATTGTTTACCGTCATATCAGCGGTCCAGTGCGGATTCACTGACCAATCGGTTTCGAAATATCCACCGATCCAATCTAAAAATTTATCGCCGGAAGGTCCCTTGGGAACTTCAACTCCGTAATGCAAGCAGCCGAGTCCAACCCCTCGGTCCATGACCTTTTGGAAGGATTCGAGATGTGGGTTCACCACGTGACGTTTTCCTCCGTCGCAATAGATTACAACGGCATCAACCCCGTCAAATATAGCCTCGTCCTCCGGCCAACCTCCCGTATGAATCGTCGCCTCGACCGACAGCCCAGAGCTATTTAAGGCTTTCGCGAGCATGGTGACGCCGCGAGAATGCTCATGGCAACAACCCCCATGACTATCCGAACCTGCAATAAGTAGAATATTTTTATCTTCCGCAAACGCGCTTACACCAAAGGCAAGTATCGCCATGCTGAACCATTTACCAATTTTTGTATACATAAGACGCCGACCACTGAATTCGGGCTACAATTTGCAACCAACACGCGTGCAATACGAAATTTAAAGGGCACTTTTGCCAGCCAGCCCCATCTTTTATTGGTAATTTTCCGATTTAACCACCAAGCCGCTACGGACCATATTTCTACTCAGAAACCTATGGGTCCTTGATGACAGCTTCTTTTCAGCCAGATTTTGAAATCGACAGTTGCTCAATGGCAAAAAAAAATCGTCTTCTGCCATTCAATGGCAGTCCTTCACACAGCTAACATACTCGTGCAGCCGATCCGTTTTCGTTTTCGTTTCGGAAGGCGACTAGCTCGAAAGAAAGATCTCGTTGCTAATGAAGCAGGGATTACATCCGCAAAAAGACAGACCACTGGCATGAAAAGAACTTCACAGGGAAAAGGATTCTGCCGACGGGAAAAAGGATTCTGCCGACGGGAAAAAGGATTCTGCCGTCGGGAAAAAG
>Ga0209186_1000239_pt1 | contig 44814 bp, 40 predicted proteins | sample SidtaG_FD_187426 | JGI IMG/M metagenome (GOLD analysis project Ga0209186, IMG submission 187426) | Marine algal microbial communities from Sidmouth, United Kingdom - Sidmouth_Male2 metaG (SPAdes) (version 2) | ecosystem: Host-associated > Algae > Red algae > Unclassified | place: Sidmouth...
AACTACTGAAAGTAATGGTTTAACGGTTGGTGAAAAAGCTGAATTAAAAAAACTAAGACAAGAAAATAAAATACTAAAACTAGAAAAAGACCTTTTAAAAAAAGCGACGGTATACTTTGCAAAGCACTCGGAGTAAGGTGTGGATTTGTAGCTGAGCATTTACTTGATACTAACTTACATCTTAATCAGTTACTTTCTTTAGTAAAGGTTTCAAGATCAAGTTATTATAAATGGAGTTCAAATTTAGAAAAAAGAGAATTAAGTTTAAAAGCTGAAGAAGATCTTTATTTAAAAATTAAAAAAACATTTATTGAAAGTCGGCAAACTTATGGAGTTCTTAGGGTTTGGAAGACTTTATTAAGAAATGGTGTTTCTTGTAGTAGAAGGCAAGTTGGTAGAATAATGTTTAAAAACAAGCTTATTTCTGTGTATGCTAGAAAGAAAAGAAAATTTATACCAACTACTGATTCAAGTAAAACTAAGTCTCCAGCTCCAAATATAATAGCTAGAGATTTCTCTGCTACAAAGCCAAATGAAAAATGGGTTGGAGATGTTACTTTTATCTATACAAGACAAGGGTGGTTGTATTTTGCAAATGTCATTGATCTTTTTTCTAGAAAAGTTATTGGTTATTCTTTTAGTTCTAGGAATGATGCTAAGTTAGTTTGTGATGCTTTTGAAATGGCACTTGTTAGAAGAAAAAAACCTGATAATTTTGTTTTTCATTCGGATAGAGGGAGTACTTATGACAGTAATAAGTTTAAAGACTTATTATTTAAAAATAATATTTCAGCTAGTATGAGTAGGAAAGGAAATTGCTGGGATAATGCAGTAGCTGAAAGCTTTTTTGATACTTTAAAAGTTGAAGTTGTTTATCAAAATGATTTTGACTTGAAGTTATCTTTTGTTTCAGCTATCGTTGATTGGATTGAAGATTTTTATAATTCTAAAAGGATACATTCTTCTATTGAATATTGTACTCCTAATGAATTTGAAGAAATTTATCAGTTAAATATGTGAGAGTTTTCTGTCCAGAAAACTGGTAGACGTCAGACCTCTGGCTTATGAAGTTAGTCCATGTTGTGGTGAAAGTAACTTGGGAAATTCGTCTTATACATGTATCAAAAGAATCATGTATTTTTCAAAATTCCGTGTTAGTTGAACATCCTTGGCTTCTAATGAAAATTATGTCAACAATGGCTTTAGGTTCAATGTTTATAAGAATGCATAATGAAGAAGAAACTCCTCTCTTTGCTAAAAATCTTATGGAGTATACTTTGGCAAAATAAATGTGTTATTTTATTATAGTAGATAAATGAGTTGGCACTCATTGTTATTGAATATACTTAATATCAAGAATACCGAAGGGGGGAATCACTCCCTACATCCAAGGATGCCAGATTTTAAATCAAAACATCTATTTTTTTTCTAATATTTCAAAAGTGTTGCACTAGGTTCTTGAATCTAGTACTTTTTTTAGGAAATCATTTTTTGCGATGACCGCCATATAGATTTTAAGAATTTAATTGCTAAAAATAAAATCTAACTAATTATAAAGAAGCTAAGATACTAAAAATAATTTAACATTGACAGATAATCCCATGTTATGGGACTATCTGTCAATGGAAATAGTTGATTATAATAAGTTTAAAAAACTCTCTAAAGATCTTAATGGTATTTTTACACTTAGAGATTTAGAAGTTTTATTAGGTAAAAACTCAAAGACAAGTTTTTATAAAGAATTGAATTATTTTTTAGATATTAAAGAACTTATTAAAATAAAACGGTCTCTATATGTAACAAAAGATGCGAGTCTTTATAATATCGCAAATAGGATTAATCCTGAATCATATGTTTCTACTGGTAGTGTTTTAGCAAAAAATTTAATAATTGGATCTGTTCCTAAAATGAAAGTTCAAGCAATAATAGTTGGACGTCCAAAAATATTTACATCTGAACTTGGTACAATTGAATTTTTAAGTATAAAAAAATCTTTATTTTTTGGTTATAATAAAAAAGACTCCATCTTCTGGGCTACTCCTGAAAAAGCTTTTTTAGATTCTTGTTATTTTTATTACAAGGGAAAGAATTTTTCTTTTAACTTAGTTGATGATGTAAATTTTGAAATATTAAATTTTAGTTTGATTAAAAAATATTTAAAAAAATATGATAAAAGATTTATAAGTTATTTCAATAAGAGGTGGAATGAATAAAGATCAGGAAAGACTACTAGCTGTTGTAATTGATAAATTTGCTCAAGAATTTGGTAAACAAGCTATTTTGCGAGGTGGAATGGTTTTAAAAGCAATTGGCTCTTTAAGGCATACTAATGATGTTGATTATTTGTTTGTTCCTTTTAAATCTAAGAAAGATATAGTTTCTCAAATATTAAATTGTTTACAAAAAATGTCAGGTGTAAGTATTAAACACTCTTTAAATTCAAAATGCTTAAGAATTCATTTAACTAAAGAAAATACAACAATCCAAATAGAAGCAAAGGTGGCAAGAGAATCTAAAGTTGACATAATAAGTACTAAATTAATTTCAACTAAATTTGATTTACCCATCAGGGCTATTTATATAGTTGATCATAGTGTTTCTTTAGCTAATAAATTAGCTGCTTGGAATGAAAGAAGATTAGCTAGGGATCTGTATGATATTTTATTTTTTATTCAAATGGATATCCAGGCTGATAAAATAATATTAGAAAAGAGATTGAATAAACCTGAATACTCTAAACTTATTAAAAGTAAAGATTACTTTGAAGGTAAAGAAGTAGAAGAATTCTATGAATTTTTAAGAAATGAAGTAAATAAAATTTCTGAAAAAAAAATAATAGATGAGCTTTTAGATTATTTACCTCCCAAAGAGTTGATAGGAATTAAAGGATTTCTTGTAGCCGCATTAATTAAATTAAAATAAAAATTCTAAGTTAATTAAATTCTGAAAATGAAGAGTTCCAAAATGTTTAGAATACCGAAAGGGTAAATTGAACCCACTACATCTTAGGATACTGGATATTAAAATTTAAACCGGCTAAGTAAGTGGCCAAAATTAAGGCATTTTTTACTTTCGTTTATCCTAAAACTCTGATATTATTAATTAATTTAAGTTTTTAGCTGTTCATATCGCTGGACAATTTTTAGGAAATCAATATGAGGGATGAAAAGGAAGCAGTAAGCTTATTTGAGCCTTTAATTGTGTCTGATAGTTCAATATATAAGAATAATTTAAACGATTTGGCTCTAGAGGTTGCAACTCTCTCTGAAAATCTAAAAAGCAGTTTACCTGAAACAATTATAAAGCCTTTATCTATCTTAATTAGGTCTATGAACTGTTACTATAGCAACTTGATTGAAGGACATAATACTCATCCAATCGATATAGAAAAAGCTTTAAATGACGATTTTAGTGATGACCTTAAAAAACGAAATTTACAGTTAGAAGCTAAAGCACATATTTTTGTTCAGAAATGGATTGATGAAGGCGGAATGAAAGGTTCTGTAACCAATCCTAGTAATCTGAAAGAAATCCATCGTATCTTTTGTGAAAAGTTACCTGAAAGTCTTTTGATTATGGACAATCTAGAAACTAATAAAAAAGTAAAAGTTATACCTGGTGAATTTAGAAATTGTGATGTTCAGGTGGGCAAGCATATTGCTATAAGCCCTGGGGCAGTTCCTCGGTTTATGGATCGTTTTAATGAAGTTTATAATACTTCAAGTCAGCTAGCTTTGATCCTATTCTCAGCATATGCTCATCATCGTTTTCTCTGGGTTCATCCTTTTACTGATGGAAATGGGAGAGTATCTCGACTAATGTCTTCTGCTATACTTGAAAGGGCACTTGAGCCTGCAGGTTTATGGTCTATTTCAAGAGGGTTAGCTCGAAACGTTCAAGAATATAAACAACATTTAGCTTTATGTGATATCCAACGTCAAGGTGATACAGATGGTAGAGGTAATTTAAGTGAAAAATCTTTGGCTGAATTTGCTGAATTTTTTCTGAAAACTTGTATTGATCAAATTAAATTTATGAAATCATTAATTGAACCGAAAAACTTTAATACTCGTATTATGGTATGGACTCAAGAGAAGATAAAATCTAAAGAGTTGCCACAGAAATCTGATTTGCTTATGAAGTCTATCTTGCACACTGGAGAGTTGGAGAGAAAGGATATTCCTGATTTGCTTGGGGTTAGTGATAGGACGGCTAGAAGGATATCTTCAAGTTTACAAAAATACGGTTGTTTGTCATCTGAAACTAGTCGAAGTCCTATTTGTTTAGCATTTCCTGCAGGGCTCGCTGATCGTTGGATGCCAGGATTATTTCCACCAAAGTAAATATTTATCCTATTGACAGATAGGTAACATTTTATTCGGATAACAATTGATTGTCTTTGGAATTAGTTTGAATAATACCAAAGGGGGGAGTCGAACCCTTGCTCCCGTTGAATCTGTAAAAACAGTAAGTGACAGTAGCTCACAGTAATAAATTTAAGGATCTATTGTTGTGAATTGCTGTCACTTACTGTGATGTTCTGCAGTTTACTGGGCTAAATTTGGGCAAAATTTATATCAAGATTTGTTTGAAATTTAAATTAATAGAATGTTTTCAAATCAATATAAGAATAGTTTGATAATGATCTTAGTATTTGTATAATTAAAAAATGAATAATGATATTGCAAATAAAATTGAAAGAATTAGAAAGCTAACTCGTATAAAGGTTGATACATTTAAAGTCAATAATACAGGTGGTGAAAGTTTAATAATTGATATCAACAATAAATGGATTTTTAGATTTCCTAGAACAAATTTAATGTTAAAAAAATCCATCGAATCTTTTAAGTTTCAAGAGTCTTTTGCAAAAGTTTCACCAGTTAAGGTTCCAATTATTAAATATTTAGCAGAAGATTTTATTGGATATAAAAAATTAGCAGGAAGGCATATAAGCCCATCTACAATAGAAAGACTTTCTGTTAAGGATAAAATTAAAATTGCTAAGGAGCTAGGAAGTTTTTTAAAAGCCTTACACTCTTTTAAGAGTAACAAAATTACAAAGGATACAGGTTATTTAGTTATGAGAAAAAAAGATTATCAAACTTGTCCTAAAGAGATAGTAAAGCATTTGAATTCTAAAGAAACAAATCATCTTAAATTACAATTTAAAGCGATAGCTAATAATAAAATGAATTTCACAGCAAATAAAAAAATTATTCATGGTGATTTTCATTTCAATAATATTCTTTGGAATTTTGAGAAGAAGAAGTTAACAGGTGTGATTGATTGGTCTGAAGCTGGATATGGTGTTCCAGCTATGGATTTTATTATGTTAGCAGATTTTTCAAAACCAAAGAATGATATTTTCTTGAAAAATATGCTTTTGGCTTATGGTGAAAAAGATGGAAATCTGTTTAATCAAATTAAAGAAAATTATATCATTGATGTTATGAATTGGTATTGGACATATTTACAAGAAGATAAGCCTAAGAGTCAGGCTAGGACAATAAAAAAGCTTAAAAGAATACTTGGAAGTTAAACATAGTGAGTTAAAAAGCTAAATTACTTTTAAAGTTTAAAAATTGTTGATAAAAAAGATACCGAAGAGGGGGGATGTACCCACCACGTCCAAGGATACCGGATTTTAAATGAAAACATCCATTTTTTTTCTAATAAAAGATTCATAAAACTGTTTACTTATCAACAGGATCTTAGTAAAAGTGAAAATAAAGCGTATCTGTACTTTACTAATTGAGATATACGTCGTATATTTAATATATTGCTTTAGGTTAGAAATATGTATAAAAGACTAGTTGAATTACCATTAAATTATAGTTTTTTTCTTTTTGGTGCTCGCGGAACAGGAAAAACATCAATAATAAAGCAAGAATTTGAAACTAATAGTAGTTATTATTATGATTTATTAAAAAGTGAGGTTTTCTTACGACTAGAAGCTAATCCTGAACTTTTAAGGCAAGACGTTCAATCTAGACCAGAAAATATAAAATACATAATTATTGATGAGATCCAATTCTTACCGATTATTTTAAATGAAGTTCATTATCTAATTGAAAGTGAAAATCCACCAATATTTATTCTAACTGGTTCTAGCGCTAGAAAGTTAAAAAGATCTTTTGCCAATATGTTAGCTGGCAGGGCTGTTGAAAGACATTTACACCCCTTATCTTTTTTTGAATTAGGCAATGATTTTAATTTAATTAAGAATTTGCAATTTGGTAGTTTGCCAGGAGTTGTTAATATTAAAGAAGAATCTTTAAAAAAAGATATTCTAAGTAGTTATGTTAGTACTTATCTTAAAGAAGAAATAAAGCAAGAGTCACAAATAAGAAAACTAAATGCTTTTAATAATTTTCTTCAATTAGCAGCAGAAGAAAATGGTATGTTAGTTAATTATTCCGAGTTAGCAAGAGGTGCTAGTATTAGTAATCAAACATCAATTGCATATTATGAGATATTAATTGATACTTTATTAGGCTTTTATTTACCTGCATTTAATAGGAAAGTAACTAATAGATTAAAAAAATCACCTAAGTTCTATTTCTTTGATTTAGGTGTACTAAGGGCAATTCAAAATAAACTTGGAGCTGAAATAAGACCTAAGACAAAAGAGTTTGGAAACGTCTTTGAACATTTTTTTATTCTAGAAGTTAATCGCTTAGTTCAATATGCTAGTGAAAAGGCTAAATTGAGTTATTATAGAACTGAAAGTGGTGCGGAGGTGGATTTGGTGATTGAATTTGCTTCTGGGCGTATGATTGCTATAGAAATAAAAGCTACTAATAAAGTTAAAATTTCTAAATTGTCAGGATTGAAATCTTTTGCAAGAAATTTTCCAAATGCTGAATTTTTCTGTGCATCATTAGAGGAATATCAAAGAGATGTTAGTAATATAAAAATTATCAACTGGAAATTAGCCTTAATAGAGATTGTGAATGAACTAAAGGTTAAGTACTAATAGTTTTAGTCTTTTAGTGACAAAAGTTTTTATTTTAATGAAAAATACCGAAGGGGGGAATCGAACCTTCACATCCAAGGATACCTGATTTAGAATCTGTAAAAACAGTAAGGCACAGTAAAAATTTCAAGAGGGTCTACTACTGCGGCATTCTGCAGCTTACTTACTGGGCTAAATTTGGAGAAAGTCTCTCAAGTCAGGTAATTTCCTTGTTGTAAGTTAATGATTAAATTACAATAATAAAGTTTGTTATTTCAAGTTAAATACCCACGGAGTCTCTAGTTTGTATTTTTCTACTTACTTTTTACATTCTTAGTGTTAATTATTGCCTGTAAAAACAGCCACTTAGTTGTTTTTTATGTATTGCTATATGCTAATATATGGACATTTCTCTCTATTTAGCATATATTAATGTATAGGAGTCTGCCATGATATCTTTTACTCTTTCTAATAATTTAATTTTACGGTTAATTGAGCTTGAAAAAAAACTAGCTAAACTTCAGCAAATCGCAGAATCTTTAGATAGAAATGAACTAGATTACATCCAAAGAAATACTTTAATAAGTACAATAGGAGCATCTACAAGGATTGAAAATGCCATATTAAGTGATATTGAGATATCATGGATTGATACTACTCTTACAGAAGATAGTAAAACTACAGCATTTAGTGATAATCGTAAACTAATTCTAAATAAGCTTTCAAAGGATAAGGAAAGAAGTATTGATGAAGTTGCAGGGTGTAGAGCAATGCTTCATTTAGTTTATGAACAGTCTAAAGAATTATTCCCTTTTACAGAAGTTAGTTTACGTGGACTTCATCAAGAATTACTTCAGTATTATAAACAAGCTGATTCTTATAGTGGTTTATATAAAAAAGTCTCTAACAGTGTAGTAAGATATAATGGAGATAAAAAAAAATCTGTACTTAAGACTGCTGAACCAGGAGTAGAAACGGAAAAAGCAATGCAAGAATTAGTTCTCTGGTATAATCAAGCAATTATAAAATGTCCTTGGTCTATCGCTGTTGCTGTAGAATTTGTATTTAGATTCTTAGCTATACACCCCTTTCAAGATGGTAATGGTAGGCTTGGAAGGGCTTTATTTCATATGGTTTTAATTCAGTCTCCAAATGAAACACTTTCCTTTATGACTCCTTACTTAGCTATTGACCGCAATATTGAAAAGAAAAGAGAAGAATACTATATAGTTTTAAGGAGGTGTTCTAATGGTGAGTTTGTACAAGATTCAAATAAATACAATTATGATCCTTTTTTAAGATTTATGCTTAAAGTAATTGAAGAGTCGATAGCTGACTTTGAATTCTATCGAATCCGCTACTCATCTTTAAGCAAGATATCAGACTCAGCCCGTCATGTGCTTAATTGTTTTAAGGAGAAACCTGAGACAAGATTACAAGCAAAAGATTTTGTAGAAGCTACCTCTCTTGCCAGAGCAACAGTGAATGAGGCCTTAAGAGTCTTAATAAGTTTTGGTTTTATTCAAAAATATAGTAAGGGAGCTGGAACTAAATATCAATTAATATTTTAGCATCCTACTCGACACATAGGGAAGAAATACCGAAGGAGGGAATCGAACCCTCACTCCCGAAAGAACCGGATTTTGAATAATATAAACCTGACAATTATTAACAAACATTAACTAATAATTGTAAAGAAATTCGGAACTTAGAAATTTTTCTTTACCAGTTAGTTTTAACTGTTATTGAAGATATTTAATAGCAATTGCACGGATATTGCACAATTCGGTATAAAAAATTATAATTTTTTTATGGAAAAAATTGACACTTTCATAAACCTAGAAAAGAAAATCTGGGAAGCCTTTATTAATGGCAATTATGAGCAAGATTTAAGGTACTTAGATAATAATTTTCTAGGTGTATATTCAAGTGGATATTCTAATAGAACAGAACATGCCGAGCCTTTAAAAAAGAGCCCGATTGCTATTAAATATGAAATGAGTGATATAAAGTTATTACATTTAGCTGATAATTGTTATTTGTTAGCTTATTATGTTGAGTGGGTTAGAAAATCTAATAATCAAACTGAAAAGATGTATGTTAGTTCAATATGGCAAAAAGTAGAAAATCAATGGAAGAATACTTTTAGTCAGGATTCACTCTGTATAAAATCTTAAAATTAATTATTAAATAGATACTTTACATAAATTAATTATTATTAGACCATATTTTTATGGATCATATTCAATTAATAAAAAATTATGAAAAAGCATTAAGTACTTATTGCTGGGATTCTATTTCTTTTTTACTTCACGAAAATTGTACTTTTTTATTTAATGATGGAACTTATATTGGGAAAGAACCTGTCTCAAAAGCATTTATAGAAACATTTAATAAAATTAAAAATGAAAAATATAAAATAAATAACTTAAGATGGATTTATGTTAAAGAGAATTCAGCATCTTGTATATACAATTTTTCTTGGTCTGGGATAATAAATAAAATTGAAAAAAAAGGTTCTGGTCGTGGTTCTTCGGTGTTAATAAAAGAAAATAATAAGTGGTCTATAATTCTTGAACATCTTGATTCATTTACCGATTAATTATATATATTTTTTATTTTCTTATATATTTAAAATTTTAATTCGAGAAACAATTTATGAAAGCCATATTGCCAAAACAATTAAAAGCAGGTTCTAGAATAGGCTTAGTTAGTTCATCAAAGCCTTATAATTCTGAAAATAATGATAAGGGGATAGATGCCTTTATTAAAATAATGAAAGATAAATTTTCTATTGATGTTGTATTTTCTAAAAACTTCAAAAGCAAAGATAAGTATGGAATTTCCGGTGGTTCTATTAAAGAACGTTCAGATGATATAAATATTTTTTTTGATGATAATTCAATTGATCTTATATGGTGTTTACAAGGAGGAGAAACCTCAATTGAATTATTAAATTATTTAGATTATGAAAATATGTCTAAAAATCCAAAAATTTTTACAGGCCTTTCAGATATAACAGTTTTACTTAATGCAATTTATGTTAAATCAGGATTAGTTACTTTTCATGGAACTGATTCTAAAGCTGGTTATAAAGAATGGCATATGGAGAGTGATTATTCTATTAGTGAATTTAAAAGAATATTTTTTGAGAATGAAATAGGTAAAATTCCACAATTTCAACAAAGAAAAATTGTTAAAAAAGGGCAAGCAGAAGGTGTTTTGGTTGGTGGAAACATGCAGTGTTTAATTAAACTTGCTGGAACTGAATATTTTCCTGATTTAGAAAATAAAATCTTACTTCTTGAAGATATAGGATTGTCAGCAAGTCAATGTGCTTCTTATATAGTTCCTGTCCGGAGTAGCCTAAGTATCTGAAAACAATAAGAAAAAATGTATTTTCACTTGATTTTTAATATACTTTATAATATATAAAGTATTGAATTAATTAAATAAAAAGGAAAATACATGAGAAAAAGTACCATAAAACAACAAGAACTTCAATTCCAAATAGTAAATTCTGCATTAAATTCAGAAATAATGAAGATGTCTTCAACTTTAGATAAATTACCTGGATTTGAGGAATTATGCACTGAAGTCTTAAAAGAAATATCAACATCAGAAAATTCTAAATTTGGAATGAGTGCAGATCAAGCTTTAAAGGTAGGAATATTAAGAACTAGATTAAAATTTAATTACAGAGCATTATCTCACTCAACAAAAGACTCAACAACAATAAGACAATTTTTAAAAAATATCAGGCAAAGGTTTTTCTAAATCAACTCTTCAAGAAAATCACTCAAAAATAAGTACAAAGTCTTGGAATAAATTAAATGAATTAATTTTACAATATTCTATTAACTCAAAAATTGAAGATGGCTCTAAACAAAGAATTGATACAACTACAACAAAAACAAATATAGGATATCCAACAGATGCTAAGTTACTAAATGACTCAGTTAGAAGTTTAACAAGAGTAATGAGTCAAATATTAGAATTATTTGAAGATAAAACTCAATTTAAGTTTTCAAATCATACAAGGATTTCAAAAAAATTACTTTATAAAATAAGAAATTCTAGAGGTGAAGATAAGCATAAAAAGCTTCATAAAAAATTAATTAATACTTGCAAAAAAACAGTTAAGTATTCAGATAATATGCTTAAACAATTATCAGATTTAAAACCATCAATAGAAGAAGATAATGAAAAGCTAGTTAAACTTATTGATAAATTAGAAAATTTTAACAAATTAAGTAAAATAGTTATAGATCAAGCGTTTAGAAGAATAGTTAATGGAGAAAAGGTTCCTTCATCTGAAAAGATTTTTTCAATCTATGAAGATCATACAGATATTATAGTTAAAGGATTAAGAGATGTAGTTTTTGGCCATAAACTTTTTGTATCAACTGGAAAATCTGGATTAATACTTCAGTCTGATTTATTAAAGGGGAATCCTGCGGATTCCTCTTTAATTGACAGTTTTATAAAAACTCAAAAAGAACTATTAGAAGAATTTCCAAAGTAAGTTGCAACTGATGGTTGTTTTGGTTCAATTAAAAATAGAGATAAACTACAAGAAGCTGGAGTTGAAGAATTAACATTTAGTAAAAATAGAGGACTAAGTGTAAGTAAACTTTGTAGTTCTGTAAAAAAACATAAAGAGTTAGTTAAATGGAGAGCTGGGGTTGAAGGGTGTATTTCATTTTTAAAAAGAGTTTTTGGACTTGGTAAAGTTCTTGATAAAGGGATTAAGCACTTTGAACAATTCTTTTCTGCTGCCACTTGTTCTTATAATTTAACTGTTCTTTCAAGAATTCTGTTAAAAACTTAAAGTTATTTTTATAAAAATTTATAGTTTTTTTTAATTTTGTGGATAGCTGTATTTTAAATCTGAGATTTTATGAGCTTTTTAAAGTAAAAACTGCTTTTTAAGAAATTATATCAAATTTAAATAATAAATTTTTTGGAAAATATATTTAAGTATTATTTTAAAGCTGGAATCTATAACTCTGGACAGGAACTATATAGAATGTTTAAAATTACAGAAAAATTTTGATAAAATTAGTGGAATTATTCTAGGTAGGTACTATTCTCATGATAATGAAGAACAACTTGATGGTTTTGGTAAAAGACTTTATTTTGAAGATTTGTTGCAAGACAAAATTAAGGAATATGATTTTCCTGTATTAAAAACATATGATTTTGGGCATAAATGTCCAACTACATTTTTGCCAATTGGTAGTAAGGTGAAATTAGATGCTAGTTCTAAAGAGATTTATTTAAAAAATCAGTATCTAAAATGATATAATAAATTTTTTACAATCAATGAAAAAATATTTCTAGTCAGGATTCATTTGTTTTATAAATTTGATTAATTTAGGTAAGACCTATTTAATATATTTAATAATCAACTATATAAAAAAGTTAAATACTATTATTTTTTATATTCAATAATTTCAATATCATTTGAATTAATAAATCCTTCTTTCCCTAGTTTTACTTTTCCAAATGTTACGGTATTAAATTCTGTTTCAGCTATATATTTTCTAAGTTCATTACTATTATTACTTTTACTTAAACCTTCAAATAAGGCATTTGCTGCATCATATGCATTTGATGCGGTTAATAATGGTTTTTTGTTATACTTTTTATTATATTTATCAATAAATTCTTTATTGTTAATTATGTACTTAGTATAAATAAGATTACTTATTTCATTTTGAATAGTTTTATTTTTTAACCATCCTTCACCATCATGAATAGTTGCTATTTTTTTATTAGGTAAATAAAGATTTAAATCTTTTAAAAATGTTAATAATCCGCGATCATTCCATAGAAATAATAGAATTACATCAGGATTTTTTTTCTTAATTTTAAAAATAGATGATTTAAAATCAATGTCAGATGATTGGAAACTATGTATATCAAGTGATGTTTTGTTATTTTTATTATTTTTAACTAAATCTACAAGCATTTCAGAAAATTTACCTATTTCATAAACAATAGTTATATTAGAATCTAGTTTGTTTTTATTTAAATAGTTCATTAAAAATTTAATTTCATTAGTCGTATTATAATAAAATGTAAAATGATTAAAATTTTTAAATGATTCAATTGACGAGCTAGGAGTAACAAATAAAATATTATTTCGACTAGCTGGTTTAATTATATGTTGAAAGCCATCTAACCAAGTAGGTCCTAAGATAGCCATTGGTTTATCTAGAGCTAATTTATTAAAAGCACTAAGTATAGTTTTTGAATTAGTAGCGGAATCTTCAACTATCAGTTTAATCTTTTTTCCATTTATTCCACCTTTAGCATTCCATTCTTCAGCTGCCATTTTATAGGCATTTAATTCTTCATTTCCAAATAATTGTGATACGCCAGTTTGGCCAACTATTACAGGGATTTTAATTTCTTCTACTAAAGCATTTTGAAAAGGTAGCGATAAAAATAAAGTAAGTACTAGTATATATTTGATCATAAGTTATTCTTACAATAAATTATTAAATTTTGGAACTATTTGAATAATTTTTACTAATGTAAGAAGATGTTTTTTAAAAAAATATTAAGAAGTAAAGATTAATACCAAAGGGGGCACTTTCGGATATTAGATTTTAATTTGTAAAAACAGCAACTGTTAGTAAGTCAATAGCCTATTACTAAGAGTTGTTGTTAATTACTGTGATTTTGTGCAGCTTACTAGTTAATTTGAAGAAAATAAATTGTTTATACTCTATATTTTTGTTATAATAAGAATATGCCAGAAATTAGTAGATTCTTAGGAATTATTATATATATGCACTTTAACGATCATAATCCTCCGCACTTTCATGTACAATATAATGATTATAAAGCTATAATTGAAATAGAAAGTTTAAAACTATTAGAAGGAAAACTACCTTCTAGAGTATTAGGTCTAATAACAGAGTGGGCCATTCTTAATCAAAAACAACTAAGTGATAATTGGGAAAGTATAAGGGATATAGGTAAATTTAATAAAATTAAACCATTGGTATCATGATAGAAGTTAAGTTCGCAAAAATAATTGATTCATATAAAATAAAAATAGAATTCAGCAATGGAACTAAAGGAGTTGTCAATTTATATGAAACTTTTAGAGATGATCATAGAGAAATTTTCAATGAACTTATTGATGAAAAAAAATTTAAAGATTTTGATTTAAAACTAGATACGATTGTTTGGTCTAATGGTTTAGATCTTTCTCCTGAGTTTTTATATTCAATTATAGATAAAAAAGATACCGAAGGGGGGAATCGAACCCCCACATCCAAGAATACCGGATTTTGAATCCTAAAATATGGTAGTATTACTAATAGGTCACCTAGTTATTTTAGCTACTTATGTGTTGAAGGGCTTTGAGGATTGTTGTGTTTTATTGTAGCAGTTGGACGAAATTTGGACTATTTATTATATTCTAAAAAATAATTATGATACGTTAAAGTATAAATTTAAAACTGCATAAAAATGAAGAATGAAGAATTGAAAATTCAACAGAATGAATTTGACAAAAAACATATTGATCAAAAAATAAAAGAGAGTGAACTAGAAGATAAAAGGAAATCTTTTGTAAAAGAATTTTCTCTTGAAAAATTAAAAAATATGCCTATTGGTAAATATGCAATTCAAACAGGTAAAAAAAGTTCTAGAGAAAGTTTTTGTGACAAGCTTCAAAATGATTTAAGTGGTTTGGGCAGCATTAAAATGGGCTCTTTACAAAAATTTGGAGTCTATTTTGGTGGTAATAGGAGAGTCGATAAAGAACGCAAATACAGATATTCTGCTGTATGGGGAACTAATTTAGAAGATTCATATAAAAAACTTAGAAAAAGTATTATTGATTTAATTTCAGCTGGAGAAAGGAATGATAAAGAGTTTATTAAAAGTTCTAAAATCTCTAATATGTTTAAAGGTAAGATTCTTCACGCATACTATCCAGACAGATATTTAAATATTTTTTCTGAAACTCACCTCAATCATTATCTTAGAACTTTAGGTATTGAAGATCCTAAAGTAAAAAATATAATTGACAAGAGAGAATTGCTTTTAAATTTTAAAAACAATAATGCCACCATGAAAAAATGGAGTGTTAATAAGTTTGCAACATTTTTATATAGTCAAATAAAACCTCCTACAGGGATAAGAAGGAACAGAAGTTCGACAGTAATAAATAATAGTGACCAAATAGATGAAAAACCATCTTTTGTTGATTTTAAATTAGAAATACCACCAACAGGGAGTGGAAAGGGTAGAAAAAAAAGAAAAAAAACTAATTATATAGAAAAGCAATTAGAGAATGAAAAACTTGGTGAAATGGGGGAAAAAGCTGTTATTAAAGCAGAAAAAGAATTCCTTAAAAACAAAGATAGAGCAGACTTGTCTGATAAAGTTGAACAAGTGTCTTTAAAAGATGATTCTCTAGGTTATGATGTTTTATCTTTTGACTTAAAAGGTAATAAGAAATTTATTGAAGTTAAGTCAACTAAAGAAAAAGCTAAAGCAGGAAATACAAGTTTTATAGTATCTGATAACCAGATTGAAACTTCTAAAAAAAAGACTAATTTTTTTCTTTATATAGTATTTGAAGCTGATAAAAAAGGATCTAAGATTTTTAAAATAGAAAATCCATTTTCTCAGTCAGATGATAGGTTTATCAAGAGGGCTATAAGTTATAGAGTTACTATAAATTTGAAATAAAATTATAATTAAAGTAGTGATCTGATACTTTATAAATTAATAGAAGCTTCTTGAAAAAAATCTAAAATATGTTACAAATAAAGTATGTATCATATTATCGGCGATATTCATGGTTATGCAAATGAACTTGAATATTTATTAAAAAAAATGGGTTATTTAAAAAGCTCAGGAGTATACCAACACCCAGAAGCTAAAGCTATTTTTGTCGGTGATTTTATAGATCGAGGTCCAAAAATCAGAGAAGTTTTAGATATAGTTCGTCCAATGATAGAAGAGGGGCATGCTTATTCTGTAATGGGTAACCATGAGTATAATGCTTTATGTTATCAAACTTATTGTGATGAATTAGGTGACTTTTTAAGACCACATACAGAGAAAAATACAAAACAATTTTCTGAAACAATTAAACAATTAGGTTCAGATCTTGAAGATTACCTTAAGTGGTTCTGGACATTGCCTGTTTATTTAGATTTTGATAAGTTTAGAGTTGTTCATGCTTGTTGGGACATAAATTGTATATCAATAATAAATAAATACCTAGAGGATGCTTTATTAAAACCAAGTATTTTAAAAAGTGCTCATATTGATAACACAAAGCTAAATGAAGCATTTGAGATTGTCCTCAAAGGTAAAGAGTTGCAATTGCCAGCTGGGGATTTCTTTTTGGATAAAGATGGTCACAAGAGAAGTGAATTAAGAATCCAGTGGTTTAGAGAGCCAACTAAAAATGAATCCTATAGCTCTTTCTCATTTCCACCTGATAATAGTTTAAGTGCTGAGATAATTGATAAAGAATTATTTCAAGGGTTAGAAAGTTACACCAACAAAAAGCCTGTTTTCTTTGGTCACTACTGGTTAAATAATGAAATGCCAAAACTGTTTTCTAAAAATGCGGTATGTGTAGATTTCAGTGTTGCAAAGGATGGTTTTCTTAGTGCATATAAATTTGATGGTTCAGATATAACTGAAAAGAACTTTATCATTTCTAGGTAGTTAATTATACTTGAAATAGTCACTTTTAAAGTTTAAAAATTCGTTCAATCTTAACCCAGTTAAAGTTTTTTATTTTTTATTATAGCTACGTTGTTAGTTTTTTCTAATTAATCAATATTATTACAAGCAAGTTTTGTTATTATTAAGGAGAGGTAGCCCTCTATTATAAATATAAATTTATACGATAATTAAGTTTTATACACTGACATAAGATACCTGGATTTAATGATTTTAATCGGCATTTATACAGATTATTTTACCGCATTTGTGAATAAATATACCAGCTATAAAATCTTAATTTTGCTAAATGATTTTTTTAATTAAAAAATGATAGCAAGCAACTATATTATCATTTAATTCTCTTTCCATTCCTTTAATTTGAAATTCTTTTACTTTTCCAATTCTTGAACCAGAGCCTAGACTACTCCCATCTCTAATATCTTCATTTTTTATATTAAATAGAGCAGTTCCTGATCCTAGCGAAGAACCATTTCTAACAATTCCTTTTTTTATATTTCCCAGTGCTTTACCTGAACCTAAAGATGATCCATTTCTGACAATTCCCTTTTTTATACTTCCGAGTGCTTTACCTGAACCTAGAGATGATCCATCTCGAATAATCCCATTTTTAAAATTTGCCATTGTTTTAATCCATTAAATGTTGTTTTATTAGAGTATCAAATTTTATTTATTTTTAAAATATAATTTGTAATAATATTAACCAAGAACTAGAATCTACTATAAATAAAATATTTATTAATAAAGAAAATTTGACAAGTTTGGAAAATGATTTTTTTGCTAAAGTTTATAAATCTTCAAAAATTAAAAAGTGATATAAAAAGCCTGTAGCAAAAACATTTTTCCATACTCATATTAAAGTCATCCCAGAGGATAATAATTTTGAATCTGTTTCCTTTATTGACAGTCTAGCAGACAGTTTTATAAAATCTAATGAAGTCTTACATAGATATAGCAAAGAACTTGAAAAAATTAGAAAAGACAGGTCTTTAATTGAAGTAAAAAACTTACTTAGGTAACTTAAAATTTTACTTTACAGCTATTTCGAGATCAAAAACAGTTAAAATTATAATTTAAAAAAAATAGAAAATCAAAGTTTTATTATTTATAAGATTAGACTTTATTTTAAAGATACTAATAAAAATAGTTAATTTTTAAAAAGAAATGGGTCCAATTCTAATTGTCATTAAAAATAAGCTTGTTTTGTTTCTAAGAATTTTAATAATTTTACCATGGCAAAAGTATCTAATTTACAATACTCTTTGAGATTAACAAATATCTCCTTCAACTCATCTTCAGACTGTTTGCCAAGTAAAAAATTTAAGTATTCTAAAGATGCTTTGTCTCCACGGCCAATTTTTAAATGTTTATAATTTATATCTGTAAAAGCTGGAAGGACAGCTTTTATAGAGGCAGAACTTTTTTGCTTTGGTGAATATGCCCAGCGTTTTTTGAAAGGGATATACAAATCTACAATTCTATTGTTTATAGCTTCAATTTCATTTTTATATTCTGGTGCGAAGTCAATTAATTCATTATTTCGTGATTTCTCAAAAGACTCATAATAAACAAGGATGGAACCTTCATCTCCACATTCCTGTATTAAACTATCAATTAAACTTGGCCTTGGGTCAGTTTTCTCAGTGTGTAAAAATTCAAAATGTTCAATTTTAGATGATTCAGTCTCTTGTTTATGTAAAGAAAATTGAAAGGGAACTTGTTGATATGGTTTTGATGCATCAAAAAGCGGAATTGATGTGCAAATCGTTTCATAATCTAAAAAATATATCGGATATTGAATTGTATTTAAAAATTGTTTTATTTTATCAGGTTCAAAATTATTTTTTTCTTTTATGTAAGAATTATAATCGATTAGTTTTTCTTTTATGGGTAAATTTTCTTTAGGTAGATCTTCAATCTTATATGAATTTAGCTCTTGAACTATTTTCCAGCTTTTTGATGAAATAAAAAGATTTAAAATTGAATAGTCAGGTACATCTTTCCAGCACAGTGACTTATAATCACATTCATAAGGTTTATTACAATGAGGTCCTATTTTTACTAAAGGCTCTTCCTTTGTAGAAAGTGTTAGTTGATATTCTTTAATAAGTGATTTTAAATCATCTTGTAGGTTTATAACTTCTTTGGTTATATCTTCCATTTTAAATAGCTTTGAAGCGTCTATTTCTCCATTTTTTATATATTCTTTATTAAGATAGAGAACTGAACACTTAGAAATTTTATAGTTTCTTTTTGAAAAAACATAGTATTGAAAAGCAAGGTCACTAATATGCTCTGGCTTAACAGACATTGAGCTTTTAACTTCAATTAACTCCCAGGTGTTATCATCATTCAAAATAGCAACGTCAGCACGAGCAATAAGGTCATCTTTATCATCATATACCGTAGCCTCAAAAATAGTTTTTATGCCAGATTTGATTAAGTCTATTGTTTTTTTATGAGATTCTTTAATTTGGTAATATTCCAAGTCCATTAGAGCTCCATCAGGAAATAAGCTCTGTGCTAATATTCCTATTTCATTTCCTTGGTCAAAACGATTTTGAGTATATTCATCAACTTGTGGAGATAAATCTTTTCTGTGCCTAGAAAACCATAAGGCTTTTTTGCACTGATTACCTTTAAGGTAATTTGATTTTGACAAACGACTAGGTGCTACACTCATATAAGTAGTTTAATTCAGTTTTGATTTTAAATAAAGTAAAAAAAAAATCTAATTAAATAAATAATTTGTTAAAATCTTAAAACTGTTAAAGATTATTTAATTATCTTAAGGGAAACATTTTTCTCGTATTTCGTATCTAAAATAAAGACTTCTTGAAATTATAATTTTTTGCAAATTCAATTTGAGTTTTATCTACTTACAGTTTTGTGTTTTTGTAAATTTTTTGATAATTTTACCATTTGAGTTAATAATGTGCTAAGATTATTATCACATTTTGTTATTTTTATGAAAACTTTTCAACGATAATTAGAATCCCATTTCTGACATCAAGCGATGCTAAGGAAGAGCAAGAAAATGAAATTAGAACTGAGTTAAGTAACGCAAAAGAGTTTTCTAGGTTTTATTTAGCAAAAAAATATTTAAAGTCATAAATCTTCAATTTTAATTGTTAGGGACAGGGTTTAATAAAATTTTAGATAAAAATATTGAATCTTTTCTAAGTAAAAATTAGCTAGTGAAAGTTCTTGACTTGAGAAGATAAACTATGTCAAGTTTGTTATTGTGAAGTATTGAGTTTACCAAAAAATAATAAATATTTTAATCTGTAATTTTTAATAATAAATTGGATTCTATAATATACAAAAAAATAATTAATATAGGAAATCATAATACTTATGAATTAATAGTTTATAATAACTATAAAGTTGTCTTTCAAATATTAAGTGGTGTTGATAGATATAATAATACAATTATACTTTATGATGATTTTGGTAGCAGGTTATCAGGGACAGGAATTATTAATGTTTTGAATCCAGTGATAACTTTACGGAAAATAGTTGATGAATTTGTTTTTTATGTGAATGAGTTTAAACCACCTTTTTTAATGTTTAGTGCACGTGAAGAATCAAGAAAAAAGCTCTATAAAAGACTTTCTATATTGGTTTTAAAGAGAATAAGGTATACTACGGTATATAACCACAATGGCTATTATTTAATGATAAAAAAAAGAAACACTTTATGAAAAGGGGCTTTCAAATTAGATAGTAAAATTATGTATCACTCTATTATAGAATTTTGGATTAAGAATGAAACGCTCTGATATATTTACAGTTCCTGATAAAAACATTACTTCTGATGGAGCGGTGGATCCTATGGGAATGCAATTGATCTGGACATATTTTGGACAGAAAATCTTCAATAAAAAACTAACTACAGTTTCAACAGATGCACGTAATTATACCATAAACCTTCTGCATCACTATGTTCTCTATCAACTTGAAGCTCAAGGTGAGTTAAGGTATGCTATGGAGAAGTACTCTGCATATAAAAGTGAATATTTGACTAAAGCTGGCCTGGTGATCTTTATGGAAAATTTGTTAGTTTATTCGCTCATGGATCAGGATCAACAGGATACTGTTAATACTATAGGTATTCTAGGCAGAAATAAAGCACAAAAGAACCTGGCTGGTTCTAAGTACCATCAGATTAAAATTGAGGCTGAAGTTGATAAGGAGATTTTAGTTAGACAAATACAACTTGGGGTTAATGGTCGTTATAAGGGCCCATTTATGATGATGAAGATCATAGGACTAAAAAATTTAAATTACTTTGATGAAGAATTTAGAAGAATCAAGAATGATGTCTTTGATAAATGGGAAGAAGGTAGGAAACTAGCTGATGAGTTAATTGAAATTATAAAAAAACTACTAAAGAATGGTTCAGGAGAGCACCCTGTAGCTACGCTCGACAATTACAAAGAGCACAAAACACTCTGGTCTTTATATGCAAAGTGTTTTGGTCAAATAGAAGTTAATGATACTCTAAAAAACTACTGGTCTGATATGCTCGGAATTACAACAGGTGCAGCGAGTGCTATTTATAGTGCCGCAACTGAGCACAACTCTCGCTCTGAAGTTATTAAGCTAGCATGTCAGGTAGATCAATCCCCAGAGCAATTGGGGCTACTGCAAGACATTCTACAAATTGAACCATTTCTTAGTAGGTGTATGCATGCATTTCAACTAACAATTGATAAGTCATGCAGTGAAATCTCAAAGATTAAAAAAGAATTAAATAAACTGCGTAAAGACTTGCCGATAAAGCGGGCGGTGGAGATAGCTTACAATTCAAAAGATCCTGAAGATGATAAAAATAAAGAAAGATTAAAAATGCTAGTTAGAGATTTAAAGGGAAATACAACTAGTAATGAAAAGTTTATAACAGCAATTATTAGTTATCATACTAAGGTCATGAAAGATCGTGGAGGATCTGCGTGGGTGGAACTTGGTAGTAACAAACAGATTAAGCACAATGTCCATCAAACCACTAGAGCTCCGATTGATAAGGTTGTTTCTGGTGAGTACTGGTACAACAGTTATTACATAGATGCGATTAAGTCGATTAAAAAAGGATTGAATCCATAATGTCAGGGGAAATAAAACTACATAAGAAGTTTCAAGATCTACTTAGAAAAGTTGGCACTATCCGCACGGCTTGGTTTACTACTTATAATTTTGATATCAGTTTTTTTGAAAAGTATGTGTTGTCAGCCATAGCCGGCATGCCGCCAACAGACATAAGAGGTCCGACTGGCTTCGAAATTTTAAATGATAAGATAGTAAAGTCCAAAGATGGCAAGATTGATGTCAAGGTGTTTCATGATTTTCGAGCTATGCAGGCTAAAAAAAAACACACTTGTATTCAAACTATTGGAGTCAATCCTAAAAAGATTGATGATATGTTTAGTCATGGTGTTTTTCACCCTAAAGTGGCTTTGCTAATAAATGATAAAAACCAAGCTTGGCTAATCACTGGTTCTGCTAATTTAACTATTTCTGGATGGTCAAGGAACTCAGAAGGAGTAATTATTGAAGAAATAAAAGACAAGAAGAATGCCCAGTCTGTTACTGACTTTTTTCTTGGCTTACTACAGAGAGATGAAGAAAGAGAGCAGTTAGAAGAATTAAATTTAATTTGGCAGAAAAAACTCAGAAAACGTAGGAAGTGGAAGTTTCTTCATTCTATATCTAAGGATTTGCTTTTAGATGAATTAGAGTCTGAGACTGCTGAGATGTTAGTCTGGTCACCTTACTTCTCTGAAGCACTTGATGAGATTATTAGTAGTCACTTACCTTGGGTTAGTAATTTGAAAATCATTCCTGATTTTACTAGCTCAGGTTCAATTCGCATGTCACCTGAAGCTATAGAAAAGACTTGTTTGAATCCTGCTGTTGAATGGAATAGAGACTTGCATGATTACAAAGAAGTTGAAGAGCTATTTGTCCATGCCAAGATTTGGCTTACTCTAAAGAAATTAGCTATTGGTTCTTGGAATTTTACGGAAGCAGGACTTAATATATCCAAGAGTAATCGCAATAATATTGAAGCTGGGATTTGTAAGGATATAAAAGAAGATAGCTTTCAGGAGTTAAAATCAAATTGCCAACTGAAAGCAATGGATACTCCCAAAGGGATGAACGAGGATAAGTTAGAGAAAGAGGCGGAAGGGCTTCTTCATAGCTGGAAAATTAGCTGCCAAGTTTATGCCGACTGGGCAACTTTTAAATACCAACTTATACATCAGGAGGAATCTGATTCCAGCTTCTTTATCGACTTACCTGGCAAGGAGTTTCGATTGCCCCTCCTTAGCCTAGCTAGCTCTGAGGTGCTTTTTGTTGATGAGAAAAACATTCTTTTAAAAAATCGCATCTTTTCTGTTTATGATAAAAAAGTGGGAGGAGAGAAAGTTTACAGTGGTATTCTAATTGAGCTTAATCCCAAGCAGAGGCCATACTTAAGGTTTGAAAACCTTAGTGATTGGACCGAGGGGTGGCTTGATCAAAGGCCAGAGAATAAACCCGAACTTAGTCGATTGATTAACGGCTCTGATAATGATGAAGAGTTTACTAATGCAATATCTAATGAATTAAAAAGAGATTATTCTAATGCTTGGTTTTCGACTTTCCTAGCTTTTGAACAGCTAAGAATTCGAATAATAGATGCAAACCTTGAAGAACTAGACCAGGTTGGGTATTGCATTCCCGGGTCAGTTTCACAGCTACCAGATTTATTTGAACCAATAAAGAAGGAGCTTGACTCTGAGGAAAGTGAAATAACTCAAGCTTTTTGCTGGTTCATGATTAATGAAGGCAATCAAGCAATCAAGTTGTTTAATGATAAATATAAGGAAAAAAAAGGCGCTAAACCCGAAATTCAACAAATTGAAAATATAAAGTTGAACTTTAAAGGTCTTAGCAAGTCTAAAGTAAAAAAATGGACCAAGTTTATTACCAGGGAGTGTGAGAAAAAAAATGACAAGCAAAGTGACTGAATTTGAAAATATATCTCCGGAAGTCTTAACGGAATTTGTTAGCTTTTATCGTGATAAAAAAGGCAAAAAGCTTAAGTTTAGCAAATATGATGAAAGTTCAATGCAGTATAAACAGGCAGAAGGGTCTGCTTTCTTATTTAATCTGCTTAATGAGAACAGACTAGCGCTATTAGCTGATGAGGTAGGGATGGGGAAAACCATTCAGGCATTAGCTGTTTGCGCTACGTTATGGCAGCAAAAACCAGATGCTAGAATTTTGATATTAGCACCTAGGAATGAAGTTGCCTACAACTGGGCACAAGAGTACGAAACTTTTATTAAGGTTCACTATAAGCTCAGGGACGATATTGTAAAATCTAAAGTGGATGGTGAACCTATCAACCCAGCTGTTTTTTGTGGCAACTTGTATGATCTAGCAAGTGAAGTTCAAAAAAAATGGGGCAAACTTTTTATCGGAAAGATTTCATCATTTAGTTCTCTTTATAATAGTAAACATTGCAACGTTAATTCCAGATTGAAAAGAATTGGAATACAAACTAAAACTAATTTTAAACGTTCAAAGCTAGATACTATTGAGGCAGTTCAAGAAATCGCAGGTTTACTAAGGCAAGACATTATAAAAAACCTGCCAGATAATTACTTTGACCTAGTTATTATTGATGAAGCTCATTATTTTAGAAATGTTAATGGGAAAAGCTTAAGAGTTGCTGTTGCTAAGAAATTCTTTGGATCTGGTACTGATAAAATGGCCAAAAGAACTTTGCTTCTGACAGCAACTCCCAACCATAGTTCTAGTGATAACATTAAGGCTATTGTTTCTTATTTTGATAATGATAAATATAAAGATTCAACATACAAAGATATACTGAACGAAATATGCTTAAGACGCTTTAGAAGGCTTTCTGGTAAGATTAAATATAACTACAGAAAAGAAGCTAAAGCAGAAGCTAATTTTGACGAACAGCCGATGTCTGAGCTATTTTTTGGTATTTATCAAAAGCAACTTGTTATTGAATACTTAAAAAACAAAAAAAACGGGGAAACGGGTAGTCGGCGTAATATGCTTAGGTTCCTAGAAGGGGTTGAGATGATACCAAAAGAGCAAACAAGCTCTAAGCAGCAGAGTGATGCCGAACAAAAAAGCGGCGGTGGTGATTATAGTAAAGGAGCTGATGGGAGACTGTTATTAAAGTTATCTAAGAAATATCAAGATATTTTTGGTGATACTCCTCCGCACCCTAAGTATGAGAAATTAAATAAACAGCTAATTGGTGATACTGAAAATCTAAATATACCAAATCCTAAAAAGTTAGTGTTCGTAAGGCGGATTCCTTCCGTTCATGAGATAGCCGCTAGATCAATCTTTCGCTATGACCAAATATTATTGAGCAAAATCAATAACGCCTTAGATAGTAATATCAACTTAGCACCAGGGCAGGGTGATTTCAGAAAATACTATGAAAGTAAATGTAATTTAACAGACAGTGAAGATAGTATTATTAACCAAGAAGCTAAAGATGACTATACAGGAGAAGAGTCTGAAAATCTAAAGAAAATACCCACATCAAAAGTCATGTCTCTCTTTAAATCTCTAGAAAAAAAAGATTCCACCCATGCTTCTAGGTTTAGATTGAGGTTTAATGGTTCGAAGCCTAGTGTTTTTAATATTTTCTTTGCTCCAGGTGCGGATTATTATCAGGAAGAATATGATGTTAAAATTAAAAAATCATATTTAACTGAAAAAACTTATAATGACGATTATTTTGTTAGTTGCTTATTACACAGGACTAAATCACTAGACGGAGCTATTCGAAGCAAGATTAATAGTACTCTAGGCAAAGCTGTCTATACCAAAAAGCCAGAACAGAGATTACAGCTTTCAACTTTAATGACTATCTTCTGGAGATATTTAGAAGGTAGTAAGTTTACGGAGGAAACCAAAGAAAAAGTTAGAAAAGAATACCTAAATCTTAGCATATACCAAAAAGAAGCCTTAAGTGCTTTTTTGAAAAATGGCATCCTGCTCGCATCATCAGCTTTGATTGATCTCTATGTAGCTTTCATTAAAGCTTCTAAAAACAGCAACTCAACAGCTGTTAATTTATATAAAGATTTTACTATCAAAGTTAAGAATTTGCTTCCAAATACACCTATTCCTTTATTGATAATTGAATCTATCTTGAATTTTCAAGTTCTATGCGAAAAAGTATTTAACTTAACTTCCGCAGATGACTTGTTAAATGAAAAATGGGAAATTTTTAGGAATGCACAACCTGCTTATGCATACTCTGGTGATACTAAAAACAAAAGAGTTATGAGTAGTTTTAACACTCCTTTTTATCCTGATATTTTAATTAGTACTTCAGTGCTTCAAGAAGGGGTTAATCTACAGTACTTTTGTGATCAAGTTATTCACTATGGCATTGCTTGGACTCCAGGAGATAATGAACAGAGGGTTGGAAGAATTGATCGAATGTTTAGTAAGACAGAGCGTAATCTTGATCAAGATAGAGAAGGTCAACAAGGTAGTACTCTAGATATTACTTATCCGTACCTTAAGAACACCATTGACCAAGATCATTTAGCTAAGTTTATCTGTACAAAGTTTAAAGAAGAAAATTTAATAGATAAGTGTGAGGCTTCCAATGATGTAGTAGGTTTTGATCCATCTAAGCCTATAGATGGAAACTGGGCAAAGTACTTTAGGACTCCTAATCAAGAAAATGTTAAAGATCCATATGGAGTCACTAAAAACAGGCTACCTAAGCAAAATCCTACTTTTAAATTAAAAAAGCATCAAAGCACTGCCTGTGATATTGATAAACAAATAATCAAGTCTTTTAAGCTATGTAATGATCCTATTTATAGCTCCAAGTTATCTGATGATACAATTTGTGTTCTCGATCCAAAAATTAAAAAATCAGATGGTTCTTCTCGTAGTCAACCTGTAGTTGTTAAGTTAAATTATGATGCTCAACTAACTGGTGTCTTAAATGAAACAACTTATACTTTAAGTCTAATTACGCCAATTGGAACAAAAAGCCAGATTAGGGTTTTTGAAAAAAAATATGACTTATTTAAAAAAAAGTACGAAAAAGAATACATAGCAGTAAAACTATGTCTTGATAATCGCCAGGTAACTACTTCAATTTTTGGAATTTATGCTAAAGTTGATTTACCAGTTTTTCTAAACCATAAAGACGCACCGCTAAGTTCTGTTGAGTTAATAAAGAACTATAAAGACTTAATCTTATGCGCTGATTTCATGGAGCAGGGAGTCTTAGGTAAGGATTTAGGAATAGAAGATGTAGTTGAAAGAAAGAAAAAAACTATACCTGCAATATCCACAAGCTCATCTCTAAGAAATAGCTACAACTCAATCAAGAGTAAAAGTGAATGGAAAACTAAAGGAGATTTCATCTACTTAGACCGAAGGTATAGAGGTAAAAAAATTCCTATTAGAAAAATTTGGGAATTAAATCATATAGATAAATATGTAAAATACCTACCTAATCGTCGGATAATACCTTACTACTCAAAAGATGTGCAAGAAATAGAACTTGAGGCCTTAAAGCATATAGAGAGAATTAGGAATAAAGATAAGTTTTGGTAATTCGATTCTTAACTCTTGGTACCGGGATATTCTCTTGCACTTAAAACAAACAATAAAACCATTTAGTTATTATTAGATTTAGTTTAAGTGATAACTATAGAAGAAGTTATACGCATGAGTTTTTTGTAGCAGTTCGACGAAGTTTGGACGATTTTTATGGCTTAATCATCACTGTTTTGATTGTTCACTTCAATATCTTTTAGCTTGATGCCTTTGTAGTTTTTCCAACTAGTTAATCCATTAGTTTCACCACCACGAATGATGCCTCCAGCTGTACTTGGAGAGCCAAATTCAATATCTTTAGTGAAGACTAGAGCTTTATCATTTGGAAGCAGGAAGCCTTTTTCAATGAGACGTTCACGTTTATCACACATCCGCTTATTAGCAGAGGGTCTGTGTTCTAATACAGCTTGGGATCCTTTAAACACTACAAAACCATTCGCTGTTCTCTTACCTTTAGCAGTTAAACCTTTTATCTTACAATAAAGAAGTTCTTCACGAGAGCTTTCAGGTTCTTCTGTTTTATGAAAATTGTTTATGCCAAGTACTGGCAAAAGCTGTAAACATTGATTAAAAAATATTTCCATTTCAGCAGCATCAGATTCTGGAAGAGGGGATCCGCTACTACCACCATTCATTAATCCTGATTCACTATTTTCAATAGCTCTTTCAATAAATTTACCCTCCAAGTGTCTTATATGAGCCTTGGTAAGATTATCATCTTTAGAAACAAATACAGTAATTGCATTCCAAAAATCTTTATCAGCATGTCCCTTAAGTCGTTTAGTAACATTCTCAGACTCTCCAACATAAATTGAATTATCTCCAGATTCTGGATGAACTCCTGTTAAAAAGTAAATCCCTGGACTAGTTAGTTCACTTCTCTTAATTAAATCGGAAACTTCTGTTCTAGGGGCAGCTATAGCTTTACCAGACCAGTTAGAAAGTTCAGCTGTCCTTAGTCCGCTAGGATTACCGTGAACAAGAAATATTTTAATAGTTGTTGCTTTCATTCAGTTATTATACAAATTAAAATATATTTATAAAGTAGGATATTATAAAAATAGCTTTGAGATAGCGAGATGTTTTTTAAAGCCTTTAGTAAGGTGATTTTTGTTGATTTCTGTTGCCAAGCTACTCTCTTCCACTTAAAACAAATAAATAAATCAGCTATTTATTCTTAGAAGTATACGACAAAGATAGTTCTTTCGAAGGCCCAAAGGATTTGAGTAGCAAATACCAAGAATCGTGCCATGCACATCCAAGGATACCGGATTTTGAATCGAGAAATATAGCAGTGTTATCAGTAGGTTATATGGTTATTTTAACTACTTAACTGTTGAGGGAGTTTGATAATTGTTGAGTTTTATTGTAGCAGTTGGACGAAATTTGGATGAAAAACATCTTTAGGTGTTATAAGTAAAAATAAGAGTAAATAATTAGTTAGTTAAAATCTGGTACCACCCACATTCAAAAAAAATCGAACTATCTAAATAGACAATTAAATCTGTTTTTAGGTATAATTTCTTTGGGTGGCACCAGTTGGTGTCAAGTAAATGTTAAGCAAAGGATGTTACTTGCACCAGATTCAGTTTTATTAATAATATTTGCAACTCTAAGTGCCAATAGTTCCGTTTTTCCAGTCCCAAGCCCAGCAATAACCATTAGCGGGCCTTCAGTAGTATCAACGCATTCTTTTTGGAGTTCATTTAGTTTGTTGTATTGGGCGAGAAAGAAGTCTTTGTTCATGGTGTTTTGATATTAATTTATAGAAAATCATATTATATAATAAATATTTTTTACATATTTAGATAAATATACTTATAAATATAGTGCAGATCAAATTAAGGCGTTTTAATTTAATTTGTCTTAGGAGGAGTCCAATTAAAATCAGCACCAAGAATTAAATTTTGATAATCTTGATAGGGTTCTAAAGTTTTTAAAGCAAGAGCAAGTCGTTCTTCATTTGAGGTGCTTTTTAATTGCTCAGATAACAGCTGTCTTTTTTCTGCGCTAAAATTATCTAAATCCTCACCTCGTGACGTTAAGGCACCAAGGTATAGCTCGTTCCAATAATTCCTACTATATATTCCCTTACTTTCGATTTGATCTGAAAATAATTCATCAAAAAATCTAACTTTTCCCTCTTCGGATAATTGTAAATAAAAAGTTGAAATTTCTTGTTTATTTGATAGATTTTGACCAAAAGCATTATTAATGCTTTGAATAACAAGCTTTAGAGCTTCCTGGTCTAATTTGTCAACAAATAACTCTGGTACCTTGCCATTCTTAGCTTTGAGTGTGATTAATCCTGCTATGTTTAACTTAGATTGCCAGTCTTCAAATGTCAGAACATCATCGGCGCCTGTATCTATTATAAAATTACCAACCAAAACAGCAACATGTCCTACTCCCCAATGTGCAATAGGATTTGAATCAAGGTAGATACCACTCATAGCCCTAGCTCTAAGAGCAAGATAATTATCAACATCAAAAATAGAATTTCCAATGCTATATACAGCACCATGTTGTAATTGATTCTTACTCATTTCTTTATCAAACCACTTATGAAGTTCACCATTTCGGCTTAAAGGTTTTTCCATACTAAGAGTATTGCCAACAAGAGTGTTAATTACAAAAACTCGATCTAGTAAGTTTGCATTAATATTATTAATCAGTGCCATATTAATAATAGCTTCTGTTCTTTCGTGGCATCCGTCATCAATAACTTTAGATGGAAGTTTTTTTTCTCCCATCGCAAGATCAAAAACTTTTCTTGCAGTATCATATTCTCTCTTTGTCGGATTTTCTAAGTGCATTTAATTTCTAATATTAATGTGATTCTTTCTTATTTTATCAATAATACATATTAATACTATATTGAACTAGATAGTTTAATTTTAGTCTTTTTTAAGAAGGTATAATTATTATTATTGAAATCGTAAAATTATACTAAATCTAAAGATAGAAAATGTAGTAGGTGTAAAATTTTAAGATATGTCTTTTAGAAATTATATTTTGTTAATACCTTCAAACATCTGCAAGATTTCCGTTTTTCATACCATTTATGATTCAGTAAAAAAAATTAAAAGATTTATCAATGTTAGCGTTGTAGTACTTTGAATCGCAAATAAGGCAGTGTTATCAGAGATTTAGGTATTTGTTTTAGGTACTTAACTGTTGAGGAAGTTTGAGACTTGTTGAGTTTTATTGTAACAGTTGGACTATTTTTGGACTAAATCCCAAGGCTTTTATTCCCAAGTTTTTTATTATTTCCTGAGCGTCTAAAACTTGTTTCTAAGCAATTGTTGTATATCGGTCTAATTACTTTCTTTATTTATTTGATTAGTGTTCTTATCTTGTTAAGATTATGTCAACTTAAACTTTAGGGCTAGGTTTAAGTTTACTAACGGAACACCTAATATAAATATGGTTATTCGTAAATTAGTGTGAAAATACCCTAAAAGGTGCTATTTTGATATTGTTTAATTTTATCTACAACATATTTGCTCATTTTATCTAAATATATTTCATATTGTGATTCTACTAACTTGACACAAAATGAAAGTTGTGTCACTTTAAATAAATGAGTTGCAAACTGCCCAAGAAGCTTAAAAATAGCCCATTTTCTTTTAGTCAAGCAACAAAAATCGGGCTTTCTAGATATGATATTAATTGCCTAATAGAAGAAGAAGCTATTTTTAGAGTTGATAGGGGGATATATCAACCTTCAGATTTAGATTTTTCCGAAGAAAATCAATTTAAGTTAGCTTCTTTAATATTAGGTAAGGATTCTGCTATTTGTCTATTGTCGGCACTAAGTTATTATGAATTAACAGATGTTATTCCACGAAAAGTATGGGTAATGGTTCCAGTAAATAAAAGATCAATGAGAAAAAGCCTTCATTTATTTAGGGCTAGATCACCTAAATGGAATGTAGGGATTATTAAAAAGAGCTCTTTTCAAATCACGTCTTTGGAAAGAACATTAATAGATTGTTTTTTAAATGATAAGTATTTCTCAAAAACAGAAATAATCCACTCTATTAAAGAATCTTTAAGAAACCGTTTGACTAGTGGTACTAAGATTTTAAAAATGTCAGATCAACTTGGTGTTAAAAGTAAAATTCTACCTTACTTGGAAGTAATTATATGAGTAAAAGTGAAAATACTAAAAAAGTCATTAATGCTATGAATAAGTTAACTAAAATTTCAGTATTGTCTGTAAATGAGCTTAGAATAATTGTTGCAATTGAAAGACTTATAGCTAGAATTGATTATTATAAGCCTTTAGAAACGAAATTAATTTTTAAGGGAGGTTTTGTATTATTAAAAGCTTATAATAGTTTGAGGTTTACTAGAGATATTGATGCATTAGCAGTTGAGATATCTAAAGATCAACTTATTAAAGATATCTCTGAAGCACTTAGTGTAGATTTAGAAGATGGAATTAGTTTTGCACCATTTACCGTTAAAGATTTAACTCATGGAGATTATGGAGGCTTTAGATTTATAGTTCCATTTCAGATAGGAGATTTGCCTAAAGAAGAACATAAAATAAAAAAACTTTCCTGTTTGCATTTTGATGTTGCTTTTGATGATAAGATCAATAGATTTGTAAATTCATCATTAAAAGAATTAATTCCGCAGGAGAAACCGATTTCTTGGAGTATTTATCCAATAGAAAATATTTTTGCTGAAAAACTACAAACACTAGTATCAAGAGAGTCTTTTAATTCCAGGGCTAAAGATCTTTATGATATAGTTTTAATATCTGAACAGATTGGGGAACTTAAGAAAGCGATTCCATTTATCCAAAATATTTTTAAAAATAGAAATACGGAAATACCAAAATCTTTTTCTAATTTTTTTAATAATCTAGATTTATCACTGTTAGAAAAATCATGGAATTCAGTTACACTGTTAGGGATGAATATGAGTTTTAAAGAATGTTGCGTTGAGTTGAATAAAATATTAAAGAATATAGATAGTATGATGGTACCCTTTGTCAACACAACTAAATCCTAAATCTAAGGATATTTTTTAAGCAGCAATTTTAACCTCCAAACAAGAGTTAGTATTTAAATTATTATTAAAATACAATTCATCAGGAGTATGATCTTCTAAAGATTGATGAGATCTTTTAATAGTAAGCGGTCAAATCACTCTTACATAAACTACAAATTAATCTGATTTTTTATTAATAATATCAATAAGAGAGACAAGTTTTTCATCTTGAATTTCTTTATTATTAATCCAATTTCTAGGAATTAAATCATCAATTTTACTTTTAGGATGAGAATGGATTCTCTGCATAACATCAACTAAATATTCATAAGTATTAATTCCTTGTATTCTTGCACTTGCAAGAATACTGTAAAGGATTGCAGAATTTTCAGCACCAAGTTTAGTCTGACAAAACATCCAATTTTTTCTACCAACAGCAACTGGACGCATCTCTCTCTCAACATGATTATTATCAATTGGAATATTTGGGTTTGTTAAATAAACCTGCAACTCTTTTTCTATTCCCAAACTATAATTAGCAGCCCTGGTAAAGAGGTTACTGCTTATTAAAGTCTGATCTATAAATGTATATTCTAAAAACTTAAAAAACTTTTTAACTACAGGAATAGATTTCTCTTTTCTAACTCTAAGAATATCATCATTTAAAAAACCTTTAATTTCTGATTCTATTCTATAAAGCTCCTTTATAAAATTTAACGCCTTATTACTTAACTTAGGAGCAACTCCAAGTGATTCTGTAAACTTTCTCCTTGCATGTGCCCAGCAACAGGCTTGAGTTATATTTTTACCATTAGCATATTTAAAATATGCTGAATATTTATCAGACAATAAAACTCCTTGATAATTATCTCCTAAAATATCTGTTATAACTTTTGCACCTCTTCCTTGATCATAATGAAAAACTATATCTTTTTCCTTTCCATAAACATTCCAAAGATAACCTTGTTTCATTTTATGTCGTTCTTTATCTATCTCTGCTTTTAAAGTGGTTTCATCCATACAGATAAATTCAGATTTTTTAATATTAACCAGTAATTGGCTATAAATAGGCTTTAAAAGCTCAGAAACTCTCTTTATGTAGTTTGTTAATGTATTTCTTGATATCTTAATACCAGAATTAGCTATTTTCTTATGCTGTCTATGGAGCGGCATATGATATTCAAACTTTTCTATTACTAAATTAGCTAAAAAACTCACATCAGCGTAGCTATTTTCTAAAACTGTAAATTTATTAATTGAACTATTCACAAGCTTATTAGATTCTTTTAGTTTAATTGTCTTGTTTATATACTCTAATACAGAATAACTTTTATTTTGAGCTAATTTAAATGTAGAAGTTTGGTTTACTACATCATAATCAACTCCTTCAACTAAACCTTGAATCCCATCAATAGGTAGCTCTATTTGCTTAATGTCAACATTCTTACCAAATTGTAATCCATTAACATTAATTCCATCTTTTAGTTTTTCATTTTTACCTCTCTTTTTTCTGGTATGAGGTTTTACAGTAGAAGAATCTTCATCAGTATTTGCAGATTTTTGAGAAAGATTTGATAACTCTGGTACACCTAAAGATAATTGATTTGGATTATAAGTTGATATTACTTTTGATCTCTCAGAACCCGGATTAACTATATTACTCATAATTAACTTCATTTGATCTTGTAATTCTTGAATTTTTGTTTGAGATTCTTGAATTTTTGTTTGAGATTCTTCTAGTTTTTCTTGGAAGAATTCGTACTTTTTATTAAACTCTTGTAAAACTTTTTGATCTATTAAAATAAGTTTTGAATCAATGGAATCAGTGCTTTTCATTGATTCAAATATACGTTATTTATTGTTTTCTGCCAAGCTTTATTCCATCTAAAATTAATTTTAATTTAGAAATATCTATCTCTTTAACTTCTGTTTCTGAATCTAAACTAACTGTCCCTCTTTCTAGCTTTTTTGATAAAATACAATAACCAGTTCTGTCCCAGAATAATATTTTTATATAATTTTTTCTTTTATTAAAAAATAAATATAAATCATTTGATCTTGAATCCATTTTAAGTATTAAATCAGTTAATGATATTAATCCATTAAACTGTTTTCTCATATCTACATATTTTGTATAAACATAAACTTTTCTTGAATTAAAATTAAACATCTAGCTCTAACCTTAATAGTTTAATTCCAAATAATTTTACCCAAAACTTTTTGGGTTTAAAGCTTGAAAGTTTATTTAAGTTAATAAAATCTGTATCTTTATTGTCAGATTTAACTTTTTTAGTTTGTTTTTTTGTTTTAGGTTCTAGAGCTTTTGTATTTAATTCTTTTTTAAACTGCGCTTGCCACTTATAGAAAGTTCCAGGATGTACATTTATTTGATTACAGTATGAAGATACTGAACTATTATAGTAATTTTTTTGATAATCTTTGACTAATTTAAAACTTTCTTCTTTACTCCTTCTGATCCTGGTATTAGTTTTGTTTGTTTTTATCATAATAATTTCTCCTTTATTTTTTAATTATTATGATTTTAGTTTATTTTAAACATTAACGTAAGAACGTGCTAGGATGACCGCTTACGGAAAAAGTACAAGGGATATTTTCGCAGTAACACTAGATTATGGAAAATCAATCAATAGTATCTCGAGTTTTATTTGGAGTATTGAGAGAAGACATTTTACAACCGAGAATCACCGAGCTATCGCAAAATGGAAATACTCAAATATCGATATGTGGTAGTGAAGGGATTGTTTTCCTCTACAGTAATTCAGAACAGCTGAAGAATGCTTTAAGAAAGATGTTTGATGAAGAGACTTTTTTAGATTTATATAGAAAGCTAATATTGGTATCTGCCTTACTGCGATTAAAGTTATTTTAGATAAATGTCTAACACTACTATACTTTTACAGTTCTTTCTGAAATTGCTTATACAAAGCTGGCAAAACCAACAGGGTGAGTATCGTAGATGATATAATCCCTCCAATAACTACTGTAGCTAGTGGTCTCTGAACTTCTGCTCCAGTTGATGTAGCCAGTGCCATAGGAATAAATCCAAGTGAAGCAACTAGTGCTGTCATAAGAACAGGACGCAAACGAACAAGAGCTCCTTCTTTGATAGCTTGCTCCACTGTTCTACCTTCTTCAAGTAAATGCTTGATAAAAGAAATCATTACAACTCCGTTAAGGACAGCAACTCCTGAAAGTGCGATAAATCCTACTCCAGCAGAGATTGAAAATGGTATGTCTCTCAGTAAAAGTGCTAATACTCCACCTGTTAATGCAAAAGGTACACCTGTAAAGATTATCAGGCTTTCTCTGATAGAACGGAAAGTCATAAAAAGAATAATAAAAATTAGTAGTAGTGAAACAGGTACAACGACTAGAAGTCGTTTTTTAGCTTTTTCTAGATTCTCAAATTGCCCACCCCATTTATACCAATAGCCTGCTGGGAGTTTAACTTGGCTTTCTATTTGCGTAGATGCTTCTTCTACAAATGAGCCCATGTCTCTACCTCGAACATTAGCTTGAACTACTATACGACGCTTAGTGTTTTCTCTACTTACCTGATTCAGTCCTTCTACAAGCTCAATGCTTGCCAGAAGCCTTAGAGTTACATATTTAGGGTCATAAATAGGATTGTGGTTATCATTGGCTTTAATAACTGTATCAACCGCAGGTAGTGGAACAGGTAAGTTTTTAATAATTTCTATTTTCTCACGTAATGACTCAGGTAAACGTACAATAATTTCAAAACGTTTATCTCCATCAAAAAATAGTCCTGCCTCTTTCCCACCTACAGCAAGAGAAACTACATCTTGAACATCTGAGACATCGAGACCGTATCTTGCGACTTGCTCTCTATTTACGTTAATTTGTAAGGTAGAAAGCCCACTTGATTGCTCAACTTTAACATCACTAGCCCCATCAATTTGTTCTAAGATAGATTCTACTTCTTTAGCTTTTGTTTGAAGAGCGTCTAAATCATCCCCAAATATTTTTACAGCTACATCACTTCGTACTCCTGAAATAAGTTCATTAAAACGAAGTTCAATTGGTTGTGAGAACTCATACAGATTGCCAGGAAGTTGATTGACTACTTCTTCTATTTCTTCAATCAAAGTCAATTTAGATTTTCTAGGGTCAGCCCACTCGCTTCTCGGTTTAACCATTAAGTAGCCATCAGCTATTCCAGGAGGCATAGGGTCAGTAGCTACTTCTGCTGTGCCTATTCGTGAAAAAACATTTTTAATCTCAGGGATTTTTAAAATAGCTTTTTCAATTTCTTTTTGCATCTTTACTGACTGAGACACGGAAGTGGCAGGAATCCGTAAACTTTGAACAGCTAAATCTTGTTCATCTAAGGAAGGAACAAATTCACTTCCTAAAAACATTGAGAGAAGTCCAACTAAGACAAGAAAAAAACTAGCTCCAGCAATTACTGCCTTACTTCGGGCTAGAGTCCAATTAAGTGCTTTTTGATAGAAAGACTTAACGGATGTAATAAATTTACCTTCCTCTTCTTTAACTTCACCAGTAAGAAAGAGAGCAATTAGTGCAGGTATTAATGTAAATGAAAGGATAAGTGAGCCAGCCAGTGCTAAGAGCACAACCTGAGCCATTGGCACAAACATCTTCCCCTCAATTCCTGTTAGAGTAAGAATAGGAAGATAAACAATCATAATAATACCAACACCAGAAACTACAGGGACTGCAACTTCTTTAGCTGATTCATATGCTAAACTAAAACGTTCCTCTTTTGTCAGTTTTCGTTTGAGTGAATGTTGCATTTCTGCAAAACGGCGAATAATATTATCTGCCATTACTACCGAGCCATCAACAATTATTCCAAAATCAATAGCACCTAAACTTATTAAGTTACCACTAATCCCATATTTCACCATTCCTGTTACAGCAAAAAGCATAGAAAGTGGTATAGATAAGGCAACAAATAAAGCTACTCTAAAATTACCCAAGATAAAAAATAGTATGGCTATAACAAGTAAGGCTCCTTCAATGAGATTATTCCTTACTGTGCTTACAGCTGCATTCACAAGATTGGTACGGTTATAAATAACTTCAGCTGAAACACCATTTGGTAGACTTTTATTTACTTGCTTTAGAGCTTCTGTCAGTCTCAGAGCAACTGTTCTACTGTTCTCGCCAGTTAACATCATTGCTGTTCCGATAACTGCCTCTTCACCATTTAATGTAGCCGCACCTGTCCTAAGTGCTTTTCCTACATGTACATCAGCAACATCATGAATATAGACTGGCACGCCATCTCGTGTAAGAAGTGGTATTTGTTTAAGAGTTTCAATTTCACTGACTAAACCACTTGCTTGGATAATATATTGTTCACCTCTATGCTCTATATATCCACCACCTGCAAAAGAGTTGTTTTTACGAAGAGCCTCGAGTACATCTTGAAAACTTAACTCAAAAGCAATTAGTTTTTCTGGATATGGCTCAATATGAATCTGTTTTTCAAAACCACCGATAGAGTTAACTTCGGTAACTCCTGGTACAGTTAGTAGTTGTGGTCTAATTATCCAATCTTGTATTACTCTCAGGTCTGTTAGGTTGTAAGCACTGTTATTTTCTTTTTTCGCAATCTCATTTGCTTTTATGCTCCACATGAAAATTTCACCTAACCCTGAACTTACTGGTCCCATTTTTGGCTCACCAAGTTCAGGAGGTATGGACTCTCTGGCTTGCTGTAATCTCTCACCAACTAGTTGTCTTGCCCAATAGATGTCAGTTTCATCTTTAAAAACAATAGTTACTTGAGAAAAGCCAAAACGAGAAAGTGACCTGATTTCTTCAAGTTTCGGAAGACCACTCATAGCAGTCTCAATAGGAAAAGTAATTTGTTTTTCTATCTGTAGTGTTGATAAACCTTCTGTACTTGTATTTATTTGTACCTGAACGTTTGTAATATCAGGAACTGCATCAATAGGTAAGCGTCCGAAATTATATATTCCTAACCCTGACAACAATACAGCCAATATTACAATTAACAGGCGATTGGTAATTGAAAATTTAATAAGCTTATTTAACATCATTCCTAGTCCTTTTTAATGGCTATGCTCTGCAGAGCCTTTACCTAGTTCAGCCTTAAGAATAAAAGTTTCTCCGCTTGCAACACGTTCTCCAGCTTTTAGACCAGAAATAATTTCAACTTCGGTTCCATTATCTCTTCCGATTTCAATATCTCTAAGCTCAAAACCATAATCACCATCTGGTGCAGTAGATTCAATAAAAACTATATATTCATTATCGATAAAAACTGCAGATTCTGATGGGATGAGTAAAGAAGTAGTATTGGACTCTGTATTAAGACTTACATTTACAAACATACCAGGAAGCCATTTACCTTCATGGTTATTGAGCATAATACGAGCTAATGCTGTTCTGGTAGTCTCACTTAATGTCGGTCTAATGTATTCAATTACTCCATCCTGAGAAACGTTTGTAGCCTTAGAGCTGATGCGTACAGACGTACCTTCTTTAACTAAATGAAGGTCATGAGTATGAATAGCGGCATTTACCCAAACAGTATCAAAGTTTGCAATTGTAAATATTGATTTATCAGTGGTTACAAATTCTCCAACGGAAGCATCTTTATCAATTACAACACCATCGCTCTCACCTTTAATCTCATATATTGAAAGACTGTTGTTACTTTGGACAATAGCTAAAATGTCATCTTTTTTAACCTTTTCTCCTATGTGCTTAGCCACTTTTTTAAGTGTTCCTTCAAACCGAGGAGATACATGTACTAATAAATCTCCATTTACAGCAACTTCTCCAGGGAGAGTTAGTTTGTTTTTAAACTTTCCTTTGGTAACTTCTGAAATACTTATTCCCGCTTTGTTTGTTTTCTCCACAGAAATTTCAACAAAGCCTTCCTCTTGATTGTCTTCGTGGCCATGTTCATCTTCGGCAAATGAGAAAGATGTTACAAGAAACGTAATACAGGTAATTAATAAAAATAAGAATCTACTCATTGTTTTCCTTTATTTTGATACTGTTTAAAATTTGTCCTGTGTTAGCAGTAATTTTTGCTTTGTTACTTTTTAGAGCAAAAAGATTTTCGGCTTCACGCATTCTTGTATCAAAATAGGCACGTTGCGAGTCAATAAGGTCTAAATATCCGACTCTTCCAAGCCTATAGGCTTCTTGAATTTGCTTTAGTGCTTTCTGACTGCTAGGTAAAAGGTGCTTTAGTATAGCAGTTCTTTCTTTTAGTAGTATTTCTTTAGTTTGCATAAGTAAATCAACTTCATTACTCAGTAAGGTTGCATATTGCTGGTAGCTTTCTTTGCTTGCTTCTATCTCGTTAGATGCTTGTGAAACTCTTCCTTGATTTTTATTAAAGAGAGGTAATGGGATAGATAGTCCTGCAATAAAAGCATCTGTATCAGTATCTTCAAACCTTCTGTATCCACCACTAAATGTAATATCTGAAATAACCTTTGCCTCTTCATTGGTAAGATTATCTTTAGAGATTTCTATTTGCATTGATTGAACTTGTAGACTCAGAAAACTTTCTATAGGTGGAATTTGAAGCTCTGAGGTTATACTTGAATTTTTATTACTATTTAACTTGGCAATGTCATTCAAAGACCCATTCCAAAAAGAAGATAGAACACGTTTCTTTTGTTCAAGATTATTCTTTGCCTTCTGACTATCTATTGAAATTATTTGTAAGGTAATTTCTGCTTTAGTTTGTTCTGAAACTAAAATACCTCCATGTTCAACTTTTTCTTTAACAGTTTTAAGTACACTTCTCGCAAATTCTTCTTGCTCTTTAGTTAATTGAAATTTAGTTTGGGATAAAAGTACATCTGAGTAAGCAATTTCAACATCACGAATTAAATTAGCAAGCTTCAACTTAGTCTTAGCTTCCTCAAGTTTAGTCATACTTGTCGCTAGTGCAGTCCTTGCTCTTCTTTTGCCTCCAAGTTCAATTTTCTGACTTAAAGAAAAGGTATTTTCTGTTTCATCAAAACCATTGCGGTCACCACTAAAATCTTCAATTTCTAAGTTTAATGCTGGATTCGGTAATGAATTAGCTTGTTCTATTAAGGCGTTTACCCCTTCAAGTCTTAGTTTTTGTGCTTTAAGTTCTGAATTATTTTCCAGTGTTAAATCAATAGCTTGGTTAACATTAGTAATTTGTAAACTATCAGCGAATAGGTTAAATTGAAAAAATAATATAGATATGTAAAAAGTTTTAATTAGTATCATTAGAATTAATTTAGTTTAAAAAAACAAAATGATAAAGTATTAAAAGATATTTTTAAATAACAATCAATAGTTAAGCTCACTCTTTTAAAAGTAACCTGTGAACCTGGTCCAATTTTATGTTTAAATAGCTTAGAAGTAAGTTATATCAATAGTTAGTAAATCCTACTCATACCTTGTTTTATATAAAGTACAGCACAAAGAGTTCAAAGTTTAGACATTGGTAATAAATATCTTATAATTTAGAGAAATGAATGTGAATGTAATGCCTCTCAATTAGTTGTTGTCTTCGAATCAAGTAATCTCTTCATTGTTTATCAAAACATTTCATCCAATAGTTTTTAAAATTTTATTAATGAATTATAATTATATTGTTTCAGTTCTAAATATGAACTCTATTACATACATTAGATAGTTATAATTAAACTAATATAAAAATTAGAAAATCTTTTTTATAAGCTTCACTAGCTCAAGGTCTACTACTTTTTTCACAAAAGCAATATTACCCTGAAATAGAATCAAACTTTTCTCAGTATATTAAGTAGTGAGTGATTAAAGAGTATCTGAAAACAATTCTTAATCACCAAAAAGCTTTCTTTTCATCTCATCCATTTCTATAGGTATTGTCACTGAAATATCTGTTCTAGAAGAAGGGGTAAGACCAAATTCTTTTTCAAGTCTAGTAATTTCTGCATTTAATCTTAAGCAAAGCTTAATTTCTGGTCTCTCTCGTATGTAACAAACAAACTTATCTCCATTTTTATTTTCTTTATTAACTTCATATGTTAAACCTTTTTCTTCAAGTATTTTTTGTAATTGTAACCATTGTGAATATAGTTGGCAGTATCGAATAAGAGCATTGGTATCTATTACTGTTAGAACTTTTATATTATGAAGCTGAGTTGCTATTTTATCCCATATTTTAGCACTATCTTCATCGAGACAATCTGGTGCAGATATTTGATTAATTAAATCTGGCTTAGGTTCTAGTTTGTTAAGTGGACGCTTTCCTGGATTACCAGCAAGCATTTTTAGTTTTGAAGGTTTTGGTCTTGGTCCTCGTTTTCCCATACATTTAAAGTAACACTTTTATCGAATTTTAAACAGATTTTTTTTTGAAAACTCGCGGTCGTGTGTGTGTAGCTAGGGGGAGTGGTCTATAAAAATTACTCTAGTTTTAAAGCACCCCCCCCCATAGTAATCAAAAGTCTTAAACCTAAAATTGAACCTTCTTTTCTAATTATTATTTATAAAGACTGCAAAAAACCTCAACTATTGACAAACAGTATCTACAATCAAAGGTCTGATCTTTTTAAAAAATAACAACAATGGTGTAAGAAAAAATATTAATATTAGAACGCCTATTGTCACTTTTGTCAGTTTGTCACAGGGGTATCCATATTAATAACTTAAAAATATAAAATAAAAAAATAAAGAACCAATAAATAAAAGAGTGTCAATGACAGGTGACATAACTGACATTAGATCTCTTTAAATACTAATGGGTTAACTGTATAAATAGTAGAACGTTTGTTTGTTCTTTTTTTTAAATAAAAATGTTTAATAAGAATTTCACAAGCTTCTTCTATTTTTTCTCGATTATTTAGCAGTTTCCAATTTTTTCTTTGTAATTCTCTAAGATTAAATTCGAAATTTAATTTTCTTTCTTTAATTTGCTTTAATAACCTTAATGCTGCTTTATTGTGAATATTCTCTCCAACAGAGTATATTTTTTTTGCATGACTTTTAAGATAATTAGAAAATTCAATCGCTCTTCTAATAGATTGATGGTCTACGTTAAATGAAGTACCATCACTTAATAAATGTATATTTTCAACTAAATAAAATATTAATGCTAGAGAAGGTATTAAACTTCTATATTTAGAAAAATGTGCTTTTTCATAATCAGGAATTTCACTCCTTAGCTCATATTCTAGTTTAGTTCTCCATTTATTAAATAAAGACTGAGCCTCAGGGTTAAAATGAACATAGGGAATTTTATTATTATCATTTTCTTCAATACTTCCTATGGTCTCCCATTGTAAATCCAAAACGTTTTTAAAGACATCATAGATTTTATTTTTAGCAGAAGTATTTTCATATTCATCAACATTTTCCCAAGTATCATTTTCTTTAGGCCAGACAGATAACTGAAATCTAGGAAAAAAACCATCATCAGAATCATTAGAGCTCAAAACATCATCAACATAGTGTTCTATGGGGCCAGGTTGAATGCACCCAATAACACTAAGACAGGCTTTGTGAGCAATAGTGCGTATAACTGCTTTATTGACCATCGAGTTCTATAATTACTGTCCACCCGATAACTGAAATTAGTATCCAGTTGTTTCTATTTATTTTCTATATCATTTCTTTTTAAAATTCAACTAAAAAATTATTTATTAATTATCGGAGCGAAGCGACGGCTCTGCTTTACGAGCAGATTTCTTTCTCATAGATATCCCAGTAAGTTTAATTCTAAAAGCCTCATGAACAACTCTATCAAGAATAGCTTCAGCAATAGTTGGGTCAGTAATATTCTCATACCATTTTTCAACAGGTATTTGAGAACAAAATATAACTGATCCTTTTCTGTATCTTTCATCGATAATATCAAGTATTTCTCTAGAATCAGCAGCATCGAGTGTATCTCTTAACCATTCATCAATAATTAACAGATCAATTTTAGAAAATCTTGTAACAAGTTTATGATATTCCTGTTCTACCTGCGCTAATTTAATTTCTCTAACCAAATCAGTCATTTTTAAGTAATAAACCCTTTTTATATTACTACAAAGCTTCATTCCTAGTGCAGTAGCTAGAAAACTTTTCCCAACACCAGTTGGTCCAGTGATAATAAGATTAAATTTTTTATCAACCCAATTTAGCTCAGCAAGTTCCATAAACTCTGATTTATTTAAAGATCTGCTAGTATTAAAATCAATATCTTCAACAGAAGCATTTTGTTTAAATTTAGCAGTTCTAGTGAAAAATTTAATTCGATTATTTTGTCTTCTTAGATATTCTTTTTCTATCAAAAAAGATATCCTTTGATCAAAAGTCATATCAAAATATTGATTAGACTCGGATTGTTCAATTAGTCCATCAACAAAACCTGTTAGTCTCATTGATTTTAGTTTTTCTATGTTTTGTTCATTCATTTTATTTTCTCCTATTAAATAAATTATTTAAAATTTTCTGAGCCTCTTAAGTTTTCGTGATCAAAAACAACTTTAATTACTTTTTCTTTAACTTTAATATTGTCATTTAATAAAGCATTTCTAACAGTTTTAACTCTACAAGAGTTAAGATCATTTGCTTGTCTGCAGGCTATTTCTAATTTGGTTGATGAATGTTTTTTACTAAGACTCAATACACCTAAACAGGCTCTATATCCTTGTTCTGGATGCTTCTTGCTTTCTAATATATTATTTACTAACAACTTACACTCTGGTCCAATTTTGGCTGACCATTCTCTAAATCTCATTGGAGTCCATTCAAGCATATATCTATGTTTTTTAGGCATATGATCAGGATTTGTGTTATGTCTTAGGTTTAAATCTTCTCTTTTATGAACTGCAATTCTTTCATTTTTTAAAAATATTTCTATAAGCTTAGAACTAACTCTGACATTAACTTTTTCACCTCTATGTTGATATGGAACTGAATAATATCGTTTATTTACTTCAATATGATAATCAATACTAACTTTACAAATTTTCCAACTACCAAATACATAACTTTGAATAGGAAGATTTAATAAACAAGGTTTATCAATTTCTGTAAAAAGTTCAGTTCTACTTTTATCATAGCCTTTCATTATTTTATTATTAAATTCTGCTAATAGATTTAATATTTCTATATTTAAATCTTCTAAATAATAAAACTTTTTATTTCTTAATCTAGCTAAAATAAATCTTTGAATATGAAGTACTGCTGATTCTACTTTTCCTTTATCTTGTGGTTTTCTAACTCTAGCTGGAACAATAGCCGTATTGTAATGTTCTGCAAATTCTTGATAAGTTTTATTAATTCCTGGCTCATAATAATCTGCTTTAGTAACAGCTGATTTTAAATTATCTGGAACAATGCATTCGGTTACTCCACCAAAGAAGTTAAACATTTCAACATTAGCTTGAATCCAATCTGATAACTTTTGAGATCTATAAGCTTTAGCAAAGGTGTAGTTACTAGCACCAAGGCAAGCTACAAAGATTTCAGCAGAATATAAAACTTCA
>Ga0209186_1000241_pt1 | contig 44777 bp, 32 predicted proteins | sample SidtaG_FD_187426 | JGI IMG/M metagenome (GOLD analysis project Ga0209186, IMG submission 187426) | Marine algal microbial communities from Sidmouth, United Kingdom - Sidmouth_Male2 metaG (SPAdes) (version 2) | ecosystem: Host-associated > Algae > Red algae > Unclassified | place: Sidmouth...
TAAGTGATATTGATTGATTTTTAGGAAGTGTTTCTAATAAAGGGATAATTCCATCATCTTTTTCCGAGATTAACCAATTTGAAAGATTCTGGTTTCTATCTGTAACATAATAATGAATTGCATTATGTATTGCTTCTTTTGCTTTGTTTATTTCATCAATTGATGCATTATTAGCTTGGTTTGTAAAAAAGTGGTTATCTGTTATTCTTAGCTTACCAAAAATAACTTTTTCTTCATCCCTAGTATTTCCATATGCAATGATATATTTACCATTTTTAGGAAGCCATAGGTTAATTCCAAAACCAGCTATTTCAGAAGAATATTTTGAAAGAATTTTTAATTTAAATCCTTTTTCATATTTGATTTCAAGACACAATTCATCACTAATTGTTATTTCTTTTTTATCTGTGTTAAAAGAATTTCTTAAAAAGTCTAAATTAGTTTGAACATCATGATAGTCATACAATAATACACATTGTGCAGATCGTCTATCCCTTCCTGCTCTGCCAGCCTCTTGATAGAAAGATTCAACAGATGGTGGCATACTATAATGTATTGTAGCTCGAATATTGGGTTTGTCTATACCCATTCCAAATGCCTTTGTACATACCATTATATTAGCCTTGTTGTCTAAAAATAATTCTTGGTTTTCAACAGATTTCAAACCTTCCTTACTTACAATTGAATTGGAATGTTTAAGAAAATCACTTTGACCATAAAAAGTAACTACTTTGTCAGTTTCACTAAATCCTGAAAAATGGTTATTGAAATAATTAACACCACTTGGAAGTTTATCTGATTTTGTTGGGCAGAATACAATTATACCATTTTTATAAGAATTGTTCTCATCTTTGCTTATTACATATTCTGTCCTAATACTATTCATGACTTTCAGAAGTTTAGGATACTTTCTTTTCCTTATTTCAAACTCTCGTTTATAAAATTCTTTATTTGGAGGGTCCGCATCAATCCAATAATTTGCATGGATAATATCAAAGCTTAGTTCTTCCCTATTGATGGCATCTGGAGGCAAAGTTGCTATAGCATCATTATCAAGATTGGTTTCATCATCTACACTCAATTCTCTTTGAATATCAGCTAATACATCAAATGAAGCTGTTGCTGTTAATCCTATATAGGATGGTCTTCTCTCTGGACTAAAGCCTAAAACAGAATTAATGGAACTTGCTAATTTTAAATAAGATGGTCTGAAATCATGTCCCCATTCTGAGTATCCGTACGAGCAACACCATCTTGCCTAGTTTAGCTTCCTACCTTACCTTTGTTGGAGATAAAATTAGATAGATAAAAGATGATGAATAGCAAACGCGCATTAAACGCAGAGAAGTGGTCTTCAATAGTAAAGCGGTACAAGCAAAGTGGTTTAACACTTACCGGTTATAGCAAAAAGATAGGAGTCAATAAGTATACATTGAGCTATTGGGTAAAGAAGTTTTCGGAAAACCAGGTAGTAGATCCAGCACCACGGTTTGTAAAACTTGAAAGGACAAATCGACATTCCACAAGTCGCTTATATATCCGATACAAAACAGGAACGGAGCTGGATCTGCCTGTGGATTATGATTTGGGTAGATTGATTGAACTGATAAGCCACTAAGATGCTGAATTTTTCGAGTCGTCATCGCTATTACCTTTATGCAGGTCGAACAGATATGCGCAAAAGCTTTAATGGGCTTAGTGGTCTGGTTCGAGCACATCTAGAAACAGATTTGATGAGTGGTGATATATTCCTGTTCATCAATAAAAGAAAGGATCGATTGAAAATGCTGGTATGGGAACCGACAGGTTTCGCAATTTACTATAAAAGACTGGAACGAGGCACATTTGAAATTCCAGAAAATATTAGCGGAAAATCATCTATTGAATTGAGTTGGTCTTCTTTGATTATGCTGTTGGAAGGAATCGAATTAAAAAGTATAAAAAAGCGGAAAAGATACCAAAAAGCAGGTTGATTGTTAATCGACAAATTAAGCTGAGTTATCCACGAAAGAACAAGCTAAATTGTGAGTAAAAAGATTGGTTTTTTTATGGTAAATCATTACGCTCTCCTTACTTTTGTGGAGTGGAAAAGCAAGAATTAATAATTGAAAACCAGCGATTAAAGAATGAAAATGCTGAACTACGCCGATTGATTTTTGGCGCAAAGCAAGAACGCCATATATCAGAACAGAATCCGGAACAATTATCCATTTTTGAACAAGAAGTTGATCAGGTAGCGGTCAAAGAACCAACAACTGAACAAATCACCTACACACGTAAAAAGAAGCACCCAGGTCGTCGTCCATTGCCTGATCACCTTCCGGTTAATGAGATTGTTATTGAGCCAGAACAAGATACCACTGACATGGTTAAAATTGGGTGTGATGTAGTGGATACGCTTGACTATCAGCCAGCAAGCTTGCAAATCAATCGTTATATTTTTCCAAAATACACGACTAAAAATAGTGAAGGAGTTGTAAGAGCCAAGATGCCTTCTCGCCCGATAGACAAAGGAATTGCAGAAGCCGGTTTGCTGGCCCATTTTACAACACAAAAATTCGTTTATCATATTCCGTTTTACAGGACACTGGCTCAATTCAAGCAATTACATCAGGTTCAAGTCCCAAAATCGACGATCAACAATTGGTTTATTGCCGTTTGTACCTTGATGGAGCCACTTTACAATTGCCTGAAAAATCAAGTCCTGAAAAGTGACTACATTCAGGCGGATGAATCCCCCATCAAAGTATTGGATAACAACAAACCTGGTAGTTCTCATCAAGGTTACCAATGGGTGTATCACGCTCCCGAAAAAGGATATGTGTTATTTAATTATCAGAAAGGAAGAGGTAAAAATGGTCCGAAAAGACTGCTTGAAGCTTATACTGGCTACTTGCAGACAGACGGTTATGCGGTCTACGATAATATTGCCAAAAAACAATCTATTGATTTGTTAGGTTGTATGGCGCATGCCAGGCGTTACTTCTTTAAAGCTAAAGACAATGATCCGGATCGTGCAAATTACGCATTGGAACGATTCAGGCAAATCTATGCCATCGAAAGGCACTGTAGACAAAACGATCTGTCTGTTAAACAAATCAAGGCATATCGAATCACTTATGCTAAACCCATACTCGAACAGTTAATTCAGTGGGCTTTGACGGAGCAACATAAGGTTGCTCCAAAATCGACTATCGGAAAGGCCTTTACCTACTTGACACTTCAATGGAACAAACTCATCAACTATCTTGATCACGGTAAGCTTCATATTGATAACAATCTAATCGAAAACACCATTCGACCACTCGCTCTCGGTAGAAAGAACTATTTATTTGCAGGATCTCAAAAGGCGGCTCAGCGCATCGCCATGATGTATAGCTTCTTCGGCACTTGTAAATTGATGGATGTAAATCCATTCGTTTGGATGAGAGAGGTGCTCAACAAATTACCTGACCACCCCGTCAATAGGATTGATGAACTGTTGTCTGGTAAATGGGTTGAGGATGTTGTGATGTAGTTGCTGGGACGGATACGGCAAAAAGGCTTTTACCAAAAAAGGTTTTTGGATGTTGCGACGTTCTTGAGTCATCAATCCAAAGAAAGAAAATTGGTTTTTAAGGTATGCAGATTGCTGCTTAGCTCTTTCTGGATTGGCAAAACGATTGAATTCTGCTAGTAATTCACTGATGTATTCTTTATTCATGATAATTCGGTGCAAGCTGTAAGCTTATAGACTACTTCAGTACAAAAGTAGGAACAAAACTCACCTTTCACTAAATGGTGCAGTGTTTTCTTGTATCGTCTTACTGTAACTGCTTGACTAGAACTAGATCTAAAACGCTTATCAAAATAAAAAGCCCACAGTAATTGCTACTGCGGGCCTTCAATTTTTTAAATCAAAACTGATTATACAACAGGATCGTTTTTAGATGCATTTCCATGGCTTTCTTTCCCATTCGTAATTTGCTTTTGACCACCACTATCATTCTGGTCTTCCGCTCTTTTGACAAGGCTATTTGGTAAATTCATCCCACTTTGATTCAGGAAGTCATTTAGTTGTGGCATCATTCCATACAAGCCTTGAACGAAATTACTTACGCCTTGTCCGTTCCCACTATCGTAGACCACTACTTTATCGATTTCCAGGTCTTTAATGGCACCAGTTTGAATTTCAGCCATTTCAGCCAACTTGTCAACCATAAGGAATCCAATAGCACTTTGTGGATCACCACCAGCAGCAGTCACTAGTTTGTTAAAACCTTCTGCTTGTCTAGTCAATAATTCTTCACGACCTTTTGCTTGTGCCATTAACTTGGAGAGGATGGCATCCGCTTCTCCTTTTGCGATTTCCCTTTGTCTTTCTGCTTCTGCTTGTGCGGCGATGACTGCTTTTTGTTTTTCGATATCGGCATCTACCACTTCATCAGCTCGTTTCTTTGCAAGTTCCATCTGTCCTCTCGCTATTTCTGTTTTCTGTTCTGCTATGTAGGCTTCTTCAAGTGCTTTTGCGGAGGCTACTTTTCTAGCTGCAGTGGCTTGTCTTTCAGCTTCGGCGACTTCAATATCTCTTGCGGCATTCGAGTTGGCAATTTTAATACTTGATGTGTTTTTACCTTCGGTCGCAATTGCTACAGATTCTGCTTCCCCAATTTCTGCTTTAGAGTTGGCTTCTGCGACACTGATTCGTTGTAACTGAGTTGCTTCTGCTTCTCCGATTTCTGCTTTTGAGTTAGCGTCTGCTACCTTAATTCTTTGTTGTTGGGTGGCTTCTGCTTCACCGATTTCTGCTCGGGAATTGGCGTCGGCTACCTTAACACGCTGTTCTTGTTTGGCTTCTGCATGACCGATGGCTCCTACTCTTTCTTCTATGGCCACTTTTACTTTGGCGTCATTGATCGCTTTTGCTGCCGCCTCTTTTCCTAATGCCTGAATATAGCCAGACTCATCGTGAATATCGGTAACGTTCACGTTGATAAGCTCTAAACCGATTTTGTGAAGTTCTTCTCCTACGTGCTCATAAACAGAGTGTACAAACTTATCTCTATCTGTGTTGAGCTCCTCGATGTCCATATTGGCGATTACAAGACGCATCTGCCCCATTATGATGTCATGTGCAAGTGCTGTAATATTAGGGCGATCAAGACCGAGTAGACGTTCTGCAGCAGACACCATGAATTTGGGATCATTAGAGATACCAACTGTAAACTGTGCTGGAACTGAAACCCGGATATTTTGCTTAGATAGTGCATCCTGAAGATTGACATCTATTGATAAAGGGGTAAGGTCCAGATATCTGTAGTCCTGAAAGACTGGTACTATAAACGCTGCTCCACCTGCATAGCATTTAGCAGAGCTTCCACCGCCTGTTTTTCCGTAGACGACCAGAATTTTATCAGAGGGGCATTTTTTGTACCTACTTATAAAGAATATCAGGACTAGCAAACAAAACAATACAATTGCTGCTAAAAGAATGTAAAATGATGAAATCATAATGATAGAGTTTTATTATTGTTACAATTAATTTTTTACTAATGAGACTTTGGCGAGGCCATCAACTACTTCCTCCACTAATACCATTTTCCCTGTAGGTATTTCTACTTGATTCGAAGTGACTGCCTTCAACTCTCTGAATACACCGTTGATGTTGACTCTGATAAGCCCATATCCTGTATCTGCGGGGATTTTGAGATAGACTTTGGCCTCTTTAAACAAGGCATCCTCTGCTCTCCAATTCACATTGACCTGTTGCTTTAAAAGAAACCGCAGCATTAAATTCAACAAGAATACTGCAATAATCCCTGCTACAATCCCAATTCCAAAGGCATATACCGGATTTTTGTCAATTTCCAATACGATTTTTACTACCCAGGAACTGATTGACATAAAGGTCAATATTCCTTTAATAATACCTAAATCACCTCCTGAATCAAGGTCCGCATCGCCGCCACCTATGTCAAGATCGAGATCAAGACCTCCTAAAATCGACATTAAGAGTAGTAGAACAAGTATTCCTCCGCAAACGATGGAGATCCATGTGAGTATGGTAATCATAGTAATTTGCTTTATAGTGTTTACACAAAGATGAAAGTATTTATGCTTTCCGCATAACCGAATGTCAGACACTATATAACTTCCAACTATGCTCATTTCTTTTTCTAATAGTTTTAACACGCTCAGCACAGTGCTTAGTTCCGGGTAGTATGAATATTCGACGAGGGTAGGGAAATTCTAGATCAACGCCTTCAAATATAAGCGTTTTATGAAATATAACCACAAAAAATTGTGTAGAATTTTAAATCAAAAAAGCCGACAGCATAAGCTGTCGGCTTTTTTTTCGGTTAAACCGATTAATTATCTTAGTAATGACTGTAATTTCATTGCAAGCCCCATATCTCCTTTGATTTTAACCTTACCTCCCATTACAGCAGTCATAGGATTTAAATCACCAGATTGTAGTTGCGCCAATACATCCATAGTTGTAATAACTACGCAGTCTGCCTCTTTATCATCCTGAGTAATTTGGTTAGCTTCTCCTGTTCCGTCAATATAGACTGGTTTCTCATCCAATAAGAATTTAAGAGTTCCTCCTATTGGAGATATGCCATCTGCTTTTTTCTTGAATGTTTCGATTACTGTGTCTAAACTCATTGTATTTATATTAGTTGAATTTTCTAAAAGTTTATCGCTGCGAAGATAAGTTACTTGAAGTAAATTGTAAACGATTGGTAGTATTTTTTTTAGAGGCTTCTATTCTAATTTAATGATGATTCTAATATAACAATGATTTGGGCATGTTGCTATTAGGAGTATGAACCATTAACTTTGAGTGCACTCCGAAAAGTCTCTTTTGTCCAAACCCGAAATGTCGGACCACATCGTTTTCTAGAATTTTAAAGTCCTCGCTCTATCTTTTACTTACAGAATGCAGCGCTATTAACAAGAGTTAACTGCGGCTTTAAAATTCTTTCAGCCTCGATTTTGACCAAAATAGTACTTTTCGGAGTAGACTCAACTTTTATCGATTAATCTGGAATAGATTTTTGAAACTTCCTCAATAGAAAGTCCTGAGAGTCTTGCGGCTAAATCCACTGATAATCCTTCCTTTAAACACTTTTTCACTGTGTTTTCTTTTCCTTCTTGAATGCCAATTTCCTTTCCTTCTTTAATGCCAGTTTCTTTTCCTGCTTTAATGATTTTTTCATATGTTGTCATGAACGGGAGATTAATCGTTTGAATAGATTTTTGAAACTTCCTCAATAGAAAGTCCTGAGAGTCTTGCGGCTAAATCCACTGATAATCCTTCCTTGAAACACTTTTTCACTGTGTTTTCTTTTCCTTCTTTAATGCCAGTTTCTTTTCCTGCTTTAATGATTTTTTCATATGTTGTCATGAACGGGAGATTAATCGTTTGAATAGATTTTTGAAACTTCCTCAATAGAAAGTCCTGAGAGTCTTGCGGCTAAATCCACTGATAGTCCTTCCTTGAAACACTTTTTCACTGTGTTTTCTTTTCCTTCTTGAATGCCAGTTTCTTTTCCTGCTTTTATGATTTTTTCATATGTTGTCATGAACGGGAGATTAATCGTTTGAATAGATTTTTGAAACTTCCTCAATAGAAAGTCCTGAGAGTCTTGCGGCTAAATCCACTGATAGTCCTTCCTTTAAACACTTTTTCACTGTGTTTTCTTTTCCTTCTTGAATGCCAATTTCTTTTCCTGCTTTAATGCCAATTTCTTTTCCTTCTTGAATGCCAATTTCTTTTCCTGCTTTTATGATTTTTTCATATGTTGTCATGAAACTATTTTTAGCTGGTTTAGGTAATTGTTTTAATATTTCTTTTAAATCCTTTTCTTCCAATTCGATTAATTGTGAGGCATAAACAAATATAGCGGTAATATGGGACTTATTCAAGTACGAATTAACACTTCCAAGTATCCTGACAATATTGTTTGAAAGTTCATCAGGATTACTTGAATACTTTTGTAATAGAAGTGGTGTAATCAGCATGTCTGAAGCCAGTTCGATTAATTCATCTTCGGATAATTGGGCTAAATCGATCAACTCAATATCGAATCGGGGAACATATTTTAGAAGCGAAGCGGGATAATCACTAAAGAGTTCTTCGATTCCTTTCAATTCCCAAGGCTCCTTGCCATGATAATAGACTACAGGTAAAATCAAGGTTAGTTTCTTATCATTTTTGATTTGATCCAGGTAAGCATTTCCCAAATAAGCTAGTAGTTGTATTTGAATATTCTTGTCTTTATAACTCTTGTGCTCTAATAAAATACATACATAACAGTTGTTGCCCAGAGCTAGCTCCACGTCAAAAATCACATCCGATACTAGCTCCTTCAAAGCCCCTGTAACGTAAGATCCCTTTTTATGTTTTAGGGTGTCTAGTTTAAAATGTCTCTTTACTTCTACAGGAAGCAATTCTAAGAGCTCTCTAGCTATATTGTTATCTGACGTCAACTCTTTAAAAAATTTGTCGTGAGGGTTATTGAGATCTGCCATCTTTATACCGTATCTAGTTGTGAACAATTTTATGAAGGGAGCATCAAGTAAAAAACAGTGATCCCTACTAGTATAGAGACATAATCTCAAAAATTCCACACAGTGAAAAGTGTTAAAGTTTATCAGACATGAGTTATCCCCTTAATTAACAACAAATTAGGCGAAAGCTTTTTCGTAAAAAAGAAGATTCTAGAAATAAATTTGATAGGAAAATGGAAGTAGTATTAGTTTTTCAAACAATCCCGTGCTGCAAGTAATAAAAATTCTGCGAAAGCAGTAATAAGCAAACAGACCAACACCCATAGCAACTACTCATAAGTAAACCGACTCTCAAACACAGCAGTTTCCCGTTTTTGGGTCGGCACTTTAAAGAACCCATCATACCGAATCCAAATCGGAAAATAGTAATCGCCGATTTTGTCTACCTCCACCTGCATCGTAACGTCGAAATCAAAAATCCCGAAGTACGCCAATGTATAGTTGCGAGCAATAACATTAAAAGTCTCCTTGTCAAAATAAGTCTCCAATGATTTGATAATCGTTTTCCCGCTTTTAGCATCCAGATATTCCGGCTTCGCTGTTACTTTAAATACATAACAGTCATACCGATTTAAGTAACTCCTGCTTTCTATCTCATAATTGTAGTAAGGGACCATGTGCTCTTCAAAAATGGCTGTTCGATTACCAATAAAAGGGACATCCACGCGTTGGCCAGGAGAAAAAATAAACTTCTTCAACTCAGCAATTCGACTTCCAGTTTTGTCCGCGCCTTCCTTTGTAAACTTATCACTATCGTAACGTGATTTTTCGCACTTTCGACCATAGGTGAAGAAAACACGATTGTACATTTTACTAGTATAGTAACGAGCACGATTCTTCTTGTAATAGTTGCCAGTAGTCTCTTCATTGTGATAACTCATCCTCCTACAGTTACCATCAGCTTTCTGCTTAGTTGTACTCTTATAACTAGCAATGATTTTGTTCTTTTTATCAACCAGCTGGATATCATTCGTGGAAGAGTAATCCGCAAAGCGTAAATTGCGAAACGCCTGATAAAACGAGCTATCCGTCTGAACCATTTCTATAAAATCTGCAGCAGTAAAGCCACTTTTCGCTGAAACAAAGATCGAATCAATGTGGACCACGCTACTGATAAAGGAAAAAGTTGTATCCTTTTGCCCAATTGCAGGTATTGTTTGTAGTACCAACAAAAGAAATGAGATCGTAAAATTGAAAATTCTGTTCATATAGACTATTTTCGCACACAAATGTAAGTAATTATGAAAAATATAGTGGTAATTGGTGCAGGAACTATGGGAAATGGTATTGCACACGTCTTCGCAATGAAGGACTTCAACGTTAGTTTAGTCGATATTTCCCAACCTTCTCTAGATAAAGCGCTGGCAACAATCAGCAAAAACCTAGACCGAATGGTCAATAAAGAAAAAATCAGTGAAGCCGATAAATCGACAACCCTTGCAAATATCAAGACGTTCACAGATCTTAAGGACTGCGCCGCTACTGCAGATTTGATTGTAGAAGCCGCAACCGAAAACACAGATCTCAAGCTTAAAATCTTCCGCCAAATGGATGAATTGGCGCCTGACAGCTGCATTCTCGCTACTAATACCTCAAGTATTTCGATTACTAAGATCGCAGCCGTCACCAAACGCCCTGACAAAGTGATAGGGATGCACTTTATGAATCCCGTTCCTGTAATGAAACTAGTGGAAGTAATTCGTGGATATGCGACCTCAGACGAAGTCACGAATACCACATTAGAGTTGTCAAAAAAACTAGGTAAAGTCCCTACAGAAGTGAATGATTACCCGGGGTTTGTTGCCAACCGTATTCTGATGCCAATGATCAATGAAGCGATTATCACATTGCATGAGGGTGTTGCGGGTGTTACTGAAATCGATACCGTGATGAAACTAGGCATGGCGCATCCGATGGGCCCATTACAGTTGGCTGATTTTATTGGGTTGGACGTCTGTCTGTCTATTCTTCGGGTGATGCAAGACGGCTTTGGCAATCCTAAGTACGCTCCTAGCCCGTTGCTAGTAAATATGGTGATGGCTGGTAAGTTAGGTCGCAAGTCTGGTGAAGGGTTTTATCAGTATACGCCTGGGTCTAGAGAGGTGGTAGTGTCGTCATCTTTTGCTTAAGAATCGCCTTTGCTAACCTTTAAAGCTACAAGTAATGAACAACCATATCAACTACATCGAATTCTACGCAAACAACATCGAAACAGCCAAACAGTTTTACACCACCGTCTTCGACTGGAAGTTTCAGGATTACGGCCCAAAATACACTGCCTTCTCCAGTAGTGGACTAGAAGGTGGCTTTGAGAAAACAGACCAGCCAATTGTTAATGGTGCGCTTATCGTTTTATTTCACGACAATCTAGAAGTTGTTAAAAACAAAGTCATTGAAGCGGGTGGCAAGATATCAGTCGACATCTTTTCTTTCCCAGGAGGAAAACGATTCCAGTTCATCGATCCAACAGGAAACGAATTAGCCGTTTGGACACCACTTTAGACTCCAATTTAAGATGAAAAGGATCATGATAATTGGTTGTGGAGGAGCATGAAAATCAACACTTTATAGGAAACTTCACGCGATCCTCAATTACGAACTCATTCATCTCGACCAACACTACTGGAAACCCAACTGGCAGCCTACAGAGAACAGTGAATGGGTCACCACAGTCGAGCAACTCATCCAAAAGAAACAATGGATTATTGATGGTAACTTTGGCGGAACAATGGACCGCAGAAGTCAACACGCAGATACCATAATCTTTCTCGATTTCCCTACACTCACTTGTCTCTGGCGGATTACTAAAAGGACAATTAAGTAAGTATCTGGGAAGGAGGAGGCCTGACATGCATGAAGGATGCAAGGAACGATTCGAATCAGAGTTCTATCGTTATGTGGCATCCTACCACAGGACTAGACGACAAAATATTTTAAACAAATTAGCTCCTCTGAAACAACAAAAAAAGGTCTACATTTTCAGAAATGACAAAGCGGTTAATCAATTTTTAAGTACACTGCAAAAGACAACTTAAGCTACATCGATTTATCAAACTAAGCAACAATTTTTCCCTCCTACAAGATTTCGGACGTGATTATTCAATAAAAAAATCAGTAACTTCCCAGCTTTGCATATCAAGAATACTAATGCCTACACTACCACCAACGCTATATCCCATTGAATTTTTCCTAAATTTCAATTTCGCAGTGTTCCTAAACTCGTCATTTTGCTCTCTAATCTCCAAATTATATTTTCCATATGTAATTCGACCTAGAAGAAGTGTAGATAGAAGGCTGTCTGGTGAAGTACAAGTAGGGCTGAAAGTAGGGTTTATTAAATTCCCTCTAAAAATTCACCATCAACATAAAGTTTAAACTCCTCTTGGATTGATTCCTGACCAATAAAGAAATAAAAATCATGCTCAATTTTGTCTTTTTGGCAAGCGTTTAACCCAGTAATTAAGAGGACTAAAATCGCTGCGCTAATCAAATCTTGCATGATAATTTATTTAGAGGAAATGCTTAATTTTGACTAATCTTAGACAATCCCTTCTTCACCCAAATACCGTTCAGCATCCAACGCCGCCATACATCCCGTCCCTGCAGCGGTCACAGCCTGTCGGTACACATGATCTTGAGCATCACCACTAGCAAAAACACCAGGAACATTAGTCTTCGAGCTATCTGCTTTTGTGATCAGGTATCCCGTCTCATCCATATCTAGCCAATCTTTGAAAATACCCGTGTTTGGCTTATGCCCAATCGCAACGAAAAAACCAGTTACAGGCAACTCAGTCACCTCATTGGTTTTATTATTCTCAATGGTTATGCCAGTGAGTTTCTTGTCTCCTTTCAACTCCTTGGTATTCGAATTCCAGTGGATAATAATGTTCTCTTTTTCCTTCACTCGCTTTTGCATGATTTGTGACGCTCGCATTTCATCACGACGCACAATCAAATGCACTTTCGGACACAGATTCGCAAGATATAACGCTTCTTCTGATGCCGTATCTCCAGCACCTACCACTGCTGTCTCTTGCCCCTTAAAAAAGAAGCCATCACAAACTGCACAAGCAGATACACCACCACCGTTTTCAGCGAAGAATTTTTCCTTTTCAATTCCTAGCCATTTGGCAGTCGCTCCAGTTGAAATAATCACGGTATCTGCATGAATCTCAGTACCGTCTTCTGCCCACACCTTATGCACTGGACCCGAAAAATCCACTTTAGTAATCATCGCATAGCGCACTTCCGTCCCAAATCGTTCTGCCTGAGCCTGAAATTCCATCATCATTTCCGGTCCGCCAATTCCGTTTGGATAACCTGGATAGTTCTCCACATCAGTCGTGATGGTCAGTTGACCGCCAGGCTGATTTCCAGTATATAATACTGGTTTCAAATTAGCTCTAGCTGCATAAACTGCTGCTGTATAGCCTGCTGGGCCTGATCCTATGATTAAACAATGTATGTGTTCTGCCATGATTCTTTATATTTTTAAGTTGCAAAAATAATAATTTTTTACAAACGATTTCCTACTACAACGTTATTGTAAAATTAAAGTTTAGAATGTCTTGTCATTCAAAGGATATTACCAAGATATTTTGGGCGTACTCCTTTTGCAACGCAGAGCCGATGCCTCGCACCGCCTCTAGCTTTCTAAAGGGTCGGGTCGTCCAGCTTTCTCAAGTAGAGTCGGATTCAATGCGTCTCTACATTCGTTCAACCAACCGGGCGGCGATCCGCACCTACCAACCCTTACTCGCCCCCAACAGGCGAACATATGTGGTCGCTCAACCCGAGCTATTAGTAGACATCAGCTTAGGGACAGGGATACTAGTAGGTTGTTTGAACTTTTGAACAATGCGAGTGTTAGGCCGACCGGCTGACAGAAGGCGGACTGGGCTTATGGTTGGGCAGCATTGAGTGCCGAAGCGGATCGCTATCCGGGCTAGTGATGAGAGCGCCATCTCGAAAGTTAGTTTTCGGGAGTCTAGTAGGAAAGCATAGCGACTGAAACATGACCCCAATGAATCTGCTAATTCTCATAAGCATTTAAAATTCCACCTGTTAATCTGATGATTTCTGTTTCAGCGACTTTCAGTTCGAAAGCAGCTTCAAGTAGGTCTAGTTTAGCTTCGATGAGTCTGATTTGTACATCTCTCAGTTCCAGAAAGGAGGAAATGCCAGATTCGAATCGGAAGGCGGCGATATCTAGGGTTTTTTTGAGATTGACTTCCAGTCGTTCGTTCATCTTAATGATGTCGCGATAGGCGTTGTATTTGTCATAATTGATTTTAAGTTTTTCTTCTAAAAGAGAAACCATACTTTCCTTTTCGTTCCATAGGTATAGGCGATTCATCTGCTCTTTCTGTATTTTCGTGTTGATGTCCCGCTTGTTAAAAAGCTGATAAGTAACAGAGAAATTAAGGTAGTAGTCAAAGACGGCTCCCGATTGCCGCTGTGTTTCGTTTGAGAATTTTGAGCTGCTCAGTTCTTCACTCAATCCACTTCTGAGAGCGACTTTAGGCATTAACTCTGCTTCGGCTAATTGAGCCATGGTTTCTTGAAGTCTGATATTGACGAGCTGGTTTCTAATTTCCTGATTGGAGGAAAGCATATTGCGTTTTAGGATAGGATAGTCATAGCTGTTGATTATGATATCGAGACTATCAGTGAGTAGCAGTACTTGTGCTTTATCGATTCCGAGGACTGACTTGAGTAGGGTAGTCGCCTCCTGGTAAAAATTTTGTTGTACCATCAGACTAACCGAGTCTCGCAGTTGTGCATCCTGAAAATTTAGGAGTTCGAATTGACTTATTTCACCATAGTTAAATTTGATTGTGGCGTTGTCTAACTTTGCTACAGAAAAGGACGTGACTTCTTGCCTAAATTGTAGTTTTTCTTTTTCGATTAATGCTTTATAATAGGCAAGGACAATAGCGTGAACCGTGTTTTCAACAACTAGACGAAGATTGCCATTGCTCTGGTTTTCCAGTTCGGTTAGTCTTGATCTATTGATTCTCACCTTGTAGCCATGAAACAACACCCAATTGAGATCCAGGCCACCGGCGATCTCGCTTTTCGAGTAAGTACCATCAACGAAAGAGGTAGGCGAACCGTCTACACTAATCCGATTGGTCTGGTCAAGATTTAGTCGGATGCTAGGAATGCCTTCTGGCACTTTTATTTTTACCAGCTTTTTAACAGATTCTTGTTCTACTTTAGAAAGCCGAATATCATAGTTGTGTTCTAAGCCAAGCTGCACTGCCTGGGACAAGGAAATGGGTTGTTGTGTATGACCGATGTGATGACACATCAGAAGCAAGCAACAGATCGCATATTGAAATCCAGTCACCATGGGGTGGGAATTAGTAAATGAGATATGCTGGTTGATTGCTATCTTCACATTTAAGAATTTACTTTTTTAAACAGAGAATTAAGGACATATCTGGACAAAGTGACTTCCTGTAGGATAATTTCGCCACTCACTTTAAACCCATTTTTCAGTTTTATCTTTAGCGCTTCTTCCTCAGAGATTGTAGCGATAACATAAAACTGATCCTTGCTGCTGTCTGATCCAGATTTACTAGGATTTTTCTTATCTATGTGCTGCACTTTACCTTTCAGAATGCCATATTGATAATGATTGTATGCCTTTAGCTTGATGTGAACAGGAAGGCCAGGGATAATGTTTTTTATTTCACTTTCCTTAATCGCTAGTTTTGCGTAAAATTGTTGTCCAGTATTAGGAGAGAGATATAGGATTTTTTCATTTTTCTGTAGGAAATTAACCTGATTATTGGCGTTAAACAAGTCGACGACAAAGCCTTGTTTGTCTGCTATAATGACTAGTTGCTCCTTTTGCTCTTTAAGGGTTTGGAGGGTTGCTTTTAACTGATCTCTCTTAAGTAATTCCTGTTGGAGTACATTTTGTTGGTTGATAAAATCAGATTCTAGGTTGAGGACATTGATATTCCTGTCATTAATTTTTAGTTCTAGGAGTGATTGCGATTCGTTTTTAGTAGATAGTCGTGTGTTGAGGTCGTTTTTAGCCTGATTAAGCGCATTAACTTCGTCCAGGTAAGATTGGTACTGATTTTCGTATTGCCGTTTGCTGATGGCTCCTTTTTCAAGCAATTCGGCGTTTTGAGCTAATTTCTGTTTACTCACTTCGAATTTATCCTGAAGGACACTAAATTGATTTTGGATGTTTTCTACTTCCTGCTGTTGTCCGGTGTCTTTAGTTTTGAATTGTTTGTCTACCAGGCCTTGTGCTTGTTTCTCTTTACTAATTTTTTGTTTGAGGTTGGCTAGTTGCTGTTTGTAGGAATTCAGGTTAGCTGTTATCGCATTGAGGCTGCTTTGGGTGTTCTGAATATCTTCTTCCAATTTCCTATTGCTAAGCAGTACGAGGGTGTCTCCGATCTGTACTTGTGTTCCCTCATTGACGCGTACGGCTTCGATTTGGGATTCCATAGGAGCCAAGTACTTGACAGGTGTGTTGCCTGCAATGATTTCACCGCTGGAAGCTTCAGCCGAAATATTTACTTTTAATGTAAAAAATAAAACAGCTGTTACTAGGCTAGACACAAAGAAAATGAGAAATAAGATTTTAATTAGCTTATGACTACTGGGTGTTTTTGTTGAATAATAAGCCATCTTTTATTTCAAATTTTTTGTTAAAAGTAATGCTTTCTGCATTCATATGTGAAATTATAATGAAGGTTTTATGATTAATGGAATTGATTAAGGATTCTGCTTTAGCCTTTGATCCTTTATCCATGCCATTAAATATTTCATCTAAAATAATGAGATCTGTATTTGTCATTAAAGCTCTTAATAATAAGACTTTCTTTCGTTGTCCTGTGGAGAGGTTTTTACCGTTCTCAAAAATCATAAAATTAAATCCCCCAGGTTTTTTGACAATAAAATCGTACAGTTCTAGTTGTTTGCAATAGCTAATAAATAGCTCCATGTCAATTTGTTTGCCGAAGGCGATATTAAACATTAATGTTTCATTAAACAGAATATCTTCTCCAGATACAAAGACTATCTTTTCTTTAAGTTTTTTTCGGTTGTAAAGACTCGTATGAATATCATTGAGCAAGATTTCGCCACTTGTCGGTTCGTAAAGCAGGCCTAATATTTTACAGAGAGTTGATTTTCCAGATCCATTCTTTCCCTGAATCAGAATTTTGTCATTTCTGGAAATGGAAAGGTTGACTTCACTGATAATGCTTTTTTCATCATTATAAGAAAAAGAGACATCTGATAAGTTGAGTTGGTTGAAATCAAATTTTGTTAACTCATTTCTATTGTTGCTTCGGACAGCAGACTCGTTTAGTTCCTGATTTGGATTAAAGGTGTTTTCATCAAAGGCTAAAAATCGTTTTAGGATTACTTTATGTTCTTGAATTGTTAAATTCTTACTGAGGAGTTTACCAAATGCTTTGAAAATTTTGTTAGACAACGCTAAGAAAGTGATAATCATTCCTAAGGTAATCGCATTATGCACAATCATTTCTCTAGCAACCAGAACTAGAATCGACAATACAGCGAAGGTGGTGATGAGTCTTGTCAAAATAGAATTAATAAGGCCAACGTATTTTGACTTGGTTTGAACCAATATTAAATCATCAATACTGGAAAGTATCTGGCTACTGGAATGTTGTTCGAGCCCCATTGCTTTGATGGTCTGAATACCTTCAATTTTCTCAATAAATTTCGACATGAAATCTGCCTTTTTGGCATAACGTTCTCGTTCTAAATTAGCAATGATTGGCGTAAAAATGTAGAACAATGCCGTAAACAAAACTAATACAACCAGTACAAGAAGACTTAGTTTCCAGTTAATCATAAAAAGGAAAAACATGGAAGTTAAGGCGATCATAACATCTACAATTACACTTGTAAAGTGTCGGGTGAAAAAAGACTTTAGCTTCAAGCTGTCTCGCAGTCTTTCTGTCAAGTCTCCCCGTCGATAACTTTGAAGGAATCGAATAGAAAAATTTGTCAGTTTATCATCAAACACTTTCATGAAATATCGATCAAAGGCAATAGAAAGATGGATGGAAACAAATTTTTTGTAGACTGCAAAAGCTAAATCCACCATGTAAAAGATACCAACTCCAATCGCAAATGCTTTTAACATATTCAATTGATAACTTGGTAGGATATGATCTATAAGGATTTGATTGATGAAAACGGAAACGTAGGAAATCAGAGAAGCCAGAATGGTCGTAAACAGGAAGATATACCAGATAGATTTGATAGATCCAATTGTTTTGAATAGTGTCCAATATACATTTTCTGATTCACTGCTTCTAACCTCTTTTGTTTGCTCCGTTTTTTTAATTGATAAAAAAATCGGTGACTTAAATTTTAATTTATTTTTTTTAAAAACAACTTCCTCAAAATGTTTTGGAATGTGTTTAAGCTCCTGTCGAAAAAGCAAATCTTTCAGAAAATTCTGACCAGCAGTTTTATCTTTAAACCCAAACTTTTCATCAACATAAGAAAAATACGCCAACTTGTTGAAGTGTTCAACTAGTTGACTTTCATTTAATTGAGTGGGGTGGGGAATACCATACTCGGTCAAGTATTTATTGACTTGGAATTTAAGCGCATCTTCTACCTCTATAAAATCTACAGATGAGGAGTTAAATATTACTTTCGATTTTAACTCTTCAATGGATAAGTCATATGGTCTTTTCTTTCCAGGATCGTAGACTTTAAACTTATACCTACTGAGGCCATTTATGACGATGTAATGAAGGCCACTTTTTCCTTTAATTGGTACAATACAGGGAAACATCTTGCTGAACTCCTCCTGATTGCCGTTGATAGCGTTGAGGTCGACTAGTTTATAGGCGGTATCAAATCCAAAATCATTAAAAAATTTGTTTAAACTGCCAAGGGAAGACCCTTCTTCACTAAGATGGATGTCATCTTCGATAGCCCTTCTGTCAATATCCACATTTAATATGTTGCATACTGTCTTCACTGCACTTATTCCGCAGTCGTTTTTCCTCAATTGTCTATCTAGTAGTTTTGACATACCTTAATTAGCAGGAATTTAAATAGCTGAATTTTTCTCGAAATATAACAACATTCCACCAATATTCTCAAATCTGTCCATAGGATCTTTTTCTAAGGATTTGTTTAAAAGTGTTAGGAGGAATGAAGGAATTGATTCGTTTTCATTAGTCTTTAGTGATAAATTTATTTGGTCATGGATAATAGCGTGTGCTAGTTTTTTCCAAGTAAACCCAGTAAAAGGGAATTTACGATATAATAGATAATACAAAACAACACCACATTGGAATACCTCCGATTGGAAGTCTGATTTTTTTTTCAAAAAGCCAAAACCGCCATTTTCCTTTGCTCTTTCTGGTGGAATGCACTCATAAACCCCTCCGTTTCTAATGATTTCATTCTCATCTGGAGTACTATGATTTGACAAGCCAAAGTCGATCAACTTTACCTCTAAGCTATCGGAAACTAGAAAATTACTTAGGTGAATATCACCATGTACTATATTTTGTTCTTGCACAAAGGCAAGTGCTGTTATCACTTGACGAATAAGGAATAGCCTTTTATTAATATCAATTGTTCCAGTATCAATTGTTCGTTTTAAACTTTTTCCCTCAATATACTCTAAAATAGCATGATTTGTTTCCTTATTATAGCTTATTAAGTTACAAATGTTAGGGTGGGGAGGCAATTCACTCATTAAGTTGAATTCCTGTTGGAACTTTTGTAAAATTTTATTCTTTGTCTTTAACGGAAGCTCTTCGGGTTGGATTAGCAATTTAATGACCACTAAATCCTCTGATTCATTATGTTGACAGAGGTATAATTGGGTTGTTTTTCGAATAGAAACTTCGCGAATTATTGTATAGTTGTCAATTTGATCGCCTACTTTATACTTAGGTTTCCTAAAGGTCTCCTTTTTAACTATGCTTTGTAGTGCAGAAGCATCACTTTCTAAGATTACAATTTTCCTGATTACCAATTGATCAAAGAAAGATTTTACAACCTCCTCAATTTTGTCAGGACTTGTTTTGGCTTGATCTGCAAATGATTGAATGACTTCAGGCAAGGTGGTTGGCTTCTGAAAAGCCTCTAAAAAGATCTTAATTGTTGGATTAATTAAAAATTGGGTACCACTAACATTTTTTAAAAAGAAGGCCTCATTGTTTTTTAACTGTTCGAGCTCTTCTGGTAATTCTTTAAAATGGGAATAACTATTTAAAATGTCTTCTACAGGTGGAATAGAATATTGGGGAGAAAGGGTATATCTGAGATCATCACTCATTTACGCTTCAAAATTTTTAAGAAGGATGAACAGGCTAGTTCTAATTTGGTTTTCTCAATTTGCCTTAAAAAAGTAAGGAGGAATAAATTCCTCCTTACAACATTCTTATGTAGTATTAATAGTTTCCTATACTGGAATATCTACTTCAACAGTACTCATACTTGAAAGTGATGATTCTGAAGATACTGAAGATACAGAAGATTCTGAAGATACTGATGATGAAGAAGAAGAAGAACTTCCTGCAGCTACGATCTTAGTGATTTTTTCTTCTGAAAGTTCCTGGATAATTGTGTTTAAGCTAATCATGTTTTTAAAATTTTGATTGTTAGATTTATTCTTAATATCAAGCACAATATAAGAGAATAATAAGTAGAATGAAGCAACAAATTGGATATGGTATTACGTGTTTAAATCTCTGTTTTTGATCATGGTTTCTATGTTAACTTTTAATTGTCTTAAATGTTTCAATGAAATTGCTTGGTAACAAAGATATTATGATGACCAGAAATGAAAAAAATTACACGTTTAAATTCTGTCAGCTGTGCAAATTGATCTTTAGCCAGACAAAACAGTTTATCGTAGAATGTTATTTTACTTCAAATATCGGACTCTCTACTGCTCCCGCCTCACAAGTAAACAGTATCACTTTCCAGCGGCCGGTGGCCAATGTGTCTAAATGTGAAAATTCATAATTTCTGAGAAGACTCGTGCAGGGTAGTCCACAACACAACTGAGCACCTAATCCTAATTCTGGTTGAAATTTCCCGTTTATTTCTCTTACAAATGAAGGCGGTAATGCACTACTTGAGCAATCACCATTAGTAGCTATTCTAAAGCGTTTATTGGATTTTACCTTAAAGGTCATCATTTCTCCTTGTTCATAAATCGTTTTATCTGGAGTGATGATGATTTTAACTGCGTTCTTAGTTGTGAAGACTGATAGTGCTAAGCTTAAAATTAATAGTGTTTTCATGTTTTTTATAAGGAAGATGCAGTTTCTGTACGGTTTGGTGTGTTAGATTGGATTCCCATTAATATCTTTAAATGGTGCACCACCTCATATCAATCAAACAATACTGAAAGCCCTTCTAGCAGAACTGGAACGATAAAATTGAATGAGATTGTAAGTTATAGGATGGTGTAATTCGACTATAGAATAAACAAATGGTATAAGTCCCGTGGGTTGAAGAAAAATAAGAAAAGGCATCCAATAGTTGAATGCCTTTTCTTTCATTTTTATATTAGGACGGGGCATTTATTCAAAGTAAACCAATCGTTCAGAATCGGTATCATTTAGAACATTACATTCACCACCACCAAATGGGACAATTGAGGCCGTGATCGTTGTTTGTCCATCTGTAGCCTGAGGGTCATAAGCTCCCTCGAAACCAAATGCTTGAGTCTGACCGCCAACAATAACTTGTCCTGGTACATTATATTGGAAGGTATGGACAACACCATTGTTTCCAAGATAATTCCAGTTTGCATTGTTTACAGGCGTTAGGGCAACAGTTGTCAGTGTAGGATCCCAGACAAAAGTCAATCGTGGGTCCGATGGCATTCTGACAAAGATCCCTGATCCGTCTGTATCAATTCCGTTCAGTTCTGTTATCTCAACAGCTACGCCTACAGCGCTCGCTCCAGCAATATTACCTGGAAGAATGGTGGTAATTGGAGTGATATCAGGACAGTCGTCAAGCGGGTCGGTTGGGTCATTCCCATTAGCACATTCTTCTGCGTTTGTCACACCACCTTCATCACAGTCAACCGTTCCAATTGGGTCGGATGGATCGTTTTGAAGAAGTACACAAATATCGATATCACCGCTCATTGCTGAGATACAGATGCTCTGCAGATCGTCACTTGGTTCACTTGGATCGCCACCTGAGTTACATTCAGTATAATTGTCTATTCCGCCATCATCACAATCCAGTGTAGCCAATGGATGGTTAGGATCGTAATTAATTAGTTGACAGATATTCAGTCCTTCATCTATTGCGGCAGTACAGTCGTCACTTGGGTCAAACGGGTTCTCTCCATTTGCACATTCTACGGCATTTGAGACACCACCATTATCGCAATCAGCAGCTGCTAATGGATGTGTCGGGTCAGCAGCAATCAGGGCACAGATGTCTAGCATTGCCATTTCAGCAACTGAACAATCATCAGAGGAATCCAATGGGTCGCCATTATTTGCACATTCAGTAGCGTTATCAACTCCTCCATCATCACAATCCAGCGTACCAAGTGTATTTGTAGGATCATTGATTAATATAGCACAAATATCCGTGTTGTTGTCGATTGCCTCTGCACAGAAATCAATTGGACAAGTGTCATCATCAATTGGATTAGATGGATCATTCCCATTGGTACATTCCGTCAGGTTATCGATACCACCAAGATCGCAATCCAAGGTTGCCCAAGGGTGCGTTGGATCGTTGTCGATAATAGCACATAGATCAGTTCCAGCATTTACAGCAGTAGTACAGTCATCGTCTAGCTCAGAAGGATCACCACCATATCTACATTCTGTGTAGTTGTCAATTCCACCATTATCACAATCAAGTGTAGCGAGCGGATGGCTTGGATCTGCTGCAATGATTAAGCAAAGATCCATTTCAGCGACTACAGCAGTGGCACAGTCATCAGATGAGTCATATGGGTCACCACCATTCGCACATTCACTACTGTTGATCAGTCCACCGTCATCACAGTCCAAATCTGCTAATGGGTGGTCTGGATTTACAATTAAGAGTGCACAGATATCTAGTTCCGCTAACGCTGCAATTGTACAATCATCAGCAGGATCAAGTGGGTCTCCATTGTTTTCACATTCTATTAGATTGGTCACTCCGCCCTCATCACAATCTAATGTGGCTAAAGGACTAGAAGGATTGACAGCAATAATCGCACAGATATCAATTGTTCCTTCAACTGCATCATGACAACCACAAGTAGGGTCATCACTTGGTTCACTGGGATCTGTACCCGCAATACATTCATCAATATTGGTTACTCCACCATTGTCACAATCAAGTGTTGCCCAAGGATTAGAGGGGTCAAATGTTCCATCTCCTTCTGGATCAAGTAATGCACATATGTCTATGCCTATATCGGCAGCCACTTCGCAATCATCAGCTGGGTCCGAAGGATCACCCCCATTTTCGCATTCATCAATATTTGTTACTCCGCCTTCATCACAATCTTCATTAGCTAACGGATGATTTGGATCAAGATTAATTAATTGACAAATATTTAAGTTGTTATTAGAAGCCGCCATACAATCGTCTGAAGGATCAAATGGATCGTTTCCACTATTACATTCATCAGCATTTAAAACACCACCATCATCGCAATCAAGTGTTGCAAAAGGGTGATCAGGATTATCAGCTATTAATTGACAAATATCGATATTATTATCTTCTGCGGCGTCACAGTCAGTGCAATCAAGTACTTCAATATCAACAGTCAATTGTTGAGCGATACAAGCCGTTTGGTCTGGATTGGCAACATCAATATCGATTGTATACGTACCAGCATCAGCTAGTGTTAGGTTAGTAATCACGAGTTCAGAAGTGTCTGAAGTATTTCCATTTGGTCCTGTCCAAGAATAAGTAGCCAAGTCGAAGTAATCTACAAAAATTCTAGCGTCTTCGCCAGCACAGAATGATCCACCATAACCTTGAATAGCAGGCATGAATGGTTCGATCGATACAGAAGTAGTAGCTGAGTTGTTACAGTTGTCATTCAATCTGATCGAGTAGGTTCCTGTTGGTAATCCCGCAAAGCTAGGAGATGATTGTAGCGGTCTTGTTACGGGGCCTTGATATAACTCATATGTATATGGCGTATTTCCACCAGAGCCTTGTACGGTAATCAGACCGACTCCATTTGAACATTCAATACCAAATGCGCCAGTGATGATCGGAGTTTCATATTCTGGGATAAGGATCGTATCTACTCGGAAATCACAATTATTATCATTATCATTTTCCCAAAAGATAACATACGTTCCAGTATTTAAATTTGTTACTACGTTTTGATCTGAATTGCTAAGAATGGTTTTCGTGGGATTGAGTCTAAGAAGATCAAACTCTATATCAAAGTTAGAGGTCCATGTTAAATCTAATTGATTGCCTGAAACACATCCAGGTGTAATGGTAACATTTGGCTCAAACATAAGGGTGTCTGTCACATTATAACAAAGGCTGTCTCTTCGGTTACATTCATCATACACTGTAAAGCAATAAATGCCTGGAGGACCTTCAATATCTCGACCCAAAAAGGATAAGGTATCAGGAAGTGGAAGTGGATAACCTGGAGGGGCAGATGTTACAACTGATTTACGACCAACTGGAACCGGGCCACCGTTTGTGTTGTATGTTGTATTAAAGCCAACCCATCCTGCCACACAAGTTTGAATGTCACTGGTATCTATTCGGGCTGTCCAAGCTGGAGCTACAACAGAACCGCAGTAAGTATCAATATTCCCACAACAATCCGTAACTCTAAAGCAATAAAGACCATCAGCAAGGTTTTCCCAATAGCCTGTATCTTGAGGAGGAGATAAAGGAATACCAGTAGGAGCCTGTGTCATTTCGTAAATAACCGTTCCATCTTCACAATATTGAGTAAATCCTTTACTAATACTCATAAATCCACCGCTGTCACAATTATACCCATCAGATCCAAAGACTGAAAATTTACCGATATTCAATGTTCTGGTGGCAACTTTTCCACAGGCATCAGTCACTTGAAGGGTAAAACTAGCATTTGGGAATATGGGTGAAAAGCAAATGGTGTCATAGTCAAAGTGATTGTTCCAAGAACCTGATTGTCCTATTAGTTCTGTAACTGGAGCGGCGGCGTTAATTACTTCCCACTGATAAGGGAATTCGCCCCATTGTCCTCCATTTGCTAAAGATTGGAATGTATAAATTCTAGCACAAGCAGTATCACAATTAAAATATATCTTAGAGTAAGAGGCAAAGAATGTTCCGTTAAAAGTGTTTGAAGCAAGAACTATATCCCTCGTCTGAAAGTTTTGACAGCTATCGAATGCTCGTATTTGATAGGATCCTGCTGCTAAATTAGTGAAGCAACTGTCTAGTCCAATTGGTCCTAGAGGAGTTGGTGGGGTCGTACTAGCATCAAACAATTGATATTGATAGTATCCAGGAGGCCAGGGACGTCCTTCATCAGGTGTTCCACAAATCCATCCGCCTCCTGTTCCATCACAGGTAGCATCACTCCAGGTTGGTGTGAGTTCTAGCTGCATGTGGGTACCAGGTACAATGACCTCATGCGTTGTTTTGCAACCATTGGCGTCCGAGACTTGCAACGTATAGGTGTCAGCCTCCAGTGCCGTGAATACAGAATCCGCTTGTCCTCCAATTGGAGAAACAAAAGGTGCGATAATCGTATTGTTGTAGATCGGATTACCAAAAATGTCAGTAAAGGGAGCACCTCCAGTAATATGTAGGGTAATTGTACCGTTAGATTCACATCTGGATTCAGTAGTTTCAAATGTAAAATCCAAGGGAGGATTCCCTGGGCATTGAGAAAATAAAAGATTATTGCATGAGAGCGTAGCTATCAGCAAAAATAGAATGTTAATGTACTTCATACTAGGTCTAATTTTGATTTGTTAATTGATATTTAATCTAGATAAATAGCCAATTAACAAATCAAATTAGACAACAATAAACGATTGGTCTATGGAAAAAGACTAAAAGATTAGAGATTGACGGGTACATTTGATTGACTTTAATCCGGATTGAAATACCGTTATAAATTCTATTCAAAGATAAATTAAAAAAAGCAAAATGAAATAAAAATATTGACAGTTCTGATTGAAAATGAGTCATTTAATTAAAAAGTATTTGTTAAAAATATTATGTAAACAATGTGATTTTACAATTTAATAAATATGTATAAACTGATTTAATGGAACTGATAAGCTGAATGACAGGCCAAAAAATATCCATAAAAGAATATATTCGAATAGGTAAGTAGATAACTAGTTAAGGCTTGCTCCAATTTGTTGACTGAATTTGCGAACTGTTTTAGTTAACTCTTTAGAAGAGTTGAAAAGCAAAATAGGGCGACACTGAATAATTAACGCTTTGCTAATGAACATTGGTCACCTAACTTTACAGCTATGGAAGACATTATTTGCCTTTATAGACATATGTTTATAATAGCAGCAAGTAATTCTGCTTTTTTTGTGTTAAAATCTCAATAGTTATGACACTTTAATGAATCCTTACGTCTAACTAATTGAATCGTTTTAGAAAAGGTTAAATCAACGAAAAGTTATGCATTTAAAATACACCATTTGTTTACTAATGTTATCCATTGCTTCAATAGTATATAGTCAGGATCTTATGTTTTGGGGAGATCAAAATTCAAAGACCTTAAACAAACTTAACATTAGGAGTGGTGAGACATCAGTTGTCGCTGAAAATCAGTCAGTGATTAGGAGAGTCAAGGTAGACCACATCAACAAAAATGTGTATTGGACAGCAGCTCATCAAGGCGGTGTATTTAGATCTGATTTTGATGGAGGCAACCCCGAATTAGTAGTTCAGTCCAATTTCAATGTTTCACTACTGGTCCTGGATGAAGAACATGAAGTGATTTACTTCAGTGAGTATGGAGCGATTCTAAAGTGCAACTACGACGGTACGAATCTTCAACGGGTAGTTCGAAACAATGGTCGTATTCAAGGAATGGATATTGATCTATCTTCTAATTACATCTTCTGGACTGATAATACCAATAAGGTACTAAAACGAGCCGATCTGGATGGAAGTAAGGCGGCTACTATTTTTGAATCTCCCAGTGCATTGTATGATTTAGTTTTGGATCCTGGGAATGAGCATATTTACTTTAATGATCGAACCGCCAATAAGATTCAAAGAATAGACTATGATGGTTCAAATTTGACGGAGATCCTGCAAGTGGAAGGAAGCATTGGCTCTCTTGGGATAGACCTAGAACTTGAGAGATTATCTTGGATTGAGAAAAGCAATGGCGTTATAGGTATGGCCAACTTGAATGGCGAAGAAAAAACAGCCCTGGTTAATATTCCGATATCATTCATTTCAGGACAAGATTTTTTGCTATCTAAAGTACAACTACCTGCAGCTGAAGTGACACCAATTGATGCAACATTCCTGTTGTTTCCAAATCCAGCTTCTACTGTTGTAAACATTGAGTCAGCAACGGTGCCAGCAACTACACTTACCGTATATGATTCTCAAGGAAGGCTTTTGTTTGATAAAGGAATAACATCAAGCAACACCTCAGTAGATTGTTCTCAATTAGATGCCGGGACTTATCTATTTGTCTTTAAGGATAAGGAGGTGCGTGTGGGTACAAAGGAAGTGGTCATTGTGAAGGATTAGTATCATAACAATAGCCTGTTGATGAGTAGGAAGTTAATAGCCGGACATTAAACCCAATGATTGATTAGCGGGTTAACTTGAAGATGTAGGAAGGGAATAAGCAAGGGGAGTTGTAGCGCAACTGCTTTACAAACCACAGCTTATCTGGAAGCGTTTGTGTGTTTTCGATCTCTTCTAGCAAGGTTTCCTTAGCTAATTTGTCATAAGGGCTGAGCAAAACCAACTTATTCATATAAGAGACGAAGTTCTTATAGCTTGTATACTGATATCCTAAAATCTTTTGTTTTCGAGTTAAGATCTTCTTGAAACTGTCTAACAAAGCAGCTAAAGCGTCAAGTTCATTTTGTTCATAATAGATTCGCGAAAGCAAAAATTTTGTACCGATATTCGTGTAGATGTCATCACTGGAATCTAACAAATTAAGCAGTTGTACGGCATCACTGTATTCGCCCTTTGAATAATAGAATTTGGCAAGGTAGCAAATGTTTTGTTGACTGTTGTCTCAAATAACTTTAGCAAGTTTCGTTCTCTATACGATTGACTTAGGGCGATTAACTCATCAGCATTGTGATTGGATAATTTGCGATAAGCTAAAAACTTTTCAAAGGGCAATTTTAGCCGATATAAAATGTCTCGAATTGTCTTATCTTTATAAGGAGCATTGGAATTGCAACTGGAGCAAACCGACATTCTCATACTGGTACAGAAAAAATATAGAATTAATAAAGTCTAATTTCTTAATTAAATAATAAATAGTGCGTAGTAGCCTGAATGCTTGATTAGAAGATTCGTTTTGACTGCTTAAGATAAAGCAAAGGATTTTTTGGGCGCGTTGATCCGGCTATCCAGCACTCTCAATGCTGCTATCTCGCAACGCTTACGCTGCTTCGCTGCATTGTTCAAACAACACTTACTATCCGGCGCGCACCTATCAATGTTTCCAGTGATGACCGTATTGTAATTACTATGAAAAAGAAAGATCACCCATTACGGGTGATCTTTTCATTCTTTGGGGATATTCTGAATGTCTTATACGTTAACTACCGCCAACTACAACTACACATCCTTCTATTTGATTACAAATCAAAATAGACTCAGGACCAGTAGTTCCACATTCAATATATGCATTAGTCATGACAGCCTCGCTGTAGCACCATGTGAAGGAACAGTCACTTGAACACGTAACATAATTGCCCATCCCATCTGATATATAAACAGAGTTACCAGGTCCAATATTGTCACCAACATCAAGAGTAACAGTAATGCATGTTGTACTGCCTGGTTCTGGATAGGTTACACTCATCGAAAAGCAATCGCCATTTGGGGATAAGCTAGGCCCACCAGGCAATATTGGTTGGCAAAAACTAAGAAATGGTAACAGCAGAAAAAACGGTAATAGAATAAAGATTTTCATTTTTTTCATTTTAAATTATGAATTTTAATTTCTGATCATTGAAATCAATCAACTTCCTGAAAATGAGACCTTCCTATAGATTGGAATAGGCGATCTTTTCAGAGTAACAATTTCAAAAATAAGGCAAAAAATAGATGGATTCTACAGAAAATCAAGAGTAATATACCTTGTTTTGTTATTAAAATTGCCACGTGCACCTTATATTGTATATCTTAAAACGCTGTATTACAATTGCTTGAGTCGATACTTTATGATAATAATTATACTATAATTCAGTAAAAATGAACACTTCTTCTAAGTTATTAGTATTGCTAAACAGCCTAGAGCCAATCGAGATGAAAGAACTGGCATTGTGGCTAAATTCTCCGTTGTTTAACAGATCTTCCAAAACCATTGATTTGTTTGTTTTTCTTAGAAAAAAAGTATGGAAAAAAGAGATTTCATTTCCCTTGTATAAAGCCATTAAGGCAACAAAATTACTTTCCTCTGAATCTACTTCGAAAAATGTTTCCCCTAAAGATAAACAAGCACTCTGGAAAATAGCAGGTCAACTTACCCAGCAAATTGAAGAATATTTGAAGTGGAAAAAATTTAAAGATCAGAAAATTTATGGAAATTGGTTGTTGATGAATACCTACCTAGAAAAGCAGTTGTATGATCAAAACAAAATTCTTCTCAATAAAACAAGAAAGCTGCACGAGCAATCGTCATTTCGGGATATCGCTCATTGTAAAGATGAGTTCACTTTGTCAGAAATGGAATTTTTTATGGAAATTATTTTAAAAAATCGAAAGGCTGGAACTAGTATGATTCGAACAATGGATTCCCTTCGAATAGCAAGTTTCGCTCACTTGTTGCGCTACTATTGTATCTTGACAAATTTTAAAAATCTAGTAAGCCTGGAATCTGAGTCCTCTTTTAAAAAAGTACTTTTGATGCATCTGGAAGATAATGAGGTTTTAAATGATTTTACTGTAAACCTGTATTACCGGTTACTCCTAATGCTTGAAAGTGGTAAAAACGAAGATTACTTTACATTTAAAGAAACCCTGTTTTCTTCTTTAACTTCTTTCGACAAAAACGAGTTGCGACAACTATTTGCCTTTATGTCTAACTTTTGTTTGCGAAAAGCAAATGAGGGAGATACAACATTGGGCAAGGAACTGTTTGAAATATACGAACAAGGACTTAAGATGGGTTGCTGGACTGCCGGAATCTATTTTTCGCAACATCAGTTCATCCGGATCCTTGAAGTTAGTTTACATCAGAAGAAATTAGATTGGGCAAAACAGTTTATTGAAACCTACAAGGATAGCCTGGACCCAAATCTTGCTAAAAACACAATGCTCTACAGTAAATCCACGCTAGCATTTCATGAAAAAAACTTCGACCTTTCTCAGGAATACCTTAGTAAAATTACTAAACTAGAAGACTTTTATTCTAAGCTGGAGGCAAAGGTGCTTTTAGTTAAAATCTACTACGAAAATGACTTGTCATTTGAAACCTTTGAAGGTCACCCGATTCACAGTGAGTTGGAAGCGTTAAAGGTGAATACTTTAAAAGGTTCAGGGAAAAAAATTGCAGCAATTGCCCGACCAAAATTTAGTAACTTTTCCGTTATTCTTAAAAAAGTACTTAGCTTGCGCCGTTTGAAGTTCAACGGTAAACTGTCAAGAAGTAAAATCAATGCACTAACGGTTGCCCTTGAAAATCTAAAGCCTGTTACCTCAAGGACTTGGTTGAAGGAGAAATTGGAGGAGTTGTGATATTAAATGAAAACTGCATTACAAAATTAATTGCAAGGCAGTTGATTAAGAAGAAAGTGTTAACACTAATCAGAATTTAAACGTTCCATTCACATCACCTGTTTTAATGACGCTTCTGTTAAAGTCTGTTGGTGTGGAGCAGTTTGGATAAAAACCGTACCACACTAGTAATTGAGGATCGAGTCTAGGCATTTGAGATACGTCATCATTGTGGATTAACTTAAACTTTACGGACAATCTACAACATCACCCCAATAAGATCCATTACTAATTCCTACTGTGACACATTTACGATCCTCTATTAACTTACCTACACAAAGTGCGAATGGAGTCGCCTTTTCATTTTCACAATCATGCTTTCTTAAAAATGATAGATTTTGGGAAGTTCTAATTTCTTCCCAGACGAATTCATCTTGATTTTTCTGAATTAGTAAAGATTCGTTTTCTTTTAATAACGTTAATCTATGTGTAAGCGATTCCTGAAATTCACTTGTTTCCATTAATAAATCAGCTGCTACATTTTTTTGAAAACTATTATCTTTAGTACAAGATGTGAAAAATAAAGCACATGTAATCGTAAGAAATACGAGGTTAAAAATTAACTTTTTCATTTTAATTAAATTTAAATATTATCTCTTTTTTCTTTTAAGTGGCTTTGAGAATTCCCACGATGATATTTTAAAGTGTTTATGTTTATTTGTTGAGTAGATGCGAAAACAATGCAGAGTGTATTCCAATGTTTAGGAGATGTATCTGTCCGTGAAAAATGTAAGGATGGACCTGTTTCCCAGTTGTCTAGTGTAAACTCTCTCGGGTAATCAGCGAAGATCTGTTTCGGGGAATGTGATCTGATTTGTTACACACTATTGAGTAGGTAGTGTTGTTAGTATTACCAGCTAAGAGACCGGGTTGTTTTGTTTGTTCCATCCAGCACCTAAAAATTACTCATCTATCTCTATCCACTTACCGTTCAATACTGCTAAGGTAGCTGATGTACGTTTTTTAGTCCACTGAAAATCATAGTTTTGAAGGTTTGAGACATAGGTTTGTATTGTCTTTCGTCTAGTGATATTCCTTGTTGTTTTTGTTAGGTTAGACTCCTTCCATATCGTTTGACTGGTAGTGGTTCCATTAAGACTTATGTCGTATTCAAAATGGAAATTGTTCCAAGTCATTTTAGTTGAATAGCCATACCAGATACATGGGATCCCTTTCTTTTGAGCTTTTAGATTAGCGTATCTAGAAACTGTATGAATATCAATTATTCCAAAAATTGGATCATTATATCTATCTATGTCGCCAACAAAATTCAATTCTAATTTTGCTCTTCTGTCTTTTTTACACCACTTGGGATTGTATGTAGCCGTCCATAAATACGGATTATTCTCATCTCCCCATCTACTTCCATACTCAAGTTCTTCTCCTGAAGTAGTTAAAATTTTAGCGACGGTCAATAGCTTTAAATTTGAAGTTATGGCATCTTCTTTTGTTGCTATTCGTTCTAGAGAATTAAGGTTAGTAGAAAGAACGCAAACATTGTCAACATATTTAATGTACTCATCTCCAACTCTTACTATTTGATTAGAATTAAAGAAAGGTTTACCATGATACAGAGAAAGATTATTACTTACAATTTGCTCATTCCCTTCACTATCCATACTTAGTTTTAGGTGTTTTTCATTTTCTTGGATATAGGAAATTATCTCCTCTCTACTATTAAAATTATCAATTTCAGCTAAAAGGGTTCCTAAATGTTGGTCGACCGTCTCAAATTGAATTGACTTAATAATTTCCTCCTTTTCATTATCCGTTAATGCCCAGTAAGAATTAATGAAGTTCGAATACTGATTGAAATCTGAAAACGAGGCGTAATCATTCGTAAAATTCCTAGAGATTTGTGCTACTTCATTAAATGAAAGTTGCTTTGCTGCTTTAGGAGGATTCTGAGATTCAAGTGTTTGTTCGAGTCCTGCGTTTTTCGGAATAAGCGTATTGTCTTTATTGCAAGAGGATACGAAAATAGTAACTAGAAAACACATCCATACTACTAAATTGATTCTTAAATTTGTCATGATTTTATTTTTAAAGTTTAATTAATTTTTGAAATTCCTTGTCCAACTGTCAATAGATTAATGATCGCAGTTCAGTTAGAATAACAACACCACAAACCTATTCTAAATCCTAATTAAAAATTGAGTATATTTTTCTGGTTAACTACTTTTTTAAATAGCGATTTTGAAATTCAGTAAGTGGAATAATTTATGTCAATGTTCTGCTTATCAGTATTTTATAATAAACACTTTATTTATTTGTACATACTTTTGTTTTGTGTTGTTTTAGAAACTTAAATTCGGACTATTTATTTAGCTTAGAAATACTGATAAATTACTCATGTGGATAGCTCGAATGAATAAAACGGTAGAAAATGTTCCTACTCTTTCAATAGCATAATTCAATCATTAAGACGAAGCCGTCTATCATTAATTAGATTAATCTATTTAAGGGGATACAGAAGTCAATTCTCAAGTTAAAAGTGGTTGATCACTAGGAAGGGACATAGTGTAAACCAATAATTGGCAGGTAGCAAATGAATTGTTGGAATTCAAAATTTGAAATGAGGTTATAAGTTTACTATCGAATGATTAATAGGCAATGCGTTACTCAAAACACTTGTCCGTAAACTTTTTCATTTTTCCTACAAACATCTTTTGGTTATACAATACATAATCAATGATCTGCTGGTATTCTTCTTTTGAAAAAACTTTTAACACCGCTTCATTTGGTTCAAGTGGCAACATTCCAATGGACTTATATTCAGAGGTAGCTTTTGAATGGATGAAATCGAAGTACAAGTACTCAATATGGTCAGGAAATACCTTTATTTCAAACTTCCATTCTACTTCACCTACATAAATGTCAACATTATTTATGTAAAAGGAAAAACTCCATTTCCCCTTTAAATAGTCATAATCTGTTTCCTCTTTTGGAAGATCTTTAGATGACTCTTCTATTCCTACAAAGATAAATGGGGAGTCTATCATACAGTTAAGAATTTCCTTGGTGCCAGCGGATTTATTTAAATGAACGGTTCCATTAGAAAACACGAAACCATCTTCATTTGATGAAAGTTTTACGTCATTAATAGCATTTCGCGTTTCAAAAGGATTGTCCTCAGAAATACCAATCATAAAATCTGCCAAGTAGATTTCCTCCTCGTATTCTCTTATTTTGAAAGTGATATGACGGAAATATTCATTATTAATAACTCCATGAACGCCCCAAATACCCATTCCGTCAGGGTCTTCCACTTTTACTTTTTCATATTCAATACCTGTTAAATCTAAATCGGTTAACTCAAACTTATGTTCATTTAATTGATAGGCAAACCTAGATAGTTCAGCAGTGAAATTGTCATAATCCTCATCTAAACTTATTTTAATTTTTTCTAATTGTTCTTCAGATAAATTCGAACTTAATTTTTCTAAATCCTGCAACAACGCTTCCTTTGGAAGGAAAAATAATTTTAATGTAACAGAATCTTTATCTTCTATCGCAGTTGCTAATTTTTCGCCAAACAGCTGGATTTTTTCATTACTTTGACTGTATGCACTACTGAATAAAATAGTGAACAACAGGGAATAAAATACATTAGATTTCATTTCAAAATTTTATTGGAATGGTCGATTATCTATTGCAACAATACTGCTTATATTACTGCACTTAAAAGTACGGTAATACTAAGCAGTTTAGATATGACACCTATCCTTATTCCTTTTCTAACTGTTGTTTTAGAACTTGGTTTTCAGATTTGAGTGTAGTAATTTCAGACTGCATTTTTTTCATTTGATCTTTCATGACACTTACCCCTTCATCTGTTTTTGTCATCTCCTTTTTCATTTCGATGAGGTGTAGCATCATTTGCTCAATCTTCTCTTGTTGCCGTTTCGTAACATCGCCTAGGGTAAGCGTGCCTTCCATTTCTGTTTCAGACTCAAATCCATTAAGGTGTCCGTTTTTAAGGATGAAGTCTTCCTCTTGGTCGAGTGTTGGTAGCTTGTATTGTTGATCAAAGACATAATCTGGCCAGTTGGCTATTTCTACTAATATCTCCTTAGATCTGATGTTGCCGTTAACCGCAAGTCTGCTATTAGGGGAATTGGTTCCTATACCGACATTCCCACTAGACCTGATGATCATTTTATTCTCATTGTTAATTCGGAAAGCCGTGTAATCGTCTTTTACTTGCAGGTATCCCCAATTTGAATCGCCATCTAATAGACCAAAGTAAGTACCATCCTGACTTCCATATAGATGACCGTATACTGTATTCTCAGTATCTCTCAATATGATTTGCGAATAATCTGAACTATTCGAATTGTAATATAGGGCACTTGCATTATTACCATAAAGACGTTGGTTAGCCCCTAGATAAAGATACCTGCCATCAGCTCTTATGTTTCCAGCAGTATGGATGCGTTGTGCCGGAGCGGTAACACCAAAACCGGTATTCCCATTTGGCAAAATCCTAACTTGTTCAGTATTGGCAGCGGTTGTTCTAAAAATAATGCCTTCTCCAGCAAGATATGACCATCCATTTGTCCAGGGGATATGTGTGTTACCGTAAGCGGAATGCACTTCAAAACCTCGTGCTGCTGAATCCACTTCAACTGTTAGTTTACCAGCGGGGCTGGCTGTTCCAATTCCGACGTGCCCATTATCTCTGAGCGTCATTTTAGCATCGTTATTAATTCGAAGTTGCGTGTAATTGTCTTTTACTTGCAGGTATCCCCATTGTGAATCTCCATCTAAGAGACCAAAATAAGTGCCATCCTGACTTCCGTATAGATGACCGTAGGTGACGTCTTCAACATCTTTAAGTATGATCTGACTGTAGTCGGAGCTATTAGAAGTGTAGTACAATGCGCTAGCATTATTACCAGAAATCTGTTGACTTGGTCCTAGGAATATTATTCGACTCTCTACTCTTAGATTTCCCTGAATGTGCAGTTTCTCTGCTGGAGTTGTTGTTCCAATACCAACATTACCACTGGTTTGAGCAGATAGTCCACTAGAAATTAAAATTAGGATGAAAAGAAAAATGAAATATCGCATAACGGTAGTTTTTATAGTTGATCTGCATAAATTTAACATAAAAAAGCCTCAATTTAAAGTGTCGAACTGATTAAATGAAAAGTTATAACTAGTATACCGTCGTACAGCTAATTCTCCTTTACTAAGGAAACAGCAGTCAGAACTAAAAATAATCGAAATCAATTTGCTCAACTGCTTAAATCGAGTAAATTGATTTCGGAAGGTTAGTTGGTTTAGTTCACTATGATTTTAAGAAATGAATTTTCGATACTTACAAAGTACATTCCTGCTGGCCAATTGGACGTTTCAATTCTTTTATGATGTGTCATTGTATTTTCGTAAACTAGTGACCCATTTAAATTATAAACAGCTAGTAGTCTTTCCTTTGGAGCTTCTTCTTCCGTTATTTCTAAGTAGAAAAAGTCGCTTGCAGGATTTGGGAATACCTTGATATCAAGTGAAATATTACTAACTGTTGTAACACTTGTTGTATTTGTGTTTTCGGCATTAAAGGTAGGGCTCATTGTTTGGAAATTACCTGTACCATTTGGATATCTGCCATAAGAAATATCAGTCGTTTGTGCGATGTAGCTTACTTCGTCTACAATGTTACCACTAGTATTCACTAAGTAAATCGTTTCCGCAGCTGAAGACAGCTTAAAATTAGCATGGAGTCCGGCTTGGGCAATATCGTTATCCGCCCAAACAACAAGATAGCCACCTGCCGCAATCGTTGTACCCGCTGGGAATGCCCATTGAACTAAATCAGTGGCGTCATCGGATAAGGAATAGCCATCTAGGTCAATAGCTGTAGTGCCATTGTTGTAGAGCTCAATCCAGTCGTCAAATTCTCCATCCTGATCCGCTTGTGTGGTGTTATTAGAAGCCATAAACTCATTGATCACTATGTCGCCAACGGTAGGAGATCCAGTAGCATTTAGTATGTGAAATTCATGTTCAGCTCTTCTAGGAGAAAACCGTCCTGCATCTGTGTTTTCTGCATAGATATAGTATTGAACATAGGTATTATTCATAACCACATCTGCTCCATAAATACCGTCATTTGCAGCACCGTCATTATGTGCACCATCATCATACATTATTATTTTCGTAAAAGGTAGCTTAACGTCACTTCGGAAACCTAGATATACCGTTGTTTCATCTGTCAATGAGGCATTTATAGTTACGGTTTCAGTAAGTACCGGTGTGCTGTTGGAAGGGATGACATTCGAGATAGTAGGCGCGGTTTGTATAAAATCAGGAAGACTGAGTAAGTAGGCGTTTCTTCCATTCATCAGATTGGTAATGCCTATTGTTGCGCCACCTCCAGGGCCTCCACCTCCACCAACATCTGATGTGAGGTTATCTAGGAAGTTATTGTAAGAGAAAAACTTATTCCCATCTGCCTGCACAGCTGCATCGATAACACCTTGCAACGTTTGACCAGTTGAAAAGTAAGAATTATTATCAAAATTCTCTTCTAACATGGTTTTACAGTGTGCAAGGTACATTCGTTTATACATTGGTACGTTCAGCAACTTATTGATTAGCGGGTAGCTCGTATTATTGAGGTGTAACAAGTGATCCATTCGTTGTTTGGCAATTGTGGTGTTGACATTGCCCGATCCCGTCATAGTAAACCGACCAAACGATTCATTCAGGTCCCAGACAACAGGCACAAAACGACCGTTATCGTCTCTATACAAATAATAGTTTTGAGCGAAGCCACCAATATAACTATCGAGATTCACTAGCATATTATCAAACGCAAGCATCCACAAAGCACGATCTACATCAAGAATCATTTCAATATCATTGATGTTGTTGGCAAGGGTGTCACAAAGATCAATTAACTCATCCCAACCATAATCTGATTTTAACTCATATGCGTCGTAGTAATTGGTACTGTCTTGACCCAGATAAACCAAGTTAGGGAAATCATTCGACTGTGGGCCTGCACCAGCGGGTGGGTTACACTTGACACGTGTATTATTTTTTGAATAAAAATACTTGTCAACAAACTTCCTTGATACGGCTTCTGAACTACTGTATAAACCAATCAGATTACCATTGACAGATACATTTGCGTAGTTGGACAATGGCGCATCCATGTACTGTCTCAGTATCTGGTAGGACAACACTTCTCTTAAAAAGGAGGGGTCTTTTGCTACATTACTCAATTTTATATCGGTATAACCATCATAAATATGATCTTTATAAGTATTGAGTTCAATATGAAAAGGATTTTTTGTTTGGTTTGGATTATAAGTGCTATTGCCTTTATATTTAACACCAATGCTGTCGAAGACCACTCCGTTAATCGAGATGCTTTGGGCCATAATATAACCATCATTCCCTGCTTTTTCATTATCTAACAATTGATCCCAATTACTTTGTGCAAAGGTTATTTCAATAGTTTGAACAGTATTTAAATCATAGAAACTTTGCGCATTGATGTTAGTTCCAAGAAGGAGGAATAGCCCGATAATTATGTAGATTGGTTGATGTTTAGTTGCGGTCTTAAGTATTTGATTAACAAGGCTTAAGGTTAAAATTTGCATTTTGTTGGTTTAATTCGATAATGGTAATTGCTATTTGACTATTTAAATTGTAAAAGGTTTAACGAAGGTAAAAAAAACTTAGTGTCGGCTATTTTTCTATTTATTTAGGCACTACAGAAAAGAGACCATTATTTCTCGCCCAAATGATTTTATCAGCACCGTTCACGTCGCCATCCTGATTAAGGTCTCCTGCAATGTAGGCATTGAATGTTCCGTTTTGAACCAAAATTATTGGCGGTCATGGTAATCGTTGGTGGCGTAGTATAATTTCCTCCTGGCGGGGAAACAGTAACAGGAGTGGCCATCGGAAAAATAGTTACCGAAGTACTAGTAGAGGTTAAAATACAGTCGGAGTTATAAGCTAATATTTGGTAAAAATAGTTCTTGTCTGGAGTGGTATTGGTGTCCAGATAAGAAGCCGTATTCGCAAGCAAATTGATGATCTGAATATTGACGAAATTTTCAACAATAGTCAATTCATAATTGCTTTCATTCGAAGCATTATCTACCCAGGAAAGAGAAACATCAATACCATTTACTAGTACCGCAGAAAGATTACCTCCCGTAAAACACTACTTCGGAACTGCCGAGTTTATTCCTGAGTTCGCGTTCCATAAAATACGATCTGCTCCAGTGACTTCACCATTAAGATTATAATCTGACGGTACATATTTAAAAAACAACCCGTTTTCAGTATTCCACAAGATGCGATCTGCTCCATTGATGTCATAACTGATTGGATCAAAAATCTGATCACCGTCTCCAGCATACAGTCCCCAAAAGCCAGGAGACAACTCTTTTTGACCAAAACCGCCATTCGCAGGCACCCAACTATTCTGCCCTCTAAAATCATACGTGAGTACACCGCCTTGAGGTGCAATTGCTTGAGTAGATAAGGCACCAATATGATTCCTATGTTCAATCAAGATGTAATACGGCCCGGGAACTGATCCTCGATAATCGCTATTTGGAAAAAATGCAACAGAGCCGTCTTGCAGTAGAATACCCGCCGCTTGATGAATCTCTGTAGACGCATCGACTCCAGTTCTTACTGAAAGCAATACCCAATCCACACTCATTGGGTTATAATCACTATTACTGTAGTTTAGGCCTTCCGTTCCCTGGTAAGTCCAAGGCGCAATATGATAGGGCTGTCCAGCTGGTGTCTCAACGCCCGTGTTATTAGGTGCTGAAAACAACATGCCTGGCAACAGTTCCAATGTATACAATGCATTCGTCATTGTACCAGATGTTGGATTGTAGGCGCCTTCTAATGCTACTTTCAGATCAAACGTCAATGCTTCTCCTTGCGAGTACTCAATACACAATTCTGGCGCAGCATTAGCATCACCATTGTAGGATTCCGCTGTACGGGTGCCAGTACCCGTTATAAACAAGGCGATGGAGTTGTCTGTGCTAAAGCCTGGTCGATCCACAATTTCCTGAATTATAGCAGACAGATCAGCCGTTTGTTGATCAGGACCTGCGGCTCCTTCGGTGTTCCAATCCGGTGGACTCCAGTTGACTGTAGCTGACGTCTTGGATCGGCTACTCAAATTAAAATCTGTAGTTGAAAAGGTTGACGCATTGTCTGCCGCCTCCCCTTGAATGGTTAAATTGGAAGCACCACTATCCGTCTCATCTACTGTAAACTGCACGTAGGCGCTGGTAATCAATGCTCCAGCAGGCACAGTAATGTTATTAAATCGAAGCCCTACAATCTGATCATTCGCGTCAAAGGTCATTTCGAGATCAGAACTGCCGGTAGTTACAAAGCCATTACTAGTGTTTTCTTCTACATCATCAATCCCCGCATTCACTCGACTACATACTGAATTCCCTGGTGTTCCTTCACAGATACAATTGGTTGAGTATTCATCATTAATAGTATTAGGATCACCATCATCACATGCAGTGCCAATCAGTGTGTCGTCGAAGTTTGGACATAGATCATTAGCATCACAAACAGTATCATTGTCCGTATCTTCAAAGGTGCCATTACAATTACAATTCGTATCAATAACATCGTTGATTGTACACGGATCATTGTCGTTACAAGGCTGGCCTGTAGTTGTGCATCCCGTTGAAAACTCCACACATAACTGAGCAGCCGCAGCGGGAATACCATCATAAGACTCTGCAATACGGGTGCCTGTACCCGTCACAATTAAGGCGATTGCGTTGTTTCGAACAAAGTTAGGGCGATCCACAATCTCTTGAATGATAGCAGAGAGATCAGGTGTTTGTTGATCAAGACCTGAGGCCCCCACTGTGTTCCAATCAGGAGGACTCCAATTGACGGCAGCGGTAGTGCTGGTTCTATTACTTATGTTATTAGCAGATCCGGAGAAGGTCAGTGCATTGTCTGCAGCTTCCCCTTGAATGTTTAAATTGGCTGCTCCAGTACTCACCTCATCTACTGTAAACTGAACGTATGCATTGGTAATGGATGCGCCTTGAGGAATGGTCATAATATCGAATCGAAGCCCTACAGTCTGATCATTACTCTCAAAGGTCATTTCAATATCAGAGCTTGTAGTATTAACATTCCCATTACTGTTGTTTTCTTCGGCATCATCTGTACTAGTTCCAACTTGACGACATACCGAAGTGTCCGTAAATGGTAAGCCTTCACAAATACAATTTTCCGTGTAGGTATCATTAGTCGTGAATGGATCACCATCATCGCATGCAGTGCCAATCAGTGTATCGTCAAAATTAGGACATTGATCATTAGCATCACAAACGGAATCATTGTCTGAATCTGCGAAGGTGCCATTACAATTGCAATTCGTATCATAAACATCGTTGATTGTACACGGATCGTTGTCGTTACAGGGTTGTCCTGCTGTACATCCGTTTGGTAAAAACTCCACACACAACTGAGCAGCTGCAGACGCGTTGCCATCATAAGACTCTGCAACACGGGTACCTGTACCTGTCACAAACAAGGCGACTGCGTTGTTTCGAGCAAAGTTAGGACGATCCACAATTTCCTGAATTATACTAGAGAGATCAGGTGTTTGTTGATCAGAGCCAGCGGCACCTACTGTATTCCAATCCGGAGGACTCCAATTGACACTAGCGGTTGTGTTGGTTCTATTGCTTAAGTTATTAGAAGCCCCAGAGAAGGGTAGGGCATTGTCTGCAGCTTCGCCTTGAATGCTTAAATTGGCTGTTCCAGTGCTCACCTCATCTACCGTAAACTGAAGGTATGCATTGGTAATGGATGCACCTTGAGGTATGGTCATGATATCGAATCGAAGGCCAGTCATCTGATTCTCAAGGTCATCAACCGTCATATCGAGATCACCACTTGTAATTCCAACATACCCAGTATTGGTTTTTTCCTCAGCATCATCTTTACTATCTCTTACTTGACGACATACCGAAGTGTCCGTAAAAGGCAAGCCTTCGCAAGTACAATTTTCTGTGTAAATATCATAAGTTGTGAATGGATCACCGTCATCGCAAAAGGTGCCGATTAGGTTATCATCAAAATTGGGGCATTGATCATTAATATTACAAATCCCATCATTATCACTATCATTGAAGGTGCCGGTACAGTTACAATCGTTATCAATGACGTCATTAATTGTACATGGGTCGTTGTCGTCGCATAGTTCTCCTACAACTGGACATCCAGGCACGACTTTATAGGTATAACATAATTGAGCAGCCCCTGCTGAGTTTCCTTCAAATGACGCGGCTATTCGCTTTCCAGTGCCAGTTAAAAATAGGGCTACCGAGTTGTTTTCGCTGAAGCCTGGTCGATCCACAATTTCTTGTAAAATTGAAGAAAGGTCTGGCGTTCTCTGATCTAATCCTGAAGCCCCTACAAAATTCCATGCAGATGGAGACCAACTAACTGAAGCTGACGTCTTTGTTCGGCTGGATAAATCATTGTTTACGGCTAAAAAAGGACCAGCGTTATTGGTGTCTTCTCCTTGAATGGTTAAGTTAGTCGCATCTGTACTTTCCTCATCCGTTGTAAACTGAATGTAGGCCTTGGTGATGGTAACACCTTGTGGGATTTCTATGTTATTGAAACGAAATCCAGTGGTTTGGTTGCTACCATCAAAAACAAGTTCAATATCGGAGCTGTTAATTTTCATAACTCCAGCTGCACTTTCTTCTGCATCATCAGCTCCAGCATTGATTTTTACGCAGGCAGAGGCTCCAATGAGTGTGCCATTGCAAAAACAATCAGAATCATAAAGGTCGTTAATGGTAAACGGATTACCATCATCACATGGCGCACCAGCAGAACAAATGATTGTTTCTTTTTTAATGGTGAAGTAGTCGTCAATATTCCCATTATCTCTAAGGAATTTTACATTCATTTCGGGGCCATCCACTTCTAGTATACAGGAGCCCAAATCACTCACGGAATAGTACATTGCTTGGTGATCTAAATTACCGCTTCCTGCTCCAGCCTTTCCTGCACTTCCTGTTGTAATATATACAGCACCATCGTTCTGAGGATTTCCGTTTGTTGTTCTGATGTAAGCACCATCGCCGTCTTTCTTACCATCACCATCCCCATTCGCTCCTACAGTGTGCGAGAAGCTGTTAAATGTATTGGCTAGCCCGTGATGTCCGTTGATGAAATACGAACGTTCATAGGTATGACTATGCCCTGATAACACCAGATCTATTCCGTTGTCTTCCAGCATCGGTACAAAATTCTCTCTCATTTGAACTAAAGAATATTCTGTGTCGGAGTCATGTGATCCTTTAGTATAAGCAGGATGGTGCCAATAGGCTACAATCCAGTCTTGCGTTGTATTTTGTATGTCGTTTTCTGCCCAAACATACATTGGACTACCAATATTTCGGTCAGCGTCAGTGGAGTTTAAACAAATGAAATGAATATTTCCATAGTCAAATGAATAAAACGATTCTGTTCCAGAGGCTAAGCCACCAGATTCCCCTGATGTCGGAAAGGTAAAAATATCATAATATGGTCCTGTTTCTGTGTTAGAATTGGCAGAATGTCCATCGTGATTTCCTATGCATGACCAGAGGATGGTGTTTTGTAATTTGTCTTCATACATATTCTCGAAAACGGCGTCTTGATATTCCAGATCGGTGCCATCTCCGTAGGCATTATCACCAAGCATTAAAATGGCGTCTGTATGGTTATTCCCGGCATAATTGTAATAGGCATCTCTAACATTTCTGGCATTCGTGTTGCCTGTGCCACAATCGCCCAACACCCAAACACTTATCGGTTGTACTGTTCCGATTGTCGGATGTGTTTTAAAGAATAAATCAGTTGAAGCGGGCATCAGTACGCCATTGTTATCCGCTACTTCGTAGTAATATTCTGTAGAAGGATTAAGCCCATTGATTTGGATCTCGTGATCTACCTTCGGCGTGTTGTCATTCTCAGTACTGTTGAGATTGTTTAGGTTGGTTCCGTAGTCTATTTTAGACTGTGTGGCGGTGCTTGTCCTCCATTTGACTGTTACACTGGTTTCGCTTCCTTTTTGGAGGTAGGGGCCTCTTACAATGGTTTGTGCTTGCAGCTGCGCTATAAACAGCATCAAGAATACAGTTAGGATGAATGGCTTAGTCATGTTAGATAGGTTGTCAGTTAGTTACGATAGCATTTAATAATTGTTCTCTAATTTAACAAAATTTGGACTTTTATCAGAACAAGATTTGATTTTTGTCTGAACAAGATTTACGAGATAGTATGATGGGCAAGATTATAACAACTGATAATTGTTAATCATTATAGGAAAGAAGACTTGTTAATCAAATTGCTCATGCCGCCCATCGAGCAATGGAACACCAAGGAATTTTGCTAGGATTGTTGCTTCCTCAAGTCGAGATCCTTAGAGGTGAAATGTGAGCTGCATCCGCTTGTTGTTTCTTAATATTAAATTGATCTCTGAGCTAGATAATTGTACTGCTCTGATGTTGTCAAAATCCCCTTTGTTTTTGCTTGAAATCAAAAAAGATGGTCGTCTTCCTTTCTAGTACGTTTCTTTTCGGTTGTCAAAAGTGGTTGGACAGGTGTGCTGAAAGAAATAGATTACCCAATATGAAGCTACCCAATATGGCTAAAACGGGTAATACAGCAATGCCAGGATTTGCTGACACTGACTCTGAAGCTGCATTTAGAATAAAAACCCATATCAAACCAAAAATTGATCCTGAAAAAATGCTCCACAATCCAACCGTATAGGCCTCTGAAGTTCCGACAAACTTTATCTTGTTTTCATTGATAGTAGCTAAATAGTGTGTACTATGGTCATGTTCATGGATAACACTCCAATCCACCGATTTTGGGTCTATCGGTTCTAATTCAGGTATTGCATTAAGTTCGAGGGTGTCGTCTTCTGGATTTTTGTAGATTTCTTCGCTGTCTAGTATGTTTTCGTTTTTCATGGGGTGGGGGCTACTCTGTCTCCAAAGTCTCCATAATCTCCCTAAAGCTGGCCAACCCGGACTCAATATTTTCAATAATATCAGCAGCAAGGATGTCTGGATCAGGAAGGTTTTCCAAATCAGTTAGGCTTTTGTCTTTTAGCCAGAAAAGGTCTAAGCTGGTTTTATCTCTAGCCAGAATTTCTTCGTAGGAATACTTACGCCATCTGCCTTCCGGGTTTTCTTCGGACCAGGTTTCTTTGCGCTTGGCTATATTGCCCGGAG
>Ga0209186_1000249_pt1 | contig 44078 bp, 44 predicted proteins | sample SidtaG_FD_187426 | JGI IMG/M metagenome (GOLD analysis project Ga0209186, IMG submission 187426) | Marine algal microbial communities from Sidmouth, United Kingdom - Sidmouth_Male2 metaG (SPAdes) (version 2) | ecosystem: Host-associated > Algae > Red algae > Unclassified | place: Sidmouth...
CAATTCTCGACTTGGGAAACGCGGCAGACATCCCCTCGTGATCCCTAACCTGCGAGAAGCGCTGTCGCACTGAAGGCTAATCTACCTACCCGATCCCCTACCCTTCCCGCTCGCAAGAGACTTCCGCTCGCGCTCCATACCGCGATCTGTGAAACGCACCGGCATCTTCCGCCGCGCGGCCACTTCTACTACCGCCTTCTTGAATTCGTCGCTGCCATTGATCTCCAACTTCCCTCCGAACTTCGTCATCGCGAGATCAAGGGCAGCCTCGACAGCGCTCTCCTCGAAGCGATCCCCGAGGTTGAGGTGCCTCCCCGTATCCCGGAACTGCGCCCCGTCCTTCGTGGTGTAGGAGACAGCTCCCGACTGCTCCACCTTGAAGTCGAGATCGCGGAGAATCCGCCCCTCGGCACCCTCCTGGGGTTTTCCCGTCATGTGGTCTCCCCCACCCTTCCCCTTGGAGCGAGACCTGTGGCGGAGCGCGGACACCGCCCTCTCATCGCCCTCGTTGGCGCGATCATTCAGGTAGTCCAGCCAAGAAGGGAGCGGAGAGGACGCCGTCACTTCCTTGTTGGAGCGGCGCCTGATCTCTCTGGCCTCCTCCACGGCCTTCGCCTGCTCGAAGACGAGGATTTTGTAGGCCGCTGACTTGTGCTCTGAAGGCTTGAGAGGACGGAGCTGGTCGCGGCGCTCCTTCGCCGTCGCCCTGGCATCGGCGAGAGCCTCTGTGAACTGCTTTTGATTTTCCGAGCGGAGCTTCCGTCTCCCATTCAGGACTCCTTCCTTCAGCTCTTGGAATTCCTCATAGAGCTCAGCAGAGCCCCCCCTCGCCTTCTGCTCGTAGGGATTCTTCGCCTTCCGCTTTGAGGCCGAAGGCTGGAATGCCCCAAGTCGCTTCTCCAGCCCCTTGAGCCCGAGCCCCCGGTGCACCGAACTGGCCTTACAGAACAACTTCCTCTCGCGATCGGCCACCACGAGACCAGCTCCACGCTTCCGGAGCTCCACGCCATGATCTGCGAGCGCATCCTGCAGACCAGACCAGGTGAGAGCATCATCCTTCATGATCTTGGCCACCGTCGGGGTCACCACCTCCCGCGCCCATCCCTCGAAGGACTGCACCGGCCCCTGCCGATCCGCAGCCTTCCCCTCGGCTGACCGCTTCCCGCCCTCATGCTCGCGGTCGCGAGGAAAATCCCGCTCCGCGAGCTTCAGCCCGAACTCCTCCGCCAGCTCCTCCCGCGCGGCCGTCAGCTTCCGAAAATCGTTCTTCGGCGCATTCAGCCTCCCGCGATCGTCGACTAGGTCGATGGCGACGTGCATGTGCTTATTTGAGGTATTCTCGTGGACGGCCGTGATACGCGCGTGATCCTCCAGACCGAGCGCGGAGACCATCCGCGACTCGATCTCACGAAGCGTATCCCCATCGAGCTTCTCGCGATCCTCCTCCGCGAAGCTGATAACGAGATGATAGGTCGGATCGGACTTCCGAGTCGGTCCCGTCGTCGTCTGGTGGGCGGCTATGGCCACCGCCGCAGCCTGGGGATCCTCGTGTGGGGAATTCGTCACCCATACCTCTCCCACCCTATCGCCATGCTTCGACGCCTCGTTGTCCAGCATGTAGGCGACCAGCTTTCGCGGATCGCGGGCGACATTCTTCGTAGTGACCTTCTTTGCGATCATCCCCGTAGCTGGTTATCGAGATCCACCACATACCGGGCGATCTTCCTTCGGACGTTCGAGATGGCATCCAACTCCTCCCTCAGCGAGGCCACCTCCACCGGAGAGGCTCCCGCCTCGCGCATCTCCCCGAGACGTTTCTTGAGAAGACCTCCGACCTTTCCCATCTCCCCCGATAGCGCCGAAACCTCGAGGAGGATATCCTGATCGAGGACAGAGGGCGGCTGGTGTCCCAAGGCCAAGGTTTTCATGAACCCTGCCAACTTCGGGTAGCCACAGCATCGGGCATTTTTCTCCGCGATCTCCTTCTCCTCGGATGAGGAGAACCTCACCTGACAAAGAGGATAACGGGCGTTGTGGGCAGAGCCCCCAGACGACCTTCCTGCCGTCTTTTTTGACTTCGGTCGAGCACCTCCGGTGCGAGTAACTTCCTTTTTAGCCATTGTTGAAATTGGCCGCGCAGCGCGTCAATTGTCATACAATGGCATATCTTGCCTCTTTTCCTATGAGTATTCGTGCAATATTATGATATAATCTGCAATTATTCTAGCTGCTAATTTCCGCTAATCCGCGCTAAGAAAATTTCACAATATCGCAGAGAATATCAAAAAATCGCATTTTGGAGCTACGCACCATGGCCAACGACGACACCGACATTCTAGATAGGCATATGCCCAAGGAACTCCCCCCTCGGGTGCTCTACTACCAATGGCGTGGAGAGATTGCTCGAATGCTCTCCGAGGGCTGGGATGCGAAGACGGTCCACGGAGCCATGGCAAAAGCCGATGCCGTTATCGCCTACTCGACGCTCACCTTTTACCTCAGGAGGGACTCCTGGGACGACTTGCTCAACGACGACGGAAAACTTGATCCTGCCAAACTCAAAGCGGCTTCCGAAAAGAGCCGGGCGGTTTCGGGCTGGAAGGCCAAGCTCCAGTCGAAGGGGTAGCCCCTGCCTCGCACGATCTTAATCATGGTGATGGCAATAGCTGCCGTTCACCACGCTATTGAGGCATCGCCGTCCCTTCGTTGTCGTACCAAGGCACCGTGAAAACGATCGGGGAACCGGTGCGGACGAGGACTGCTATCGACCTTGGAGATCCTGTCGGAATGCCCGATATGGCTCGGCTCTATACGGCGGATCTGACTTGATCCGGATCGCCCCGAACTCCTTCTCGATGGATCGCGCGACGTTTTCCGGAACGCCGCCGTGTCGGTGATCCGGAGGATCCTGCGGACGATCCGTCCGACATCCTTCTGCGAGTAGCCCCTGGACCAATCCCCTACCCTGACCTCCCGTCCAGCATCTCCAGCACCATGTCCCTCAGAGCGTTCTCCCGCATCATATCGGCCATGACCCCCTCCTTCTCCCTCCATGAGCGATCTATCGTTGCGAGGGACTGTTCCTCCAGTTCCGCCCTCTGTGCAGACTCAAGGCCTTCAAGGTATTCCCCTACCCTCTGGCGCGCTTCCTCCTCCTCCGCGGCCTTCTGAGCCTCCTTAAGAGCCTCTTCGGCCTTTCTGGCTGCCATAGCGGCCTTCTTGGCCTCCTTTCGTTTCCGAGCCTCCTCAGCCTCCCTGAGGCGCTCTGCGCGCGATTTGAAGCCCTTGGGAGCCTTGTAGTCGTCGGAGATGGCTGTGGCCAACCAAGCCCCGATGTTTCGGGGAGACTCGTTTTCCTCGCTTCCCAAGAGGAATTCGAGGATCTCGATCTTATCCTCGATGTAGTCCTCCTCGTGGGAATCAGCGAGCCCCACCGCCCGTTTCGCGGAAACTCCGAGGGATTCAAGGCGGGCTGCGAGAACGTCCACCACCTCGACCTCCACGGTCTCCGGCTTCGCAGTAGCAGCCCCCCCACCCCGCTCGAACTGCACCTTCCAGACCCCGCGGCTGATGTTGATATATCTATCCTTGGGATCCGCTGGGACGATGAACCCGCCGTCCTCAAGCTCCTTGATCGGCTTGGCCAGAACCCGCTTGATCTGGGCTGCGTCCTTGTAGGAGCGGGCAAGCCCCAGCTTCTCCTCGGCCAGCGTCCGGAGCTGGTAATCCACGCGCTTTCGCCGATAGAAGCGCTTGTCGAGGAAACGGTAGAGGCGCTTCGCGATCGGGTGTTTGAGTTTCCGGTAGAAGTCAAAATCGAGGCTCTTGAGGTTCCCGGCTTCCAAGCTCTTGTGGAACCAGCTCGCCCACTGGACGGTGCACATTCCCGTAGCGGTGGGATTCTCAGCCTCGTGGACCTCAAGTTCCTGAATGTAGCTGAACACCCTCGATGGAACCCATTCCTCATCGGTTCGATCCCTCCAGGCATACTTGTAGTCGTAGGATGTCGTGGTGAGCCGGTGGAGCGCTGTGTAGACACGCTGATACGAAGCTCCGCCCACGGCCCATCCCAGCATCTTTACGAGCTGGTATCGCGTAAACCGGATCGTCTGAGGCCAACCTTGTAGGCGGCTGAGCTGGATGAGGCCGAGGAGCACCTCATCGTCCTGGGCAGCGGGGAGCCCCCAAGTCTCGGTTCCGTGAACCGTGACGCTCCGATCCATGAGCTTTCCCGTGGATTGATCCCTGATGGTATCACTGAAGCTGACCGTCAGCTGGCCTGGCTGAGCAGCTCGAGCAATGACCGCGACAGGGAACTCGACGATATTCATCTCGTCCTTACCGTCGCGGTAGGACTCAATCAGGCTTGGGAAGAGGTCTAGTTGCTCCTTGTTGATCTCGTCATCCATTTCAAAAATTCCAAAAGCACATCAACACTCGGTGTTGTTGTTGTTTAATAACATCATAGTTTAATGTTTAGGGGTTCATAACTCATTGATAATCAAAGCTTGGCAAGGGTGAATCCTGCACTACACACCAATAAGTCCTGTGCCACATACCAATAGTGCCCCTTTAAACCCTGCACTACATCCAGTAGTTCCCTGTGCTACACACCAATAGTTACCCCCAAACCCTGCACCACATCCAGTATTGCACCTAATCCCTGTATCGCTTAACAGCATTCCTGTATAGATCACCAATAGTTAAGGTGAGCGCAAGTAAAAAAGCCCCGTAACCGTTGCACTTTTGTTGTCGTACCGTGCAGGATTCGCAACGGTTTAAATGAACAGTGCATACCAACGGTATTGGATGTGGTGCAGGGTTCAGCTCCCTCGATCCTGCTACTGTATGTGGAACAGGAATGGCCGCTCGTCTCGGATCACCGGTTCATCGAAGTCGCTCCATAACCTTGGGCACCCACTCCCAAGGATGCGCAGATTTTCCGGGGCTTCTGAAGACCTAGGTGGGCGATTCTCCACCCGTCAGAGGTGGATTCGAGGCCGGAGGAGACCGGTTAGGGTAACGATTGGGAGGGTTCTGGTCTAAGCCTCTGCCGTATCCCAGGAGACTTGGATGGGCGCGATAGGCCACGCCTTTCTATCGGCATGGTGTCCTGCCGAAGGGGGAGAGTCGGCGAGAAGAGGAGCCTGCAGACGAAGCTCAACGCGGAGGGGTCTCCCCTCCCCCACCCTCTACTGCGGCTTCTATCTGTGGCCGTATTGGCTTGGCGTATTGGTAAATTACCAGATTATTAAGATGTGTGGAAATCCCCGTCCAAGTAGGCTTTCTGGATGCGGGTTCCAATCAAGGGACTCTCGAAACTTGCTTCGCCAGCTCTTCCTTGATCGCGGCTCCCTCTGGGATTTTGGGAACATAAGGTATTGGTATATTGTTAAATAAGCAGGAAGTGAGGATGTGATAATAGGAAGGTGTTAGGATGTGGTGATGTGATTATATTAAAATAAGAACATCGGAAGGTGGTGGGTTGGTATCATAAGGGCAAGGTATCTTGTTAAGATGGCAAAATGTGAAAATGGCACCTTGCCAATTTGGTAAAATCTGATATTCCTGATATAACGGATTACCAAAGTATTTCATGCAGATCGCATTCGTAAACGGCAAAGGCGGGGTGGGGAAGTCCACCCTCTGCTTCCTCGCGGCACTCTCCCTCCGAGATGCGGGTAAGAGAGTCTCTGTCTCTGACCTCGACCCTCAGGGCAGTATCACATCTTGGATCGACGAGGAAAGGGATGGGGTCACCCTGAGCCCAGAGAGGGTGGGGGACTTCCACCTGTTGGATACTAGGCCAGCGATCGACGATGAGAGTGTCCACCAAGCCATCGCCGCAGCCGACTGTATCGTGATGCCCTGTACTCCTAGTCCGGGAGACATCACCACGGCGAAGGCCACCGCCGATGTCGTCCATCGTTTCAAGAAGCCTGAGGCTAGCTACTACGGGGTTTTGAATATGGTCAAAGGGGCTACGAATGCCGCCAAGGATGCGCCTGAGGTATTCGCCGCGTTGGGGGTTCCCCTCATCGAGTCCAGTCTCCCAGATCGTCAGTGTATCCAGCGAGCCGTCCTTCTGGGATGGAAGGCGCTGGATCCGCGCACACAGACCAACGTATTCAAAATGGCCTTGGAAATAGTCTCATGAGCAAGAAGACCACGAAAAAGAAGGCAGCAAGCGAGCGCGATGCCCTGAAGTCGCTCTTGGCAGGCAAAGCGACAGCTCCGGACGCCCCGGGGAGGAATCAGGCGAAGACCGCCCTAGAGGAGACCCCGAAGCCAGAGGTTAAAGCTCCCGAGCCCGAGCCGGTTGGGGTAGCCCCAGTTCCAGTTGAGACACCGGAGCCCGAAGAGCCAAAACCTGCGCCGGTCGCCGAAGTCGCGGAGGCCGCACCAGAACCCAAGGTCAAAACGAAGAAGGCAAAGACCAAGAAGGGTGGGGGAGGACTCGCCAAGAACACCAGTATCTCCCTCCACCCGGCGGACGAGGATCGTCTCGACGCCATCGAGGCTGCGCTCCGCAAGAAGCGGGTGGTGGGTCGCAACACCCCAACCTCCTTCCTCGTCAAAGTCGCCCTCGCCGCAGTCGATCTGTCCGGGGTTGATCTTGAAGCAGCCGTCGATGCGGTTCGCGAGCAGGACAATCGCTACAAGGCCGAAGAAGCAGCCTAGTTCTTAAGTTGGCATCTTAATAAGATGGCCGTCGAGGCTTCGTCACTCGTGATACCCCCTGAATGGCAGCAATTCGAAAGATTGAGATCACCAACTTCAGGGGAATTCAGAATCTAAGCTGGGTTCCCAGCCCGCACCTAAATTGTATCGTCGGGCCCGGCGATAGTGGAAAATCCACCATTCTCGACGCGGTGGATATTTGTTTGGAGTCCAGACGAAGTCTCAACTTGGATGATTCTGACTTTTACTGCCTGAAGGCCGAAGAGGGGTTCTACATAAGGGTTACGATAGGATCGCTTCCCGATAGCATGCTATCCCTAGAATCCTACGCGCGGTACCTGAGGGGATTCGACAGCTCTTCAGGTGAAATAGAGGAAGAGCCCAGCGCGGCTCTAGAGCCAGTTATCACGGTTGAGCTCCGAGCGGACGAGTATCTCCAACCGATTCGCAGTCTGTTCGCTACAAGGCAAGGGGAGCCATGTGAAGAGCGGCGATTGAGGTGGGGGGATGCAGAGCTCTTGGCTCCGGCGCGTATTGGAACCTACACAAATTCCCAATTTTCCTGGCTGAAAGGGAGCGTTCTTTCCCGGCTCGCAGAAGAGGAGTTTGACCCTTCCGGAGAGCTTGCGGTTGCCGCCCGAAAAACCCGTGTGGATTTCGGAGAATCGGTATCAGGGCAACTCGCCGAAACCCTGAAGACTGTCGAGGAGGAGGCGAGTTTGGTGGGCGTTGAGAACACCGATGACCTACAGGCTCTTCTGGATCCCCGATCCGTTTCCCTCAAGAGCGGGGCGGTTTCCATTCACGACAAGCGGGGCGTGCCATTGAGAAAGCTCGGGCAGGGCTCGATCAGGCTGCTCACCGCAGCCCTTAGGCAAAAATCAGCACGGAAGCAGGGTGTGCTTCTTGCGGATGAAGTTGAGATTGGCCTCGAACCAGCCAGGATCGCTGCCTTCCTGACCGAGATCGGAGCAAGAAACACGACCGGGGCTCAGTGCCTTCTGACGACTCACTCGCCCGTCGTAATACGGGAGTTAACCCACAAGCAAATTTGGATTCTGAGAACCAGCGAAGATGGAGTCTGTGAGCTAAAGGCCTGTCAGATTGAAGATCAGGGCGTCTTGCGCGCTAGCGCCGAGGCGTTCCTTTCCCGGCAGGTCATGGTATGTGAGGGGCCTACCGAGGTTGGCTTCCATCGAGGCCTCCGTCTGTGGAGGCGGCAGGAGGGTGGTCTGGGCGCGGATCCGTATGCCGTCAACGCGGGGGGGTGTTCGAAGCTGTATTCCCCTGCGAGTTCATTTTTGGAATTAGGGTATACCACGGCGGTATTTAGAGATGATGACGTAAAGCCTGATGAAGGAGCTGAGGAGAGCTTTACAACGTCTGGGGGAACCGTCTTTAAGTGGAGGGAGGGTGAGGCGATTGAGGATGCCCTGTTCTTAGGGCTGCCCGATGAAGCAGTGAGGGAAATGGCTTTACTGGCTGCCGAGTACCACGGTGCTCAAAAAATTTGGGACAACCTCCAATCTGCAAATGGTGGTTCTCTTGGTGGTGACCTTGAGAGTTGGCTGGAGGATCTTGACGAGGATAAGCGCTCGCTTCTGGGCAAGGCGGCCAAGTCGGGGGCTTCTTGGTTCAAGCGCATAGATTTTATGGAAAGAGCCGCCCTCGAAATCGTGGGGCCCAGCTTGGAAGACAGCGAGGAGTCACTTCGTTCAGTGGCTCAGGAGATTCTGGAATGGTGAGGTATGGATGTCGCTGGTCTCATTGAAAGTCCTGGGCTGATAACTGCCCCGGCTGGATGCGGAAAGACGCACCTGCTCTCCGAGCTAGTCAGTTGCAACGATTCCGATAAGCCTCTCCTCGTTCTAACCCACACGAACGCTGGTGTAGCGGCGCTGGCGAACCACCTGAATGAGCGGGGGGTCGAGTCGTCCCGGTATCGTCTTTTCACAATAGACGGTTGGATACTCCACATAGCGTCTCTATTTCCTGGCGGAACGGGGTTCGATCCATCCAAGCCGATCTCTAATGATGTCTATGTGGGAGTGCGAAAGGGATTGGCTCTCGGCCTGAAGAGTAAGTTTATCGACCCGTCCTTGCTGGCGACCTACTCAGGGGTGGTAGTGGACGAATATCAGGACTGCACCTATCTCCAGCACGCGGTAATCGTCTTCCTGCAGATGATCATGCCTGCTTGGATTTTTGGGGATCCCCTCCAGGGGATATTTTCCTTCTCGAGACCAGACAAGCAAGTGGAGTGGGAGGAGGTATGTGAGCGCTTCGCCCAAGCGGGGGAGCTGGAGACCCCTTGGCGCTGGAAAAACGCAGGAAAAGGGGATTTTGGGGAGTGGTTATTGGATGCGAGGAAGTCTCTGCAAGATGGTAGTGGTATAGATCTTCGGAATACTCCACCTGAGGTCGTATGGGAGAGCGCTCCAGACAATGAGAGTGCTCGGAAAGCGGCTATCGCGCATTGCCGGTTCCCAGGACTTGGTGCGGGTGAAAGGGGTATCGTAATTGGAAGCTCAATGGATGCTTCGTCTCGCCATGCTATCGCTCGATCATGCGCTGGGCTGACGGTTGTCGAGCCAGTTGCCCTCGGTTGCCTTTTCAAATTTTGCGGGGGTTTTGACCCGTCGAGCGAGGATGCACTCAAGTCATTCCTGAGTTTCGCTGCTATGTGCATGACCGGTGTCGAGGGCAGCAAGCTCGAGGCGAGACTGAAAACTCTCCGAAGGGGGAAGGCTAGAAAACCGCCGGATGCCACGGAGGAATCGCTTTTGAAATTCGAGGAGACTTCCGACACCCGCTGGTTGGCGGGTGCCTTAGTGGCTCTTAAGGACAGGTCGGGCACTCGTCTCTATCGTCCCACTCTCTATGGAGCCGGTCTGGAGGCAATGGAGCTCTTCTCGGTATCGGAAGAACCTATGAGGGTGGTTGCTCAGCGAGTAAGAGAGCGTCTGCGCTATCGTCCAAGGAAAGCAGGTAAGAGGTCTATCGGAAGCACCCTGCTTCTGAAGGGTTTGGAGTCTACCCAGGCGGTAATTCTTGGAGCGGATCTGTTGGACACCTCAAATCTGTATGTCGCTCTGACTAGGGCTTCCACGAGGGTGGTCGTTTTTTCTCCCAAGCCGGTCATTGGAAATCAATAGTTCGCAAAGAAGCTAGCGCCGCGCTCCGGGTCGAAACCACGCCGGTCGTAGAGTTTTGTCGTCCCAGGATCTGAGTGACCGGCTGCGCGCTGCTCCTCCAGCGGCGAGCCGTTCTCCAGAGTCGTCGTTATGAACGTCGCTCGCATAGAGTGCGCCGAGTAACGACCGGCGAAGCAGAGGTCTAGTGCGTGACGCTTCACGACGCGGTCGATGGTGTCAGGGTCGGGGTGGCGCACGAGGGTGGGGGACTCATTGGTGTGCCTGTTGTGCGTTGTCGGCAGGAACATCGGGGCGTCGGGATCGGCCGTCGTCCCGGCCTCCTCGAGGTAGTCGCGGATTCTCCGCTCGCACGCTGAGTTGATAGGGAGGCTACCCTTCTTGCCGCCCTTGCGGAGAATTCGCAGGGCAGGGAACCCGCGGTCGATGTAAAGGTCGCCGACGGCGAGGTGGGCGATCTCCGCTCGCCTCAGACCCGCGTGGAGACCGACCGAGAGTATCGCGCGATCGCGCAGACCGAGTAGCGTCTCGGGGTCGGGAGCGTCGAGTAGGGCACGTGCTTCCTCCTTGGAGAAGGCAGGTGTCGAGCCCTCGGTTCGGTTCACCGGAGGCCGCTTCACGTCGAGAGCTGGGTTGCTGTCCATCAGTCCGTGGTTCTTGAGGTGGCGGAAAAGGCTCGAGACGGCCGCGAGTCGCCTCCGGACGGTGCTACTGGCGTAGCCGCGTTCCTCGCGCAGGTGGCGCTCCCAGGCGATGATGTGCGCGTGAGTGGCAGAGCGCAGGAATTCCGCGCTTTGGATCCCAAGGAAGCCCATGAAGTCGGTGACGTTCTTCCTGTAGGCCCGCCTGGTACGCTCGCTCTTGTGGCTGGCCAACCACACAGCTTCCTCCGGGATCGAGGCGATGGTGGCCAGTGCTCCAGACTCGGGGGGCAGGGGACTAGCTTCTCCGTCGGGGACGGCGACCTGGAGGGCGGGGGTCTCGGTTTCTATCGGAGCTGGTTCGGATGAGGATCGTCTAGCTAGACGCCATCGAGGCTGCTCTTCGTAAAAAGAAGATCGTCGGGCGAAACACCCCAACATCCTTCCTCGTCAAAGTGGCTCTCGCCGCGGTCGATCTCTCATCGGTAGATCTGAAAGCAGCCGTGGGCGAGGTCCGAGAGCAGGACAACCGTTACAAGCCCGAGGAGGAGGCCGCTTAGTTGGGGGACTTGGCATATTAGTAAGACGGTTCCCCGCTTCGACGCAGAGTGGGGTAGGGGGTATTTCTTCAAAAGGATGGAAGTAAGCTGTCGAACTCCTGATAGTTTTCGCTTGTAGCACGGGCGAGAAACGCTCGAGAAGGCCCCATGCGGCGTCCAGCCACCCAGTTTTTCGGGGGACGAACCGGGAACTTGGGGGGCGTGGGTCGGGGAGCTTCTGTGAGGGCTGAGTCCAGGCTGGTGCCCTGATTTTCAATATTTCTTTGGGGGGGGATCACGGGAAAGGCATAACACCAGATGTCGCCCCTTTTTGACGCGCCTTCCTAGATGCCATGAAAGTCCTCCTGCCTCTTGTTCTCCTCGGACTCAGCTCTTGTACTGGAGTTGTGAGCCGTTCACCGAGCGGCGGAACCGGGGCGCATAGGTCTCACCTTGAGGGGGCAGACATCGAAAAAATCGAGGGCGTAGCACCGTCGATCTCCGAGCCTAGCGGTGCGATCTCGTTAGTTCAGGCGGAAAATCTTGCGTTGGGACGCTCGCCCAGCCTCAGGGTCGCCGACGCCGATTTGAGGAAGGCGGAGGCTGAAATGCTCTCCGCCGTCGCCCGACCAAACCCGTCGATGGATGCGGAGGTGGAAAATTTCCTGGGGGGTGGAGAGTTTCGGGGGATTCGTGGTGCTGAGGAGACATTGGCCCTCACACATACAATCGAACGAGGGGGGAAACGTGAGCTGAGGCAAGAGACTGCCACTGCGGGGATCGCCAAGGCTCAGAGTTCGCAGGAGTTGGTCACAGCCTCACTCCGCCGCGACGTAGCTTTTTCGTTCCACCAGCTACTCGCTGCTCAACAGCATTCGGAACTCGCTCGGGACCAGCTTGCTGCCGCTGAGGAGTTTGCTGCCGCGCAGGCAGAGCGTTTTAACATTGGTGCCATACCGCAGGCCGACCGAGACGCCAGCCAAGTCGCCGTATCTCTTGCTACCGTCGAACTGGCCGACGCAGAGAACGTCGTGGATGTTGCGCGTATCGCGCTCGCCAGCACTTGGGGGAGTGCCGAACCCCGTTTCAGTAGGGCAGTAGGCAGTCTCCCTCCCACCTCTCCTCCCCCGCCGCTTGGCTCCCTACGGGCAAGGCTAGATGGATCACTGCTCGCCCGCCACCTTGGTTCTGGGATTCGCTTGGCCGAAGCGGAGGCTGCGCTCGCTCACGCGAACGCGAAGCCCGACTGGGAGGTCACTGGCGGTGTTCGTCATTTTGAGGGCGAGGACAGCTTTGCTGGGGTGCTTGGCATGAGTATTCCCATTCCGGTCTTTGATACGAACAAAGGGGGCATTGCGAGTGCCGAAGCGGGTAGGCAGAGCGCCGCTGCACAGCATGATGCGGGACTCACCGCGCTCGAGGCTCGCCTCGCACAAGAACACGCCGCAGCCGAACGTGGCCACCTCCGTGCCGCCTCTCTTAAAAAGGCACTCGGTCAGGCTGAAGCGAACCTCGCCCTCGTCAGTGACGGCTACGCCAACGGCCTCTACCCCTACGCTGCGCTCAACGATAGCCGATCTGCGGTCTGGGACATCCGCTCTCAGATGGTCTCCGCGACCATCGATCATCACCTCGCCCTCGTCGAAATCGATCACCTAATCTCGTCCCATGCTAAGAAGTAGCCATCAGTCTTCCCCTATTCGGGTTGTCGGGCAGACAGCCTCCTCGCTATTGGTCATCGGCCTCATCCTTGTCGCGCTTCTTCCCGCAGGTGCCGCCGATCTCGATAGCCGAGCCGCCAGCACCGTCATCCTCACCCCGCAGGCTGAGGAGAATTTGGGCGTTAAGACGGTGACCGCCGAACCCCGAGGGTTCGCGACCACAGCATTCACGATCGGCCACCTCGAGGAGCTTCCCAGCCGCCGCGCCGCGCTCTCATCCCGCATCGCTGGACGGGTCGTCGAAGTCAACGCCTACCCGGGCGACAGAGTTGAGAAAGGCGCCGTCCTCGCCCGGATTGAGAGTCGGCAACCAGGAAACCCTCCCCCGGTCATTGATCTGATCGCTCCTACTGCTGGCCTCGTCGTAGAGTCGGATCTCGTCCCTGGAGCTGCAGTCGAACCGGGCATAGACCTCCTCAAGACTGCCGACCGCTCCGTCCTTTGGGCGATCGTCGATCTCCCTCAAGATGTCGCTGCAAGACTGACTCTCGGCGAGAGCTCTGCCCGTCTCTCTCTTCCTGGTCGGGAGGAACCACTGGATGCCACCCTCGAACGGTTTACCACAGAGGCTAGCTCATCGAGCAATACCATCGGTGGCATCTTCGTCCTCGACAATACGGAGGGGCGATTCAGCCCTGGGATGCGAATTGAGGCTAGCGTCGTTCTTGCAACGCGAGAAGACGTCGTGGCCGTACCAAAGGCTGCGATCCAAGGCGACGCAGCAGAGCCGGTTGTTTACGTCCGCGACTTCGAGATTCCTAACGCTTTCGTGCGGGCTCCGGTAAAACTCGGCGAGTCCAGCGCGGACTACGTCGAGGTCGTCGGCGGCCTCTTCCCCGGGGACGAGGTCGTGGTTAAGGGTTCTTATGCCATTCACCATGCGGGTGGGGGCGGAGGTCTTTCGCTGAAGGAGGCTCTCGACGCTGCCCACGGGCACGAGCACAACGAGGACGGCTCCGAGCTGACCGAGGAAGACAAGCGCCGCAAGGCCGAGGCAAAAACGGACAACGGAGGTGCACCGTCACAGGGAATTCCGCCGTTGGGCATCGCGCTGATCATCTATGCGGCGGTCACGACTCTCCTCGTTCTTCTCATGGGGCAGGCCATGCTGAAGCAGCGGAGGAAGAAGGCAATTCCGGCTTCCAACTAGTCACTTTCCTTTTCCATGCTCAACACTCTCATCCGCTTCAGTCTCGCACAGCGCGCCCTCGTGCTCGCGCTTGCCGCGCTGGTTCTCTTCCTTGGAATCCGCAAGGCACTGGAGCTCCCGGTCGATGTTCTTCCCGACCTGACCAAGCCCACCGTCACGATATTGACCGAATCCCCGGGCTATGCCCCAGAGGAGGTCGAAGCCCTGGTCACCGTGCCGCTGGAGACCGCCCTCCAAGGGGTGCAGGGCGTCACTCGCACCCGCGCGATCAATGATATTGCGCTCTCGCTTCTCATCCTCGAGTTCGAATGGGGAACCGATATCGATACGGCACGCGCCTACGTGCAGCAACGCCTGGGTGGTAGCACCGAGTTCCTCCCCGAGGGCATCACCCCCTATATGACACCCGCCACCTCCCTCATGGGTGATATCCTCCTCATCGGCCTGCGTGACCCTTCCGGCGAGACTTCGCCCGCAGAATTGCGGACGCTCGCAGATTGGGTTGTCGGGCGACGAATCCAATCCATTTCAGGCATCGCCGAAGTGCTAAACATGGGAGGTGGTGCCCGGGAACTCCACGTCCTTCCCGATCCCGACGCCATGCGTGCGATGGGCGTATCCTTCGAACAGCTGCATGAGGCCGCCGCCGGAGCCGTGGGCAACACCACGGGAGGTTTTCTCACCGGGGGCGATCAGGAGATCATGGTGCGCAACCTCGCCATGACCACCGACATCGATGCCATCGGTCGCAGTGTTGTCAGCCATGACGGCTCCCGTCCCATCACCATCGCCGAAGTCGCCTCTATCGAGTGGGGTATCTCCCCCCAGCGCGGCGAGGCGGGTGTGGGCACGAACGTCGGCCTTCCCGATGGGGAGAGAGATACTGGGGATCCTGGTGTCATCATCAGCGTGCGGAAGGCTCCCGGATTCGACTCTATCCGCCTGACCGAGACGGTGGAGGCCGCCCTCGACCAACTCCGCCCAAGCCTACCCCAAGGGGTGGAGATCTTCCCCGTCTACCGCCAGCGCGACTTCATCGACCTGTCGATCGGCAACCTCAAGGAGGCGCTTCGCGACGGTGCGATCATGGTCTCCATCATCCTCTTTCTCTTTTTGCTTAACCTGCGCGTCACCCTCATCACCCTCACGGCCATACCCCTCTCTCTGGGGGCCACCATCCTTGTCTTCGATCTTATCGGGCTCACGGTGAACTCGATGACGCTTGGCGGTCTCGCCGTGGCCATCGGGATGGTGGTGGATGACGCCATCGTGGATGTCGAGAACGTCTTCCGTCGCCTACGGGAGAATGCCTCGCTGCCCGATGGGGATAGAAAGCCCCGGCTGGAGGTTATCGCCCTCGCCTCCGCCGAGGTACGATCCTCTATCCTCTACGCGACGGTGCTGATCATCTTGGTCTTCCTCCCCCTCGTCGCCCTCAGCGGGGTAGAGGGGCGCCTCTTCACCCCGATTGCAGTCGCGACCATACTCAGCATGGCAGCCTCCTTCGTGGTATCGCTCACGGTCATCCCGGTACTTTCCTCCTTCCTACTTAACCCGAAGGCAGGTAAGGAACACCGGGATGCGCCGCCGGTGCGACTCCTGAAAAAGGCCTTTTCCGCGACCTTTCTGCGCTTCTCCCTGTCCCAGCCCCTAGTCCTTCTCGCGGGGGTAGTTGTACTCGGCACCGTCGCGGCCATGACCTACCTGAGCATGGGGGGCAACTTCCTTCCCGCTTTTCGAGAGCCGACTGCGGTGATCGCAACCGCCCTGGCTCCAGGCACGTCCCTGAAAACAACCACAGAGATGTCGCTCGCCGCCCAGAAGCAGCTCCTCGCCACCCGGGGGGTCGAGACCGTGGGCTTCCGCGTAGGTCGCGCCGAAAAGGGCGATCATGTCGTGCCCGTATCCACAGTCGAAATCGAGGTGGAGTTCGACGAATATGGCGAGCACCACCGGGAGGAAACACTGGAGGCCATCCGCACGACCATGCGGGACTTCCCCGGATCCTTCAGCGCGATCTCTGCACCGCTAGCCGACCGCATCGGGCACATGCTCGCAGGGGTCAACGCCAAGATCGCGGTCAAGGTCTACGGCCCCGACCTCGACGAGCTCCGGAGGCTCGGCAACGACATCGCAAATCTCGCGCGGGATATCCCAGGATTGGAGGAGGCTCGCACCGAACAGCAGGCCTCTGTTCCCCAGCTCCGCATCGAGGTGGATCGCGACCGCGCCCTCGCCTACGGCATCTCCCCGGGCGCTCTCAATGACCAACTCTCCGAGATGATGGGGGGTGATCCCGTAGGCGAGGTCTATGAGGGGCAGCGCGTCTACGAGCTCGTCGTCCGCCTTCCCCAGGAGTGGAGGGAAGACCCGGCTAAACTTGGATCGATCTACTTCGATACCGCCTCCGGGATCGAGGTGCCCCTATCCAAGATCGCTCGCATCCGTGAGGCGAAAGGCCCGAACACGATCCTGCGCGAGAATGGCGTGCGACGCTTTGTGGTCTCGATCAACCCCACCGTGGCGGATCTCAACACCGCCGTCGAGGAGCTCCAGAAGAGGGTAGGGGAGGAGATCGATCTGCCGGAGGGTTATTCGCTCTCTTTCGAAGGGGAATACGAGGCGCAGCAGGCCGCACGGCGTACTATTCTCCTTATGTCGGTGGCCATCGCCGCAGTCATCACGTTTCTCCTGCTCAGCTACTTCCGGAGTCTGCCCCTCGTCCTCCTCGTCCTCAGCAATATCCCCATCTCCATTGTGGGCGGCATCCTGCTCACCAAGATGGTCGGTGGCACCGTGAGCATCGCCACGCTGGTCGGCTTCATCGCCATCTCTGGGATCGCCGCTCGCAACAGTATCATGATGCTCAGTCACTACCTCCACCTCATGAAACACGAGGGAGAGGAGTTTACTGAGGGGATGGTCAATCGGGGTACCGAAGAGCGTCTCGTCCCCGTCCTCATGACTGCCCTTTCTGCGGGGATTGCGCTCGTCCCCTTGGTGCTTGCTGCGCATGAGCCGGGGAAGGAGATCCTCGGTCCTGTCGCTATCGTTATCGTTGGCGGCTTGATCTCATCGACCGTCCTCGGGCTCGCAGTTACCCCATCGGTCTTCTTCCACTTCTGCCGCCGTGCGGCCGCCCGCTCCCTCGAAGCCGATGCCGCAGCAGCCGGTTGATCGCCCCCTCTGAGGGGAATTGCCCGTTTCAAACACCGAATCCATGAAGACAAAACAATACATCATCCTTGCGCCCGCGCTCGCCGCGACCATCCTTCTCGCCGCCTGCGGCGGAGAATCGGAGCCAATTGCCACTGCAGAAACCGAGCATGGCATCGAGGCCGACCACGAGGGGCACGACAATCACGAGGGACATGATCATGCAAGCCACGAGGCGCATGACGACCATGAGGGGCATGACGATCACGACGACCATGATCATGCGAGCCACGGCGACCACGTCAAAGCCCCAGGGCCCAACGGCGGTAGGATCATCGAGGAAATTGAGCCTCACCTCGAATTACTCATTACCGGCGACAACAAGCTCCGCATCACCCAGCTTGATGACGAGAATAAGGCTATTCCCATGGGCGCCCAAGAGTTGAGCGCCGTACTTGGAGAGCGCGCCGCACCCACCTCCCTGACATTTTCCAGAGATGGTGACACCCTTCTCTCCAACCAGGTTATCCCCGATGGCGACATGAATCCTATCGTCCTCTCCGTCAAAGAATCCGCTGACGCGAGCGAAACCCATCGGATCAAGTTCGTCCTCAACCTCGCGGATTGTCCGACTTGCGATTATCTCGAGTACGCCTGCATCTGCGACCACGACCATTAAATCCCCTTGAGGGAACTTTGTATGAGTCCCTCTGCCTAGGGCAGTGAAACATTGAACGCATTCTGCCTCCAGCTTTTCTAAACTACCAGATGATCCGCTTCCTCATCGCCACCCTCCTATGTGCCCTTCTTGTACCCGCGACGCGCGGCGTTACCGGTTCGGCTGGCGGTGAGTTGGCGGCGGTGACTCTTGAGGCAGGATGCTGTGCTACGGATTGCACCTGTTGTGAGGGGAGCGACGGCTCGTGCCCCTCCGGTCAGGGTGAGGAAGACTCTCCCTGCCCGGGAGGCTGCTCCGGTTTCCCCAACACCGCCCCCGCAGGATGCCTCACCTGCGAACATGGGCAGCTGTCTTCGCTTCCTCAGTGTAGTTCTGAGCGGCACCGAGATCTCGATGAGCGCGCCCCCTCGTGGGCGACCGCTCCACTGGTTCCACCTCCCGACTGTTAGGGAAAAACCACCCGCTCCCTCTCGTCTTTCGTGGGGGAACTGGGGCACGCCGTCTTTGCGTGCCCACGAACCAAGAACCGGGCACCTCCGTGCCCACCCAGGTCTTCTGGACCGCCCACACCCTAACAGAAAAACAGAACCATGAATCACACGATCATCATCACCGCCGTCGCGGCTCTCGCCGCACTCACCCTGAACAGTTGCGCCACCACGGAGGCCACCTCCACTACGCCTGCGCCTCAGACCGCCGGTGCGTCGCAGGAGAGGCGCGGCGTCGAGCGCTATCCCTTCGACACGTGCATCGTCACCGACAATGAACTCGGCTCGATGGGAGACCCGATCACCCTCGTCCACGAGGGGCGCGAGGTGAAGTTCTGCTGCGCTCCTTGCGTACGGAAGTTCAATGCCAACCCGGAGAAGTATCTGGCACGGCTCGATCAGTGGATTGCCGACACCGCAATGTAACCACCCTGCCTCCTCAAACCGCCCCGCCGGATTGCGATCCGGCGGGGCAATTCCCACCTACCTGATGAAATTATTTTCTATTCTCCTTGTCGCCACCCTTGCGACAGTAGCCGTCCCCGTCTCGGCAGAAGTCGTCAAATACGATCTTACTATCGACGAAACAGCCTTCGCCCCACACGAGGGCAAGAGACCCCGTCGCGCACTCGCCGTGAACGGAGGAATCCCAGGCCCTACGCTCCGGTTCCGCGAAGGCGATACCGCCCGTATTACCGTCCACAATCGCCTCGATAGCGAAGAGACATCCGTCCACTGGCACGGCCTCCTCGTGCCCAACTCGATGGACGGCGTGCCCTACCTGACTACCCCGCCCATACCGCCAGGCGGCGACCACCTCTTCGAGTTCGAGCTCCGCCATCCTGGCACCTATTGGTACCACAGTCATACCGGCCTCCAGGAGCAGCGCGGTGTCTATGGATCCATCGTCGTCGAACCGAGGGGCGAAGACCCCGTTCTGTCGGATCGCGACTACGTCGTCGTTCTTTCCGACTGGACCAACGAGAACCCCCACGAGGTCATGCGCACCCTGATGCGAGGCTCGGAGTGGTATGCCATTGAGAAGGGCAATGCCCAGTCGCTCCTCGGTGCTTGGAAGGCCGGAGCTCTTGGCGACTATCTAGCGCGGGAAAAGGGTCGGATGCCCCCCATGGACATCTCCGACGTGGCCTACGATGCCTTCTTGATCAACGGTCAGACCGCTTCACACCTCAACGCAGAGCCGGGCGAGCGCATCCGCCTGCGGGTGATCAACGCGGGTGCGTCCTCCTACTTCTACCTCCACACTGCAGACGGCCCTCTCACCATTGTCTCTGCGGACGGCACAGACGTCCGCCCTGTGGAGGTACCACGGGTGCTCATCGGTATGGCCGAGACCTACGACATCCTCTTCACCGTCCCCCTCGACGGAGGACGCCGGGAATTCCGCGCCACCGCGCAAGACAACTCCGGGCACGCCTCGCTCTGGATCGGCGGTGATGGGGAGCGCCAACCGGCCACCGCGCTACCGGATCCCCAGCTCTACACCATGGACGAGATGCTCCTCGGGGCTCTAGAAGACATGGGAGAAATGGAGCCGATGGGCGACATGGCGATGCAGGGAGCAGAGACGCCACGCATCCCTGCTCCCTACAAGTACCTCCGATCCCTCCGCCCAACCTCCGTCGAGCCCGAACCGGGCGCAGGTGTGCGCGAACTCGACCTGCGCCTCACCGGCGATATGCAGCGCTACCGCTGGTCGATCAATGGGAAGACGCTCTCCGAGGAATCGACCATCCCCGTGCGTCGCGGCGAGGTGCTCCGGCTCAAGCTCATCAATGACACGATGATGCACCACCCCATGCACTTACACGGACACTTTTTCCGCCTCCTCAATGGTGGGGGTGACCACGCCCCGCTCAAGCACACCGTCGATGTTCCTCCAATGGGCACCCGTACCATCGAGTTCCTCGCCGATGAGGAGGGCGACTGGTTCTTCCACTGCCACCTGCTCTACCACATGGACGCTGGGATGGCGCGGGTGTTCAGCTACGAGGCGGCGGAGAATCCCGACCACCAGCCAGCTTACGACCCCAAGCTCGCCGATCCATGGTTCTTCTTCCTCGACGGTATGGCGCTCCACTCCATGACGATGGGGCGCGCGATGGCGATGACCGGAAAGGAAGACTTCTACGCCGCCTGGGACTACGGCTTCCATGAACACGAAGAATACGAGATCGATCTTGGTTGGGAGCACTACTTCGGCCCCAACCTCACTGCGGGAATCGGCTATCGGATAACCAACGAGGACGGTGCCGAAGACCGACCCTTCGCCGGAGTCAGCTACCGCCTGCCCTACATGGTGCGCTCCCGGATCGAGGCTAACAGCTCGGGCCTCCGAGCCTCATTGGGAAAAGAGATCACCCTCACCCCGCGCCTCTCCATCGGTGGCGATGTCCAATACGACACAGATTCGGAATGGGAGTGGGAGGCTGGAGCTTCCTACACCCTCACCAAACGTCTCTCCCTTGTCGGTCTCTACCACTCCAACCACGGTGCGGGTTTTGGCTTCGGGTTCTCCTTCTAGCCCAGTCAGTATTCGCTAGCAGTTTGAATTTGCCGTTCTATCATTGCATCGGCTATCAGAAAAACACCATGAGTAAGAAAGCTACTGTTCACCGTCTTGTCACTCCAGACCATCTGTGCCCCTGGGGAATCAAAGCGCTCGATCTCCTCCGCCGCGGAGGATTCGAGATCGAAGACAAGCACATCAGGTCTTCCGAGGCGAACAAGGCATTCAAGGAGGAGCACGGTGTTGGTGAGACACCTCAGATATGGATCGAAAGTGAGCGCGTCGGAGGCTACGACGAACTACGCGCTCACCTAGGCAAGAAGCCCGAGGGAGCCGAAGGGGAAACCTACCGCCCGATTATCGCCATCTTCGGGATGACGATTCTCATGGCGCTGGCGACATGCTGGATGGAACTCGGCACGCTCAACGTCATTAGAGTGATCGAGCTATTTATCGCCATCAGCATGTGTGTGCTCGCGATCATGAAGCTGCGAGATCTTTCGTCCTTCACTACGGGATTTGTCCAATACGACATGGTTGCGAAACGTTATGTCCCCTACGGATACTTCTATCCGTTCGTCGAAGGTGGTGCTGGTGCTCTCATGATCGCGGGGCTGCTCACTTGGTTCGCCGCGCCTCTCGCGCTCATCGTCGCGACCATTGGCGCGATTTCCGTTTTCAAAGCTGTCTACATCGAAAAGCGCGACCTGGAATGTGCCTGTGTCGGCGGTGGCAGCAGCGTGCCTCTCGGATTCATCTCCCTCACGGAGAACCTCATGATGATAGCGATGTCCATTTGGATGATCGTCAAAGAACTGGGGCTGGTCTCGTTGTAACAGAAAAACAGAACCATGAATCACTAGCAGGGGTTGGGTCGTTGGAGGTTCCAACACCTTGGAGACCGTGACGGGGGAGTCCGCCGCCTCGGGTTCGACTACGACGACCAATGGGAATAGGACGGCCTACGAACAGATTTCTGAACACCTCCCAATGTGGTTCGAGCTCAAGATCGATTTCTCCAGCAAATGCTTTAAAGGCCGCCTCAGTAGTTGGCAAAGAAACTCGCGCTCCTCTCCGGGTCGTAGCCCCTCCGGTTCCACCGGTTGCGCACCGTCAAAAATCGGCTTGATTTAGAAAAAATAGGGTGATTGGCAGCGCACTGGCATAGCATAGGTAATGAATCTTCCTGACCGCCCACCTAACGACCTACTTGATTCCGCCATCGCCCAACTGCGGGAACCCCCGCCCGACACCGTGGGTGGGGGTCTGGAGAGGGAGGTGCTCTCCAGGATCTCCCCGTCCTCCCCAGCTCCCTTGTTCCCGATCTTCATGTCCGCGATGGCCGCTCTCGCGATCTTGCTCCTCGGGGTCGGGTTTGGTCTTCTCAACGGAATCCAGTATGAGCGAGAATTAGAGCAGCGTTTCGAAGAGGCCTACGTCGCCTCCATCCACCCTATCGTTGGGGTTTCCGCAGGTGAGCATGGGCATGGGAACTAGGCAGCGGGGCATTGCATTTTGCCTCTTGGCACTGCTGGGGGCTTTTCTCCTTTCCCTCCTCGTCGGTCGATGCGCGCGCCAACGCGTCGATGAAGCACACGCACACTTCTCCGGCTTCGATTGGTTCTGCCGGGAATTCGGGGTTGAAGGTGAGCTGAGAGAGAAAGTCGAGATTCTCCATCGTGCCCATTTCCCCCAATGCGAAGAGCATTGTGTCCACTACGCTGAGAGCCTCGAAACCCTCGGGATGATCAACGAGGACCCGGACATGGATGGCAGTCCGGAACACGTCGCGGCTGCCCAGGAGCAGCGCGAACTGGAGGGGAAATCGGTGGAAGTGTTCCGCCAGTTCATCCACGAGGTGGCCGAAGTCCTTCCGCCGGAAGAAGCCGCCCGCTATCTTGAGCGGATGGGCGCTTGGGCCGACCCCAGTCCTTAGTCCAACATGCCGGAAGATGACGACGACGCCGGGCTCATGCAGCGGTTGGCAGGGGGGGATGACTCTGCTCTTTCGCCCCTGATGCGGCGTTGGAAGACGCCCGTGATCCGCTTCGCCTACCGCTATCTGGGGAATACGGCCGATGCGGAAGAAGTCGCAGCCGAGACCTTCGTCAAAGTGCACCGTCATCGTCGTCGCTACCGACCCGAGCGAGGAAAGTTCAGCACCTGGTTGTTCGCGATTGCCGCGAACGAGGCCAAGATGCGCCTCCGCTGGCGAAAGCGGCACCCGGAGACGCTCGAAGAGGATCCCCAAGCCCAATCGCCGGAGGGCGGCGGAGGCCGCACGCCATCCGGGGAGGCCGATCTTCACGAGCTGGGTGCCGCCCTCCAGGACGCCATTGGTCAACTTCCCCACGACCTCCGTGCAGCCTTCCTCCTCTACGAGGTCGAGGGACTCTCCTACCGCGATGCCGCGATTTCGCTGGGGTGCTCGGAGAAGGCTCTCGAGCGGCGGCTCGCCCGCGCGAGAGATCTCCTGAAGGAAGACCTGACAGCATCATGGGGAACGCGTAACGAATTTGTTTAAAATTGTTGGGGGGGAATCGCAATGACGGCATATCACCGTCACAAGCTATGAGAATTCAGCATTTCTTTGTCCTCCCGACATTCCTTCTCTGGTCAGGTTTCACCCAGGCTGAGGACGGCGATCACCACGGCCACACCCACGGCTCCCCCGATGCGCACGTGGAGGCCAAGCCAGATGAGTCTGACGTATCCTCAGTACCGATCTGACCCATGTGACCCGGAGAAGGCGGCACCGTGAGTGGCGCATCTACAGCACAATCCACGAAATTCGTAAGCTCCTTCCGCTGGATCCCGGAAAAGGGGGACGCGGGTCAGATCTTCGCGAGCCTCTCTTACTGGGTGACGCAGGACTGGGCGGTCGGGCTCGATTACCGCCCGCTCGTCGACTCGGTAGAATTGAATTCCACCTATCGCGCCATCTCCGAAGATCCTGGCGGCTGGCGTCCCGGCATTATCCTCGGAACCTCGAAGGAGGACTTTACCGACGGGGGGATCCAGCTCGAGTCGCGCGCCTGGTTCGCCACGGTCAGCAAGGCTCTCCCAAAGATCGAACCACTTGGCGACTTCACCATCGCGCCCTATGCCGGTGCCGTGTGGATTCATGAATTCGACGAACTCCGCCCCCTCGCAGGCGTCAACATCGCGCACCCCATCGCATCACTAATGGTACAGTATAGCGGCACCGATACGCATATGACACTGTCCAAGAGCCTCACCCCCCAGGTAAGCGTCAGCGCTATCTACTGGGGTCTCAAATATCCCGGGGTCGGACTCCGGTTTCGCTTCTAATCACCACCACCCATGAACAACACCATAAAGACCATCATCATTGCCCTCTCCTCAGCCGCACTTGCCTGCCTCAGTTCCTGCGCCAGCACCAGTTCCAAGGAGTGCTGCGGAACGGAGGGCAAGTGCTGTCATTCCTGCAGCGGCGGGCATGACCATAGCGGACACGCTCATTAGACTAGTTCTTAGGCTAACCGGGGAGGAAGGGGGTCGCGGTTCGCCGTGACCCTTTTCACTGTAAGCGAAAGGCTTAAGAGGACGAAAGGGCTAGTAGCTAGCGAAGAAGCTCGCACTCTTCTCGGGATCGTATCCCCTACGATCATAGAGCTTGGTTGTACTTGGATCAGCGTGGCCAGCCGCTCGTTGTACGTCCTCAAGCGGTGAACCATTATCCAGGGTCGTTGTAATAAAGGTAGCCCGCATCGAATGCGCCGAATATTTTCCGGCAAAACCAAGCTGCAGAGCGTAGCGCTTCACGATCCGATCAATGGTGTCCGGATCAACATGCCGGTGAAGATCCGGAGAACCTGAGGTGTGGCGGTTCTGCCTGGTGGGCAGAAACATCGGAGCCTCGGGATCATCGGCGATCCCTGCAGCTTCGAGGTAGGCTTTGATCCTCCTCTCACAGGTCTGGTTGATCGCCAGGGCACCTTTCCGGCCTCCTTTGCGAAGAATCCGCAGGGCAGGGAACCCACGATCGACGTAGAGGTCTCCCACGGCAAGATGTGCTATCTCTGCTCTCCGGAGCCCGGCGTGGAGACCTACCGATAGAATCGCACGATCGCGAAGTCCGATCAGCGTCTCCGGATCGGGGGCGTCGAGGAGTGCTCGAGCTTCTTCCTTAGAAAATGCGGCCGTCGATCCTTCGCGCCGATTCACCGGAGGCCGCTTCACATCCGATGCTGGGTTCTTCTCCACAATGCCGTGATTCTTGAGGTGCCTAAAAAGGCTTGAGATCGCAGCGAGGCGGCGGCGCACCGTGCTGCTGGCATAGCCGCAGCTCTCGCGGAGGTGGTTCTCCCAGGCGATGACGTGCGCGTGGGTGGCCGAGCGCAGGAATTCCGCGCTCTGGATGCCGAGAAAGGCCATGAACTCGGAGACGTCCTTCTTGTAGGCTCGCCTGGTGCGCTCGCTCTTGTGGGAGGCGAGCCAGACCGCTTCCTCTGGGATCGCAGCCACCGCGTGATTCGTCCGTAGGAGAATCTTGGGAACAGATGCAGTCGTATTTGCTAGGAGCGCCCCATGGGGCGCGATCATCGCTTTTCGTAGACCAGACCGCTGGGCAGAATTTGAAGGAGACATGGAACATGCTCCTGAAATCTAGAGTCTTCGATTCTTGAAGGGAGCGCCGACTCCTTGGTGGTACCAGACGAGGATGCGGAAGGTCGCCTTCCTCATAGAGCTTACTAAGCAAGATTGTGAAGTCGCCCCAAAGAACCAGGTGGTTTCGTGGGGCAGTCGCCAGCCTGTAGGGTTCGCTTGCGACCCCCTTGAATCTCCTTCCAGAATCTTCCATAGGGAGTTTCTGGCTGACTCTGGCTCATCGAGGGTCGCCATCACCTCTTTTTCTTGACCGAGCCGAGCGTTGATACCCTACCCCGCGTTATGGTGGGGATAAAAATCATGGAGGGTTCAGGGCTGACTGATAACCGTATATTATCAATGTTGACCCGATCCTTGAGGCAGCTCCTCAGAGGATTTGGGATACCACAGGTTGACAATTGCCTCACCCTATATCAGTCTTTAAGGGTGCGAAGCTTCACGTCAGTTTTGCTCGTCCTTTCTTGGATGAGCTGCTTCTTCCATTGTTCGATAGAGCAATCAATGGCGTGTTTCGACTCGTGCGATACGATCGAGCACAGTGATTGTGATCCTTCAGAGGATACGCCTGAAGATGGCACCACTGCCTGTTCGGATAACACGGTCGTTTTGACCGAGGGCAGCCCTCAGCTGCCCTTTCCGGTCGTAAGCGAAGCGGGGCTGCATCAGTTTTTCTCGGACATGCTCGCCTCGTTGCTACGAGAGGAGTCTTCTCGTGTGCTACCCCGCGCTGACATTGCTGACTCAATGCCTGCGGTCAGGGATCACCTCCATGTCTCGCGCCCGATTCGTGGGCCCTCGGCCTGACACTTCGCGCTGACTCCGTAGACCGGCATCGATCTCGCCGGGTCTAGAGCGCAACAACACCTCTGGGCATTGCCATGCCCTTGCGGAGCCCTGTTTCGACAGCTCCGCGTCGAGTCGTCACCCCGTCGCCTCGAATTCTTGATCACACCTTTTCCGATTCTCTGTTTTTTATGCATTATCACTATCTCATAGGCATGCTTTTTGCCGTCTTACTCACTTCCTGTGCTACTGGCTCATCGGAGGGGCCAAGGGTGCCGTCTGGTGGTGACGGGGACATTCCGCCTTCCGCCGCTTCTTCGTCTGTTGCACCGTTGCGAGGCTCGATTACCCGGGAGCAAGCGATCGCTCATGCCCTGAACTACAACCCACCCCTGCAAAGTCAGCGAGCCGAACTGCGAGCGCTGGAGGCCGAGGTCACTCAGGCAGGTTTGCTCCCGAATCCGGAATTGGGATTCGAGGTGGAAAACTTCGCGGGCAGTGGCAGCACTCGTGACTTTGACGGAGCGGAAATCACGACCGGGTTGTCTCAGCGTATTGAAGTAGGCGGCAAACGAGCCAATCGCACCCGAGTCGCACGACTGGACGCAGAGATCTTACGCGAGGAGATCGCCAGTCATGAAAGAGAGCTCGCCATCGCCGCTGACCGTGCCTACAGCGATCTGCTCGAGTTTCAAAAATTCCGTGAACTCAACGAGCGCAACCTGGCTCGTGCCAATGAGAACCTGACCACCCTAGATGCCTTGCTCGAAGCAGGCGAGAGCAATCGAATCGATGTCAACAAGGCCAAGCTCGCCGTTTCCGAAGCTCGCGAACTTATTGCCGAGGCCCGCTTCGGAGAAGCTGCCGCCGCTGCTGAATTGAGCCTGACCTGGGGCAGTGGCGCGGCCGATGTTTCCGCCAACGGCTCGCTTTCCACTCCCGACAGTAATACCCCTGCGAATATCGCCGCCGCCATTGCCAATCATCCAGCCACTCGTGCTGCGATGCTCCGTGTCTCCCGCGCTCACGCGGTGTACGAACTTGAGAAATCTCGACGTCTTTCCGATATCGAAGTCGGTGGTGGCGTTCGTGCGCTGCGCGACGCGGACGAAACCGCTGCCGTGGTTGGCGTCAGTATCCCGCTGCCGTTTTTTGACCGTAATCAAGGCAACATCGCCGCCGCCGAAAGTCGTCTTGAGCGAGCCAGTGCCGAGAGCCGGTCATCCGAGAGCGAACTGCGCTCACGCATCAGTCGCCTGACCGCCGAGCAACGCGCAGCCCGAAGCCGGGTGACCGAGTTTGATTCGCAGACCATCGCTGCTGCCAATCAGGCTCTGGACGACACTCGCGAAGCCTACGCTGCCGGCAAAGCCTCACTTCTCGAAGTCCTGGATGCCCGCGAAACCCTTTTCCGAATCGAGACGAGTCGGACCGCCGCTCAGGCTGACCTTCTGCGTGCCCAAAACACTCTGAAAATTCTCACCCGCAAGTAACACCAAACAAAAACAGATACCCACAATGCTATGAATGCGATCCAAAAAATGTTCCACGTCATCGGCCTGGCTGCCATCATCGTTTTCCTCGCCGCTTGCGGCGACAAGAAAGACGATCCACCCGCAAGCTCGGAATCTGCTGAAGCAAGCGGTGAAGAAATCGAAGTTCACCCGGTTGCTTCTTGTCCGACCGGCGAAGGTTGTTTCATCTGTAGCGCCTCGAAGCGCGACGCTGGCCGCCTCTGGTGTGTTGAGCATGATAGATATGAGGATCGTTGCTTTATCTGCCACCCTGAGTTGAAGGAGCAGGGGCGTCTCTACTGCACGGAGCACGGCATTTATGAAGACGAATGCTACCTCTGCCATCCCGAACTCAAGGACGCCAGAGATGAGCCCAAAACCTCGTCAACTTCCAAGCCGCCGTCGGTGCTGATGTGCAACGAGCACGGAGTTCCTGAAGCGCAATGCGCCATCTGCCAACCGCAACTCGCGGCGGGACTGATACCCGGTGAAAGCCTCAAGATTCGCGTCGCTTCGGCTGACATGATGGACAGGGTTGGCGTCCAAGTTTCCAATCCGGAAACGGTGGTCGCTAAGCCATCTGTCGAAGCCTACGCGACCGTCGACTACAATCAGAATCAGGTCGCGAAGATCACTCCCTTGGTGGAGGGCATCATTAGCGAAATCGCGGTGGTTACTGGGCAAGCTGTCGAGGCAGGCGAAGTTCTTGGAACGATTCATTCGCCGGAATTCGCAGAGCTGAAGAGCCGCTACCTTGCCGCCGCAGCTGCGAAACAATTGGCCGATCTTCAGGTGGAGAGGGAGCGTCAACTCGCTGCTAAGCAGATTTCTGCCAAGGCCGATCTTGAGGCATCCGAAGCCAAGGCGGAAGTCGCGCAAGTCGATCTCGCTGCCGCAGGTCAGCGATTGCGCAATCTTGGCCTCGCCGAATCGGAGATCGATCTTTTGGTAACAGATGGTCGCCCGACTTCGCTGCTCACGATACAGGCACCATTTGCGGGAACGATTGTCGAGCGCAGCGTCGCCGTGGGTGAGCGTATCGAGCCAGGTGAAGCGATTTTCATTCTGGCCGATCTCTCGTCAATGTGGATCGACCTATCCATTCCCGTTAACGAAGCCTCCGCGTTGAGCTTGGGCCAGGAAGTCAACGCCACCTTTGCTGATGTGCCGGACACCATTTTCACCGGAAAACTCATTTGGATCGCCAGCGCCATCGATGAAAAGACTCGCCGAGTCCAAGCTCGGGCACTGGTTGAAAATCCACCGCCCGCTCTTCGCAAAGGTCTCTATGGAGAAGCCCATATTCGGACCGGTGAGCCACGGTCTTCGCTCGCCGTTCCCATAGGATCGATCCAAGTGATCGATGGCGTGCCCTTCGTTTTCGTTCAACAAGAACCTGCTCTCTATGCTGCTACCCGGGTGGAAATTGGTCGTGGAATCGCCTCCGAGAAACTCACTGCTATCAGCGACGGTCTCGCAGCCAACGATCAAATTGTCAGCCGTGGGAGCTATATCCTCCGCTCCGAGTTCTTGAAGTCCCTACTCGGTGCTGGCTGCGTCGACGATTGATCGAGCTTTCTCGTTTTCGTTCTTCTGACGGTTGGGCACCAGCGACTTGATGCGTCTCCTCCGGCTCGCACCGCACCTGATATTTCCTCACCATTATGTTTTCTCAACTCATTCGTTTCTGCATCAACAACCGTCTGTTGGTCTTCCTATTCGCGGTGTTGATCATCGCCTCGGGGATCTGGGCGGGTGCACGAGTTCCGGTTGATGCATTTCCCGACACCACACCGATCCAAGTCCAGATCAATACCGTTGCGCCCTCTCTGAACGCCGAAGAGATAGAGCAACAAATCACCCTGCCGGTGGAACTGGAAATCTCCGGATTACCCGGCCTCGCCAGCGTGCGGTCGGTGTCGAAGTTCGGCCTTTCCCAAGTCGTCGCAACTTTCGATGACGACACCGAGATCACCACTTCCCGGCAATTTATCTCAGAGCGATTGCTCACGGTTGAGTTGCCTAAAGGAGTTGGCACGCCCCAGATGGGGCCGATCTCCACCGGCCTCGGCGAAATTTTTCACTACGTCATCGGCAGTAAGGATGGCAGTCGATCGCTCGAAGAGCTGCGCACGATTCATGATTGGATCATCAAGCCCGAACTACGCAAGGTGCCAGGTGTTGCGGAAGTCAATTCCTGGGGGGGGCTCGAAAAACAGTATCACGTCGTTGTCGATCCCGAGCTGCTACTGAAGTTTGATCTCGGCCTTGCCGATGTTATTGAAGCCTTGGAAAAGAACAATCGCAATGTCGGTGGAGGTCGACTCACCGTCAGCGGTCGGGACTTGCTGGTTCACGGCATCGGTCGCGTCTCCTCCATCCCGGAAATCGAGCGCATCGAGGTCTCCGCCAGTCAAGGCACTCCGACCCGCATCTCCGATGTCGCCGAAGTCCTCATAGGCAGCGAACTGCGCCGGGGGGCGGTCACAGCCAATGGGCAGGGGGAGGTAGTTCTTGGTCTCGCTTTCATGCTGATGGGCGAGAACGCTCAAGAAGTCACTGGCAGTCTCAAGGAACGCCTTGAGGAACTGCGCCCCTCGTTTCCCGACGGCGTCGATGTCGAAATCGTTTACGACCGCACTGAGTTAACCGACGCCGTGCTCGATACGGTCACTCACAATCTCGTAGGTGGTGCGGTTCTGGTGACGCTGACTCTGCTCATTCTACTCGGCAATGTCCGGGCCGGACTGCTCGTCGCCATCTGCATCCCACTGGCAATGCTCTTCGCCGTTCTCGGCATGCACCACTTCGCGATCACGGCCAGTCTGCTCAGCCTTGGCGCGATCGATTTTGGTCTGATCGTCGATGGTTCCGTGGTGATGACCGAGGCCAATTTGCGCGGCCTTGCCGAACGTACCCGAAGGGCAGGTAGGCCACTAACAATCGCCGAACGGATTGACTGCATCGTCAGTTCAAGTGGGTCGGTGGCACGCCCGATTCTCTTTGGAATGGGCATCATCGCTGTCGTGTTCTTGCCCATTCTTACACTTGAAGGAACCGAAGGAAAAATGTTCCGCCCGATGGCGATGACCTTCATTCTCGCCTTGGTAGGCGCCTTGATCATCGCCATCATTATTTCTCCGGTACTCAGTCATTTTGCACTGCCACGGCGCTTCAATGACAAGGAAGGCTGGCTCTCTCGAAGCCTCTCCTGCACCTACTCAAGAATGCTTGGACTGGTGTTGAAACTTCGTTGGGTGGTCCTCGTCGTCGTAATCGTGCTGTTGGTTGTCACGGGCATGGTTGCTACTCGGCTTGGTGGTGAATTCATCCCTCGGCTCAGCGAAGGTGCCATCGTGGCAAATACGATCCGTCTTGCCGGTACCTCGATCGACTCGTCGACCGACTACAACACCCAAATCGAACAGCTGCTTAAGGAAAGCTTCCCCGATGAAGTCCGGCACGTATGGAGCCGGATCGGCACTGCCGAGATTGCTACCGATCCGATGGGAACGGAACTCACCGATATCTTCCTGTCGCTCACTCCCCGAGAACAATGGACACGTGCCGACACCCAGGATGAACTCGTGGCTGCAATGCAGGAAACTGTCTCGACCCTGCCGGGGCTCAACATCCTTTTCACTCAGCCGATTGAGATGCGGCTCAACGAGATGGAGTCTGGAGTCCGTGCCGATGTCGGAATCCTCATCTATGGAGACAGCTTCGATATATTGACTGAGCTAAGCGATGAAATTCAGGAGATTCTGGTCGATATCGAGGGGCAGGCCGACGTATCGACCGACCAGATTACCGGCCAACCCGGGCTCAGGGTTGAGCTTCGTCCAGAGAAGATGGCTCGACTCGGCGTTTCCGCCGCTGAGATACTCCCTTACATCGAGGCCATCGGCGTGCTTCGAGTCGGTGAGATCTATGAAGGCCAGCGCCAGTTCCCCCTCGCCATCGTCCTGCCAGACGAATATCGCACGAAGATCGATGCCGTTCGCAACCTTGCCATTCCCACCGCTGACGGCATCCGCATTCTCCTCTCCGATGTTGCCGATGTCGTCGAAGCTGCCGGTTCTGCCACGATCAACCGCGAATGGGGGCGACGCTTGATTCGCGTGCAGAGCAACGTCGATGATCGGGATGTGGTGTCCTTCGTCGAGGAGGCAAAGCGGCTCATTGCGGAGAAAGTCGATTTGCCCGAAGGCTATGTCATCGAGTGGGGCGGGCAGTTCGAGAACCTCGAACGTGCCCATACGCGCCTGTCGGTGGTAGTGCCCCTTACTATGGTGCTGGTATTCGTTCTGCTCTATCTCAGCCTTCGTAATTTCAAAGATGTCGCGCTGATCTATCTCGGCATTCCCTTCGCCTTGGTTGGCGGCGTGCTGTCGCTGTGGATCCGAGGCATTCCATTCAGTGTCAGCGCCGCCATCGGCTTTATCGCCCTGTTCGGCATCGCCGTGTTGAACGGGCAGATTTTGATCGAGGCTATTCGCTCGAGGCTACGGGAGTCCTCGGATGCGGTCAGTGCAGTTAAGCAGGCGGCCACCGAACGGCTGCGCCCAGTTCTCGCCACAGCCATCACCGACGCCATCGGGTTTCTACCGATGGCAATTTCTACCGGCGTTGGATCCGAGGTTCAGAAACCCCTGGCCACCGTTGTCATCGGTGGTGTCATCACTTCGACCGCGCTGACCCTGCTAGTGCTGCCGATCCTCTACATCATGACCAGAAACAAGGGTGCCGACCTAAGCGGCCAGCCTATTTCAACCAATCCAGTAGACACTACTGCACCGTGAACCCAGGAAACCCCACCCCCAAAAACTCGGTCAAAGGCTGAGGAAACTAGCTCCCGGCCACGTAAAATCCGCCCCTATTGAAAGAGCTAGAAAGAGTTTTGAAAGAAAATAAATCTGATATTTCGAGAAAAACGAGAATGAGCAAATGCGATTGCCAGGAACAAGCCGGTCAGGTGGCGGAGAGATCCGTCCTGATGACACTTTTGGCCATCAACGGCGTCATGTTCTTCGCGGAGATTTTCGCTGGTGTGCTGGCGGAATCCACTGGGCTCATAGCCGATTCGCTCGACATGCTCGCCGACGCCGCAGTATATGGAATTGCTTTCTATGCGGTCGGTCGAGAGATGAGCACGAAAATTCGCGCAGCAAGATTCAGCGGATGGTTTCAGATTGCGCTCGCCGGCGGCGTTCTCTTCGACATTGTCCGGCGTTTGGTCGTTGGTAGTGACCCTGACTCATGGCTCATGATCGGCGTTGGAATCTTTGCGCTGATTGCAAACGTTGCCTGTCTCGGAATTCTTGCCAAGCACCGCAAAGGCGAGATTCATATGCGGGCTAGTTGGATCTTTTCGAAGAATGATGTGATCGCCAATCTTGGGGTCATTCTTGCGGCCCTGCTGATTCATTTCACCGGTTCGCGATGGCCTGACCTCGTGATCGGAGGCATCATCACGGTCATCGTATTTAGAGGTGGAATCGCGATTCTCCGCGACGCTTCCAATTCGACAGGTTTGGGAAGTTCTGAGAAGTAGTGAGGAAATTTTCCAGGTTCAAAATTAGGCGCATTACGTTTGGTCCGAAGCCATCAGTTTGCGCTTCGCTAAGGCCTTCCGGTAGAGCGCCGATGTTAATGGCCTTGATCCGCTCCACCATGCGGTTGTGTCTCAATCATCGCCCCTTGCTATCCGATCCGAAAATTTCCCAGTCCTGCTTCCACTGGCTGCATCTAATAGTTGGCGAAGAAGCTTGCGCTCCTTTCTGGGCGTAGCCCCGACGATGCTTTAGAAGCGGAATCGGAGGCCGAGACCGGGGTATTTGAGACCCCAGTAAATGGCGCTGACGCTAACCTGGGGGGTGAGACTCTTGGACAGGGTCATGTGTGTGTTGGTGCCACTGTACTGCACCATGAGCGATGCGAGAGGGTGCGCGATGTTGACCCCCGCGAGGGGGCGGAGGTCGTCGAACTCCTGGATCCAGACTGCTCCCGCATAGGGGGCGATGGTGATGTCTCCTAAAGGTTCGATTTTCGGCAGCGCCTTACTAACGGTAGCAAACCAGGCACGCGATTCGAGTTCGACGCCTCCGTCGGTGAAGTCATCCACTGATGTTCCGAGAATCAAGCTAGGGCGCCAGCCGCTTGGGTCTTCAGAGAGAGCCCTATAGGTAGAAGTGACCTCCACCGAATCGACGAGCGGGCGGTAGTCGATGCCAACTGCCCAGTCCTGCGTCACCCAGTAAGAGAGGCTCGCGAAGATCTGACCGGCGTCCCCCTTCTCAGGAATCCAACGGAAAGAGCTTTGGAACTTGGTGGATTGTGCTGTGTTTGCGCCACTCACGGTGCCGCCTTCTCCGGGTCACATGGGTCACATGGGCACCGCCGAAACGTCAGACTCATCGGGCTTTGGCTCCATGTGCGCGTCGAGGGTTTTGTGGCTGTGGACATGGTGATCCACGTCCTCAGCCTGGGCGAAACCAGACCAGACAAGGAATGTGGGGAGGATAAAGAAATGCTGAATTCTCATAGCTTGTGACAGTGATATGCCGTGATCGCGATTCCCCCCCCAGCAATTTTAACAAACACCCTACGCGTTCCCCAAGATGCTGTCAGGTCTTTCTTCAGGAGATCTCGCGCGCGGGGAGAGGTTCGCCTACGACGACCAAGGGGAATTAGACGGCCTACGACCAGATGTCCGACCACCTCCCAATGTGGGTCGAACTCAAGATCGATTTCTCCAACGAATACTTGAAGAGGAAGAGGTCGGGTGAGGTGAAGCCGACCCCGATAGTCGCATAGGCAGGTTGCCCGCCTCAGTAGTTGGCAAAGAAACTGGCGCTCCTCTCCGGGTCGTAGCCGCGCCTGTCGTAGAGCTTTGTGGTGTTCGGGTCGGCGTGCCCCGCAGCCCGCTGTACGTCCTCGAGGGGGGAGCCGTTGTCCAGCGCGGTGGTGATGAAGGTCGCCCGCATCGAATGCGCCGAATAGCGGCCGTTGAGCCCGAGGTTGCCCGCGTGGCGCTTCACGACCCGGTCGATGGTGTCGGGGTCGAGGTGCCGCATGACCTCGCCCGCGTGCCGGTTGTGTGCGGTGGGAAGAAACATCGGCGCGTCCGGATCATCCGAAATCCCAGCCGCCTCGAGGTAGGCGCGGATCCGGTTCTCACAGGTCGGGTTGATCGCCAGCGCCCCCTTGCGGCCGCCCTTCCGGAGGATGCGCAGGGCAGGGAACCCGCGGTCGGTGTAGAGGTCGCCTACGGCAAGATGTGCGATCTCCGCCCGCCTCAGACCGGCGTGTAGCCCCACCGACAGGATCGCCCGATCGCGGAGGCCGACAACTGTGTCGGGGGAGGGGGCATCGAGGAGCGCCCGGGCCTCCTCTTTGGAGAAGGCGGCCGTGGATCCTTCGCGACGGTTTACCGGCGGCCGCTTCACATCGGCTGCGGGGTTTCGGTCGACGTGGCCGTGCTTCTTGAGGTGGCGGAACAGGCTCGATATCGCGGCCAGGCGGCGGCGCACCGTGCTGGACTGGTAGCCCTGGACCTCGCGGAGGTGGTTCTCCCAGGCGATGACGTGGGCGTGGGTGGACGCGCGGAGGTCGGTGGCATCTGAAACGCCGAGGAACTTCATGAACTCCTGGACGTCCTTGCGGTAAGCGCGCCGGGTGCGCTCGCTCTTGTGGCTGGCCAGCCAGACGGCCTCCTCGGGGATGGAGGCCACCGCGTCGAGGGCGGTGGGGGCTTCGCGGCCGTCGGTGGGTACCAGCTGGGCACCCTGCTTGTTGGCGCGCTTGCGGGGGAGCGCACCGGCGGGGAGGATCTGGACGTCGGTCGTGGGTGCCGGTGCCTTGCTGTCTGCTTGGGGGGGTTTGGGTTTGTCGTTTTCTTGGGCCATGGTGCCCCCGAATGTAGCGTATTTGCTGGGATCTGCCTACATGATAAACCGGATTATCGCGTAGATATTCGGAAATCAGTGAAGCTGGTGGTCAGAGCCTCCTCAACGCCCTGCTCAACCTGAGGAGAACCATCCTAGGACTGACCGGCCAGGTTACTCCTCCTCTTCACAGCCCTGCTCTTTGCAGCGTTCGCGGTGCACCATGTGAGCGGCAATTGCCAACAAGTGAATCACCTGCCACCAGAAATAGCGGGTAGCTGTGTCGTACCGCTCCCCCTCAACCATGAGGCCGTGCGCATGTGCGTTACGCAGGTTGTGACCGAATTTTTCTATAAGAATCCCCCTTAGATCGAAGACCATTTGCTCACCTAGGATATCTGGGAGCTTCGGGTGAGTAAGAAGCCATCCGAGATCATGCTCCATCTGGATGCCATCGGCCTCGAGCTTGGAGGTTATGACACCCTGAGATTTCATTACCATCCTCAATGAGGCTTCTAAGGCCGGGAGCAGTAACCCGGGCACAACCAGCCAATCATCGTAAAATCCGGCATGAATTCCCCGCAGGTAACTCATGTGATGACCGGGAGCGATAAAAGGGTTCCCCATTATCAAGAAGTAGAAATCGCGGTGACCTGGACGGTGCTCCTCTAGGATCGTCTCCCTCGCTGGCTCGATAAAAACACCAACCCTAGACGGCCAGCGGAACATCGAGGCCTCCTGCCAGAGGTGCTTGTAGAGATCTTCCTTAGAGAGCTCACCACCCAGACCTTCCCCTTGTGCTGTTCCCTGCGGCCGCCCATCACGCTCGATGGCCGCCACGGGGATCATGCTTGCGAAGTAGTCCGAGGGTCTCTCCTCTCTCTCTTTCGCCAACTCATCGGGGTCTAGTGGCTCCAGCCGGAATGCCAGTCCTAACAAGGCCTGTTCAAAGGGGATTCCCTCGAAGCTATTTTTAACCTCAGCCGTGGCTTGATTGAAATTCTCTTTCAGCTGGAGGGCTTGGGGTTCGGGAATCCCGATTGGCTGCATCTCCGATCTGCTCTCCTGCTGCAACTCGAGCATCTCCTTGTAGACGGCCTCTATCTTTCCCGGATCGGATCTATTCTGCCGGAGTACCTCAAGAGCCTTCAGGGTCCAATTAGCCGAGTAGCCCGCCTTCCACTTCTCCTTTCCCGCACGAGCCTTGGCGAGTAACAGGTCTCCATAGCCCTCGCGACACCTTTTGGACTGCTCTTCTTTCTTGGCTCTTCTCCAGCAATCGGCAGCCAGATTCATGTAGTAGGCAGGATCGTTGAAGACCGAACCTCCCCTACCTTCCAGCTCAGAGCGCCTCTCAGCGAGCTCGGCAAATTGCTCTAAAGGAACCCCTTCGATATCCCAGACCATCGACACCAACCTCCCCCAACAAACCCCCTCCCCATCCCCCGATCGAGATAGCGCGATATCCACAATACGCTGCACATGATCCTTATAAGGCTGGGTTTTCCTCCCCAATTTGGCGTGCAGCACCAACCCTCTTTCAGCCACATCTAGGAGATCTCCCCAGGACTCCGTGCTCCGTATTTTGGATGTTAGTTTGGCATAGGCCGCAGCCGCCATGTGACCAAATTGGTGCCCCCTATCCCTCTCCCAGAGAACGTCTGCCAACCGACACTTCAATTCAGGGGAGGTGACCTGCGAGGTGATTACCTCCAGAGCCAACAAGTCCTCTTCGGTGAGATCATCACCGCACCATCCGCGCTCGGTACTGCTAAATTGGTAGCGGGGAATAAACGGATTGCCGGTCGCACTAAAATTGGTAGCGAAGCCATAGCACATCCCAACCAGCCTCAGGATCGCATACGGCCTTGCACGCTCTTCGCCTGTATTCGGTCGCTCACCTGCCCTCCCAAAAAAATGCTTTTGAAATTCCAGGGAAGCACCAACCGGCACGGCGTCTGGAAGCTCCTCGTCGAGCTTCATTTCCTGAACCTCTTCAGCCTCTAAACCAACAAGCTGATCGATGTCCTCTTTGGGATTCTGGGGCATAATGAAATCTAAGCGCCATGGGCTGGCTACGTAATCGATGCAGCAACTAGGGGTTCCTGTCCAACCTCTGACTATCGATAACGTTCCATTATCGGTAGTCAGGAATCCGCCAGAAGAAGGCGACACGCCAGTCTCTTCTCCCCGTACCGAACCGCAAAAGCGTCGGAGACCTCAAACCATCCCCCTGAGTTGGATGCCCCGTGGTTCCTACCCATACACGAACACTGGCACTCGAAGCCCGTGGCCTCCATACACGCCCGAGCACAGACCTCTTTCTCTCGGTAGGGCTGGATGATGTAGACGCCGTCGAAGCGCTCCAGGATCATATGGACTAGTTCGTTGAATCTCGACTTTGGCAGCTCCCAGCACCCCAACTTCTTATCCCACTGAGGATCTCGCTTCCTTGAGCTCACCTTCAACCAAGCGCGGTTATCGTTGCTATAGGGAATCCGGAGCCGGATAGGAGCCGAGCCTCCACGCCGGATCACGACGGGCGTCTTCTTGTTACCCCAAATTTCTAGGGCGTCCTTATCCACGCGCATCCCTCCCCGGCTCATCTTCTGCTACCCGGTAGCGCCAATAGCGCTCACGCCGAACCCAGACCACCGTCTCAGCATTGAGCTTCTTGAAGGCATTCAGCACCGGTCGCCCGATGACGAGGTTCCCATCTGCATTTTCGCGTAGTAGCGATTCGCACCTGGATCTCACTAGGTGATCCACAACATCGTCCTGATAGAGGCAACTATCCCTTTCGAGAGCGTCCGCCATCCAGAGGGCTGTCTCCTCGGCGGTCACCGCTAGTCCTCTGGTTGCACCTCCTCAAGGGATTCCGGCTGGAAAACGCCGCTCTCGAGCTTCCTTCCAGCGAACCACTGGCAGGTGTATTCAGGCTCCCTTTTGTAGTTCACGGTTTCCTTCACTGTCATGTCAGGCCCCCCAGACCTGAGGCGCACGATGTCTCCAATTTTGAATGTTGGTCTTTCCATAGTATCTAAAATTTTCTTCGGTTCGCCGAACTGAGGACTTCGGGTTACGAAGCACCTTCGCGGCAGCGGATGCGGCCCTCTTGCTGGTCTGCTCGTTTCTCTTCTTTGGCATGGTTTATATCACCTCCTTTCTCCGATTGGTGCTGTAGAACACCACCGTCGCCCCCTATATGGCATCGGCGTGACATCCCGGCGGTTCCACACCCGCTGTCACACTTGATTCATCTACTTAAAAGAAGATGATTGTAGAAATCGAAATCACGACAATCCCCGAACAACAGCTCCTCGAGGACATCTACCTCGCACGGGAAGATGGAACCGATGTCGCAGACGTCGCCCTCGCGGAACTCCGCCAGAGGCACGAGCGCTACATCTACGGAATCATTCAAAACAAACTAAAGGATCTCCCCCTGGACCCAGATGAGTTCTACTGGGTTCTCATCGAGCGGATTTGTAGCATCGCCGACAAGTTCGAGCCGTCCCAGAATCCAGATATTCCTCAAGGCATGCAGTTCCGTCGATGGGTGGGGAAGATCGCCTTCTTCGTGGTGAAGGAAGAAGCCAAAAAGGCTTATGCCGAACGTGATCGCCCCCTCGTCCCCCTCGACGAGCACCACGAGTCCATCCCCGACACACCGCCTCCAGACGTAGATCAGGATACCGTGTCACGAATCCGCCATCTGATGGAGGAACACCTCAATGAGAACCAGATCGCCGTGCTCAGGTCTTCCCCTCTCATGACTGAAGGAAGCGACCGGAACATGACCTCTGAGGAAATTCAGACACTTGCCAACATGCTCGACACCACAGATACGAACATCCGCCAGCTCAAGAGCCGAGCAATGCGAAAACTGAGAGAGAACATCGACCCAGAAGCCCTCTAGCCATGGAGACTGAAGACAATCGCATAAAGGCCGCCATCCGGCGTGCCCTCGCACAGCAGGGTCTCGTTTTTCCCACTGAGATAGAGGACATCGACAAGGCCTCGGAAGCCATCGACGAGGAGAATATCGAACTCCCCGCCCACCTCACCGGCGACGATTTCACGGCTGCCATCCTACGTGGCGACCCTCCACCTCAAAGCGTCACTCCTCCTACTCCAGGGTCATCTGCCGACGCCCCTCTCTTTGCTCTGGCAGCCAGAAAAGGTAAGGAGATCACCCCCGAAATTGCCGAGAAGATGAAAAAGGATCGCGAAGCCAATGAGCAGAATCCTAAATCCTAGGAACCAGGACCTTGCCGACCTTGCCGAGGCAGTGGCGGAATCAGCAGGGGAGCCCCCGACCGATCTCGGTTCCATCATGAAGGCTCAAAAGATCGACCATGGCTCCGGAGAGTATGGTGACGCTTTCGATGGCGTTCTCGAATACCGAGAAGGATCTGGATTCTACATCTATGTCAACACGGATCGGAACGGCGGACTTCACACCGAGAAATCACGCTTCACTATTGGCCACGAGCTAGGCCACTACTTCATCGACGAACACAGGAAGTCCATCAAGAGCGGCGGAGGGAAGCATCCCTCCATATGCGGGTTGTTCGACCGTTCGGCACCAGAAGAAAGAGAGGCCGATTTTTTCGCCGCCAACCTTCTCATGCCCCGGAGCCGAGTAGCTCAAATCCTCGACAAGCACCCATCCTCATCAAGCATCGACCAAATCCATAAACTGGCCAGCACCTTCAAAACCTCCCTTACGAGCGCAGCCCTGCAGTTCGTATCCGTCAGCCCCAAGCCGACAGCGGTGATCTCATGGAATCCAGACGGATCCTACGCCTGGATGTCCCTTGCCGATGAACTCTCTCGTGACGATCGCTACCGCTACTGGTCCAAACCAGCATTCGAACACCTTGATCAACTTCCCCAGGACTCAGCTACAGCCCTAGTTCTCAAAGGCGAATCCGACAGGGAGCTAGGCGCTACAACGGCTCCTTACATCTTCTCCAACGTAGCCAAGGGCGGTCACAGAGACACCATCCTTCAGGAGGAATCCCTTGGCCTAGGGCAGTATGGCGTTCTCTCCATCGTGACGTTGCCCACCTAACCTTGTGCTCCGAATCCAGACGATCAAAGACGAAACGGGGAAGTTTGGGAGGTGGCTGAGAATCCTCTTCCTCGACGGCGTGGACATGAACCACGCGATGGTTGAGGCCGGTCACGCGGAACCCTACTGATCCTCCGTCTCTTGGATGAGTGGCGCGAGCTTCACCTCCAGCGCTTCAGCGATCCGATAAAGGGTCTCGATCGTTGGCGTCCTCTTCCCCCTCTCGATGTAGCTGATGGCCTGTTGGCTCAGGCCGGTGCGCTTCCCCAATTCAGTCATGCTCAAACCCCGCTCCTGCCGCACCTGCGTCAGGATGCCAGCGAGGGCTTCGGATTTCGATTCGGGAGAAGACACTCCTCAGCTTTCGAGCGCCCGATTGACTCCGCCTCCTAACTATAGTTAGGTAAGACATGCTTCGTTGCTTACTGATCGGCATCATCGCGCGCTTGATCGCCTCCTGCGGGGAGAGCGAAACCGAGGCTCTTGCCCGCGAGACCCGTGAGCGGGAAGCCGCCGAGAGACAGGCATGGGAGGAAAGGCAGGAGAGCCTTCAGAAAGCCCAAGAAGAGACCGTCCAAGGAGTCGGATTCAACCTCCAAGACCGATAGTATGAAGCGTTACAACCACGAGCAGGATCCGCCCAAATGGCTGGTCGGCGAGGACCACAAGAGCCACACCACTTGGATACTCGACCTTGAGAAGGGTCAGATCGTCCAGGTCGAGCATTTCATCTACGACACAGACGGCCCGTTGAGAATTCTCCCGTGCATTGGCACCGACTTCGAAAGGATCATCGGATACATCCGCCGCGTCCGTAGCCACATGATCGAGCGGGAGAAGAAGTTGGGGCAGATCGGGGACGGCGGCCTCCAGGGTGCTGAGAAATGGGCGAACGAGGATCCAACCTACGGCGCCCCGGCTACGCTCCCGCCCGCCGGTCTCTACGGTGTCGTGCCATCGGACGATCCGCTCTACGACGAACTTGGCCTCGGGGACTTCGATGAAGAGGGCTTTCCTTGGTGGCACGTCGATCCCGCCCACACCCCATTCAAGATCCTTCCGATGTGGGGCAATCCTGACGAGGTCGCGCCCTTCTGTGCTGGCGAATGGATCAACGGGAAGCTCGAAGAGGTGGATCACGACGTCATGATGCGCGCCATTTTCTCGGTATAGCATGAAGACGATCATCGCCGGAGGCCGCGACCTCGCTCGCCCGAGGCTCGTGGAAGCAGCCATGGAAGACTGTCCCTGGCAGCCCTCCGAGATCGTCTCGGGTGCTGCCCGCGGCATCGACCGGATGGGAGAAGAGTGGGCGGGTGAGCGAGAGATACCCGTGAAGCAATTCCCAGCAGACTGGGACACCCACCCGAAATCGGCGGGACCGATCCGCAATCGGCAGATGGCGAAGTACGCCGACGCCCTTGTGGCGATCTGGGACGGCAAGAGCCGGGGAACCAAGAACATGATCGAGGAGGCCAAGAGAAAAAACCTCGAGATTCACATCCATCGGGTGGATTCCTGAGCAAAGCCCTATCGACCCTCGTCGGTCGAACGCTCCGCTGACTTCGCCCGCGCTCTAGCCACTAACTTCGATAGTTTCTCCAGACCCTCCCTAGTTGCAGCGCTCGGATTCTTGAGGTCGGACTGCTTGATCCACCCTCTCGCCCTCGCCCTCTCCCCAGCGAGCATTCCCTTCGCTCCGCTTGCCACCAGCTCCTTCTGCTTGTTCGCATCGTCTGTAAGACCTGCACGAACGAAGTCGGCAACACGCCCGGCATCCTCCAACTTTTCGAGGACTTTGGAGCGAAGCGATTCGAATCCTTCTATCTCCCCGCCTTGAGCCTCATGGCAGAAAGACCGGAATCGATCCGCATCCACCAGCCCCCGCCCGATCAGCTCTCCCACGTAGGCTATATCTTTCTCCCTACCAGCATCGAGCTTCACCCATACCGCGTCGTGAATCGAGAGCGCAGAAACACTCTCGTCGATCTTCACCAGCCGGTCTTTCCAGCCCTGCGCGGCGGTCATGAGCACCCAATCACCCAGCCGATCCACATAGAAGTCCCGTTCTCCAAAAAAGACGCTCTCTCTTCCAATGGACTCGTCGGCGTCAAAATGGGATTCGTGATGGGTCAGCGGAACCACATCGAAATCGACAGTGAAGGCGTAGCCTCCTGTCGTATCGATCCCGGCGGCAAACAGGGGGCCGAGGCTCCCGGCCATGACGAGTTCGGAGTCAGCGAGGTTCTCCTTAGCGACGCTAACGGCCTCCTCAAAGTCTTCCCGTGTGCGAGCACTCTCCGAGTGATCGCTCATCTTGCCCCAAGCCCTATCTCCCCGGTCAGAACCTTGAAGGGGATGGGACTGAGAACCAGATAGCCGTTGGGATCGGCCGTGCGGATCGCCTCAACGACCTTCGTGCGGCCTTGGCGTAGAAGCTGCAGCCAGAATTTTCCAGCCCCATAGTGACCTCGACCAGATTCGCACCAAGCAATACCACGCTCTATAGCCTGAGCGTCTGTTTCAAAGATCTCGGCAAGACGATCTCGGCTAGCGGCACGGCGATCCGTGAGCTCCGCCACTCCGCGAGCTTGCTCCCTCCGAATTTCCTCAAGGGTCATAAGTGATTTTACTCTTTATGGAACAAAAAATCCAGCTTCCCTGCACTCCTTAGCTTCAGCACAGGAAAAATGCTGTTCTTTTGAATAAAAACCACCTTTAGAGCGTCCAAAGCCTTGTATGAGTTCAAAAAAGAAATGCCCTCCGGGAGATGCCCCCAAAATGCCCGGTTGCCGCAGCCGTAATGATGGGAACGGTCGCCTCCGCGGCAAACGCGGAGACACCCATGTTGGAACAATCGAGGAGAAGTATCAGAAGGACTTCGGAGTCCGGAGCGACATGCACCTTTCCACCCTCTTGAGGAAAGAAGGTGCTTCGTCGCTAAGCGATCTTCTCTAGTCCTAGTAACCAATCGAAACCAAGGAACCCCCGATCAATAGCGGGGTTCTTTTCTCGTGTACTGATAGAGGATGTCACCCGACCGCTACACGAACCTCCGCAAGAAGATCGGAAGCCAAGAGGAGGTCGCCTCACGACTGGGCTCTAGCAGGTCGGCCATCTCTAGGAGAGAGCGTGGCAACGCTGCTATTTCCGAAGAGGATGCTGCCGCCATCCGCCGCCTTCACGAGGCACAACAGCGGAGTGGACTGCTGCCTCTGGTGGCCTTCCCCCCATCCAGCCGTTCCTCAGGGAAGGCCTCGCAGCGAAGGGAGGACAGAGATTCTCTGACAAGAGGCGAGTCACCGAAGTCCATTCAGGAGCGCAATTCTCGACTTGGGAAACGCGGCAGACATCCCCTCGTGATCCCTAACCTGCGAGAAGCGCTGTCGCACTGAAGGCTAATCTACCTACCCGATCCCCTACCCTTCCCGCTCGCAAGAGACTTCCGC
>Ga0209186_1000252_pt1 | contig 43928 bp, 47 predicted proteins | sample SidtaG_FD_187426 | JGI IMG/M metagenome (GOLD analysis project Ga0209186, IMG submission 187426) | Marine algal microbial communities from Sidmouth, United Kingdom - Sidmouth_Male2 metaG (SPAdes) (version 2) | ecosystem: Host-associated > Algae > Red algae > Unclassified | place: Sidmouth...
GTCATGGTGTCGTTGATCTGACACCCAGAATCTGGGAACCCTGGCCGGACACCGCAAGCTCTCTTCCGGTTTGCACCAGAAAGCGTTTAGGCCCTAGCAGCTTTTACAGAAGAACCGTTACACTCCCTCCCGACCATCAGGATTGAGCCAACGACGCCCGTCAACAGCGTCTCGAAGAACGGAACCATCGCCATTCCGTCCGGTGAACGGCATGACAAGCATGAACAATACGCAAAACGACATCATGCACGTCACTGCCAAGAGCGGCAGAGGGCAGAGGGCAGATGTCGATCCACCGTCGAACCGGATCGCGGAGCTCGCAGGTAACCTTGACGTGCCGACTACGATAGAACAGCACAAGCGCACTCGGAAGAGCGATGAACAAGAAAGCCGTGATCACAATTGGCGCCGAGACCATGATCCCCGTCATACCATCGGGCATGCCCTGGTTGGCCTCGGGAACTGAGGACATCACTCGAAGCAGGAGCCAAGCCATCATCGGGACCATGACAATTCCGAGAATCAGCCAAGACCATGAATAGATGAGAGTGAGGGCACGCGCCCAGCGGCGGCATAGAGCGGATCCGATGCCTAACCAAAAAACATCACTCCCCACACTCCCCACAGAAGATACATTAGCAGCCCCGGAACCATCATGCGCAGAGTCATAGGATCGGCATCGGCTTTCGCTATCATGCTCACGCTGACGGGAATGAGGGCCGCCATGCCGAGGCAGAGAAGACCAAGGAGAATTTGAAAAACCCCAAAGACGATCAGGCCAGTGCGGCGATCCTTGTGAGACGGGTCCAGAGGAAGGACCGGAGCGGTGAGGGTTGCGTCCTCGTTCATGGGAGTCATCCTAACTATCCTAACTAATCAGTCGATTGGTTCAATCCTCTGCTCACCAGTAATCCCCCTCTCGCTACACTTGCCCACTCTCCGATCACCGTGAATGGTGACCGGACCACGGATGGAAATCCATACCCACAGCGAGACCGAGACCATCGAACTCGGCAAGTCACTGCTCACCCGCTTCCCCAAAGGCGGAGTCGTCGCGCTTGTCGGTGATCTCGGCTCTGGGAAAACCCACCTAACCAAGGGCATCGCCTTGGCCGCTGGCTTCGACGGATCGGTGACAAGCCCGACGTTCACTCTAGTCCATGAGTATGTAGGAAGTTCCCAAGAGGTCTGCCACTTCGATTTCTACCGCCTAAATTCAGAGAATGAGCTGTGGGACATCGGCTGGGACGACTACCTCGACCGAGGTGCGGTTCTCGTGGTTGAATGGGCCGACCGGTTTCCCGATGCCCTCCCGCCAGAAACCTTGTGGATCGACCTTGCTCACGCCGAGGACGGCGGACGGCTTATCCAGCTTCGGGACGGCGAACAAGGAGGGGCTTCCTAGCGATGACTTCACGCACGATACTTGCCATTGAGACCTCGACCCGGTCGGCGCACATCGCCGTCGTTCGTGGCGAAGAAGTGCTGTTTAAGGACTCCTACATTTCCGAGCGTTCGCATAATGCCCGGATCTTTGAGCCGCTCGGGCGAGCGCTCGCATCCCATTCAGATCTCGACGGAATCACCATCGGCACCGGACCGGGAAGTTACGTCGGAATTCGCATCGGCATCTCCACCGCTGTCGGTATCAGTCTTATCCGATCGATTCCCCTATTCGGCCTGCCCTCGCTAGTCGGTATGGTCGATTCCGACGGCTCCCCGGTCACCACTTTCCGGGCCGTAGGCGACGCCCGACGCGGGCAACTCTGGACGGCGAAAGTCGAAGATGGGGCACTGACAGAACCACCCCTAGCACAGTCCACCGAGAGCACCCAAAGCATCCTCGAAGACTGCGACCTACCGCTCTACACACCGGATGAGGCCTCACCGCTTGCGGAACTCGACATCGCCTTAGTCCGCCCCAGCTCGGTCGAACTTGCCCGAAGAACGGCAGCGCTCCCCGACGAAGCCTTCGCCAAACTAGCTCAGACTCCACCGTCCCCAATCTATCTCGCCGCCCCCTTCGTCACCCAGCCAGCGAAGGCTGGGAAAGCCTAAGATTGGTCATCCGACATCCGACTTCCGCAAACACAAAAAAGGCCCGGAATGACGAACCATCCCGGGCCTTGAATCTGTAGAGTCGAAACCGCCAGCCTAAGCAAAGGGGTCGAACTTTCCTGGAACCGCGATTGGGTAGTTGCCATCGGCGTCCGGCTGGACCGGGGCCTCGGCGTCGAAGGCCCAGTTCTCGGGGAGAAGATCACTTCCCTTCTCCAAGGCTTCGTCGTAACCGATCTTCTTACCGGAGTAAGTAGCGTAGCGACCGAGGATCGACGACATCGTCGAGGTGGCACCGTAGTAGGCGTTGTTCACGGCCTCACCGCTGCGGATACAGGCGTGGAGGTGATCATGCTCGACCTGATACGGGTTGGTCTCGCCCTCTTTCTTGGCACGGTAGCGCCAGATGGTCTTACCGGAGTAGTCCTTGATCTCGGTGTTCTGCTTGTTGCTGAGATAGAGGATTCCTTCGGTACCGTGGATTTCCTCGCGGACCTGGTTGTGGCAACCGGGCTGGTGACGGCACTGGGAGTTGACCATCTTACCACCTGGGTGGAGGAACTCGACGTAGTGGTGGTCAAAGATCTCACCGTGCTTATTGCTAGTCCGGACTTCGCGACCGCCCATACCTTGAGCAGACTCTGGAAGTGATCCGAGGAACCAGTTGGCGACGTCGATGTTGTGGATGTGCTGTTCGGCGATGTGGTCACCGCAGAGCCAGGTAAAGTAGTACCAGTTGAGCATCTGGTATTCCATTTCCGTCATGCCCGGCTGGCGCTCACGCGTCCAGACGCCACCACCATTCCAGTAAACCTGCGCACCGATGGGCTCGCCGATCATGCCGTCGGTAATGGCGGCCTTGTAAGCCTCAAGGTAAGAGTCCTGGTAGCGACGCTGCAGGCCAACGACGACCTTCAGGTTCTTCTCGTCAGCCTTCTTTGCGGTCTCAAGCACCTTGCGGATACCGGGAGCATCCGAGGCAACTGGCTTCTCCATGAATACGTTCTTGCCAGCGTCCACTGCGGCCTCGAAGTGGTGCGGGCGCCAACCTGGAGGTGTGGTCAGGATGACAAGGTCGGACTTGTCGATTACTTCCCTATAAGCATCGAATCCGATGAACTTGTTCTTGTCCTCAACGGTGACGTTCTTGGGCGCGGGGTCCTGCTTGTTGGCTCCAACTGCTTTGTTCTGCTCGGCGCAGATCTGCTTGTAGCCGTCCTCGAGGCGATCATCGAAGGCATCAGCCATGGCGACGAGTCGAGTGTTTCCGACGTTCAGCGTCTGGGAGGCAGCGCCGCGGCCACGACCTCCGCAACCGATCAGACCGACTTTGATCTCGTCGGAACCAGCGACTTGGGCACTGACTTGAGCTGGAAGTGTCGAAGCAATGATGGCTCCGGTAGCGGCGGCCCCACCCGTGGCGAGAACTTCGCGGCGAGTAGGCTTGGATTGGATCTTCTTCTCTTGGTCAGACATGTTGGGAAAATTAAGGTTGTTGTAGTAATTAGCGATTCGAAAGACGCTGGCAAGTCCGTTGCCAGAATTTGATGTTACTTCTTCTTCGGAACTGGCTTCTTTTTCTTCGGACCGGGGATCCTCTGATCGGGGTCAAGGTTGGCGGCCATTTCCTCTTCGGTCGGAGTCTCGGTGGGGACACCTCCCTCGGGGACTTCGGCTCCGCTCACCCACGTGATGCCGTTCAGCACGCAACGGCGGAAGTTGTCGTCGGTCCAGTTCTTGTGGTAGTGGCCTCCAGTGAAGCCAAACCCACGTCCAGCTCCAGGCGTCTCCGCCACCCAGGAGACGTGCTGCGGCTTGCCCGCTGCGACCGCCTTGCGCACATGCGGATTACCGCTGTGGTGGCCGTCAGGACGGCTGAGGGTATCCTCGCCCGGGATGGCACTCAGAATCGGCGTGACCAACTTCATGTCCGGGCGAAAGCGCATGTGGTAGTACCACTCATCATTAATGGTGAATGGCTTCAGACCACTTGCTACGGGATGATCAGGAAAAGTCTTGAACTCGGCATCCCAATGCGGATTGACCGACCAATTGACCTCGAAGGCACCGCCCATCCAGTTGACGAACTCATCAAGACCAGAGCCCTTCTCGATTTCGACACCACAATGAATCGCTGCTATGCCCATGCCCTCCCTGTGCAGAGCATCGAGCTGGCGCAGGTTGAACTTGGCGAAGTGCCGTCCACCACCGTCGAGATACATGACGATGGCATCTGCATTCTGTAGGGCAGTCGGATCATCCGGCCAGCCATTGCGGTAGACAGTAGCGAGAACCCGATCGCCGACGTTCTCGTTCAACTCCTTGGCGAGTAGCTCGCAGCCCGCGTTGTGCTCATGCGATCCGAGCCTGTGGCTAGAAACTCCGGCAAGGAAGACAATCTTCTGCTTATCGTTCAGAATCAGTCGCTCCAGACGGATATTCCTAAAATGCACCTTCATTGGCGGCCCTTGGTGGAGCTGGAATCCGAGAAGACCTGTCCTTCTGGCATCCGCATGCTCGTCGGTGAGTTCCGACATCAGGGTGCCGTTGATCCAATTCTGAATCTTGTTGCCCTTGGCGACGACGCGGAACGTGTTCCACTGCCCCTTCTTGACCTTCTTGATCAATTCGTCTGGGTCGCCGATCGATCCCGTGACTTCGGGCTTGGTGGCACCATCCTTGAAGACCGCTCTCTCGCCACGCTTGGCCAGGATGCCGCGGAACTTCTCGCCGTAGATCAGGCCAGGCCACTTATCGCCGGACTCGAAATCAGCTTGGTAGCCGCCAAGCCGCCAATCGTGCTTCGCCTTGTCCTTTCCCTCGCCTTTCGGGATCTTGAACGAGCGGTGCTGGATTCCGGAGTTACCGGACTCGGACGAGATCTTGAAATCGACATCAAGAATAAAGTCGTCCAGCTCCCCTTGGTTCCAAATCAGGAAGGTGTTTTCCTCGATGACCTTGTCCTCGGTCGACTCGCCGATGATCTCGCCATTTTCAACGCGCCAGAACTGTGGGTCGCCATCCCAACCGGCAAGGGACTCGCCATCGAACAGGTCTTTAAAGCCGCCGGAGGAAGCATTCTCAGCACGATGGTCGGCACGCGCAGTGCCGGTGAATAGAAGCGATGCTAGGGCAAGGCTCGAAGCGAATTTGGTAGTAAAGAGAAGCGATTCCATTGTGGTGGCAAAAGCGCCCGTGGTGGCCACCCTGACTACCTCATAAAATCACCGACTTTGTCAAGAATCTCGGGATTATCGTGTTCGGCTACAGACTGGCGATGATGGCCGTGCCCAAGGTGCCCGGTCCACGTCTGCGGGAGACCATCGAGTAAATGGCTGAGGTCAGGGGAATCAGGGCTTACCTCGACACAGCGAAAAATTTCCCCCGAAAGCCGCTCAATTCCCCTCAAGAAAGTCCAGCGCCTTGTCGAAACTACAGTTGCTCAAGTAGTGATCGAGCTTCGCGGAAATCCCAGATTTCAGCTCCAGATGCAGGGCCATGATGCGTTCGGAGACCGACTGCAATGCCGCCAGATGCGCTACGGCATCGCGGTCCCGGAACTCATGATCAGCGATCGTGCTCTTCCGCTCGCGGAGAAGATCAGCTAGTTGGGCAAAACGGGGATCGATGGTTGGATCGGCAGACACAGGGCATCTATTCCACTACTGCAGTGATGGAGCAAGACCAACGATTCTGAGAACTGCGACGAAGCTCCCAGCGGGGAAGAACCACCAGCTCCCCAAGGCGATCTCAACCAGTGCGACCCCGACCGCACTCGCCCTTCCGAGGAGTCCAGTGCCCACGAGAATTCCTGATCCAGCTGCCGCTGTCATAAACCGATCCGCTCCGGTAGTGGGTAGTTTTTTGGCGAAGCCCCATCGCGGCACCGGTGATCTTAGTTTGTGAATACGGCGATCTTTTCTTGGGTTTCGCTTTCATACCGAGGCAGTAAAACCTAAAAAAATGAAGACCACGGCAGAAGCGCGTGAAGATTTAGTGAAATGCTCCTCATGCTACCGAAAAGTCAGAGCCAAATACCCATTTTCTGAATAAGATCTCGGCTACCCGCGATATTTACCCTTAGCCATGGACACCAACACATTTAGCAATCGCCGTACCTTCCTCCGCAAAGGAGCCCTCGGAATAGGCTCACTAGCATTGGGAGACCTCATGGCCAAGTCTTCGGCAAGCACTGCAATCCCAGCCTCGTTGCAACGTCAATTCCAGACGCATGCACCTAAGGCCAAGCGGGTCATCATGCTCACTCAAGCAGGTGGGCCGTCCCATCTCGAAACCTTCGACTACAAGCCGGAACTCGAACGGCTCGATGGTGAGGCCATGCCCGAGTCCTTCACAGAAGGCCAGCCAATCGCCCAGCTTCAAGGCAAGGAGCTGAAAATTCTCGGCCCACAGCACCCGTTTGAGCAGTTCGGGCAGTCCGGACAGCAGATCAACTCGATCCTGCCGAACATCGGCAAACTCGCCGACGACATCTGCATCATCCGGTCGATGACGACCAAGCAAATCAACCACGACCCGGCCCACACCTACTTTAATACCGGCACCCAGATCTCCGGCTACCCGTGTATGGGGTCTTGGGTGAACTACGGCCTTGGCTCAGAGAGCGAAGATCTTCCCGGCTTCGTCGTTCTCACATCCCATGGTGGTGGCCAGTGCCAACCGATCGCTTCCCGCCAGTGGCATAGCGGCTTTCTACCGTCCAAGTTTCAAGGAGTACACCTGCACTCCAAGGGCGACCCAGTCCTTTACGTCGGCAGTCCTGACGGCGTTACCCATACCGACCAACGCGACGTCATCTCTGCAGTCAATGACCTCAACCAGATCCGACTCGACCAGACCGGGGATCCGGAAATCGAGACCAAGATCGCCCAGTACGAGATGGCCTTCCGTATGCAGACATCGGTGCCCGAGCTGACCGATATCCGCGACGAACCAGCCAGTGTCCTCGAAACCTACGGCGCCCAACCCGGCGATGGCTCTTTTGCCAGCAACGCTCTGCTTGCCCGCCGTCTAGCAGAACGTGGCGTCCGTTTCATCCAGCTCTATCACCGGGGCTGGGACCACCATGGCGGCATTAAGGCCAAGATTAAAAAGAGTGCTGAACACGTCGATCAGGCAACCTGGGCACTCATCACCGATCTCAAGGACCGGGGTATGCTCGACGATACACTAGTCGTCTGGGGCGGCGAGTTCGGTCGCACTCCAATGGCCCAGGGAAATGGCCGCGATCACCACATCAAAGGCTTCTCCCTCTTTATGGTAGGCGGCGGCGTCAAACCCGGCATCAGCTACGGCAACACCGACGAACTCGGCTACAACGCAGTCGAAGACGTCGTCACCGTCCACGACTTCCACGCCACCATGCTCCACCTCCTCGGGATCGAGCACCAGCGGTTCACCTTCAAGCACCAAGGCCTCGACGCAAAGCTCACCGGCGTAGAAAAGAGCCGCATCATCCGAGAAATTCTGGCTTAGTTAAAGAAGTTGCCATATACGCCCTTGCAAACCTAAAAAGGTACGTGTAGATACTGGCGCGCGAACTGCGCACAGAGCAAGTCAGGCCGGCCTTCTCAGGAAGCCCGGTCTTTTTTGCGACAACTACCAAAACAACTTTTCGAAAGACAAGAACGATGGCACAAGGAACAATCAAGAAACTCATCTGGGACAAAGGCTTCGGCTTCATCGACGGTGGCGAAAAAGAACTCTTCTTCCACCAGTCAGCAGTCGAGGGCATCAGCTTTGATGAGCTCAACGAAGGCCAGGCAGTCGAGTTCACCGAAGGCGACGGCCCTAAAGGCCCACGCGCGGAGAACGTTAAGCCTCTGTAGATCTTCCCGATTCGGAGCTTCGGCTCTGAACCGAGGCAATTCCCCTAGGAATTTCCAGTAAATTTGAAGAGCGAGCCCTAACGGGTTCGCTCTTTTTTTGTGCCCACGGATCAAGTCCTCATCCAATCTAACTGTAAAAGCCCTCCCTGCAGGGCGACGCTCACCAGCCAGCAAACGCTCCTCGCGTTGCAGGGGCACCACTCCTACAATCTGATCCGTCTATTCCCTAGTTAGAATATTGTGGTTAACAAGTACCCACGGACCGCAAATGTAACCGTTAGTTTGAAACTCATCCTCACCGACGCCTCCGGACTCCACGCCGATGCCGCCCTACTCTGTCGATCCAATGGAAGGTATCCTGAAGAACAAAACCTCGGAGAAACGGAGCGCCAACTGGTGAGAGGCAAGAGAATTAGCCGGCGGGGGACCGACGTTGAGAAAGAAACTTCCTTTGTCTGCGAGGACTCGCTTCACGGCAGCGCCCCAGTCCGTACACCGCTACACCCATTCAAGTAGGCGTCTCGATTGAGCGTATCTTTGTAGATCGCACAGGCTCGTAGTTTCCCGCTCAGACGGGTCGGAGCAAGGCCGAGTGCGCACTGAATCCTGCACCGAAAGACGATAGCCAAACTGGCTGAGGCGCAGAGGACAGAGCTTCGAGATGATCTTCCAAAGCCACAAGGACCGACGGTGAACTGAGATTCCCTCTCATCTCAAGCACCTTCCGGCTTGCCTCTAACCCGCCGTGTTGCAGACCGAGAACTGGCTCCAATGCATTAACCACATCACGACCGCCACCATGGGTAATCGGGATGGTATCTTCGGCCTCTGACCGCTGCCAGAGAAGTCTCACGGCATCTGCAGACAGCATCGGGACTTCGGGCGACAACTGGTTTTTCCTGTAGCCGTTGGCTTGAACGAACCGAATTTTCTCCCGTTCTTCAGGAAGATGGACGGTATCGAAGCCCGCGAGTTCGTATTTTGCCTCGTCCGCTCCACTTGCCTCAGGCCCGTACCAGATCGATGTGCTGGCGCCATCCCCGAACAAGCTCAGGCTGATCAGCTGTCCTGGATCGTCATCGAGGTAGAAGGCCGCTGAACAGACTTCCACCGCAATGCAGGCACTCTTAGCTCCCGGGTTCGCCGCGAGGAATCCGTGGGCGGATCGCAGGGTGGGAATCGCCGCTCCGCACCCCAAGCCGACCAGATCTTGAAGGTAGGCATCCCTGGGGAGTCCGGACAACTCCGCCACGTAGCTACTGACTCCAGGGCAAAGAGATCCGGTGCAGGTGCAGACGAACAGAGCATCTAACTCGCATGCCCCGAGTCCGACACGATCAAGTGCCACCTCGAGCGCCCGACTTGCCAACCGTGGAGCCTGATCCTCGAAAACCGCTGCCAGATCATCGGGGCTAGCGGAGAACACTTCAGCCAACTCCGGATAGGCAAAATGCCTGGTCTTGATCCCTCCGTCCCCAAGAAGAACTCGCTCGAGCAACCTCGCTGACCCCGGACGGATCCGGTCCATACTCGAGGACGCCTTGAACAGCGACCAAACCTCTGCCTGTTCGACTGGAGGACCGGGAAAGGTAGAGGCTATCGATCGTAGAAGCATGCTTTCATTAGATACGTTGCCCAAGACTCTAATGGGTCAGCTTATAGAGGGCGCTGAACGGAAATGCAGGCAACCCAGCCACCGAACTCAGAATCGTCTGCCCCGAGGCCCCAATCAGAGCTGGTTGCAGAGCCTTGGCAACAAGGAGACGTCGCCGGAACGCGCGATTGGCACTGCTGATGTAGGCTTGCCGAGCCTCGTCCCAGCTCACGTCTCCGCCGTAATAGGACTCGATCGGCCCGACCGCCAGCGCAGCCCCCTCGAAGGCCATACTCATACCATTGCCGCTGAACGGAGGGATCATCGCAAGGCTATCCCCTAGACAGAAAGAGCGGCTTCGTTGCTGAGATCCCGGTCGGAACTGCCAGCCGAACCCCAAGCCTGCCACCGTCGAGAAACTTTCCACTCGGATGTCCGCATTCTTCAGACGACCAGCCAGATCCCCTAGCCCACGTTCGCGACAAGTACCGGCGAGGTCCCGAGCATTACTAGGAGCGCCGCGAAACAAACCACAGAGATTTGCCAAGCCGTCCTCGATTCGAGCGATGCCGAGGTAGCAGTGCTCTCCCAAGTGCATCTCCAGATCCCCTCTCAGGTCGAAGTCGGCAACGTGCGTCTTAATCCCCAACCACTCCCCGCGGCGACGACTCCGCCCAATGGCGACGATCTCTCCTGGCACCTCCTCGGGCTCTGCTCTCACGCCTGTGCGGAGAACTCCACCGAGGCGCTGAAAGGCCTCGGCCATTCGTAAATCGAGACGATGACGGGAAATCCCTCGCGCTGGCTCCGGAAGCAATCGTGAGGCAATCGCATCGTCCCCATGAAACCAGACCGTCGATCGACACGTCTGGGCGTCGCTCAGCAAGTCAGCGATCCCCAAAAGCTCGAGAGTCTCCGCCGATACCCCAGAGATAAACTCTCCGCAGACTCGGTGTCGCGGATAACTAGACGCTTCACTCAGGGTAACAGGAATCCCCCTCTTGCGCAGGGCAATCCCGAGAGACAGGCCTGCCAAGCCACCACCGAGAATGTGAATTGCAGGGATCATTGCGTTCTACTCTACGCCCGCCAAGTAGGAAAGATCCGATAAAGTCCGTGATTCTTTACATCCAAGAAACACCATTCCTCGACGCCTCCATCCGTAGGGAACCAAGCTTGGTCCGAGATTCTTCTCGAACCCATTGCTTACCGGTCACCCCCAATACCTCGGCCAGTTCGCCCTTCCGAAACCCCGCCGCAATACTCACCTGCATGTCGTGACGGGTTACCTCGCTCAAACCAAATGGATAGAGAAGTCGTCCCTGCCATTGATGCACAGAATGACGATGGGGCTCGGCAACAAGAACAACCCTCGCTGGCGAATCCGATAATCTTCGACCGAACGCACGTAGCTCCGCATCGCTGAAGTGGTGCAAGAACAGGTTGGCCAAAACGATGTCTCCATCGAGATCAGCATCAAGAATATTCTCCTGCCTCCAAGACCAAGTCTCGAGTAGCTCGTCCGGCCGCGGTGCCAAATCCAGCCCCGTATAGTCGATGTCCTGCGGAAAATGCCGGAGCGCCAGAGTCGCGTCCCCTGCCCCGATCTCGAGGACCTTGTCCCCCGTCTGAAGGTGCCGCCGAAGCTGCGCTCCGAGCCAGCGACCATTGCCCATCAGCCCATTGATCAATTGCAACTCACGACGACTCCGACGAGCCGCCGGATCGTCAAATGGCAGAGAATCGAGAAGTTCGGGCTGGAGTATGCGGTGGTCGATACAGCAACGTGGCAGGGATCAGCTGAAAGCAAAGAAAACTCGTTAGGAAATCATCGCCTTGAGAAACGTGAGCCTTATCCTAGAACCGAGATGAAGTCTCGAAACTTCGTCATCCAGAACCGAGCTTAGGCGAGAGTGATAGATCTCTGGACAAGGGACTGTATCCGAGAGCTTCCTGCCGCACGAATCCGCGCAACCACGGTTTCGACCTACTCATCGAAAGTATTGGTTCTCGCCGTCACGCCGACTTTTTGCACCCGATCGAACTACGAAGCATCACCATTTTCGAGACCCTCCACCCGGTAGGCCCGTGGCCCCATTTGCCCCCACGAGAGGAACGAGCAAAGGAAAGCGAGGAGTGTCTTCATGACCATTGAGTAAATACGTCGAACCCGAAGGATCGCGGCGCAAGGCTCTTGTCACTACACCGCACCACGCACTGCCTCAGTCACTATCCGTTTTGCCTTTTCCCAATCCATCGCATGGATCATGACAGGATCCGGCTCCTGCTCGGCGTCGTCAAAATGCCCTAGGCTCCGGATGACCATGAACGGCTCGTGCGTCGGAAACTTCTGGCTGTAATAGTCCAGCAACTTGTCCAGCGGCCGGTCGCGCAGTAGCACAGCAATATCGAAAAAATCCTTCTTGGAACCGCGCTTGGTGATCTCGGCGAGTTTCATGGCGGCGATGTCGGAGATCTCGAGGAGCTGGTAGCCATCGACCTGCCGAGGTTGCTCAATCAGCGGGTAGGCGTAGCGGAGGATGTCGACTTTCACCCCTTCCACCGAGAGGTTGAGCGTGTTCTCGGCGCGCCCAAATGTAGTGACCACTGCTGGGGCCAACTCGCTCTCGATCCGCTGGAGCACGGCGTCTTCCGAGAACGATTCGCCAGCGAAAAAGTCGAGATCAATGGACAGTCGGTGCCCGAGGTGGATCGCCAGAGCGGTTCCTCTTACAAGGTAGAAGTCCTCACCTAAGACCCTAGCCAGCCGGATCAGTAAGCATCGGGTGCTGGGCTCGAGAACTTGTTCTTCGTAAAGCATCGGAAGGCCGATTTTGGGAGATTAAAATAAGTGGAGCAGAACCCAAGAGTCCGCCGATCCAACGACGGCAATTCGGTCACCTCCATTCGGAGTCGCTCCAGCCCGTAAAGATCTTTAAGCGCCCTCCAGTCGTCAACGCTCCCTCGCGTGAGAACCCGGGCGATCAGGAAACGGGCATGCTTCTCGGGATCGACCTTAGTCGAATCACAGTCCCAGAAAAGATGCGCCGAGAAAGATTCCATTTCCTGACCATGACCCAGATCCGGTGGATGGGCATCCGTAGTTTTCTGCGCTCAATCTTACGAGTGAGGTGGATGGCCCTATCCCGATGCCGAGACCGCAGGAACTCTGTCCCAGCTCTACTTTTTCACGAATTTCCGACTGACGTTCGCGTCCGCTACCTCACCGATGGAGCAATTTTCGGCGGAGAGCGGTTCGTCGAGCGTGCTTTCCAACGCAATCGCGATGTGCTAGCCGGCCGTTCCCAATCGCGACTCCGGCTCCGAGCGATGCGAGATAGCCGGTGAGGGGATCTCGGACTCTGAGAGACCCTAAGCGTCGTTCTAAAATAACATACACGATCTATCATTTGATGTGATATTGACTCGTGATTGAAGTGGAACAAGGAATCTCTGATCGTTTTAACTAAGTTATGGCCCTCTGCCAGGGCATATCCCTGATACAAATCGAGCGCGCAGAAACCGTGTTTCTTTGCGTAGGTTTTCGATTCAGATTCAGCTAAGTCGATAGCTTCGTTGATCGACACGGCAGTTCATGCGGTGATGCGGTCCTCGTAGAAATGTGCCCGCTTTTGGTCTAGGAACCAGACTCGCCTACCTAAGAACAAGTCCCTATTTAAGCGCGTCGAGTAACTTGTCATGAATCCCACCGAAGCCGCCGTTGCTGAAGACGACGAAGACATCGCCTTCTTTGGCTTCGGGGACGACGCGGGCGATGATGGCGTCGGCGTCGGCTTCGTGGTAGGCGGTGGTGCCGGAGGCGTTGAGATCGGCGACGACTTTTTCGGGGTCGAGGCGTTCTTTGTCGCTGAGCTGGCCGGCGCGATCGACGGCGGCGATGGCGGCGCAGTCGGCGAGACCTAGGGCCGTGGTGAGTTCCTTCTGCAGGAGCGAGCGACGCGAGGTGTTGGAGCGGGGCTCGAATAGGGCCCAGACTCGGGCTCCGGGGAAGCGCTGGCGCATGCCCTGGAGGCAGCCTTGGATGGCAGTCGGATGGTGGCCGAAGTCGTCGATGACGCGGATACCGTTGACCTCGCCACGAAGTGTTTGGCGACGGGCGACTCCTTTGAACGCGTCAAGAGCGGCAACGATCTGCTCCGGATCGACTCCGATGAACTCGGCTGCGCAGGCGGCCATGGCGGCGTTGCGGACGTTGAATTCACCCTCGTGCGGGATGCCATAGCGGCGTCCTTGCAGACTGAAGGAAGACAACCCCGGCTGGTAGTCGAGGTCGGTGATACGGATCGAGCAGATCTCCCCTAGTCCGACCGTGATGACTGGCGCGGGGCAATCCACGGCTACAGCCAAGCTGTTCTCGCAGTCGCCATTGATGATGACCGCGCCATTGCGAGGCACGATGTTGAGCATGCGACGGAAGCTCAGCTTGATGGCATCGAGGTCGTCGAAGATGTCGGCGTGGTCGAACTCGACGTTATTAACGACGACGACTTCGGGCAGGTAATGGACGAACTTGGAGCGCTTGTCGAAGAAGGCGGTGTCGTACTCGTCGCCTTCGAGGACGGTGAAGTCCTTACCGTCGAGGTGGCAGCCCTTGCCCAAGTCGTCGGGGATTCCTCCGATCATCCACGAGGGGTCAAGACCGGCGGACTTGAGCACATGGGCGAGCATGGAGGAAGTCGTGGTCTTGCCGTGGGTTCCGGTGACGACGAGGTTCCGGCCGCCACGCAAGAAGTTGTCCTTCAGCACTTCGGGAAGGCTGGTGTAGGGACGGCGCTCGTCGAGAACGGCTTCGAGCTCTTCGTTGCCGCGCGAGATGGCATTGCCTACGACGATGGTGGCCATCTTGTCGTCGGGCAGATTCTCTGGGCGATAGCCCTCAGCGATGGTGATTCCCTTGCCTTCGAGGAAGGTCGACATCGGAGGATAGGGATTGGCGTCAGAGCCACTGACGGTGTGGCCGAGGTCACGAAGGGCCGCCGCGACGGAGCCCATGGCGGTGCCGCAAATGCCGATGAGATGAAAGTGCATAAAAAGGTTGGTGCTGGGGGGGGCTACTCGTAGATAGCGGAGCTGGCAGTGTTCTTTAGCGAGGGCGACCGTTCAGGTCAACCTTCGGCAGCAAGCTACGACGCCAAGACCTCGGCGCGATCGACTCCACGAAGGCCGTAGACCTTGAGAATGGTGTCCTCGATGAGGTTGTTCGGGCAGGAGGCACCGGCGGTGATTCCGACGATGGCCGGCGTCTTCGGATCGAGCAGATTGGTGTAGCTGGTAGTCTCGGTCTTTGACTCAAGATCGAAGTGCAGGACTTCCTCGACCGACTTTAGGCAATCCGCAGTGCGGATGAAGAAGGTCGGCAGGTGCTCGTTGCCGATTTCGACAAGGTGGGTGGTGTTGGAGCTATTGTATCCACCTACGACGAGGAGCAGGTCCATCTTTTCCCGGAGCAGGCCGAACAGGGCGTCCTGACGTTCCTGGGTGGCGCCGCAAATCGTGTCGAAGGCCTGGAAATTTTCGCGATGACCGTCGCGCTCTTCGACGGCGATGCCGACGCGCTTCTGGAGCTCTTCGGTCTCGGACTTGAGCATGGTCGTCTGGTTGGCGACGCCGACCTGCTTCAGGTGTAGATCGGGATCGAAACCGATGCTGTGACAGCCTTCGAAGCGCTCGAGGAATGCCGCACGGTCGCCGCCGTACTTTAGATAGTCGGTGACGTAGTCGACATCATCGAGGGTCAGGACGACCAGATACTGGCCCGTTTTGTCTTCGCCGAGAGCCCGCGATGCAGTGGCTCGAGTCTCCTCATGCCCGGCCTTTCCGTGGATAATCGAGGTGATTCCGGCCTTGGCATAGCCGCGAACCCGACGCCAGACTTTCATGACATCACCGCAGGTGGTATCTACGATGTTGCATCCTTGCTGGTCGAGTTTGTCCATAAATTCGGTCGAGGCACCGAAGGCTGGGACCAGGACAACGTCGTCGGGGCCGAGGTCATCATACTCGGCATCCAAGGTCTTCCAAGCGAGGCTGACGATGCCCATCTCGGTGAGCTGGCGATTGACCTCGGGGTTGTGGATGATCTCGCCGATGAGGAAGATCCGTGCGTCGGGGAAGACCTTGCGCGAAGCGTAGGCGAGATCGATGGCCCGCTCGACGCCATAGCAGAAGCCGAACTGCTGGGCGAGGTAAACGGTGGTGTCCCCTACCTTCAGCACGTTCTTCTCGGCCTTGATCTTCTCGACTACCTCACTGTGGTAGTGGTCTTCGACCTCGGCCTTGACCAACTCCATGACGTCCGGCTTGCGGACATTAACGCGGCGGGGTTTCAGCTTTTTCCCGGGAGTACTCATGAATTGCAAAGGTAGGTCGATGAAATCAAAACGCGAACCCTAGTTGTAAGTCGGCGTCTTGTGCTTAGTGAAGTATTCTTTACCGAGCATGTACTGCGGACTGTAGTCCGGAAGCGGACCGGCGTCGGGAGGACGAGGAATGTTGCGACCGATGGTGGCGTCTTCGGGCTGGGAATGCGCGATGCTCACTGGCGTGCCGATCTTGGTCAGGCGGTAGAACTTCGGTGCGAGGTTCTCGTGCATCCGGATGCAACCGTGAGTGCACGGAGCGTGCTTCATCCAACCGGTGTGGAAGCCATAGACTTCGCCTTGGAATCCGCTCCAGTACGGCATTGGCGTGCCCTTGAACGACCATCCGGCCGGCTTTTTGCTCAGGTAGGTCTTGCGGATATTGTTGCCGCTGTAGGCGAAACCGTGGGTATTGGCGCGGTGGTAGTGCTCCCGATTGGTGAGCCGGAAGTTGCCCTTCGGTGTCGGAGTCGACGAGGTTCCGACCGAGACCGGCATGACGAACAGCGCCCTATCGCCCTCCATGACATAGGTCATCTGGTTCGCGAGCGAGACCTTGACCCGGACTTCGGAGGGATTGCTAGGCAGAGAAGCCGGGCGGTCGTAGGCTTCATAGGCGGCGAGACCTCCGCCACCGGAGTTCGTCTGGGTAGCACAGCTGACAAGGCCAGCGGCCAAGGCGAGAAGGAAAACGGTCTGGATGGAATACTTCATTTTGGGGACTCTGGGACGAGTTGTGCTTCAGATACCATCGCCCCGGGCCGGAAACCACCCGATTTTCTCGCTAGCTGCGCTTTGACCCCGATTGAATGCTCGCCAAAATAGCTTCATGCGCCACGTCTTATTAATTCCTCGTGCTCTGACCGTCTTGGGGCTTCTACTGTTATCGCCGTTGGCGGCTATGGCTGAGGACAAAAGCCGCAATCTGTTCGACGGCAAAAGCATCGACGACTGGGAGATCCTCGAGTTCGGTGGCAGCGGCGAAGTCGAGATCGTCGAAGGCTCGCTAGTCATCAATGACGGGGCCGAGCTCAGCGGCATCAAGTTCAAGAAGCCGAAACTCTTGCCGACCATGAACTACGAGGTCGAGATCGAGGCGAGGAAGACTACGGGGTTCGATTTTTTCGTCGCCCTGACCTTTCCCTTCGGTGACCTCGAGACCTGTGCCACATTTGTTGTCGGCGGCTGGGGAGGTGGTGTCGTCGGGCTATCCTCGATCGACAATCTCGACGCCTCCGAGAACTCGACTACCGAGTACATGCGCTTCGCCGAGGACGAGTGGCAGACGATCAAGCTCCGCGTCACCGAGAACCGAATCCAAGGTTGGGTCCGGGGCCAAGAGATCTTCGACGTCGACACCGAGGGCAAGAAGGTCAGTCTTCGTCCCGGCCAAATCGACATGTGCGCACCATTCGGAGTCGCAACATTTCAGACAGCCTGCGAGATCCGCAAGTTCACCATCACCGACCTAGCGAAGGACAAGGCCTTGTCAGAAGATCGCCAAGGATGACACCCAGCCGCATGTCCTAATGATCTTGGTCGATGAGCTCGGTTATGGTGACCTGTCCAGCTACGGTGCGACCAACTTGCGCACGCCCTACATCGACAACCTAACGGCCGTGGGCGGGCGCTTCGACAATTTTTACGCCAACTGTTGCGTCTGCAGTCTGACGGCTCGCTACCCCGACCGAGTCGGCGTTCCCGGCGTCGTATGCACCATGCCAGAGTCCAACTGGGGACTCATGGACCCCACCGCCAAGCTCATTCCCGATGTCCTTGAACCAGTCGGCTACACCACCGCCATCGTCGGCAAGCGGCACCTCGGACTGGAGGCTCCGACACTCCGACCGCTCGCGAGTTCGATCACTTTCACGGCTTCCTCGCCGACATGATGGACGACTACTACGATTACCAGCGGCACGGCATCGAGCATATCCATCTTAACGGCGAGTCATCGAAGCCGACGGCCACGCCACCGATCTGTTCTCCGACTGCAGTTGCGACTACCTCAACGCCTGCCGCCCAAAAGTTCATAACGAGATGGCCGAGGCCATGCGCAAGCGCATCTACGCCAGTGGGGAAATTCCGTGGCAGAAGTAGTGAGGAAATATTTCCACTGGACTCTTGAACAGTTCCCCAGAAATAGCTAGAATACATCGCAATGAACTCGATTGAGCTTTTTTCCGGTGCTGGCGGCCTTGCCATTGGCCTTGCGAAGGCAGGGTTCCACCATAAGGGACTTATTGAAAGGGACGCGAATGCTTGCGCTACCCTTCGGAAGAATAAGGACCTCGGTGCACCATGGCTCACCGATGCGCAAATCATCGATGGGGATGTCCGCTCCGTAGCTTACAATGAGTGCTTTTCTGAAATTTCCCTAGTCGCCGGGGGCCCCCCTTGTCAGCCGTTTAGTATGGGAGGTAAGGCGAAGGCTTACGATGATTCTCGCGACATGTTTCCTGAGGCCATCAGGGCAGTGCGCGAGCTTGCTCCGGCCGCCTTCATTTTCGAGAATGTTCGTGGGCTCCTTCGGCCAGCCTTTGCGGACTACGTCCAGTTTGTTAAACTGCAGTTGGAATTCCCAACCTTTCCCATCTCTCGAAATATCGAGTGGACTTCGAACCTGAGAAGGTTAGAGCGCCACAAGACCCAATCCGGGGACAAAGGCTTAAGATATAGGGTGTTTCAGCACCTCGCCGATGCAGCTGATTATGGTGTTCCCCAGCGGAGGCACCGAGTCTTCTTTGTCGGCATTCGCACGGACATCAATGCCGGCTGGTCATTTCCCATGCCTACCCATTCCGAAGACTCCTTAATACGGGATAAGTGGGTAACCGGTGACTATTGGGAGCGCCATCAGGTTTCCCGAGGTCAGAGAGAATCGATTCCGCCCCGTCTCTCCCGAAAAATCGAAGTGCTCAAGAGCGACGGTCTCTTTGAAACACCCACAGCTTGGCAAACAGTTCGCGATGCATTCGTTGGGCTACCTCGCCCTAGCTCCAAGCATGGGATGGCAGACCACAAGCAGCAGTCTGGAGCCCGAACCTATCCGGGGCATACAGGTAGTCCGATGGATCAGCCAGCGAAGGCACTCAAGGCTGGCGACCATGGAGTTCCGGGTGGGGAAAACATGCTTCGCAATCAAAACAAGTCGGTCCGCTATTTTACTATCCGTGAGTCGGCGAGAATCCAGACGTTTCCTGACGATTACCGCCTGCTCGGATCTTGGACAGAGGCAATGCGGCAACTTGGCAACGCCGTACCTGTCGATCTCGCCTATTGTGTCGGCAGCTCGGTAATGGCTAGTATTCGACCAAATGCCATACAATCCCCTCGATAAGACGAATCTCGGTAAGAGCGTTCTTGACGCATTGCTCGCCTGTGAGCCTCTACCGTTAGGCGATATTGGGGAGCAGAAGGGCGCGGGAGTATACGCGATCTACTACCGGGGAAATTTTTCGGCTTACAAGAATCTTCGTATGAAGAACGACACCTCCTTTGAGATACCGATCTACGTCGGCAAGGCAATTCCCAAAGGAGGGCGTAAGGGACTGACTGCGCTCGATGCATCGAAAGGCACAGCCATGAGCCAACGGTTAAAGCAACATGCCGATAGTGTACGAGCCGTCTCGAACTTGGAGATTGAGGATTTCTGGTGCAGGATTCTTGTCGTCGACGACATCTGGATTCCACTCGGTGAGTCACTTGCCATCCAAAGATTTCGCCCACTGTGGAATCAAGTCGTAGACGGTTTCGGAAACAAGACTCCGGGCGCGAAACGGTTCTCCGGTGCACGTCCACTTTGGGATGAACTGCACCCTGGTAGGGAATGGGCTGAGCACTGTGCGCCTGCCAAGAAGTCTTCCGACGAGATCATGGAGCTTATTCGAGACTTCTTCGACTTGGTCTAGAACCGAATCAAAATACCCGACTCATCTACACTCGGATCTCCGAAGCCGTAAACGACTTACGGAACACCGCTGCAGCAGCACCGAGAAGTGAGGCCTCGGAGCACTGGAATCCTTCCTGCACCGAGATCTGCTCGCTGTAGAGCCCCTTCAACGACTCCCGCATCAGACCGTCCAAGGCGGTGCATATCTGAGCGGTGAAGGCTTCGTCCGCGGTGGCTATGACCAAGACGTCGGGGTCGGTCAGGGCGACGACGGTGGCCAGCTTATCCGCTAGCGGCCGCAACAAGATAGCGAGGGCCGACGCAAGTTCTGGCTTCTGACCGATGAGCGTCGCCACCTCAGAGATATCTTTCCCAACCACCGATCCCAACTTCTCAGCCAAGCCGGCAAGAAGCGGAGCGCTGGCGCAGTAGGTCTGTAGACAGTCACGCTTTCCGCACAGACAAGGGCGGCCTTCGTCGCCTGAGGTCAGGCAACCGAGTTCGCCAGCGGCAAAGTGCCGACCCCGAATCAGACGACCGCGGTTCAACTGCGCACAGCCGATGCCCTCGTCGATACTCAGGTAAATGGCGCTGTCCTGTTCCTTACCCCAAGGCTTGAACCACCAGTTTCCGAGGAGCTCGCAGGAGGCGTCGCTTTCGACCGTCACGCCGAGCGACAGAGCGCTTTGCAGCGGGGCGGTGATCTCGACATCCCTCCAGCCACTGGGCAGGTTGATGGCGAAGACAGATTTTCCGGTCTCCGCCTGAGTGATTCCTGGGAAACAACAGCCGACACCGAGCACGCTGGCGCCACTGTCCGCAATCGTCGATTTTAGGTTCCTCGCGTGGTCCTTCAGTTGGTCCCCAGCCGAGGCCCCTTCCTTTGGAGCTGGGTGCTCGGCGCGATGCTCGATCGTGCCGTCCACCGTAACGATAGCGGTCGTCGCTCCACTCTGCTTAATGTCGAGAACTGCGGCCTTGAAGTAGGTGGGATCAAGACCGAGCGGAGAGCGGAACACGCCTGGCTCCCGTTCCAGAAGAACTCCCCGATCGAGCAGTTCACGACAAATACTGGTGACACTCGACTTGCGGATCTTCAGCACATCGCTCATCGAGCTACGCTGGTCCGCGCCAGCCAGCCGAAGGTGCCGGAGGATTCGATCCTGATTGTCGAGGCGCTTGCGAGTCTGCTCGGATGACATTGGAGAAGGCTCCTTAGATCAGAAATTTCTAAACAACAAGCACGCACGTAGACCGACCCGCTAGCAAATCGGAGCACCAGGCCGCCTAGGTCGCTGAAGGGTCAGGCTCGGGCTCATCCGGAGTCGACTCGGGGTCGATCGCCTCTTCTACCTTCGACTTGAACGACTGAAACGCATCGCTAGCGGCATCAGATCCCTGACTGGCACCCGATTTCATCTCGCCTGGGACAATATCCTTGATCAAGGCGGCACCGAATGTTGCGGCATAAGAGGCAGCATAAGCGGCCTTGTAAGCACCTTTACGCATCTGTTCCTTCACGTCATCGACCTTCTCACCGGCTGCGGCGGCGGCGTCTTCTTTGCCTGCTCCGAAAGCACGCTTAATCTCGTTCATGACCGCTTCGGCAGTCTCAGCCGCTTCACGCTTCATGTCTTCGGCCGTGTCGTTCATCCCATCAGTAGCATTACGAGCAGCATCAGCGGCAGTGCTCTCGGTGGTATCGATCTCTACTTCGACTTCTTCGAAGGGCTTTTTTTCATCGTTCATGCACCAAGACTACCTCTTCGGCGAGAATGTGAAATTACAATTGGGTCGTGGCTTTGTAGCGCCAGCTACGCCCTGTTGCCGCCGAGAAGCCCCCGAGCCAGCTGCGCTGCCATCTCAGCGCAGAACCTTCGGGCGGGGTTGGCGCGGACCAGCGAAAAGGCCCACAGCTCTTCGCAGAGATCGTGCGGAGTTGGATCAGATCCGGACATCATTTCGAGGAAGGATTCGACAAGGCGCTCGCCCTCGCGGGGATCGAGCCCATGGAGCTGCGAAGCCAGAATCGAGGCCGCTGCTTGGCTGACCGCACAGCCTTGCCCGATGTAAGAAGCCTCAAGCGTCGCATCGTCCCCTTCCCTGTTCTCCAAGATGAAACACAGCTCGTCCCCACACGCAGGATTGACCATCGAAAGGTGGCTCTCGTTCGAAGAGTCGAGATCGTCCTTCGGGCGCTTCCGCTTCGGCGAGCGGTGGTGTTGCAGGATGATCGCCTGGGCGAGTTCCGGGTCGATGGCATCCCTCATGAGTCCGTCGAAGTCGCCGGAATTTCGCTCAAGCCCGATGCCCCAGCGATTCCCTCCGTGTAGAAAATTTCGTGGAAGATTCCGCCACCGAGCAAGATCTCGCCGTCATAGAGTCCACAGATTTGCCCAGGAGTCAGAGCCCGCTGAGGCGTATCGAACTCGATGACGGCGGAGCTGTCTCCGGTCCGCTCGAACTTAGCTGGAGCTGCGGCGGTGCGGTAGCGGGGCTGCACATCGATTCGCGCCGAGTCGCCGAGCACTCGGTTGGTGAAGCTGATCTCCTCGACTGTGCACTTGATCGAATAGAGCCAAGGGCTGTCGGGTCGGTCGAAAGAGACCACAAGCTGGTTTTCCTTCGGGCGCTTGGCCACCGCGACATAGGCCTCCTTGTAGACATTCGATGCCACGCCCAGCCCCTTGCGCTGGCCGAGAGTGTAGAGATGCAGGCCGCGGTGCTCGCCGAGAACCTTGCCATCCGCCGTGATGATCTCGCCCGGGCTATCGGGCACATAATGGCTGAGGAAGTCCGACATCTTCACCTGACCGATGAAGCAGATTCCTTGGCTGTCCTTCTTCTTCGCGTTCGGCAATTCGAACCGCTCTGCCAGCACCCGAACTTCCGGCTTGGGCAAGTCGCCGATCGGGAACATCGCTCCCATCGCCTGATCCTGACGCATTAACGCAAGAAAATACGTTTGGTCTTTATTGCTATCCAGGCCCCGCAGAATGTCCACGCTGCCGTCGTCCCGGTCCGCCAACTGCGCGTAGTGACCGGTCGCGACTTTCTCGAACCCCTCGTCGCGAGCGTAGTCGAGGAAGACGCCGAACTTCATCTCCCGATTGCACATCACATCCGGGTTCGGCGTGATGCCGCTCTCGTAGCCCTTCAGAAGGTAGCTGACGACGCGGTCTTGATACTCCTCGATTAGATTGACCACGCGAAACTCGATACCCAGCTGCTCCGCCACCGCGCGGGCATCCTCGATATCCTGCATCCACGGGCAGTCGCCGAGAATGTTTTCCTCGTTGATCCAGTTTTTCATGTAGGCACCGACGACCTCGTGCCCTTGCTCGAGGAGAAGGGCGGTGGCGACGCTGCTGTCAACACCGCCAGACATTGCGGAGAGGATTCTAGCCATGGGAAAAAAGAAAAACGAAGGACTTGGTCTCTTTAGTTTAGGTTGCCTTACTCGGGAACCAAGCGGATATCGAGGCAATGGCACAGAAGAGCAATCCGGAAACGGAAGGAAGCGAAGCAACCGAAGGCAATACCGCCCGGGTCGGACACCATGCGGGGTTCGGTTGTGCGATCTTCATTGCTGCCATCGTCATGTTCCTCGGCATCGTCGCCTGGAGCTTCTACACACTGAAAAAGCAAGACGACGCCATCGCCGAGTTCACCACCCTAACCCCAGCCGAGCTTCCCTTCCCCGACCCAAAGGACGGCATGGCAGAGTTCGAAGAACTCGATAGCCGCATCAAGACCTTCGCCGAAGCCTGCAAGGCCAAGACACCCACCACCCTAGCCCTCTCGCCCGACGACTTGAACCGCATGCTTAGCCTCATGCCCAGCCTCAATGCTTACCGAGGCCTCGTAAGGTTCAACGAGATCAAGGACGACGGCCTAATCGCCACGTCGTTCGCACTTCCTATGAACCAGATGCGATTCTGGGAAGGCAAACGCCACCTCGTCGGCGACGGCCACCTGCAACTGACCTACCAGCCTGCCGAGTTCCGCCTTTATTTGATTCTCCATGATCTCACTACCGCCACTGCCGAGGTCCCCGAGGGCTTTCTCTACAACTTCGAGCACTGGCTCTGGCTGACCCCCTACTACGATGACGACGAGACTAAGGCCGTCCTCTTACAGATCACCGGCCTGCACTTCGCTGAGAACAAGGTCTGGTTGCTAGCGAACGACGCCGAGGCTCCAGAGTAGAACCGCGAAAAAACGCCAAACTTTTCAGCCGTAGAACCGACTGATTCCGCCCCGCCCCGGAACTCATAAGCTAAGGCGAATAGATAGCTGTAGCTTTGTCATCCAGAAGAAACCATGGCGACTGAAGGATCTCTGGAAAACAGACAGTTTCCTTGACTCAAAGATCACCATACTACGTGAGATTCTTCACCTCGCGAAAATTCATGTTTGCTCTCGGAGCAAAAAAGACCCACCCGAAGTTCGCGACTTTTCGCGGTCAAAACTTCTCTCCAAGGTCCCGCTCTAAAACCCGATCTCGCCGCTCTTCCCAATCGCTTCTTCGAGTTCTTTCTCCTGATCAGGTAGCAGCGGTGCGAACCGGTCAGAGCGGAACCCGAGTTCCTCAGGATCGCTAGGACGGCTCGGATCAGGAGGATTGATCATACCGACGAGGGTGATCTTATAAGAAACCGCGCTATTTGGCGACGTCGGGTGAGTCCGACCCATACCGCAATCGCGGACCACGTAGATCTCGTTCTTCGTCGGCAGGTAGGTGAAGTGCTCAACTACCTGGGCATCGAAGTCATCATCAATGCAGACTACTTTTTCGCCGGGCTCATACATGATATTCCATTTATAGTTGGCCCCGGCCAGATATCAAGATCTACCTGATCTCCTACAACAAGATACGATCACCCGGGCGGAACGACTCATCTGCGGCCAAGATGATCTCGGATGCGCGGATGGCACTGTCTTGATGTTCCGTTAGATCAGTGCGGCCCTGAATTGCATCGAGAAAGAACACCTGCTCCCGGCGGCAGAGCTTGTCGTGATCGGGTTCGTCGGCGAGGGTAATATACTCGTCCTTGGCCGTCAGCTGACCGTCTTCTCCGACCTCACTACGGTAAACGAGAATCTGCTCGGTCTGGGTATGGGCGTCGATACTGGAGCTCTTGCCTCGGGACGTAGCATCGGTGGCGGAAATGGAAGCGCTGCCGAGCGGGTCGATGACGTCCTTGATGAAGAAGGCCCCTCGCTCATCATCGGTCCCCGTCATCGAAGGTGACTTGTAGGTCTCCGTGGTTGATCTTGCCTGCCGGAAGCTCGGCCCAGCTACGTACCCATGCCACCAATGCCCGAGACCGGGCCCGTTGAAACCCGGGGCTTTGAGCTGTGATGTCTTCAGCATCGAGGTAAGATCTCTCACAACTCCACACAAAAAATGCACGAACCCCAATTCCATGCCTGCATTGACCCCACCACGACATCGCCGCCCCTAGACTCCTCGTGGTCAAAACTTCATCCGACTCTGCCCTGTTCAGCCCACTCAAGGCCTGAGGCAATTGCGCCTCCCGGAGCAAACTCGAAATGGGCGATTCGTCGGGAACGAGCAACATCTCGCGACTTTTGCGAACTGTGAAGCAGAAGCGGCTTCATCAGGAGTAGATCACCGGCATCGGCCAACATTATCTTTTTCTCCCAATTCTCGATAACGTGTGCCTGCTCCTTCTGGCCCAACTTCCCCCCAAGGTGAGATCCTGGGATGACCCTGAGCGCACCATTTTTCTCGGTCGCCGGATCCAGATGCAGACGCAAGGTCACCATTTTCTCCAACACCTCGATCGGTGGCTGGACGTGAGGAATCCCGTCTTTCTCCGACCACGGGCCATAGCCGGTGCATTCCCGACGTTCCGACACCGCAATCGTCAGGTCCTGATGCCAGGCAACCGGCCAGTTCGATTCCACAGTCTTATCGAACAAAATCGACCGAACCAGCACCTGGTTCATTCCCAAAACCTCAACCAGTTCCGAAGCGACTGATCGGAACAACTCCGACCTTCCAGCGAGCCCTCGCAAGCTGGCACGCCCTTCCCGCGACTGAAGCCGAGCCGCCTCCTTCTGGAGCACCTTGATTCGGTCCATGGGTAGGGCAGATCGTGCCTGTGCATATCCCTGTTCACAAAAGCTATCATTAGATTCTATCATCCGATCACAACGCATGGGGTACCGAGGCACCAGTAGGCCAACCAATGGAATCTGCCCCCTACCCAGGAGGCCAGTTCAACTTCCTACCACCCAGCAGGTGCATATGCAGATGCGGCACTGCCTCGCCCGCGTCGTCTCCATTATTCATCACCAGCCGGTAGCCGCTATCCTTCACGCCGACCGCCTCGGCGACCTTCTGACTCGCAAGGAGCAGGTGTCCGAGGACTTCTTGGTCTTCAGCCGTGGCCGAAGCCGAATTGCGGATCGGCTTACGCGGCACGACCAGCACATGCGTAGGCGCCTGCGGATCGATGTCCCGAAACGCGAAACACTGGTCGTCCTCGTAGACGATGTCGGCCGGGATCTCCCCAGCAGCGATCTTCTCAAACAGAGTCTTGTCCTCACTCATGCCGGACCATAGGCCGAGGTCTCTGGTCTCTGCAAGGATGGACGGCTGCCCAACTCGAAGCCCAGACTGGTCCAATCAGTTTTTGTGGACTCAGCGACTTCTAACTGGCTCCACTTTGACACCACTTCACCGGCCCTTTCTCGAAGCCATCCTCACCTATCATGCCTGCTATGGCGTATCGGCTTCGAATCCACCTCCTGCTCGCGTTGGGTATCTCACTGCTCAGCTTCGCCGCAGCCGACCTACCGATTGTCGGATTCGAACGTAGTTCCGGCCTGCCTTTACAAGTCGATGACCTGGGTGCCTTCCGAGCCAAGATGGGGGATGCTGAGATTCATGGCGGCCATGCAAAGTCTGGCAAGCGCTCGCTGCGGATTCACGGAGCCTCTCGCCCATCAGCACCGACGCCGTCGTTGTCTTCTGCGAAGGCCCAACCGAGATCTATTTCCTGAGCTTCCCGCTTGAGGAATAAGGAACGAATCGACACCTCCTCAAAGAACGTCAGCCGAGAACCCGTAGCGGTCGAGTTAGTCCCCAGTTTTTGAAGAGGACGCCGAATATTTGCGCCCCGCCTTGACGACTGGTTCGTGGGTCACCATCCCTAGTCTGCCTGACAACAGACGGCGCCGCCTTAATCACCTCCCCAGCAACCAGTCTCGCACCGCCCCGACGTTCTCGAACTCAGGAATCCAAGCGAGATCTTCGGGGAGATCGGTAGTGAATTCACAGCGGAGGCGGACGGGGTGCGCACCGGAATCGATTGCCGCGTGCTGGTTGTAGATGCGGTCATCGACGAGAATGGTTTCGCTCGGATTCAGCTGATACTTCTCATAGCACTCTCGCAGTCGATCGACCTTGGCGGTGTCGTGCATGAACTCGCCATGTTGCACGCACTCGATGGTCAGGAAGTCCGCTACCGGTGCCAGAATGTCGTTGAGGTAGGCCGTCTTAGCCTCGACATCGAAAGTCGCCGACATCGTGAACTGCCGATAACCCGCTTCATTGAGCTCCTTGAGGACCTCGATCACGTTGGGATAGAGCGGCCGATTCCGAAAGAAGTCCTGATCCGCACAGAAATCCCGATCCATCTCCGCCCCAAGTTCCGGGTGGGTCTTCAACTCCAGCGCGCCATACTCAGGAAGGATCGGCAGGACCTCTGGCAGTTGTTCCCACTTCAGATCCCGATACCGCTCCCGATAGTTCGGGTGCTCAGTGAGAAAGTGGTAGTAGGCTAAATTCAAATTCGCCAAGACCCCATCGACATCCCAGAAGATATTTTTGATCTTAGTATTGTCCATTGTTCGTAGGAGTCGTCGTGGGAAAGACGATGGCAGAAGAATGGTGTCAGCGGAACGGATTTTTAAGGATTCTCCTCCCCCAGAAATTCACCCTGCTACGCTTCTTGAGTATCTAGAGAACCTTCAGTCTATGTAATTTTCAGTTTCTTACAGAAGAACCGTTACACTCCCTTCGTGCCCGGGATACCATCGACCGCTTCTTCCGCGAGCACGTGAGCCCCGCTCAGAAGTCGCGGGTAGAGGTCGCCTGCTGCGACATGCGCCCCACCTACCCCAAGTTTCTTAATTCGGGCGTTTTTCCCAGTAGAATTAGGGGTTGGGGTGCAAAGGCACTACAAAGTCGTCGCTGGTGCTGCTGAGTTGGAGGGGATCAGTTCTGTTTTCTTGGGGGGGCAGGCCTTTTTCCAATCAATGCTCAGGGTCTTGTAAATGAGGGCCTGTTCTGCATCGGGGAGGCTGGGCTTGCGTACGCTGAGGATGCGCCCGTCCTTGAGGGGTAGGCGGGTGGTCACCAGCGAGTGGGTGCTCAGGAGCCGCCGCAGCGTAACCCACTCGCGAGGGTCTTCGGCCTGATTGAGGTGGTGGCGCACCCAGCTCAGCAGGTGATAGGCGAGCACGCTGATGAAGATATGGGCATCGACGCGCCCCTCGAGCTGGTGGAAATTGGGGCGTAGCCCGAGCGTCCCCTTGAGCATCTGGAAGCCGCGCTCGGCCTCAAGCAAGGTCATGTAAAGGCCCCAGAGTTCGTCCGCAGGCATGTCCTTATCGGTCTTGAGCACGTGGTCGCCGCAGAGCCCGATGACCTCATCCAGCTTCGTGTCATCGCGCTCCGCGCTCAGCTCGGTGCCTTCGACGCTGAGCGTGTAAAAGCGCTGCACCTTGGGGTGCTTCTTCTGTAGCCTCCCGATTCTCCGGTCAATGACGGAGGGCTTCTTGAGGCGCCCCGCCCCGATGTTGCGGCGCAGCGATTCGACATCGGTGAGGAAGCGCCCCTCCGCCTTTAAGATCATCGCCATCTCCTTGAGCCGGCGCTGGGCACTGCGGCAAAGCACGAGCTGAGAACCCGCGTCCTCAGGGTCGGCGATCCTCTTGACCTCCACCTCCATGCCCGCCTTCCGGCCAAGCAGGCTCTCGAAGCCCTCGGCGGCAAAGGCTCCCGCATACTTCGTGCGGCTACCGCGCGTCATGTTGATGAGGTAGGAAAAGCCGCGATCCTTGAGCAGCGCGATGTTCTCCTTGGAGGCGAAGCCTGCGTCGAGCACGACTACGGGGCGGAGGGTGTCGCAGTCTCCAGGAGCGAGTCGCTCGAGCAGTGTCCCGAGCGTCTTGGTGTCGGCGATGTTGCCCTCGAAGTTCTCGTGGGCGAGGGGCAGCCCGTGTTCGTCGAAGGCCATGCCCACGGCCACCTGTCGGCAGTCGTAGCGCTTCTGTTTGTTCTTGCCGTGTTTTGCCTTTGGGTTGGCTTTGCAGACGCCCTCAAAATGGGTATTGGTCACGTCGTAGAGGATGATGCTGCGCCCAAGATCAAAGAGTTCTCGCTCCCGGGCACGCAGCCGTTGCTCGATTTTCACTCGGTGCTTTAGGAGGTCGTCGCCGGTGTAATAGAGCCGGTCTTTGGTGGTCTTGGTGATGCGCATCTCCAGCATCTCGGGAAGTGCGGTGCGCTGCGACCAATCGATCAGGGCCCACTCGCTGAGGGGTTCGATGAGGCGGTTGGCCACCATCAGCTGGGCGGTGGCGATCCTGCCTTTATTCATCCCCAGGTCCTTGAGCATCGGGGTGAAGCCCAGCGCGTCCCACGCCGCCATCGCCACGAGCCCGGGGCCGAGCTGCACCACTTCCACCGTCTCGATCTTGTCCAAGAGCACCCCGTTGGCCACCGCCAGCCCCACTTCCTGCCGAGCCCCCCCGGAGCGCCCGGCTAACCCCACGATCCGCGCCACCCAACCCGCCGCGGCTCCAGAGAGTTCTGGGCCGAGCCCCGCGAGTTCCTCCTCATCGCCCCCGCGGAGGCGTCTGGTCACCTCGCCCGCGATCAGCGACTTCTCGTCCTCAGGGATGTCCGCGGCGCCCAGAGATGCGACCACTCTCTGTCGCGGCAAGCCCTCGGCATTGCGGTAGGACTCGACGAGCTGCACCAGCGGCGTCCCCTTGATCACCTTGGTTCGAAAATACACACCCCGAACCTGATGGCGCTCAAGACGAAGTCAATCCGGTTCTTAACGAATTAGGCACTACTGGGCCGATTTTAAACAAATGAACACCATGATGGCCCAGTAATCACCTGATAACTTGATGTCGAAAATAGGGCGAAAATCGGAAAAAATCTCATTTTGGCCTTCGAGATAAGAAACTTGGGCTACATCGGGGCCAATCGGGGACATCTCCCCGGGACCAAACTTGTGCTCGACCACTTCCATGTCATCAAGGCGCTCAGCGAGGCCGTCGATGAGGTAAGATGCTTGCTGAACGCTGAACGTAAACTTGGGTTCTTAGGGCGCTATGGCGCTATGGAATGCTTCCGACTTCCTAGCTTAGCTGCGACGACGGAGCAATAGCACAGTAGCCCAAGGAAGCCGAGTCGAGGAAATCGAAGCCTAGGAGTCCGGATTCAGGCTCGGATTCGCACCCTACTCAGAAGCACGTTGGGCGAGCACCCGCTCCCACACGGCAACGGTCTGTTCGACCGAGTTTTCCCAAGTGAATGTCGCCGCATGGTCCAGCCCTGACTTCGTAAGTCTCGCTCTTAAGCCGGCATCAGTGACCAACCGCGTCATTGCCTCACACATCTCCTCAATCGACTCTGGTTCAAAGGTCAGGGCATTCCCCGCAGCCACCTCGCCTAAAGACGAACCAGACGAACAAGCCACTGGTGTGCCGCAAGCCATGGCCTCGACCACCGGCAGGCCGAACCCTTCGAACAGCGACGGATAAATACTAGCAATACTGGCATGAAAGAACCTTGGGATATCCTCCCACGGAACTCGCCCTACCAAGTGTAACACCCCCGCTACGATCAGGTCTTTCCCCGCCTCCTCGATCGCCTCGGAGCCGTGCCATGGACTGCCAACAAAGACCAAATCAGGAAGCTTCTCGATCCCCGAATCACGTAGACGCCGGTACGCCTCGATCAGCGTCACATGATTTTTCGCCGGGTGCTCCAATCTCGCCACATACACCAGGAAGGGCCGTTTAATTCCATAACCATGCTCGATCCTCAGCCGTGCATCGTCGATATCGCCGGGGCGGAAGACATTATGGTCGATACCATTCGGCACCACCGTAACCTTCGGCTCCGGAACTCCATAGAACCGAATAACATCTCCCTTAGTAAACTTACTTGGGGTGATCACAGCGTCTACTCCCTGTAGCCAACGCGAAACAAAATGACGGTGAAAAATCCCGCGAAGAAGGCCATACTTCCCAGCAAACCGAAGCGGCGCAGTATCGTGCACAGTGACCGTGCTCGCTACCCTCCGGCTCGACTTCGGAATCCGCCGAATCGTCGGAGAGTGGACGAGACGAGCTTCCACAGATTCGGCCAACGACGACGCCTTGCCACGATGCCAGAGGATATCAACGATCGGTCCGACCAAACGAGAAGTACCGCGCCCTGTGCTAGTCGTCCCAGGCTGTTCCCCCGCTCCGAGGACTCTGCCCCCATGCTCGACCGCTACCACCCTCCGTCCAAGAGTTCGTAGGTGCTCCCGTAGATAGACTCCCACTCCAGACTCCCCACCATCCCAGACGGTAGCGCTATAGATTACTGGAAGCATAACGTGCTCCGCAGTCGGTTCTGCCTCGGACTCCTCCATCCGGAAACTGTCGGGGGTGGACGTTGGATTACCAGCCTAGAAATTGTTGAACTGGCCGTCGTCAGAATTGAAGTCGGCATCTGCTTCTGGCTGAATCTCCACCTCAGGCGGCGCCGCAGTGGCCTTGGAAGTCGCGTCGAACGTTAAGCCACTCTCGCCAGCTACAGAAGTCTCCTCAACCGAGCTACCGAATTTTCTGGCCCCCCAGTCAAGACCCTCCTTAGATACGATGGTAGAAACGACTGCATCGACTGCTACCCCAGCGTACTCTGTGAGCAAGCGCCACGGGCGATCCGGCACCCAGAGGATGTCACCTTTGGCGAGGCGGATATCCGGCTGACGACCCGTAATGATCGCAGCAACATTGATGGGAGCGACCTTTGGATTACTCACCGCATCGCGAATAATCAGGCACCCTTGGCGATAGGCCTTCTTCGTAAATCCTCGCGCTTGGGCAAGCGTCGTCACAACAGTACTCCGCCCCGAATAGGGAAGCGAGCCAGGCGCAAAAACCGCACCGAGAACAAAGACCCGCGAGCTTCCGACTGAAGGCACATAGAGGACATCGTTCGGCTCCATATAGATATTCTGGCTCATATCACCGAACTTGATCAGTGCTCCTACATCGACTGGAATCACGCGATTCCCGCGGATGACCACGGCATTCTCAACATCTGCAATTTCGGTAGCTGTGGTCTGGGCGGCCCCCTTCGATCCTCCCCCACCCCCTGCTGTTGCTGCCCCACCGACTTCGGAGACAGCTTCAAGAAGCGTCGTTGGCCGATCCAACGGGTATAATCCAGGTTTCTTAACACTGCCAAGAACGGAGTAGGTTCGACTCCTGCTCTCAGCCAGCGTCGCGCTAACGACCGGGAAATCATAGTGAACCCGAAGTGCGTCAGCGAGAAGCTCCTCCAACTCGGTAAGCGTCTTGCCAGAAGCGTGAACTCCGGGAGCAGCATCGTAGTAAAGCATACCATCCGGCATGACTACAACTTTGCGCTCGGTCTTTTCGACTTCAACGATCTCAATGTTAAGCCGGTCACCACTACCAACCTTGTATTCCGATGTCGATGGTTTGAGAAAAGATGACGACAACTTTGGACGCCCCACATCGACAAAATTCTTGGCATCAGCCAACTCAGCATCAGCGCCACCACGGCTAGCTTGACCGACTACTCCAGAAGCCAAAGCTGCAGATTCGGCATATGGATCAAACTTGTTCCGTGCACATCCTGTGAATAACAGGCTCATGGGAACGCTAACGATGAATAGAATAGCTAAATACTTCATGGCTGTGCCAGTCTTGAATAATGGTGTCTAGCCGCCGATTCCGACGGAGAGTCCCGCGTTGGTATCTTGCGATCCAGTGGCAGCGCCACTGATGAAAGTACGAATCGCGGCATCTAGAATGTCCTCGGCAAAGGCCCAAGGACGTGTGTGAATATAAACAATATCACCTGGCTGGACGATTCTATCCGTCCGCTCGCCTCCGAGGACATCTCCGAGATTGACGACGAATCGTTCTGGTTGGTCGAGTCGGCCCCGGACGATAAGCGCTCTACGCTTCCAAGCCTTCGCCCCAAACCCACCAGCCGCAGCAACCGCTCCCGTCAGCGTGAGGTCGTTGGTGGTAGTGATCTCTCCGGGGCTCCTAACCGCACCGAAGACGTAAACCTGAGCACCAACACGCGAGGCGATGTAGATGTAGTCTTCTGGCTCGACCACTATGTTGTGACGCATGTCGCCTTCAAAGTAGAGCTTGCCAAAATCGACAGAAAGTTTCTGTCCATTTCTCATAACAAATGCCGAGGTAAGATCAGCAATTTGCTCAACCCCACGAGGCGACACGGCAACAGGAAATCCTCCACTCTGAGCAATGACCTCAATCAAGCGTACTGGGCGGTCCAAAACATAGCTCCCCGGTTTCTCCACTGCGCCCAAAATGGTGTAGCGCTTGCTAGCAAGCCGCGACGGGCTGATGATCACCCGAGGCTCGCGGTGATAGGCCGAAAGTTCTTCCTCAAAATTGGTGCGGACTTCGTCGATCGTCAGCCCGATTACCTTCAGGCCCTTTGCCTGAAGAAAGCTCAGTGTTCCATCCGGCCCGATCGCAACACCGGTCTTGGTGAGACTCGGACGCCCATGAAGGCCAATAGCAACCTCATCCCCTACTCCCAGAACATAGCGAGTCCCCCAAGTGCTTTCGCTCTCATTTCCACCTCCCCCAACTCCCACCTCGTTGATAGCGTCACCATACGCGACGCCCAAAGGATCTCCTGACTTACGCCCGATTGAAGCAACCTTCTCCGTCGCCTCGAATCCAGGAATCCCAGCAACCATCTTCTCAACCTTATTGCGAGCGGCTAGGCGGGACAGTCCGGGGGTATCTTGGGACAACACGGGAACCTCTACCCCAACTTCAGGCCTTTGTTCATCGGCAACTTTGGGAGCAGAAGCGACGATCTTAGGCTGGTCAGCGATTGCGTCCGTCGGCGGACGAACCGGGAGCAGAGGCTCTGAAGGTTGTTGCTCTGATTCCTCTCCCTCATCAGATGCATCAACATTGGTTAGAAGTTGGTCGATCCGGGCACGCACAGCCGCACGATCTGGTGAAACAAAGGCCTCGCTGACTGCTTGAGAACCGTTCTCAGCGTCCACGGTAGCCGGAGTAGCCTGAAGCTCTTCCTGCTTCTCGTCCAACACATCTGCGAACCCTGGGATATTCTCCAGCATTGCCTGAACCGACGAGCGTGCGCTCTCCGCATGGGACCGCGGAGCCAAAACAGAGAAAAAACCACAGCTCAGAGAGAGCGCTAGAGTTAGGCGTAATGGATATATATTACGAGTAGAAAACATCGGTTCGATTGGTATCGGGGAAGCCGAACAACGGCGATAGAGTTGTAGTAAACTAAGTTAAATTGTTAGAAGCGATTCTCCAACGACCGCGATCGGACTATCTCCATCTTGCTCATGTGGCCGATGGCAAGGCTTTGCTGGAGTGCATAGAAGCGTGAGCTGAACCAACCAGGACGCTTTGCCTCTAGGGTGACAACTCCAGAAGAATTACCGAGTATCGCCCGGCAGTTGCGAGCCCCAGACGCGACTAAGTGAGCGTCACCTTGAATATCCACAACGAGGTAGTATTCGTCGATGATCGGCTTCAGGACCGACAGATCGTCGATATTGGACGAACTCCAGCGGAGAAGTAGCACACAGTGTTCTGGCAGGTTCGCCGCAAAGCGCTGGAAATCCGCTTGACCCAGAACAGACGCAGGAATGATGGAAACCGCAGCTGGGTGATTGGAGTTATAACCTTGGACAGGAGCCCCACCGACCTCCAACTGCAACGGAGTTTCCCCAAAATCAGCAATAAGGAGCTGACGCCAACGTGAGGCACCCGCATTAACTATCGCCTGCCAATAGGCTTGTTCCTGCTTCGGATTTCCAATCGATACAAACAAAAGACGGCGAATTCTAGGAAGCTTACCAAGAACAAGTTTTGTCCAATTTGATCGGGCGTGTGCTTCCACTTCCGTAAAATTCGGCGGAGGGTAAGACGCCACCGGCAACGCACTCGTGCTGATAGCGGCTTGGAGAGGCGTGGTCAGTCGCCTACCAGTAAATTCCCGAAGGAGCGCAATACCACAGCCCGTGACGAATCCAAGAATCGCACCTACTGCAGTCAGTTTTACTAGCTTGTTCCGTTTAGAGTAAAAGTTGACCTGCTCCAACGACGCCGGGTTGAGAATTTTGATTGGAGCAGGAGTGTGGTCGGACAGGAATACAAGGTTATCTACACGAGTCTGAATCTCAGCAGCGGCGGCGGCCTTGCTCTCGTAGGAAACCCTGAGCTCCTCTGCCCTGTTGGATAGTTCTGTCATACTTTCGAGACGATCTCGGAGTAGACGAAGATCATTGTTAAATCGAACCTTCTTAGCCATCAGCCGGTCCCGCTCTGCACGTGCTCTGACGGCCGTAGCATAGCGATCAAAGTCGTTTTGCGCGTTGGCGACTTGAACTGGATCGACAGCATTCGCACTTACTTTGGCAAGATCGGTCAATTTCTTGGAAAGCATACTAATACTCCGACGGGCGGCCCGTACACGGCCGTGCTCTTCGGTCATCCCATCCACCTCCACCATTTTCTCCAAGTCTTTCTCGGCCTTGGACAATTCTCCTCTTATTTGTATTCCTCCGGAAAGATCGGATGCAACCTGAACTAGGATCTGTTCCTCTGCTTCGATTCGAGAGTCGATGTCACGTAATTCCTCCTCTAGTGCTGTCTTCTTCCCGTAAAGACTTTCCACCGATTTGGTCCCTTCTCGGATCTCATTCTCGTCGATGAAAGTCTGTAGTGCCTTATTCGCAGCCTCTGCCTCAGCCTTTCTCTTCACGAGAAGCTTGCTGAAACGCTCCATATCCTTGGTCGCGTGCTCGGCCTGGACTGCCCCAACTTTCTCCATGAGGACATCAGCCCAGGTTGTTACCAAATCATAGGCCTCTTGATCACTGTTGCTTGAAACCGTTGCCAGCGTGTAAACACCGACCTCCATACCGTGAATGCTTAGAGGCACCTGAAAAGTGAAAGAATCGCCCGGAACATCATCGACGGTGAGCCCCACCCTTTCGACCACCTGCTGCCGCACAGAAGGGTCCGACGCAAGGCTGGTCAGGGCCGCACCACCAAACTGGACATACGGGTCCATCGCCCGAACCGACTCTCCACCGGTATTCTGGCTCTGCTGGCTATTAGCAGCAACACCAATCAGTTCCACCGAACTCAAATAGGTATCCTCAGCAGAGTTACTTCCTAAACCGAGAACCAGAACTGCGCCAACCAGGGTTGCCAGCAGAATCAGAAACCACCTACGTAATAATCCGAGGACAAGACGGGTCGGATCGATCGGAAGCGGAAAGGAAAATACCTCAGCGTTAGAAGGGTTACTCATGATATTAAGAGGTGAGACACTAAGATACTTGGAATACCGATTCCCTTCCGGTGTTCAAGGATGACAGACTATAAAAATGTGTTATTCTTTAACTAGCTACAGTAATCCGAAATTCCAATAATGCTAGACCAACGTAACCCAAAAACCATAATAATCAACGCCTAGTTCTGAAATATCACTCAATTTTGAGTGGGTATTCTGATAATTAACAGCAATAAGGAAGCCTTCGCACTTACATGAATCCAGACGACCTATCTAAGCTTCTTTCCTTCGCTGCCGGCATGGTGCTGTTCATACCTGTGATCGCGCCACTCGCCTATTACTACCATTCCGTACGAGTGGTCGGCTTCTTCCTAGTGATTTTTTCGATTTTCTGTAGTTCCCAGAAAATAGGAATTCTGCCATTTGGAATGTATGAGCTACATCGCGGATGGAACTCCTCAGGATTTGACCTCATCATTACCGATTACATAGCAATAGGCCTGATCCTCGCCACCATCTGGATTCACCGAACTGCAGGTCGTCCCTTATCAAAACTGGTGCCACCAGGAGCTGTTGTCTGGGGCATCCTTTTATGCTTTCTCGTAACCAGCGTAATTTGGTCAGTAAAGCCCACCTACTCCGCAATCGGCTTCCTGTTCTTCCTTCGCCCGATCCTCATAGGCACTTGCGTCTACCTGAGCCTCTACGTGCTCCGCCTTCAAAAGGTCTTCATTGTGACCCTTTCGATCTGCATGATTGTCGTTGGGATTGTGTCCGTCTACCAGAAGTATATCATGGGGATGTGGAGCGGAGTCTCCGGCTGGACACACCATAAGAACATCCACGGGGTCATGTGCTACATGTCCGTGGCGCCAATTCTCGGATGCCTAGTCTTTCAGCATAAAACCCCATTTCAAATGGCCTTGTACTCGACCGCCGTTGGCCTTGGTACTGTGGGAATCTTATTCACAACCTCCCGCGCAGCGGCGGCAGGATTGATCCTAAGCGTCCTATTTGTGCTTTGTGCCTCAGTGATTCTACTGAAAGCCCGACTTGGGAGAGGGATACTCTACCTACTCTTGATCGTCGTCGGCTCAGGAGTCCTCATCAAAGGCTCAGGTGATGTCATCCGCCGCTTCAAAACGGTCACCCTGGGAGGCGAGCGAGACATTCGCTACCACTTCGACAAGACTGCCGAAGCCATGCTCCACGATCACCCGTGGACAGGCGTTGGGTTGGGTAACTTTAGCTACTGCGCAAGCCCACCCTTCCCCAAATATCCAGAGATATTCGTTGGACTTGGCGGCAGAATCATAAATAGCAGAACTGGCGTGGTTGAGTCCGGCTGGTGGCTCCTCCTCTCGGAAGCAGGCTACCCCTCAATGATCATCATGGCCTGCTTTTATTCCATGTTCGTCTTCTGGGCTTGGAGAGTCGCATGGCTGAATCGAGGAATCGAAGAGGGCTGGGTCCTGATAGGGATAGCCTGCGTACTAACCTATGCCACCTGGCACACAACAAAGGAACGAATTATGTTCACTACCTGCCAGGGCTCCGGAATGTGGTTCACAATACTCGCCTACGTCTCCTGCTTCGAAAGGATTCGAAGGGACCGAAATGCTGAGCATAGCCGCCTTTCACAAATCACCACTAGCAAATAAGCCAAAGCAATCTCATCTTCACCGTTACCCGCAACGGACGGCAGGACGATGGGTTCGCGCCCCCCTGTGACTACGGCTATGACAGCCGAACGAAACGCTTATGGAACAAGAAAAATCTCTCCGTTGCGAGGATCTACGGCAAGCTCACCAGATCCAATACCGGTAACATCCAATTCCTGCTCAGGGAGGAACGGGCTAATAACGTGTCCTCGAGTGGACGCACGACGAGCGGTCGGGTAGTCACCAACTCCATCGCTTGAGTTAGCGGTGGTCGGCTTCTCCACAGGATCCCTCTTCGGCTCAGGAACTATGACCAATTGCTTCTGTTCTGGTGCGGGAGGAGTTTCGCGAACGACGGGCTTCGGGTCAGGAATACTCATGCGCTCGGATTGCGGGGCACCACTCGACTTGGGCTCAGGCTTAACCAATTCCCTTCTCGGCTCTGGAGGAGCCTGCCGAACTACAGGGTTTTTCGGTAGAGGCTTTGGCAGAACTTCAGGTGGAGTAGCCTTACGCTCGACAGTGCGAGGCGCTTGCGGCCGCGGCGGTGATTCACGAACCACTGACCGTTGCTGAGCAGGAGCGGGCTGATTACGACTCGTGGTAGGGGCTGGCCGACTGATCGGACGAGCCCGAACCGGCTGGTCCGACGGCGCTTGGCTGTTGTAGCGGGGATAGCGATTTGGATCGACTTGGATCGGGCCAGAACTTTGCGGCGGAAGCTGGCGATACTGAGGTTGCTGACCGTAAGGGCTTACCGGACGCTGGTAGGCCGACTGCGCAGGCTGTGCCTGATTAGGAAACGGCTGTGGATACTGCTGCGGCGGCATCGCGCTAGGCCGAGGCCTTCCGATCCTCCCGAAAAACTCACTTATCCTCTGGCTCGATGCCCGCACGGCCTGATCGATGCTCGGCTTGCGCGACGCCTCCCGAATCCCACGACCAGGGTGATAGTAGTCCGCCGGAGGGGCAACTCTTGGGGCCGCACGGTTCGTCCCATACTGGGCGAAGGTGGGAACACTGAGAACGGCCAGAGCAATCGCTCCGAGACAGAAGGTCTTTTTGGCAAGCATTTGGAATATCTGGTTTAATTAAGATTCCATTACAATTAGGAAGTCCTATCTAGTTAGACGAGATTCGGCCAGATCTCATTCAATGACAAGAGAGAATATTCGCCCCTTTTATTGATTAGACTCCCCCACTCCATTGTTTTTTCCCCGAAGAGAAGAAAGCAGTTGCGGGACTTCCAGTCACTGCCATACTAATCTTCTAATCGCGGGGTAGAGCAGTCCGGTAGCTCGTCAGGCTCATAACCTGGAGGTCGTAGGTTCAAATCCTACCTCCGCAACCAATTTCGAAAGCCTCAAGTTACTGGAAAGTGACTTGAGGTTTTTTCGTGAGCGGGTCAGGTCTCCGCTTTCGACCGCAATTTCCCTTTGCAACCGGTGCCTGCGTTGCTATTTAACAACCCTTTAATTTTTCAGCCACCGAAGCCATGGGCCAAATCTACAACAACATCGTCGAGACCGTCGGGAAGACCCCGCTTGTGAAACTCAACAACGTGACCAAAGGAGTTCCTGCGGACATCCTTCTGAAGTGCGAGTTCTTCAACCCACTCGGCAGTGTGAAAGACCGGATCGGTCAGGCAATGATCGAAGCCGCTGAAAAGGCTGGTCACTTGAAAAAGGGCAGCGTCATCGTCGAGCCTACCTCTGGAAACACCGGAATCGCTCTGGCCTTTGTTGCCGCTGCCAAGGGATACCGTTGCATCTTGACGATGCCCGAGTCCATGAGTCTTGAGCGCCGAACGCTTCTCGCCATGCTCGGTGCTGAACTGGTTCTGACTCCTGGACCGAAAGGAATGAAGGGCGCGATTGAGAAGGCTGCCGAGATTGTCGCGGAGACACCGAACGCCTTCATGCCACAGCAGTTCGAGAACCCGGCCAACCCAGGCGTGCATCGCAATACCACGGCAGAAGAGCTTTGGGAAGACACCAATGGTGCCATCGACATTTTCATTTCCGCCGTCGGAACCGGTGGTACAGCAACGGGCGTCAGCTCGGTGATTAAGCCGAAGAAGGCCGACTTCCAGGCCATCGTCGTAGAGCCCCAGGACTCCCCCGTCATTTCTCAGACCATGGCCGGCGACGACCTTACCCCTGGACCGCACAAGATTCAGGGAACCGGAGCCGGCTTCATTCCCAAGAACCTGCACCTTGAGAACATCGATGAGTGCATCAAGGTCACCAACGACGACGCCTTCGCCATGGCCCGCCGCATTGCCGCCGAAGAGGGTATCCTCGTCGGTATCAGCACCGGTGCCAATGTTTGCGCCGCGATCGAGGTTGCCAAGCGTCCCGAAAACAAGGGCAAGATGATCGTCACGGTGGCTTGCTCCACTGGCGAACGCTATCTCTCCACTCCCCTCGCCGACGAGGCACGCGCAGCAGTCGGTTCCTAGGCATCGCCCGACTAGAACCCGACTAGAACACTCAGTAAATCGACCATGGCAGAAAAAGAGGAAGAACACTTCGACGACGACGGCGTGCCCCAGATCGTCGAAAGTAAGTCGGACTTCGAAAGGGTAGTCGAGGATAACAAAGTCCCCATCGTGGCCGGACTATGCCTTATCATGTTGGCCAGCGCCGCCTGGTTCGTCTTCAAGCACCTTCGGGATCAGAAGACCTACCAAGCCAATACCGCTTTCACCAGCGCCAAAACGGTCGAGGACTACAACCTAGTTATCGATGACCACGGTGGTTCCACCGCCGGCGGAAATGCTTACCTCGCCAAGGCGCAGGCCATGGTAGATGAAGACCGCACCGACGAAGCCCACCAAGTGCTACGTAAGTTCATCGAACAATACGGAGACCACCCGCGCCACGCGCAGGGCCTCTTGGCTCTTGGAACACTCCTAGAAGAATCCGGCCAGTCTGATGCCGCCGAAGTCGAGTACCGCAACGTCCTTAAACAGCACCCCGACTCCGAACTCGCCCCCTACGCCAAGCTCCGCATCGGCGACTTGAAGTGGGCTCAAGGCAAAGAGGACGAGGCACGCATCATCTACGAGGAAATTCCTCCGACCTACCCGCGCACCGGCCAACCCTGGATCCGCAAGATCGACGAGCGCCTTCGCCTCATGGGCGTGCAAGAGAGCGCAGCTGCTACCACACCTGAGCCGACCGAGGCTCCGACTGAAGCGGTAGTCGAGCTGACTGAGTAGGCGCTCCCGATCTCGGTGGCGCTTTAGCATCCACCTATTTTAAGATACAAATCTCGGAGACACCTAGCTTTACAATCCCGCTTTGGATCGAGCCTGCTCCGAATCACGCCATTCCAACCGGCTCCCTCGAGTTCCCGCCCCGACGCGATCCAAAGCTTCGCCAAGTCGGAAGCACTCCAAAGCGGTTCAGACACCCAAGTCAAGTTCCACAAGCAGTTCAGTGTTCATGGGTAGGACCGACGTGCCATCGAAGGAGTGAAGCCCTTTCCGAAGCCTCGTAACGCTAACCCGGCGGACCTGAATACCTGAGCTACCCAAGCCCAAAGTACAGGCACATGCTGGTAAGTTCGTTGCCGGAGGGTTGGATCAATCGACCCAACCCAACTAAGCCAACTGGACAGCAGGATGAGCTTAAACAGTATTGAGTAGGCGCATAGCGAGTTCTTGAGAAGACTTTACACGGATACAACGTAGAACGACCAGCTTTCCTCACCTCTTTTCTCGAAAATGGCCTAAACCGAGCGCCATCTTGAGTAAGGGCATGGCTTCAAAAATTTCCGGATCAGTCCCAGCAGGGGTCGCAGGGGTCTCCTTCTGCAACGTCGCTCCGACATAGATGCTTTGGACTTGAAGACCGTACTTCCAGTAATTGGCGATGCGGTTTTCCGAGCCCAGCAACTTGGCCGAACCGATACCGGAGTAGCCGATCTCTTTCAGAGCCTTAGCCGACTCTTTATCGGATCCGAAGTGGGCGCCGTTTTCGAAGGCGTAGGACTCCAACTCCGCCAAGGCGACCAGTGGCAGAGATAGTATGAGGCAACGAACACGCATGAGTTCTGCTAGTCCAGCGCTGCCTGAATCTTCTTAAGCTCGGGCCAGTATTCCTCGCCAAGAATGTAGCCGACGCACCGGTCAGAACCGCACAGGCAGGGGTGGTCCTCGTAGGTCTCGAGATCGAAACCGTAGTTGAAGAACAGCTCTTCGCCTTCTCCTAAATCGCGTAGCGAGACAATCCAAAGCCGGTCTTCCTGGCACTGCTGAGCCTCGCAGGTCGGGTCGCAGGAGTGATTGATCAGACGGGCTTTGTTGTCGGGCCGGTCACCATCCAAGTCCCACTCGTCATTGAGAGTGAACATGTAGACTGCTGCTCCGCCGGTTTTCTCCGACTCGGCATACAGCTCCAAGCCACGCCGTTGGGCTTCGTCTTTGGCGACCCGCTCACCTATATACTCGATGATGTAGGTATCCTTCGGAATCGCCCGTGTCGTGAACAGGCCGCGGCCGTGAAGCGGGGAATTCCGCACCTCGATCAGCGGGCTGTCTCCAGGCACAAGCTCACACAACTTGTTTAGATCTTCGTCCACGGGCATGACCTAGCGTCCTCCGGCAATCGGGGGGAGGCAAAGAAAAACCGCATCCGCGAAACGGAGATGCAGTTTCTGAATTCGATTCGGCAGGGCAGAACTATTCGGTTCTTTGGTCGGGACGCTTCGGTCCACCGCCTTCCGTACCACTGCCACCGCCTTGGCCGGGACTTCCTCCCTTACTGCCGCCTTTTCCTCCCTTGCCGCCGAACCGTGCACCACCGGGGCGACCGCCGCGATGGGCCATTGCCGCCATAGCGGCGAGTTCTTCTTTGGTCAGGTCGCCACTCTTGTCTCTGTCCATGAAGCCAAAGGTCTTCTCAGCGCGCTCGATGTTTACGGCGATGAACTCGTCCTTAGAAATTTTTCCGTCACCGTCGGCGTCGGCTTTCTTGAGCATTTCGGCCATGCCCCCGCGTCGGGCGCCGGGGCCGCCTGGTCCGCCTGGAGGGGCTCCTTTTCCGCCGGGACCACCGAGTCCAAGTCCGCCGTGGCCGGTAGGTGCGCCTTTGCCACCTGGGGCATCGCCACCAGGTGTGGGGGCTTCTTTGTCTTCTGCGGAAAGCTGAGCGGTGGAAAGCACGACGCTTCCTGCTGCCAGCACGGCGATGATCTTCGAGGTGGTCTTCATAAATATTCGGTTGTGCAGATACAACACGATGCCCGAGAAAAGGTTGCGAATAAATCTTTAGCGGCGTTTACGCAGGGAACGAGCTAGTGGATCGACCAATCTTAGCTGGCGCATCTACCTGTTCCCGCTACGACGCGGTCAAAGCTCCGTCGGCTCCGCCGAGACGGGAGCACTGCCCCCAAAGTGTGGAGTGCTGGCAGTTCTGACGTTCTTCTCGGCTTGGATAGCGCGGGAGCGGTCGCTAGGGCTCCCTTCGGCAGGCCAGGGACTTCCTGCCCTACCAAGGAAGGAAAGAAGGAAGGGGCGTGTCCTTCCTATATTGCGGTGTGTTGAAATGGGAATGGCTCTGGGCAACGGACGCGCTATGAGCGAATGCATCTTGAGACATCTGGAATCACAGGTTTGCGGGAGATTTGCCTTCGGCTATGTCCACTGCGCTCCCATTCAGGGCTCAGCTCGCTAGGGCTCGGCCCGTCATGACAAGAGAAGGAGTATGCACCTTCATTCTAGGCACTTGCCCATACGCGTAAACCTTAAATACGTAAGTCGCTGAAAATAAATTGATTACGATATAAATATTTTCAATTTTTCTTGACAGGATTCCCGGGGCTTCGCCACCTTTCGGTGCCAAATTCCAAATCGTATC